>Ga0307378_10009333_pt1 | contig 12908 bp, 9 predicted proteins | sample UN1MG_FD_202238 | JGI IMG/M metagenome (GOLD analysis project Ga0307378, IMG submission 202238) | Soil microbial communities from Risofladan, Vaasa, Finland - UN-1 | ecosystem: Environmental > Terrestrial > Soil > Coastal area > Acid sulfate soil | place: Finland: Risofladan, Vaasa | collected...
GAGTCCGAGATCGGGGTCCTGCTGAACCTCTCGCCCGACCACCTGGATCGGTACCGGGATGTCGACAGCTACTACGGGGACAAGGCACGACTGTTTGACAGGGCTGGTGCCGACTCGACCTGGGTGCTGAACGCCGACGATCCAGCCGTGCTTGAATTGGCCGCCGCCGCGCCCGGACGGCGATTCCTGTTCTCGGTCGAGGGCGAGGTTGCGACAGGAGCGTGGAGCGACCCGGAGGGAGGCTTGCTCGCCCGGCTGGTCGAGGGTGACTCCCCCATGCGGTGGGCGTACCCGGACGATATTCCCCTGATCGGCCGGCACAACGTGTCCAACGTCCTTGCTGCCTGCCTGGCGGCGGTTGAGGCCGGGGTCGAGCCGCGGACACTGTCGGCCTCACTGCGGAGCTTCCGCGGGCTTCCACACCGTCTGCAGCCGATCACCGAGCGTGACGGGGTTCTGTGGGTGAACGACTCGAAGGCGACGAACGTCTCCGCGGCGGTCGCCGCGCTAAATGCGTTCACCCGGCCAGTGATCCTCCTGCTCGGAGGTCGACACAAGGGACAGCCGTATGCCGCGCTGGCGGACGCTGCCCGACAGCGTGCCCGCGCCGTGATCGCGTTCGGCGAGGCGGCGCCCCTGATCGTGTCGGAGCTGAGGGACACGGTCGATACGGTCCTGGTCGAGTCCGGACTCGACTCCGCGGTGAAGGCGGCCGCCGACCTGGCGCAGCCTGGCGACGTGGTGCTGCTGGCTCCGGCGTGCTCGAGCTATGACATGTTCCCGAACTACGTGGAGCGAGGCCGGGCGTTCGAGGCGGCTGTAGTCGGCCTGCAGCCGGCGGAGTCGGCTCCGTGAAGCGGGACCGGCCCACGAGCGCCGGAGCCCTCGGACTCCGCGGATTCCCGGTTCGTCCGGCGGTCGATTCACCGTCCGCTTCGGGCCGGGGACTGCTCGCCGCCACCCTCGTTCTGGTTGGATTCGGCCTGCTGTCCGTGTACAGCGCGAGTTCGTACGTGGCCCAACAGGCAGGTCGCCCGGACACCTACTACCTGTTCCAGCAGGCGAGTCGGGCCGGAATCGGGTGCGTGGCGATGGCCGCCGCCAGCATTCTCGACTATCGGGTGTACCGCCGACTCGCGTGGCCGATTCTCGCGATCGCCATCATGCTGCTCATTCCCCTGGTTCTCCCCGGCACCGAGGCTATCGCGCCCACGGTCAACGGGGCCCGCCGGTGGCTCGACGTGGGTGTCACGCTGCAGCCGTCGGAGTTCGCGAAGCTCGCGGTCGTGATCTGGACCGCCGCGCTGGCAGTCAAGAAGCAGGACTCGCTGCACGATTTTCGCGACGGAATCCTCCCGTTCCTGCTCGTCCTCGCGCCAGTCTGTCTGCTCGTGCTGCTCGAACCGCACTTCTCGGCGGCGATGTGGATCGCCGTTCTCGCCGGTACGGTTCTGTTCGCTGCCGGGGCGCGTCTCGGGCACTTCGCTCTGCTCGGAGCTTCCGTCATGGTCCTGGCGGCTACCCAGGTCATGACAGCGCAGTATCGCCTGCAGCGGCTCACGGCGTTTCTCGATCCCGAGACGGCGGCCGGCGCCGGCGGCTACCAGCTCAAGCAGTCGCTGATCGCGGTCGGCTCCGGAGGTCTGACCGGAGTCGGTTTCGGGCGAAGCACGACGAAGATGCAGTTCCTTCCGGAGCCGCAGAACGACTTCATTTTCTCGATCATTGCAGAGGAGTGGGGTTTCGTCGGCGCGGTCGCGGTCATCGCCCTGTTCGCCGTGTGGGTTCACCTGGGATTCCGTGTGGCCCGTTCCGCACCTGACCTGTTCGGGCGTCTTGTGGCTACCGGGATCACTGCCGGTGTCGCGCTGGCGGCATTCGCTCACATCGGCATTGCGCTCGGCCTGCTCCCCACCACCGGAGTCAACCTCCCGTTCATCAGCGCGGGAGGTACGAACCTCGTAATCACGCTTGGAGCCACCGGGATTCTGCTGAACGTGTCTTCGGCGAAAGGCCGCGGACGATGAGCGCCCGGATCCTGCTCGCCGGCGGCGGAACGGGGGGGCACCTGTATCCGGCCCTGAACCTGGCGTCCGCGCTTCGAGCCGCTCGCCCCGACGTGGAGCTCATGCTGGTCGGGGCGATTCGCGGCATCGAGGCCTCGGTGCTCCCGCGGGCCGGCGTTCCATATCGGCTGCTCCCGATGGAGCCTTTCCGCCGCGCTCGCCTGTTGAGGAACTGGCGGCTCGCGGCGTCCGCGCCCGCGGTGATGTACGGTATGCGGCGCATCTTCGCCGAACTGGATCCGGACGTAGTCGTAGGAACTGGCGGCTACGCGTCGGGCCCCGCGGTCCTGTACGGACTGCTGTCCCGTAGGAAGACGGTCCTGCAGGAGCAGAACGCCTTCCCGGGACTGGTTACCCGACAACTCGCTCCGAAGGTAGACAGGATATTCCTCGGCTATCCGGAGGCCGTGGAGCATCTGTCGCCCGGTCCGCACACCGAAGTACTGGCCTGGGGCAATCCGGTGGCCACCCCGAATTCCGGCGGCGTGAATGAAGCAGCGGAGAACGGATTCCGCTGGCCGGCCGGCCGGATCGCGGCGGTGATCGGAGGGAGCCAGGGAGCCAGGGGCCTGAACGAGAGATTACTGGCGGACCTCCAGGCAGCTACGGAGTGGCCGCCCGACATGACGCTCGTGTGGGTCACGGGACCGAACCACCACGCGGCTGTCTCTTCGGCAGTCGCCCGCACTCCCTGGGCGGATCGGATACTGACGGTCCCATACGTGGACAACCTCGGCGCCCGGCTTTCACGTGTGAGCCTCGCGATCTGCCGGTCGGGCGCGATGTTCTGTTCAGAGTTGAGCGCTGCCGGCGTTCCGGCGGTTCTTGTTCCGTTCCCCGCGGCCGCGGCGGACCACCAGCGACACAACGCGGCTGCCCTGGAGGCGGCCGGAGCGGCGGTGATGCTCGAGGAGCGATCAATGCAGAGTGGTGATCTTTGGGATTCAGTTCTCGAGCTGTTGAGGGAAGAGGACAGGCTGCTGGAGATGGCGGGTGCCATGAGCGCCCGCGGACGTCCCGACGCGGCCGACCGGATCGCCCGTGAATTGCTCGATCTCGCTGCGCTGACCGATGAAGGTGAGCTCGAGACGCGGGAGATCGAGACGGGAGAGTCAGACGCCCGTGGCTGATCGGCTCCCGCGGTTGTCGGATCTTCCGGATGTGGGTTCCCGGGTGCACCTGCTCGGAGCGGCAGGAGCCGGAATGCGTGCGCTGGCTGCAGTGCTGATTGACGGGGGCTGGAAGGTCTCGGGGTCGGATCGCGACACGGAAGCGGTCAGGTCACTGTCCGCGATCGGATTGACGCCCAGGTCTGAAGCGGACGCGTCGGCCGCCACGGGCGCGGACGTGGTGATTCAAAGCTCGGCCATCCCGGGTGATCACCCTGCTGTCTCGGCGGCGCGCGAAGCCGGGATCCCGATCCTGAAACGAGCCGCTGCCGTCGGATCCCTCGTAAACGAGCGACGACTCGCCGCCGTGGCCGGAACGCACGGCAAGACGACGGTGACGACAATGCTGGGTCTGGCTCTGGAAGCCGCCGGCAGGGACCCGCTCGTACTCGTGGGTGGCCACGTTTCGGAGTGGGGCGGTAACGCACGGATCGGACGAGGACCTGAGGCCGTGGTCGAGGCCGACGAGTACGATCGATCATTCCTCCAGCTCGATCCGTCGCTCGCCGTAGTGACATCCGTCGAACCCGAGCACCTGGAATGCTACGGCGGAGAGACCGAGCTGAGATCCGCGTTCCTGACGTTTGCCGCTCCCGCGGTGAATCGGGTGGGTGTTCTCCTGTGCGCGGATGATGAGGGAGCCCTCGAGCTCGGGACGCGGATCGGATCGTGTCTGAGCTACGGGTTCTCGGAATCGGCCGACTATCGAGTCGAAGTCGTCGCGGCTGCCTCTGACGGGCAGCACTGCCGGGTGAAGGGTCCCGGGCTCGACCTGTCATTCGATGTCGCGGCTCCCGGCGCTCACAACGCCCAGAACGCTGCCGCTGCGCTCGTTGCCGCAATTCGATTGGGTGCAGAAGAGGATTCCCTGGGCGGCTGTCTGCGCCGGTTCCGGGGGGTTGATCGGAGGCTCCAGGTCCTCGGCTCTCGAGACGGCGTGGTCATCGTGGACGACTATGCGCACCACCCGACCGAGGTGCGCGCCTCGATCTCCGCACTGAGGTCGGCATGGCCGGGCGCGCGGCTGATCGTCGCGTTTCAGCCTCACCTCTTCAGCAGGACCGAGGCGATGGCGGCGGAATTCGGCCAGGAACTGTCGGCGGCCGATCAGGCACTCGTACTGCCAATCTATCCGGCACGTGAGGAGCCGATCGACGGTGTCGATGCGGGCCTCGTCGTTCGGCGAGCACCGGGACACGTGCGGCAGGGCAGTGTGAACGAGGCAGTGGATCTCGCCTCCGGCGCACGCGGCGAGACCGTAATCGTGTTCATGGGGGCAGGGGACGTCACGGATGCTGCGCACCGCGCGGCGGAGGAGCTGACGGGTGATGCACTGGGAGTCTGACGTGAAGCTCTCGGACGAGGTCCGCTGGCGGATCGGGGGCGCGGCCGCCCGGCTTGGTCGCGTCGGCTCGGTCTCGCACCTGGTCGAAGCGCTGAATGACCTGGCGGGCGAGCCGCAACTGACGCTGGGGTGGGGGGCAAATCTGCTCGTCGCTGATCGCGGCGTCACGAATCCCGTACTCGTACTGGGGGATGAACTGGACTCGATTCGAACCTCTCCCGGACTCATCGAGGCCGGCGGGGCCACAGGCCTCCCTGCCCTCGTGGGGGAAACACGCCGTATGGGGGCTGAGGGCTGGTGCTTCCTCGAAGCCGTGCCCGGGAGTGTCGGGGGAGGGCTCAGAATGAATGCCGGTTCAGCCGACACCGGAATCTGGGATCGGGTGATCGAGGTTGAAGCCGTGACTCCCGAAGGCGAGGTCGTCCGGCTGACGGCGGCGGACGCCCGACCCACCTACCGGCGGGTCGAGATTCCCGAGGACTGGGTGTTTACGGCGGCCCGGTTCGAGACCAGGACGGGAGATCCGGAAGCAGTCGAGGCCGAGCACTTCGAACGGCGGCGAAAAAAGGTAGCCACCCAGGTCTACGACCTTCCGAGTTGCGGGTCGGTGTGGAAGAACCCGGGGGGCGAGTGGGGATCGGCGTGGGAGCTGGTGGACGCGGTCGGAATGCGGGGTGCTCGGGCCGGAGGCGCTCAGATCGCCGAAAAGCACGCGAACTTCATCACGAATCTCGACCGAGCCAGGGCAGAGCACGTTCTCGAGCTGATGCGCGAGACTCGACGGAGAGTCTTAGAGCAGGTCGGGATTGCGCTGGAGCCGGAAATCCGGTTCTGGGGTTTCGAGCCCGACGAACTCCGTTCCGTGGGGGCCGTCTCATGACCCGGCAGACCCGGCGTAGACTCACGGTCGCTCTCACGGGCGCGCTCGTCGGAATCTCCAGCCCCCTGTGGGGTCCGCTGATTCTCCGGGGAATTCCCGCGTTCCACGTGAAGACGGTCGAAGTCTCCGGGACTCGATTCGCGTCCGATGCCGATATCCGACAGATGTCCGGAATCAACTCCCTGGCCTCGATCTGGGACGACCCGAGCAGCTGGGAATCATCGATCGTCGAGCATCCCCTGGTCGAGGAAGCGCATGTGGTGAGGGCCGGGCTGGATCGGTTGCGGATCGAGGTGCGGGAAGTCCGGCCGGCGGCGCTGGTCCCGGTCCCCGGACTCGTGGCGGTGGACGGTGACGGATATCAGCTCGACGTGGATCCAGCCGCGCACCGGCTGGATCTGCCGATCCTCCGGAAGGCCACGATCGATTCGGCGACGGGACGGATTCGGGAGGAGGAAGCGAGGCGATCCCTCGCCGTGCTTGAGGAGATCGATCTCCTGGCGCCCGAATTCGTGGAACGCGTGTCCGAGGTGCTGCCGCTCGACTCGGAGGCGTTCGATCTGAGGCTGATGGAAGGAAGTCTCGTCCAGAGTCTGACCCTTCCTTTCCGGGACGCGTCCCGGGCCTTCCTCCAGGCGGCCGCCGCGATTCAGGCCGCTGATCAGCGGGGAGCAATCGTGTCAGCCGATGCCCGTTATGCCGAGAAGGTATTCGTCCGCACCGGAGGGGACCGATGATGAACGGTCCCCGCTGTCTGGCCGGCCTCGATGTCGGGTCCGAGACCACGTGCGCGGTGCTCGTGGAACTGAAGGTCGCGTGGGGTGATGGCGACGTGGAGGCCCGCGTGCTGGGGATCGGCGAGACGCCGACATCCGGGGTTCGAAATCGTGTCGTGACGAATATAGATGCCGCCACCGACTCGATCCGGGAAGCGCTTCGTCTGGCCGAGGAGATGGCCGGCGCCGAAGCCTCGGTCGTCTACGCAGGAATATCCGGTGACCACGTGGAGGTAGACAGCTCCACGGGCGTCGTGGCGATCTCGGGCCGGGAAATCCTGCCGCGGGACCTCGACCGGGTGCACGAGGTGGCGCGTGCGGTCGTGGTTCCGCCGGATCGGGAGCTGCTGCACGCGATTCCACAGGACTACGCGGTCGATGGAATTCCGGCCGTGCAGGATCCGACCGGGATGGAGGCCACCCGGCTCGAATCCGAAGTCTGCGTCGTGACGGCCGGCGCGGTTCCGGCGCAGAACCTGAGGAAGGCGATCGACCGGGCTGGATTCAAGCTCGAGGAACTCGTTCTCGCGCCTCTCGCCACCAACCTCGCCGTGCTCTCCGAGGAGCAGCGGAAAGCGGGAGTCGTGGTGGTGGAAATCGGTGCCGCCGCCACGGAAGTGCTCGCATTCAAGGACTCGCGACTCCGGCTGTTCGCGACCCTGCCGTGGGGCGGCGCGACGGTCACCAACGACATCATGAAGGGACTCGGCGTGTCGGCTGCCGATGCCGAGCGACTGAAGTCGGAGCACGGCAGCGCGCAGACGAAGCGAGTCGACGCGTCGGAGATGCTCGAGATCTCCGGACCGACTCCGGGCAGCGTGCGCACCGTCTCGAAGGAGCTGCTCGCGCACATCATCGAGCAACGGTTGGACGAGATGCTCGGACTGATCTACGACGAGCTCGATAGCCGGGAACTGCTCGACGGGCTGCAGGCAGGAGTAGTGCTGGCCGGCGGGGCGGCCCGGATGGACGGGGTTGTCGAGCTCGCCCAGGAAGTGTTCAATCTCCCGGTCGCACTCGGCGAACCGGGGGCCGGCCTGTCCGGACTCGTGGATGCCGTACGAAGGCCGGAATGCGCCACTGCGGTGGGACTGGCGCTGTACGGACGTCATCGCCGGGCCGAACGACCGGTCGGCTCGGCCATGCGCGCGATCGGGCGCGTGTCGGAATGGTTCAGTGAGTTCTTCTGATTGCACGGGATCGGACTCGTGATGGAGCCGCCACTGAGAGGCGGTCGCCTGATCGAGAGATGACCCGACGGAACGGGAACGCAGGTAAAACGCTCGAACGGGAGGGACAGATGGTATTCGAGTTTGACGACGGGGGAACGCGCAACGCGCGGATGAAAGTCGTGGGAGTAGGCGGCGCTGGAGGCAACGCCGTGAATCGGATGATCGACGAGAGCCTGGACGGAGTCGAATTCGTAGCGATCAACACAGATGCTCAGGCGCTGAAGAACTGCGAAGCGCACATCAGGCTTCAGGTCGGTCGCAAGCTCACTCGCGGTCTCGGAGCGGGGGCGCGTCCCGAGGTGGGAAGACAGGCGGTCGCCGAGAGCGAGGAAGAAGTGCGAAAAGCCCTGGAGGGCGCCGACCTGGTATTCGTGACCGCCGGAATGGGCGGTGGCACGGGCACCGGGGCGGCCCCGCGAGTCGGTCAGATCGCTTCTGAACTCGGCGCCCTGGTCATCGCTATCGTAACGCGTCCGTTCCTGTTCGAGGGCAAGAAGCGGATGCGCCACGCCGAGCTCGGTCTCAAGGACCTGCGTCGATCGGTCGACACGATGATCGTGGTTCCGAACGAGCGACTGCTGTCGGTCGTGGGGAAGGGGACGACGTTCCGTGATGCACTCAAGAAGGCGGATGAGATCCTGCTCCACGCCACCCGGGGTATCTCCGACCTGATCAGCGTCACCGGTGAGGTCAACGTGGACTTCGCTGATGTCCGCACCGTGATGTCGAATCGCGGCGCGGCGCTCATGGGTACAGGCGAGGCGACCGGTGAGAACCGGGCCGTCGAGGCGGCTCAGCTGGCGATTTGCTCGCCGCTACTCGACAACGTATCCATCCAGGGAGCTACGGGTGTGCTGGTGAACATCTCCGGCGGGATGGACCTGGCGATCGACGAGGTTACGACGATCAACTCGATCGTGCAGGAAGCTGCCGGCGACGAAGCCGAGATGATCTTCGGAGCCGTGCACGATCCCGAGTTGGACGGACGGATCCGGGTGACCGTGATCGCCACCGGGTTCGGGGACGAGGTCGACGTCGAGCCTGTTCCGACCCTCAAGGTGGTTCCGGCCATTCCGGCTCCGGCGGAATTGGCGCCGCGACTGGTGAGGGTGGTAGGCGGCGAGCCCGAGGCGGTCGACTCGCGCCGGGACCAGATTCGTGGTCAGCTCGGATCGCGTCTGCATCTCGAGGACCTTGAGATTCCGACCTTTATCCGGAGACAGATGGACTGACGTCGCTTGAGCGGCAACCAGGCGCAAGGACAGTGATTTGAAGCATCAGCCGACAGAGCCGGCTTCGGCCGGCAACGGCGCGTCAGGCGTGTCCGCTCTGCGGATCGCGGCCGTACTCCTTTCCGTGGCGCTGCTCGTCATCGTCGCCATTGCGATTCGCTACGGCGGATCGGATGCTGCCGACCGGAGCTCGGACGTTCCCGTCGTCGTCGTACCCGCTCCCTCACCTCCCGTGAGCGAGTATGACACCCTCGGGCCCGGAGAGACTCTCGGAGAGCTGCTTGCGGCGAACGGCCTGAGTGGGCCCAGCACCCACGCGCTCACCGAGGTGGTGCGCGAGTACAAGAATCCGCGATCGCTCCGCGCCGGCCTGGTGGCCCGGTTTACGGCGGATCCAGGTGAGGAGCCTGGAAGAATTGTCCTGCAGCTGAACCCGGACTCGCTGCTGGACCTGGTCGCCGAGGATTCGAGCTGGGTGGGCGTCGTGTACGAGGTCCCCGTGAGCCTGGACACAGTGATTCTCGCCGGTCTCATCGAATCGAGCCTGTGGTTCGCCGATCTCAGCGGCGAAGCCGGCAAGCTGGGCGAGGACGAATTCAACGAATACGTATTCGACCTGGCGGATGTGTTCGCCTGGAAAGTCGATTTCACACGCGATATTCGATACGGTGATGCATTCCGGGTAGCGATCGAGCGTGAGCGACGCCCGGACGGGTCGCTCCGGTCGCGCCGGTTCCTCGCCATCGAACTGAGGAATCGTGACCGGGTGCTCCAGGCGATTCCGTACGCCCGCCCGGGTGGTCGCCGGGAGTATTTCGACGTGGATGCCGAAGCGCTGCGCGGTGTATTCCTCCGCTATCCCGTTCCGTTCCGGATCACCAGCGGCTTCTCCTCGCGGCGGTACCACCCGGTCCTGAAGCGCAATCGGGCACATCTCGGGATCGATTACGGGGCGCCGCACGGGACACGGGTCAAGGCGACGGCCGCCGGCACGGTGACTCGGGCGGGAGTCTGGAGCTCGTTCGGCCGGATCGTCGAGATCCGTCACGTGAAGAGCTTCAGCACCCGCTATGCCCACCTGAGCTCCATTGCCAGCGGTGTGACCGTCGGTGCATTCGTCCAGCAGGGGCAGGTGATCGGCAGGGTAGGCTCGTCAGGTCTCGCGACCGGACCCCACCTGCACTACGAGTTCCTCCAGGGCGGAAAGAACCGGAATCCGGCTACCGTGGACCTCCCGTCCGCCGAGCGGCTCGAGGAGGAGTACCTCGAGGCGTTTCGAATTGAACGCGACGAAGCCCTTTCCCTGCTCGACGCCGTGCCGCTCCCGGTACCGTCGCCGGATGCCGCGGCGGAGCCCGCGGTAGCCGACTGACCCGGGGCCGGGGATGCTCTCCGGCCCAGTCGTGTGGCTGTCCGTCTCGGCGATCGCGGCCGCGGCGTCGGCCTGGATCCGGTACGGACTTCGTGAGGAAGCCGTTCCCGGCAGGGTCGGCCCCGCGATACTGTTCGCGCTGGCCCTGTTCCTGGTACTCGCCGGTTTCATCCTTCCACCGTTGCAGCCCGCCCCGACAGCTCGGAACCCCAGCGTGGCGATCCTGGATATTTCAGCGAGCATGGACCTTCCGGCACTCCCGGGAGGACCGACCCGGCTCGACTCGGGCCGGGCGGTGGTCCGGCGCCTGGCGCCGGATCGAATCTTCGCCTTCGGCACATCGGTCGTGGATGTGGTCGAGCCGACCGAGCTGGACAGCCTGATCGAAGCGGCCGACCGCACGGGGAGCCGACTCGCGGCCGCGCTACGGGCGGCGCGTGCCGCCGGCGCCGACAGTGTGATCGTAGTTACCGACGGAGAGTTGGAAGACCGGGAAGATTCGAGGCGGGAAGCGGAACGACTGGGGCTGCAGGTTCGTGAACTCCGGACCGCGACTCCGATGATGCGGACTGCCGTGCGGGAGGTGGCGACTCCGGCACGTGTCACATCCGGCGACACGATCTCATTCTCGATCGAAGTCTCGTCCCAGGCGAGCGGGGGGGCTACGCCGATCGCCGATTCGGTCACGGTCCGGGTCGAAGGGCCGGATGGCTTGACGGGCACGGTACGGATCGCGCGTCCCTCACCAGGACGCAGCAGGATCGCGGAGCTGCAGAGCCGGGCGCCGGAGGTTCGACAGAATGCTGCCTGGCGGCGGTTCGACTTCTCGCTCGACCCCGGTGCGGACCCGCTGGAAGCGGATCAGAGGCGAACCGCGTGGGTCGAAATCACCAGGGGCAAGGCAGGTGTTGTCCTCGTATCCATCGACCCGGACTGGGAACCGCGCCAGCTTCTGCCGGTCCTGGAGCGGGCGAGCAGCGGAGGTGCGCGAGCGTACCTGAGAATCGGGCCTGAACGATGGGTAAGGGCGGGGAGCGTACCCGAGCCGGTGGCCGATGCCCGGGTTCGCTCCGAGGCTGCTGAGTCGGACCTGCTGGTCGTGCAGGGCAATCTGTCCGAGCTTCCCCCATGGCTTCAGGATCTGACCGCTCGTCACTCCAGGGTCCTGGTCCTGGCGCGAGGCGGCGGGACCGTGCCAGGCAGCGAGATCGCGGTCGGTCCACCCGTGGAGGGGGATTGGTTTGCCATGCTGCCTCCTCCCTCGAATCCGGTTGCCGCCTCCCTTTCAGGTCTCGACGCCGAACAGCTTCCTCCGGTCGCCGCGCTGCGAACCGTCCAGGGTCCCGGAGCGTGGACGATCCTCCAGCTTCGGCGGGACCGTCGGGGGGACGAGTTGCCGGCAGCGGTTGGATTCGTATCCGGGCGCGGCCGGCGGGCGCTGGTGCTGGCCGAGGGGACGTGGCGATGGTCGGCTCGAACCGGTTCCGCGCGATCGGTGTATCGCGGTCTGTACGCAGGGATCGCGGGTTGGCTGCTCGGGGACTTCCGTCGCGTCCCGGTGACCCTGGCCGCGGACCCGGCGGACGGGAGAGGATCGATCGCGTGGAGTGTGGCGCCGGGCGTGGAGAATCTCGTAATCGCGGTCCGTGACTCGACTGGAAGTGCGGTGTGGACAGACTCGATAGCCGTACCCGCGGACCGGGTCGAGGGACCTCACCTTTCCGCGGGCGACTTGGAATATGAAGCACGCGGGCAGATCGAGGGCGCCGAATTTGTCGTCGGCCGCCCGTTCAACGTCGCCGGACCGGCGGCGGAGTTGCGCGGTCGGGACGTCGGCGAATCACTCACCACCCGGGCTGAGGCAGCGTCGTCCCGGCGGCCCGCGGGACGACAGACGGCGCCTCCCCTGTGGCCGTACGTGCTGGCCGCCGTGCTGTTGTGCGCCGAGTGGACCTGGCGCCATCGCCTCGGTCTTCGTTGAGACCTGGCGCACGTGACTCGAGGCCGGGAAAGCAAATTGGACTCGGAGACTGAATGACGCAGGAAAGACCAGGCAAGCCGAATCGGGGAGCGGCGCGATCTCTGTGGCAGAAGATCGTTGATGTTTCGCTGACCGACGTCTCGACGCTGGTGAAGGGGATCGACGATGAGTGGATCGAAGCTCTCGAGCAGGTACTCCTCGAGGCCGACTTCGGTGTGGATGTAACAATGGAGCTGGTAGAGGAGCTGGAGCGAGCCGCCCAACGGGGCAAGGTGAAGTCCGAGTCCGAGCTCAGGGAATTCCTCGCGGGCCAAATCCGAGCTGTGTTCGATGTGGCGAGCAGGGAGAATTCTCGGGCGCAGGCCCCGGCTCCGGAGGAAGCGGACGGACCGCACGTGATCCTGCTGCTCGGCGTCAACGGCACCGGAAAGACCACGACTGCCGCCAAGCTGGTCCATCTTGCTGTCGAGCGCGGTCAGTCGGTAGTTCTGGCTTCGACCGACACATTTCGCAGCGGGGCGCAGGAGCAGCTCAGGCTGTGGTCGGATCGACTGGGGGCCGGATTCGTGGGTGGACGGTCGGGTGCCGACCCGGCCGCGGTCGCGTTCGACGCGGCGTCCTCCGCGGTCTCGCGGGGAGCTGACGTGCTGATCGTCGATACCGCGGGGCGTCTCCACACGCAGCGCGGACTGATGGAAGAGCTGCGGAAGATTGACCGTGTGGTGGGACGGATCATCCCTGGAGCCCCGCACCAGCGACTGCTGGTCGTGGACGCTACGGCGGGCCAGAACGTGATTCAGCAGGCTCGTGAGTTCGGCGAGGCGCTCCCGCTGACCGGAATCGTCCTGTCGAAAT
>Ga0307378_10009336_pt1 | contig 12905 bp, 26 predicted proteins | sample UN1MG_FD_202238 | JGI IMG/M metagenome (GOLD analysis project Ga0307378, IMG submission 202238) | Soil microbial communities from Risofladan, Vaasa, Finland - UN-1 | ecosystem: Environmental > Terrestrial > Soil > Coastal area > Acid sulfate soil | place: Finland: Risofladan, Vaasa | collected...
AATGGTAAAAGAATCAGTATTAATTGAACAAACTTGTGAGTTGTATGGTAAGAAATGTATTTATGAAGGTAATGGACCTGGTTGTTCAAGAATAACACATGATAAGTATTTCAATATTAGTTTATTATTCTATCATAATCTTAATATACTTGAGATTGATGAACATGAGTTTATTGATGTACATATGAGAGAACATTTATCTAATTCTCTTGGAATACCAATAATTGGAGATATAAGGGAGCGGGGGACAGCTAAAGCATAATAATAAATAGGAGATAACAATGACAAAGAATAAGAAATTTGTAACTGAAATTGGTGATGAATTGATGAAGTATTTGAAAAAGAATAGAATAGTTGGTAAATTCAGAGCAAATGTAGCAAAAGAACATAAAGATAAGTCAAGAATTGACTCTCTTTATTCTGCATTTACTTGGTCTGATTCAAATGAAGGTGCAAAATTTTGGGTTAATCATAACCGTAATTTTAATAAAATAAGATAAGATTTATATTTGGATGGTCTGTATTGGTACAGTATAGTAGAGCATGTTCAGCTCTGCAGAGTTAAGGACTGCATATTGTAAGGACAAGTTAACAAGAAACGTGTACACGCTTAGTCTTGCCATCCAATACGTTTGACAATGAACCTGTAGAGATGATAATAAAATGTATTATTTTATGTATTGTCAAAATATGCTGGGCTACAATATGTTAGCGCCACGAGCACAAACAGAAGTAGTTAGACTATAAACACACGAGGTTGAGCATTGTATGGAGTAAGCGTTCAGGCGTGAAGGTATGATGCAATGGGGCTAAGTTGTCAATATTTATTAACTAACAGGAGTAACAATGAAATTACCAAAACTTGAAACAATATTTAAAGTAGTAACGATACCAATATTAATATTTATGACAATATGGGTATCAAATTTAGTCATTTATAAATATTCTAATCAACATGCAAAGATAGATGAAAGTACACCTTTACCATATTTAGTTGAACAAGTTAATGAACTAATTGATGGTAGATATGTAATGATTGCTAATGCACAATTACAAGGTATGTTATTGTATAAAACTGCATTAATGTGTTATGTAAGAGATATTGACCCATATAATCCTATTATATTGTATGGTAATATTGCTTATATTGACAGTATTTATAATAAATTAAGAATTGATTATGAAAGAGAGGTAACAAATGAATAAAGAAATGTTTTATTTAAGTTTAATGTTGTTTTTATTAGTGTGTGCTGCAATATTCTTTCTTATGAGTCATGCAAGATATGTTAAGCAAGGACATCGTAATTGGTCTGCATTAATAATGGCAGTATTATGTCTATTAGCATATTTTTGCTTAATGATACCTTTAATCAATTTATAAACCGGTGGGGTAATCGAAGATAAGTACTCTGTAATATAAGAGTTCAGCTGTCGGCTGGTTACCCCAACATTTAGGAGATAAAAATGTTAGAAATAAAACAAGTATTGAAAAGAAAGAGATTGTTATATAAAACATATTTTGATGACTTCTTTAAAATAACAAAGAGTCAACCTGGTGATTTATTATTATGGTTCAAGAATGCTATTGCTAATAAAGACATAGTATATTGTGTAAGGCAACCATATATGAAGAAATATTATATATTTAACAGTATTCAAGATGCAAGACATGCTATATTTACAAGAGTTCATTTAGGTAAATATAATAATGTACATGAAACTAAACAATTATTTGCAGAAGAAAAGAAAGTTGGAACACAAATAACTGCAATATTTACTGGTAATGTATCTAAAGATTTAGCAATACCAGTATCATTAGTTAATGGTAAGAATGGATATTATGTAGGTGAATTACTTAAAATATGTATTATATTAGATGATAATCATAAATTATATAATAGATTAATTGATGAATTTAAATATATGTACAATCATATATTATGAGTTATATACAATTATTTGGTACAATAATTATTGGTTCAATTGCAGTAGCAGTTATTGCTATTTTAGTATTTATTAATTGGATTAAAAAGGATTTATAATGGGAAATTATTTAATTAGCGAAAGAGTTGTTGGTAAGTTAAAAGACTTAGCAACAGAAAAAGGAGCATTTGAATATAAAGACATAATGAATGGAGTTGATGATGAAATTGATAAAATACATAATAAACTGATTACTGCACTTAGTGATTTACCTATCATTTATGACAATGAACATGATGAAACTGAATTACGTGACAGATATTTAAATGCTGTAAATATGATAATCAATAACTAACTAATAGGAGTATCGATGCAAGAACTTAAAGCATTTTACTATTATTTACATGAAAATGGAGATATTATTCATAAACCATCGATAGTAGTAGAAATGAATATGACACCTAAACAATACTTTATTGGGTCAGCTGTCATTAAATGGTGGAAAATATATAGCAGACATACATTAGCAAAGTTTGTAGCTGAAGTTGATGATTGGATGCTTGACATTCGTAGAGAAAATAATAAAAGGTCTGTTCCTGATACTGATGTAAAAATAGCATTAGATAGAACAGATAAAAGAATAAATGAAATAAGACAAAAGTATGCAGTTTCATTTAGTGAAATTGAAAAGTATAGAAAATCTATTGTTAACAATAAGGAGAATGAATCATGAATCAAAGACCACAAATAATAGTAACAGGTGGCAATACATACCTTGGTACTGTTTTTGAAAAGAAAGGTATAACAACCATTATAGATGCTATTGGAATTAGTAATGGAAAAATTAGTTCTGCTGATATTCAAAAATGGTATGAAAAGAAAACACTTGGTGATTTAATAAGTGTTACTATTCAAGGAGATGCACAGTTTACTGTAACAAATCTTAATAGTAGGCTTGAAACTTACTTTGATATTTGTTTTAAGTTAATGCAAGATGCAACTGATGTTGCTATACCTAATTTGATTGTTAAAGAGTTTTTAGAACTTTGCAATTCAATTTAGTTAGTTAGTTAGTGAATGGAATGGGTGTGCGGGAACTACAGATAGCTTAATTTGCGTTGTGCTATTGCTGCCTGACACCCATTCTTAATTTAAAGGAGATTATAATGATAACAGATAGATATATATGGAGAGATGTACATGTTCCTCATCTTGAAAATAGTAATGACACAGGAATGGAAGACTTTCTTAGTCCAGATATAAGAAAATTGAGTGGACCAAATGGTTCAACTGAACAATATCTTGGATTAATATCAGTGAATCATATGGATATAAAGAAGGCTGAACAATATTTTACACATTTAAAATGGGTTAAAGGATTAGCAACTGATACATTAACATGGACAGGTTTAAAATCTAAATCAAGTAGTCCTTTGATAACATCAATGGAAAGTAATTATTTAATACATTGTTTAAAATTATTAGTAGCAAGATTTATTGGAGTTAATCATGAGCTTTATGCTTATAGAGCAATGTTTCCAAAAGATGACCATGATATGTATCCTGAATTGAATGCTCAATACACAAAAGGTAAAATGTTATATAATTCAGAAGAAGGTGATTATCCTGTAGATATTGGAACATTAATAAGAGAATATTTGTTAGTATTTATATCTGAAATTTATAATGAACTTAAAATCAGAGAAAGTAATCTCTTAAATTCTGGCTGTCATGGATTTTCAGAACTTGGTGAATGCGCAGAATTAGCTGATATGTTTATAAGAATTGAATGGTATTTATATAGTGAAGGATTTCTTAGATTAATACCAGATTCTAAATATCCAAGAGGAGCAGTTGGTATTGCTCAACAATTATTTGAAAGGTATGTTGATATACAATATCATTTCAATGAAGAAACTCACCCTTTAACTGAAGAGCAACTTGATAGAATACATAGTAGAATGATACCAATATGGAAAGATACGGATAATTGTTTTAATCCATCATTAGCTGGTAGAGGTTTAATTGAAGAAGCAAACTATCAAAATAACAAATATAAACAAGAATATAGTAATAAGGAAGGATTTGTGTATAAATCAGGAAGAGATATGAATAAATCATTTAAAATTAAACAACCAATAACACAGGAGTTATAAATGATTAGACGTAGAATTGATTTTGTTATAAATGATGATAAATTCAGAGATGCTGCTGGAAATATATTTCAAAAGATTGGAAGTCAATACCATGAAATGGCTGAGTCAAGAATAGATGCAAATAGCATGTCACCTTCTATACAAAAATCAATCCAAAAAAAAGTAGACGCAATACAAAGAATAAAAAGAGAATATGAAAAATTTGGAATAAAAGTAAATTCAGATATTGATACATGGCAACAATTAAGAGAAGAAAAATTAAGAAATGGATTTACATCAAGTAAAAAACAACCAATAATACAGGTACTATAATGAGTAAATTAACAGTTGATGATATGATGAAACTAAAAGATGAAGGATTGTTAAGTAATGATGATATATTAGATTTCATTGAAGTTGAAAAAAGAAAACAACAAATGGAAGAACAAGACATGCATGCTAAATTTCAAAAAGAGCATCAACATGAACCTTATTTTCCTCAAGATGAATATAATCATGAAACAGCATCTATTCTTGGTAAAAATGAATGTAATGTTGAAAAAGTTAAACAAGGTATAGTACAAATATTATGATATACCACAGAATACCATTTCCAGAATATGAACACTTCAGAAATCACCCAGATTTTGCTAAAGAATCATTTAGAATTAAACCAGGTCATGCTGATGATAGACATAAAGAAGCATGTTTTATACCTGAATATATAATACTTGAAACAGATGAATTTCTGGGTGAAGATACTGTTGTGTCAATGGATGACATAAAGACAGATGAAATACCCGCATTAATATGGATAAACTTAGTAACAAGTCTAACAGACATAACCAAAAGAATAACCACAAATAATCAATTAACAAGACAACAAAAAATAATGGAAATGACTCCATTGCTATTAGTTGCTGCTTACTTCATAAATGAAAAAGCTAAAAATCCAGTAATACTTAAACGTGCCACAATATTTGCAAAGAAAAATGGATATTCAAGTATAACTGAATTTGCAGTTGCGCTATCTAATTATATACCAATTAAAGCAATGGCATTAGATGTAGTTAAAATGAAAGGTGAAATAAATGAAAAGAACAAATAACTTAATGTGTGATTATAAAGATTGTAAATCACAACATGCAAAAGGATTCACTTTATTCAGAAATAATCCATACAAGAATTTCGGACAGTTGCATTTATGTCCAGACCATATGAGATTAATAATAAGAACAATTGAAATAACATTAAAAATGGAGTTAAAACAAAATGAACGAACAAACTGGAAAGGGCTTGGATATTGAGGGATTGTACCATGCTCAACTAATGCAGCTTCAAGCTGATAATCAAAAAGATAGATATGATGATATGAACCAATGGCATCACGCAAGTGGATGTGGAACATGTTATAAAAAACATTATTGGAATAATGTAAGTGCAGACCAAATGCCTAAAGAACCAAGAAATATGAGATTACTTAGACTTGGTGATTTAGTACATGGAGATGTGCAAGATGCAATAATGAAACAAAAGAAAGATACTGATGAAATAACAATAGAAGAAGAAATCAGAATACCATCACTTGGAGTACGTGGACATTTAGATATAAAACATATTGACCATGAAACAAAAATTATAACAATATATGATATTAAAACTATGGCTACAAGAAGTTGGAGTGGAAGATTTGGACATATAAAAAATAGAGATGCTGATGCTGTTAAATTTTATGAAATGCAATTAGCAACTTATCTTATGGGTATACTTCCTAAACACCCTGGTTATGGTGGTAGAATGGTATTATGGTTTTATAAAAAAGATGACAGTTATGTAAGAGTAGTTCAAATAGATGATTCTTATTTAATTTCAGCTCTTCAATATTGGAAAGAAGTTAATAGATTGTTACCAACATTACATCTATCTATACCAGCAGTTGATATGGGAGTACCTCAAGTTAAATGGGAATGTAATTATTGTTCTTATATGCACATTTGTGGTTCACCGTTTACTAAACCAGAATTAATAAAAGATTATGTAACACCAACATTAGGAATATAAATGGAAATTAAACCAACACAATTAGTAGCAGTTCCTAAAGCTGAAATCACAGGAATGAATCAAGTCCAGATTTTAGAATCACAAGCAATGCAAAGTATCCAATTAAGACATAAAACCGTAAGTAGAATAGTAACACCAAGAATGTACATATATAGATTACCACATGATGATTTTGACTATATAGATAAAGCATGGATGAAATATGTAGCTGACCAATATTATCCTGGTTGGACATTTCTTATAATAGAGAAAGATAAATTGATAGAAAATGGTTTACCATCTGCTTATGAAATAACAGGTAGATTGAAATGGTGGGAAGATGGTATATGGAGAGAAGGTGATATGTCAGCAGCACATAGAATACAAAGAAACTCAGCTGGTAAATTAGTAAATCCTGGAAATGATTTAAAAGCAGCAGTAACAGATTGTTTAAAGAAAGCATTAAATACATATTTGAATATTGGTGATGATGTATATATGAATCAAGTTGAAAGATGGGAAATTAATGAGAAAGAAACACAAGATTTGTTAAATGCTGCTGATAAAGTAGATGATATATATAGAAGTATGAACTATACTACTCCATTTACAGGACAAATACAAAAGAAACTTGATGATAATATAATTCATCCAGGAAATCTTGAAACAGAATTAGCAAACTTAAAATATCAATACGATATAGCATTACAACAGCAAAAAAAGCTAATGGCTGAAGGATATAAAGCTGAAAATGATTAATCGAAGAATGTTAATAGAAAATAAAAAGTATAATTTAGAAAATAATACTTGCATTTTTCATGAATCCATAGTATTTTTAGGTAAGGAATTTGAAGGTAATAAGGTATTTTGGCTTTTTAGTCAAGATGACAGTGGTGAACCAACACTAAGTGTTAATCCATCATATGTTACTTTCATAGAAGTTGATAAGGGTGAACCAAGACGTGTTCCCCACAATGTAGAGCAAACAATGGAGTAATTACTCATGGGTAAATTAAGCAAAAGTGACATTCAGACATTGATTGATGCAGGTATCATTGATGCCGCTGGTGTCGAACAAATGAAAGAAAAGGGTTTTGTTGGAACTGGTAGAACAGCTTCAGCAAGACGCGTTATTGAAGGAACTGATGTAGTTCCGTCTTTCTACTTCAAAGGAAGAACCTTTACAATGGTCGATAAGACTGATGAAGATGGTAAAGTAATAGGTGAAGTAAAGAAATTTGATGAACTTCCTGAATCTGCAATTGAATTAAAAGAAGCAATTCTTAAATTGATTGAAGACTACACCGTACCTGTTGAACCAGATACTACTGATTCTGAAGACGACCTCGAAGACGACGACGAGGATTAGTATAATCTGATGTATGTATAGATGAGAAAGCAGTGATTTAACCAGATGGTTGTTGCTGCTTTCTCGCTATATACCTAAATTAAAAATCAAAAAAACAACAACACATAGGAGATAACTATGCCAAAACCAATCGACACAACATATAATCCGTTAGGAAATGTAATGTTGGAAGAAGGAATGGTGTTAGCACATTGTTCTAAATTCAACGAATCAGAAGTAAATACTAAGAGTGGAAAATCATTTGTTTATAATTTGGAATTTCAATTAGCAGAAGAATTAGCCAATTTTGAACAAGATGTATTTGAACGTAATCCTGAAAACAATTACTTTATGTTTGATGAAAAAGGAAAACGTATTCCAGTATTAGGTAATGATGGGAAACCTTTACGTACTAAAATGGATAAATTTGTTGGTAGAAAAATAAGAGGTAATGGTGTATTTCTGTTTCCAACCCCAAAATCAGACAGTATGAATGAAAGGTATTTTAGAATGCTTGAAGCATTTCATATTGAATTAAAAGATGATGTAGTAGATAACATTCCAGTCAAACAATTAGTTCGTTTAATTGCAGAAGATTGTATTGGAAAACCTGTTATTATTCAACTGCGTTATATTAGTTATCCTGATGACAGAAATAAACCAAAAGAGGAACAAACTACTAAATGGGCTGTTAATGCAATGGAAATGTTACCATGGAATGAGGGAATAGCAAAGCCAGCAGAAGCATTTGAAAATGATGATTTCTTCTTTGGATTGAATGAGAAACCTGCAGCAAAAGCAACACCTAAACCAGAATCCGTTGCTGCGCCTATTGCAACTCCTCAACCTAAAGCAGAAGAACCTAAACCTGCTACAGCAGTTCCAGTTACTAAACCTGAAGTACCTAAACCAGCAACTCCAGTAGTTAATGTTGCTGAAGGTAAGCCAGTTGAAAGTAGTGATAAAGTTCCAATCATATCGTAAATAACTATCCGCATGATAGTTCTAAGTAAAGGGACAGTAGAATATTTTATTCTCATAACAGCTGTCCCTTTGCTTTATTCAATAAAAAAACCTTTTGTATTTTTACCTATTATAAGGTATATTATAGTATAGTTTAAACCTTTTTTAAGGTATTATAGAGGGTATTTTTAAACTATTTAATAACTATACCTTAATAAAAATTTAAAGGTCTTAATTCACGAGTCAAACAAATGGGGTAGTAACATAACTGGGAAATACTATTATGGCAAGTAATGGATTTCATCTGTTTAATTATTGTGAGCCTGGAAAGTAAACTTAATTAAAAACAAGTTGCTACCCCTAACATTTAAAGGAATATAAAATGAACATAGACAAAGTTGCACTTGATAGATACTTAACAAGAGAACCAGATGATTGTGGATTTAGTAATTGGTGCGAAAAAATATATGAATTACTACCAGATGATTTTGACTTTGATTGGTTAGATGGAGATGAAGGAAATCAATGTTTAAGTGATTATCATTGTAAAGATTATACACCAGAACAAGTTGTAGCAATATTAAAGGAGAAAATTTATAATGAAAAAAATAAAAAAAGTAAGCGATGATTTTGTATTTGAATTTGCTGGTGGTTGTATAGCAAGAGCAAAAGCACATGATGATGTAAGGAAAGAAATGCAAATATTTAAGACAGCATTTGATTTGAAAATTGGCATACCTCTTTTTACTGAAATATGGAAAAACAAATTGAATGAAGCGTGGAAAAATCATATACATATGTTAGGAAGTGCTGCAATTTATGGTTCAGCAATGACTATTTATGATGTGCAATATCTTAGTGGAGCAATTGAACAATTAAATAGAATGCCTACACTTAAAGATAAATTTTACTTTGAATATTTGTCTGGAAATAAATTACATAGATTTTTAAATGTACATATTTGGGACCAAAATAAAGAAAGTATTGATGGAAAAGAAAAAATACCAATGAGGAGATGTATAATTCTATCAGATTGTTGCTTAAAATTAGAGGAAAAACAATGACATATAGAGAGAACAACCCAGTAAAGATTAGATTTTCACATAACTATGAAAAATTGAAGAATATAAATGTGAAAGATGGAGATAAAGTTACATTAATCGAAGCATTAAAAATAGAAATAGCAGATTTAAGTTCTGCTTTTAGACGATACGATTCTTGTTATCGCACCTTTCGTGATTATCAAGACAGGGATAACTTTTTTCCATTAGCAAAAAATGGTAGATTTTTACTATTAATTTTTATGACAGAAGATGGTAAAATATTTACCACAATAAGACGAGAAACTGATACTAAACATATATATTATAAAGGAATGATTGGAAGAATACTTAAAGTAATCATAGAAATATAATGAGTAAAGTAATAAAATGTCCTGTTTGTAATCACATTTTATCTGGACAGTATGTAGATTGGAGAAAATCAATTAAAGAAATGGTTGATTCAAGACCACGTGCTGTCCAAATAAAATTAAGAGAAGCATTTTTGTTGATAAATGAACATATTCCAAGTGAAAAAGAAAACATAATTTGGAAGTATTACAAATTTTTAAAGAGATGTGAAAAAGCAGATGCTGAAACTTTATTAAGAATGATAAGGTTATATATAGATGGAGCATATTATTTAAAAATGGCTGGATATGATTATTTATCTGGAATGGTTATGAATGAAATTAAAAACTATGATAGAAAAAAAGAAATAGAATTGAAAATTATTGGTAAAATACCAAAAGCTAAACCATTAACAATGGAGGATATTAAATGACCCAACATTATGTTAAAGGATTAACAATCCAATGGCAAAAGAAAGTAAAAACAATAAAAAATCATCCATGTACAATAATATATGAAACGGTGGGAGGTCAAGTATGTATACAATTAGATTTTCCGTATGATACTGCTGCTCCAATTTTAATAACTAAAGATAATTTAACAATAGTAGAGGAGAAATAATGACAGATTTACAAAAACATCTTGAGGCTTCAAACTTTGAAGTTATAGAAAAACCAGCTCCATTCCCAATAGTTAAATCAATATTAGGTAAGAATGTAAATGAAGACACTCCTACTGGATATAAATTTATAATGAATGCAGAAACAAATCAAATACTCAGTTGTAAAACAAATGATTATAAATTAGTTAAGAATGTTGATTTATATAATGCAGTTATAATGGGAATTGAAGAAAATCAAGGAACATTAGCAGAAGTACAGATGTTTTCTGGAGGTAGAAGGACAATGTATCAATTTACATTTCCAAATCAATCACAAATAATTAAAGGTGATGAACTTCATCCAGAACTTAGAATATGGAACAGTTATGATGGGAGTATGGCAATTTCTATTATTGCAAGTGCTTTTAGAATGATATGTTCTAATGGAATGATAATGCCAGAAGTAGTTGATAAAAATAAGAATAGACATTTAGTTGGAAATACAGCATTAAATAACATACCCGAATTAATACAAGAATCATTAATAGCAATAAGTCAATATTTCCAAAATGAAATATTAGAATTAATGCAAATAAGAAATGTAAATTCAAAACATGTTCTTGATGTTATCAAATGGTTCCCAACTTATGTTGTTCCTGCCATGATGGGATATATTAAAAGACATGGCGGACCAAAATCTTATTGGGATTTATATAATATTTGTACATGGATAGCAACACATCAAATGCCAAGAGATAAAGAATCAACCATAAAATTAGAAGAATCATTCTTACCAAGAATACAATTAATGAGCCATGAGTAAATTAGAAGTTCCAAAATTTGAAGGCTTACCTAAACCATTAAACTGGCTTGAAAGCACTCTTTTAAATGGTGCTTTCAGGTCACTAAATGGAGCAGCATGGAGAACATATAATCAATTTAAGATATTATCCTATGCTCATTTTATGTATGACTATGATGATGATAATATATATATAGCAAGAGTAGTCCATAATAAAGACACAAATCAAAAATCATTTCAATGGTTTGTATTAAAAAGAGACACTGTTATAAAATTTAGTTATCCTCTTAGCAAAGAAGCTTGTGAATATGAGCTTGAGGAAGTGGATAAAATGTATGATAGAAATGATAAGGAGAATGAAAAATGCCAAACAATATTGGAGGACAAAGACCAGTGTATACTGCCCCTCCCGATACTACAAACGAAAGAAGTGACGAAGGAAGAACTGAAGAAACAATACCCAGAGTTGGAGAACAGGGAGGAGAAAGGACAAGTCAGTTTTCTGTAGCAGAATTAAGAAGAGTAACAGGACAGGTTGCAACAGAAATACATGGATTAATAAGAGTTGTTACAAACCTTTATGGATTATATATGGAATGTGAAGAACTTAATAATATACAACCAAATTCATTTGCTGAAGCAATACCAATGTCATTAGATGATTGGATTTCTACTCTATATGAATGTGTTGAAGATTGGAATAGAATAGCAAATGGAACAACACCATTAGAAGTGCAAACAAAATGAAATTAGATGAAATAAAAACAAATTTAAAAGACCTTGATTTAAATGAATTAAAAGAATTGCGCAAATTAGTACATACAATAATAACATATAAAAATAATATACAAACAAATAAAATGATGATGATACTTAAAGTTGGAGATGAAGTAGATGCTTATAGAAATGGTATTGTTGATATAACAGGAAAAGTAATGGCAATAAAAAGAACAAATGTTGTAGTTAAAGACAATATATCAGGAACACGTTGGAATTGTCCAGCATATATGTTAAAATTAAAAGATGAGTGATGTAAAAGTAGTAATCCCATATTATGGCGGTAAACATAAGTTGAGTAGAGAACTCGTACCTATGATACCGCCACATAAACATTATTTCGAAGCATTTGCTGGAGGATTATCAATGTTCTTTAGAAAAACAAAAGCTGAATGGAATTGTGTTAATGACTTAAACAAAGACATAACAAACCTGTATATGGTACTTGGAGATGAGTATTTATTTAATAAATTATCTCGTAAAGTATATTATGCAGTTAAAAGCAGAACATACTATGACCAAATAAAAGACAAAATACAAACAAATCCAAACTTTTATGTACCTGATGTAGACAGAGCATTTGAATATTATTTTTATATTAGAAACAGTTTTAATAGTCAGATGAATTCTGGATTTAATATAGACATAGGTGGATGGACAACAGCATTACAAGAATCATTAACCTTTGGTAGAGAAAAGATGAATGGAGTTGTTGTTGAAAATATGGACTATAAAGATTTGATTATAAAATATGCTGAGAAAGAAAATTCTTTCTGGTACTTTGACCCACCATACACTATGGCTGAAGAGATGGGTTATTATAGAATCAACTTTGATGATGTAGAACATATGTTATTCCATGATAAAGTAACTAAACTTGCACAACATAAAAGTACACCAAGAATCATGATAAGCTATGACGACA
>Ga0307378_10009337_pt1 | contig 12904 bp, 11 predicted proteins | sample UN1MG_FD_202238 | JGI IMG/M metagenome (GOLD analysis project Ga0307378, IMG submission 202238) | Soil microbial communities from Risofladan, Vaasa, Finland - UN-1 | ecosystem: Environmental > Terrestrial > Soil > Coastal area > Acid sulfate soil | place: Finland: Risofladan, Vaasa | collected...
GCCGCGTATGGGACTGGTTATGCTTGCGAGTTTGATGCTCGGTCTGATCGGCGGCACATTCATCGTGCTGGCGCGGGAGGGTGCGGCCAGGGCGCACGAAGCCCACAAGAAGCATTGAGCCGCAGACAGAGCAGGCTGAATCTCCATCCCCAACGTATCTAAGTCGAGCTTACCTCGCTCGGCCCTTCATTAACATAAGCCATACCCGACCCTCTCGACCTCACGTACTGCAAGACGCCCCGTATTTCCGCAGGTTTCAGTATGCCCAGCGCAAAAGCAAGGGGAAAGTAAAGCGCTCCCAGGCTTGCTTCCGCGGCAGTTCTTCTAATCCCCGATATACCGAGCTGTGGCAGCGCGAAGTAGCATGTGGACAGGGCGAAGAAAATCATCGCAGTTCGGATAATCTCCGACCACCGATAATCCACACTGTGGAACTTCTGTCCTGCCCGATGGTAGCAGATCGGCAATATCGCCGCCCCGACCACGGTTGCAATCGCTGCTCCAAGCATCCCGTAACGTGGTATCAGCAGGAAGTTCAGCGCGGTATTGATAGCGCCGGCGCCGGTGTAGAATATCGCCGAATAGACCGTCTTTCTGGCGAAAGTCATGCCAACTCCCACCAGCCGAGTAGCGCCGATGAACACCAGCGAAAGCAGAATCATCCACAGGACGAATGTAGAGCCGACGTAAGACCGACCGGATACAAACAGGATCACGTGTTTGTAGGCCGCCGTCAAGCAGTAAATTATAAATCCGCTGAAGAGCACGTAAAAGCTTAAGGTTCGCGAGTAGAACTCGTTCGCGCGGTCGCTGTGGCGGACCGACAGCATCTGCGGCAGCCACACCATAAACAGCGGATCAACCACCCCAATTCGGAAGACATTGGCATACATGTATATCAGAGAGTAGACTCCCACCACGGCCTTGCCGACCTCGATGCTGCCGGACATGTTTAGGAGGAAGTAGCGGTCCGCGCTTGCCAACACCGCCGCAGACAGGCCCATCGGGACCAGGGGAACCCCGAAGGCCAGCAGCTTTTTCGCTTCTGCGCTGTTGAAGCGGAAGGCCGAACGTTTATATAGAGCGGGCATTATTGCCAGACACATCAGCGCTGAGCTGACGCAGTTCGCTGTAACCGCGCCGACTATTCCGCGCTTTAGGACTGCTACCAGCAGTATTGCGCTTACACACGTGATTAGCAGCTTGGCTCCGTTCGCCACGCTGAACGCAAATGATCTCTTGTCAGCCCTTAGCTGCGACGTGTAGAGGTTGAACAGGTTGTCGGTTATCAGCATTGCGCCCAGGAGCCACAAGCAGATGGCGAACTGCTCGGAGCCGGTTATCAACCGGCTGAGGGGGTTCGATAGAATTGCCATCGCTGCCGCAAACACAAGGGTCGAGCCGCAGAGCAATAGGAAAGCAGTGCCGATGACCGGGGCCCGCTCCTTTGCATTATCGTAGTCGAAGTACGACCGAAGTACGGCGGAATTGATTCCAAGCTGCGCGGCTGTGCTGATGACACTCAAAGTTATTGTCAGGATTGCAAAAACCCCGTACTGCTCGACGGGTAGTGCGCGTGTATAGATGGGGATCAGAACGAAGCTGGCCAGCCTGGAAGCCATCAGGCCCGTGCCGTAAACCAGGTAGTGCTTGCCGGTATCAACAAATATCTCACCAAGCCTCATTAAAACCCCTCAGCTTGTCTGCCGGTGACCGGGGACGTTCGTCAGGAGTGCTCCTGTCGAAGAAACAGGCTGTCGCTCTCGCTGCAGAGCGTAGGACTCACGTTCTTGCTGGCCTTGGCTCGAAGAATTTCATACGCTTCCCTTAGCTGCTCACGGAGGCCGGCTTCGTTACACAAGGCATTCACGGCGGCTCGAACCACGGCCTCGCGGTTTCCGGGGTCGGAAGCGTCCGGGCTTAGAACGCTCTGGGAGTAAGGAAACAATGAAAAAAGCCCCTCTGTCTTGAGTGTATTGCCGGTAAGCGGGACGACGGGCGTCTGTGTCCGAATGCAGAACACGCATGGGTGATAGCGGTCGCTTATGACGAGTCGGAAGCGCGATAGGAGGTCAATGAAACGCGGATGGCTGGTAGCTCTCTTCATGGCTGGGGCGCCGGACTCCCGAACGATCTGCGCCATCAACAGGCTGTCCTGCTTAAGGGAGCTCGATAGCAGGACCACACCCAAATTCAGTCTGCTCCGCAGTTCGCCCACAACTTGCGCCCAGCTCGATGCGTCGTGGCCCCTGTCCCCCCTCAGGATCAGTGCGATGGATTTTGCTGGGTCTACGGGAGTATCCCCGAAGACGTCCGCTATTTCTTCGCACTCCTCCACGGATGCGAAGATTGCGGCGTCGGCTCCTACTTCTATCTTATCTGCGTCAACGCCGCACTTTACGAGTTCGTCGCGCGAAAGCGGCTCTCGCACCACTATCGTCCCGATGGGCCTGAAGACGTGAGAAACCAGCGCGCGGAGTACATCGTCCTTCACGTCCACAGACATATTGCACGCGACCACTTCCTTCTCCAGCCGCACGGCAACGTGTAGCTCGAACAGGCGGCGCACCAGGGCATCGCCATAGTAGTCGGCCAGGTAGCCATCTCCGTTGTAGATCACCGTATCGAACCGGGCCAGCTCGAACAGCCGCTTCTCTATATGCCGCATCCCCCAAATACTTGGAAGCAGCCGACACAGCACTCGTTCGATCACCCTCCTCTCAGGCTCGATAATCAAGTTCGGTGCCTCCAGGAAGGTCTTTTCTCGCCGCTCGTCCCATGCCGGGCGTCGCAACTCCCCGATTTCTCTACGAATAGAGTATATATCGTGCAGGTTCTTCGGACTTACCGGCAGCCGACGCCCGATCTTGCAAAGGAGCCCGTAAAAGCGACTGGCGTGCAGCCGCGACCTCCACCAGTACCTGCCGAAGCTGTCCTCGGGTATTTCATAGGCATATCTCAGCCGCCGGATCATGGATTCAGCCAGGTCGTCAAACCTACGTATCGCCATTGCGGGGTCATCTCCCAGGTAAGCCCTGTTCAGCAGACTTGAAATCGGAGATTCATTGAAGAGCCTGATCCAGTGGGTATGCCCAAGTCGTTCGCGAACCAGGTTTAGCAGGCCTTCCGACAGCGCACGGCTGCCCATATTGTCGTGAGTTGGAGATTGATAGTGCAGTATGGCGGTCTTTCTCGGCACGTTTACGATGTGATCTTCTGCGGCTCCGCGCATCACGGGCTTGCCGTGCCATTTCGCGGCCGATAGATCAACCTCCGAGGCCGGATAACCGAGAAAAACCGCGCTCTGGAGTTTGAGCGTGTTGGGGACATCAAACCGCTTGTAAAGCTCCACCACATTCTCTCCATGCGCGCCCTGCCAGTAGGGGCTTACGTTTACCCACAACGCACCCAAGCCCAGCGACTCAGCAACGAGAAGGATGTTCATAGCTGCTGCAGCAGCATCAAAGTACTGCAGCCTTGCTTTGTGGGGATCATCCCACCAGCCTTTGTAGTAAGTTGCGTTGGTGTCCGTGTATATGAGGATCGCGGCCTGGGGGTTTACAACCTTCTTGGCTTTCAATAGGGCTTCGAGGTCTTCCTTCTTCGTGGTGACTACGAACCTGACTTCCTGCTGGTTGCAGCCGGTGGGAGCCCATATCGCTGCCTCCACCAGTTTCTTGAGGGTTGCAGCGTCAACCGGTGTGTCGGTAAACTTCCGGCAGGATCTCCTGGACTTGATGATTCCTATGAGCAGGTTGTAGGTATCCTGGCCGCGGTTTTCGCCAAGGGTATCCATAAGTCCCCCGCACTCGGTGGTTGTTTTAGGTTGCTGTCACGGAGACTGCGAAAGCTCGCGGAGGCGCTGAGCGTCTCGTGTGTGATGCGACTAGCAAACTATATCACCCGCGGGGATGCCGTGTCAACGGCGCCGGCTTTCGGCGGATGTCGCGGCTGCGGTGGGCTTGGCCTTCGACAGGCCATCGTACATCTTCACTAGCTCTGCCGCCGCTGTGTTCCAGTCATATCGCTCTTTCACAGCCTCTGCGCCGCTCATGCCGAGCCGCCGTGCGAGCTCGCGGTTTTCATATAGTCTCAAAATGCACTCAGCAAGATCATCCGGCCTGCTCGCGTGGAAAACAAGACCGGCCCTCGCATCATTGACGATCCTCGCCAACGGCGGGCAGTCGCTCACGATTACAGGCTTGGCAAACCCCATGTAGTCGAACAACTTGTTGGGGATCGTGTTGTCCCGGTGAGGGTTCCGCTGGTGTGGAACCAGGCCGACATCGCTGGCAGCTATATAGCCCGGCACCTTCTCAAACGGCTGCCAGCCGACCAATGCTACAGAGTCTTCCACACCGAGCTCCTTCACCAGGTTGCGCAGGCGGGCCAGGTAGCCAGTATCCCCTCCCGAGTCACCAACCACCACCAGTTTCGCATCAGGCGCTTTCCCTTCTAAGAGTGCCATGGCCCGAATCGCAATATCCACACCCCTGTCCGAACAGATATACCCTACGTAGCTCAACACGAACTTCCCTGAGCGCTCGGGGTTCAGCTGTACGCCCGCGCTATATGCCCTCAAGTATTCGAGGTCCACGTAATTCGGCACCACATGGACCTTCTCAGGCTCGATGCCATATCTGAGCATGTAATCGCGGCCTTCCTCGATCACCACGACGATCCGGTCGGCCGCCCGAACGCAGCGCCGCTGATAGTTGTGCCACAGGGTCTGATTGGCAGTGACCAGGTGACGTAGTTTGAAGGAGCCGCCCACATAGGCACGAACCGCGGAGGCGTAGTTCTCATGTAAGTCGGCCACAACCGGGATGCCGAGCCTTCGGCCCACGCGTATGCCCGCCCATACGTTGGGGAGGTCATGGACGTGCAGCACGTCCACCTGGCTCTCCACAGCGAATTTCTCGATCCGCTCCTCTACAGGGATGCTGAGAAAAGACATGCGCCTGACAAACGTCAGCGCTTTTTGAACTTCGCCGGGTCTAGGGGGAGCATACGTCTGCAGGGTCAGCCCATCGGTAGGGATTACCCTTTGGTTGGTCGGCTGCTCCTGCACCAGGGCTACGACCTCATGTCCTGCCGCCGCGAGGCTCCGCGCCTCCTTCTTGATGCGCACGTCCACCGGGTGCTCGCAGAGCACAAATCCGATCTTCACGGTTTCTCTCCTGATGCTTTCCGTCGCCACATGCATATTCAATCCCGGAATGGCTCAGTCCTCCGTCCTGTAGCCCACTCGCGTTCCCTAAAATGCATCGCACCATGCGCAGTTTGCTTCCTCGCTGATAAACCTAGACATTCTCAGGGACAAGAGCAAAGCATGGGTTGGCTCTGGAGGAAATGTGCTCTGGTAAAGCGAATTGTTTTTCCGACGGCACGCCTAGTAAGGGGCAGGCATTCATAACGCAAACGGAGCCGAATTTTGAGCCTTGCAGGCAAGAAGATAATAATGGCAGAGCATCTGGATTGGGACAGCCCATGCCAGGTAGGGAGTCATGCCTACGCAGACTACTTCCTGCGTGATGGCGCCCAGGTGCTCTGGTTCACCTCTGCCTGGAGTCTGCCATCTCTCATCTTCTCGAAAAACTCAACCTGGGTTAAGGTCGAGCGTTGGTTAGCGAATGCCAGGGCAGAGGTCCGGCCCGGGCTGTATGTGTATTCACCGTTTACCTGTCTGCCTAGCAAGAACAAACCTCTGCTGCGTTCACACCTTGCTGCAAGGCATGGTTTGCGATATACTATCCCGCGGGTGACCTCCTGGCTGAAGTCGAGGGGATGGGGCGAAGTTGATCTGCTATGGACAACGAATGTGGTGCACGCTGATCTCCTTGACATGGTACGCTACAAGCGTTCCGCTTATCGTATAGCTGACATGACCGCAGCGTACAAAGATGTCACACCTGCCTTTCGCAAGGTGGAGGATGAAGTCATCGCGCGCGTAGATCAGGTGTTCGTTGCCAGCCGAGCGATGCAAGACTACGTTGTACGGCTCAACAAGAATTGCCAGTACCTGCCTAACGGAGTTTATCTTGACCGCTTTCGCAACAGCAGTTACCCGGCAGAATACCACGACATGCCCTCTCCCAAAGCCATATACGTCGGGGCAATTGACGAACGTTTGGATATCAACCTCCTGCGTGTCTTGGCAGAGCAACTGCCCGATGTCAGCTTTTGCCTTATCGGACCTGTAAGCGTGGACGTCTCAGCGCTCGTGCGAGCCTCCAACGTGTACTTATTGGGTTGCAGAGAGCAATCGCAGCTGGCTGGCTACTTAGAACATGCAGACGTTGGGATCATCCCGTTTGTGAGGAATGACCTCACTCAGCACGTAAGTCCGCTCAAACTGTTGCAATACTTCGCGTCCGGGCTGCCAGTTGTATCAACGGACCTTGCGGAGATTCGTTCCCTTGGCTCCCCAGCGCTGCTGGCGTGCGGCGCAAAGGAATTTGCAGATGCTACCCTGGAGGCTTTACGCGGCGGCAGGAATCGTCCAGAGTACGCCCGGCATGCCTCCGATAACACATGGGAAAGCCGCTACAAGGTCGTGAGGGCTTGGTTCTCGTCTTGTAGCGCCGAGCTGGCCCGCGTGACGTAGCTTTGTACAGATACGGTCTGCGCGGCTTCGGCATGCTAAGAGAACACCACCCTGGAATACGAGCGCAGAGGTCGGGCGCGGTTCGAGGAATGTTTCGACCAGAAGCGGGAGACTGAGGCCATACAGGGCGTATATGATGATCTTTTGGAGCCGAGCGAGCAGCATGCCTAGAGCCTCTGGTGGGCTGCTTGGAGGCAGCCCGCGTGGCTGAGGGCCGGGAGACAGAGAACTTCGTCGTGCTGGACGAGGCCATCGCGCCGAAGAAGCCGGCTAAGCCGAGGGTGATGCTTACTCTGGCTGCCGCTCTCATGATGGGTCCGATATTCGGCGTCCTGGCAGCCACAGCACAGGGACTCCCCGCCCGGAAGTAACTAAGGTGGCCGACCGCACCTATCAAAATAGTCTAATGGATATCAGCCATGGCTGTGCAGACTGACAATGTACCAACGACGGGGGACACAGCAACCAAGCTAGGACGCTCCGCGGTGCTGATAACAGCTTTCACCGCGATTCAGATATTCTTTCAGTTCTTTATGCAGATCTTACTAGCGGCGAAGTTCGGTGCAGCGCGGGCACTCGACTCATACTTTGCTGCGCTTACCATCCCCATCTTTGTTTCGAGCTTATTCACTGGTGTGGTTTATGTCACGCTTGTACCGATCATAACCGAATGTCGGGCAAACGCCAGCAGTACAAGAGCCATCGATCTTGGTATCCAATTCGCTCGTGCTACGTTTCTCGCCGTTGGAGCATTCGCGGCGATCATAAGTATACTTTCCAGAATCGTGGCCAAGCTACTTGTTCCCGGATTTGATTCTGAATCCCTACGCCTTACAGCAGAGTTACTGAGAATCAATGCCACGTCAACCGTATTCTCAGGGACATCAATTGTGCTGGCTTGCATTTACTACTCCCGCCGACAATTCTTCCTGCCTGTGTTCGCACCGGTAGCAGGAGGCGTAATCACACTGGCTGCAATAGTTTTGTACTCAAATAGGCTAGGGATTTATGCAGCCGCCTGGGGTATGCTTGCTGGAAGCGTGGCTGGCCTCATCCTCCTTATTCCTGCCCTTCTTAGGGCTGGGGCACGCTTTTTCACATTCAGCTTCGATCATCCTGGACTGAAAACCGGCTTGCGACTTATGGCTCCGCTCCTAATAGCTTCTGTCCTTGTACGCACAACGTTGATTACAGACAGGATATTCGCATCCTACCTAGGTGAGGGTACAATCTCCCACATCAGCTTTGCTAGCCGGATAACCACGGTTGTCATTGCGCTAAGCGTACAAGGGATCTCGGTATCAATATTCCCTCTCTTGTCCAACGCCGCAGCGAAAGGAGACATGGCTGGATTAAGCAGACTGTTGCACCTCAGTCTGAGGTGGAGCATTATTGCTACAGGTCTTGTCATGGCAACTGTACTGGCGCTGGGGTGCGAAGTGGTAAATCTGCTGCTGAAACACGGCGAAGTACTTCCCTCTGATAGTATGGCCATATCAGCGTTGCTAGTTTTGTACACTGGCATGCTGGCAGCCCACATCATCGGAAATGGAGTTGTTTCAACGCTCTATTCTCTGAGGGCATCGCGCTTGGTGGCCCTGATCAGCGGCGTAGGGGCGGCATTGTACGTGCCAGCCGTAGCAATACTTGCAAGCCTCTTCGGGGCAAAGGGCATCGCAGCCGCATCATCAATATTAGCACTTTCGAACCTTTCTTGGTTCGTTGTGTTCCTCCACAGGCGCTGGGTCAGGCTGCATTGGTCGCAGATTGCACACTACTTGGCCTGCACAGCTGTTGCAGCGTTGGCCGCTGCTGCTATTGAGATGCTTATTCATGGCACGTGGGCTAAGACCGACGCCGACATTCTGCAGAGAGCAACCCAACTGATGGTCACATTTGCCGCCGGATTGGTGATATACTGGGTTTGCCTAGCTGCGATGAGGTTGGAAGAAGCCAGGTGGCTATGGCAACGTAGTGTGCGACAGCTTGTAAAAGGCAAGTCAGCTTGACATGCCCGGCCAGCCTACATTAACCGGTCATAAGTAACTTGTAAGGCAAGCGCAACTTTGCTTTGAGCACCGCAATGGACTATGATGGAGCCCGCATGTCACGCTCACACCCAATGGCGGGACCGCTGCGCGGCAGTTCGAAGACAGGAACTCCTTGCACGTTAACGCGGTTATGATGAGAATCCTAGTTGTCACACCAACTTATCTACCCATCGTAGGCGGCGCAGAAGTCGGCATCTATGAGGTCTACCGCCGACTTGCAGCGCGACATCAGGTGCGCATTCTGACGCCAGACCTGACCGGACATATCCGAGGCTGCCCTGTGTCACCGGTCGAGTTCGTCCATGAGCTAGACGTGATAAGGTTCCGCGACACCTGGTCAGGAATGAACCTACGAGGACATCGGGTCACAAGAGGCATGATCCCGCCCTTTTCACTATCCCAGATTTTCCATCTTGCGAGGCAGGTCCGCGAGTTTGCGCCCGATGTCATCAATATGCACTATGCGATACCTGGAGGCCTTGCTGCGGTCATCAGTCAAAGACTTCTAAGGGTTCCGGTAGTCCTGTCACTGGTTGGCCGGGACGTGCCGGGTCCGCACACCCCTCCCATGTGGAAGCGCTACGTGAAGGCTATTGCTGGTCAGTGTGCCAGGACCATTCTGATCAGCGACTACTGTCGCCATAGCGTTTTTGGCAGAAATGCCCCCCGTAGTTCCAAGGTCATCCCATACGGTACCGATCTGAATAAGTTCAAGTTGCACGTCAACAAGGCTGATATCAGAGCAAAGCTGTGTCTGCCGCCGGATGGCACACTGCTACTGGCGGTACAAAGACTAGTGACCGAAAAGCGTGTGGATGTGGTCATCCGTGCGGCAGGCGTGCTGGCGGCCGAGAACAGGAAGTTGCTCCTGGCGATAGTAGGGACAGGCCCGTGCATGGGTGAACTGATACAATTGGCAACCTCTGCAGGCTTGAATGGTCAAATGCGGTTCCTGGGCCAAGTGCCCCGAGAAGAATTGGTATCCTTATACCAGGCGGCCGACATATTCGTCTTCCACTCGACCTACGAGACATTTGGCGTCGTTCTGGTTGAAGCAATGGCTGCAGGACTCCCCATTGTCACTGTAAACAACACGGCGATTCCGGAACTGGTGAGAGATGGGGAGAACGGTATTCTGGTACAGCAAAACGATCATTCTGCAATGGCCGCTGCGGTTAACACACTCATAGGCGACCCCGCCCTACGTGCGAAGATGGGAGAGTTTGGGGGGCGATTGGCGGCCAAGTATGATTGGCAGACTATCGCTGAACAATACGAAGACGTGTTATACGAGGCAGCAGCACATCAAAAGCAACGGTAGAAACCAATGGCGACTATTCTCTATGTCAACCCATCGGGCGATATCAGCGGGGCGGAAAACAGCCTTCTCTCCCTGATCGAAGCGCTGGGCAATAGAGTTCGGCCGCTCGTAGCCTGCCCATCCCCTGGCAAACTCTCGCAGAGATGTCATGAAATGAATGTGCCTGTCTTCCCTATACCTTTTGACAATCCAAAACGCAGTACCCTCTATTCCATGTTCATCTTGAGGCCGATTCAAAACCGAAGACTTATTTCGTGTCTCGACGAGATAGTACGAACCGAGAAGGTCGACCTAATACATGCCAACTCGTACCTTGTCGGACTGGCATCAAGTGTTGCAGGCAATCAAGCCGGGATTCCAGTAGTATGGCACATCCGCGATATCCGTTACGGGCTTAAGCGCATTATAATACGGCGGACTGTGGATTGTTTTCCGGATCGAGTGCTGGTAGTATCCCAGGCAGTGAAAGAGGCCCTGGGCGAGCGCACTAACGGCAAGGTACAAGTGGTGTACAATGGGATAAGGCCGCGGACCATCACAGACGACCAGCAGGTCTGGAATCGGGCCGAGCTAAGCATCGCTCCCGACGAACCCCTGGTCGGAAACGCAGGCATACTCACCCGCTGGAAAGGCCAGGACCTGTTTCTTCGGATGGCGCGTAGCGTGCTCGAAAGAATTCCAAACGCCAGATTCCTGATGATCGGGTCCGCCCACCCGCAGAGCCTGGGCTTCGATGTCGCACTGAAGAAACTGGTTGCGAAACTCGGAATACAGGACAGGGTCATCTTTACAGGATTCAGGCAGGATGCTCTATCCCTCATCGCTAGCCTCGATGTTTACGTACACGCAGCCCGCGAACCGGACCCGCTACCTCGAGCGGTGCTGGAAGCTATGTCGGTAGGCACTCCCGTAGTAGCGCCGGCAAATGGTGGAATCCCCGAGGCAATAATTGATGGCGAGTCGGGACTGCTCTACCGCACAGCGGATGTGAATGAGGCAGCGTCCCACGTGATAAAACTATTGAAATGCCGCGATCTGTCTCGGAAGATCGGTGAAGCCGCGAAGGAGCGTATTCGCTGCTGCTTCTCGATGGAAAAATGCGCACAAGCGATATGGCAGGTATACGCCGAGCTGTTACTCCAGGAAGTTCGAGGCGAAGCAGCCAGGCTGCATGAGCTAGGATGGCGGGTATGAAGGTTGCAGTGGGCCGTCGCCCGCGCTGTGTTACAATTGACAAGAACATTGCCGGGAGTATCCTTGGCGCAGCGGCCGGGCGCGGTTCGAGGAATGCTTCGACCAGAGCCGAGAGACTGAGGCCGTGCAGGGCGTATACAACGATGTTCTGGGGCCGAGCAGGCAGCACACCTAGAGCCTCTGGTGGGCTGCCTGGCAGCAGCCCGCGCCGAAGTACTACGACAATTCACAAAGGATGACCAATGGTTGCCGCCTCTGCCATATGCTTAGCGGTGTCTTTCTTGTATATGGCCTATGTCGTGGTCCGAAAGAACATTCCGCTCGCCTCTAACTACGGCGTTTACTTCTTGTTCTCGGTCTTGTACTCTGTTCTTCCGCTGCTGACTTACCTTGGGATTCAGCCGCGATATTGGTTTGTGCACTGGTCGTTGCACGAGTCGAAGTTGCTCATTTCGACGCAGGTCGCGCTGGTTGCCGCGTGCAGCATGATTTTCGCGTACGTATTCCATACTAAATACAGGTCCGGCAGCACGCACGTACAGCGAAAATCCTCCGTAACCAGGGACGGTTTTCGATATCCGCTCTTTGCCACGTATATCGTTGCCTGTGCCATCCTCCTGTATTTCGGCCATAAGTATAGCTATACCTCCGGCCGAGGCGAATTAGTCCACTCACTGATTTCGAATGCTAAGGTCATACTGGCCTCGATGTATATAGTTTACCTGGTAAGGTATGGTGTTGACCGCTACCTCGCCGTGATGTTTGTCGGGTTTGCTGCATTGCTTCTGGTGGAGCAGTCCCGGTGGTACTTTATCAGCATATTGGTTGCCACAGCCATGTACTTGCAGGTGACTGGGCGAATCAACAACCGACGACTGCTATTAGCGGCTCTACCTATCGTGGCCTTATTGTCATACGTGGGCATCTACCGTTGCGGAGTCCCATTCGAGCATGCAACCTTGCTACTGAGCCCATTTTACATCGAGGCCGATTATGGGTCGTATGTTATTCTCCAAACCTATGATTTGATCTACGGCGGACATGTTTGCTTCTACACATTCTTTTCCGACTACGTGGTTGACCCAATCATATACCTCATTCCACGGATCATGTTCATGGGCTTCGGGCTTTGTAAGGATACCATCGGGGTGCTGCCCACCTTTATATCCGCGCACGAAGGGTATTTGCATGAGTCCTACGCGCCGCAGGGCGGTTTTCACTATATCGCGCAGGCGTCCAGCGCGGTTCCATTTGTCGGTCCGCTGATAATCACCTACGCTTTTGCATGGTTCACGGTCGCCGTCGAGAACAGGAAATTCAAGACCAGTCTTCACAACCTATCGTACTATCTGTACTCGGCTGCGTTTATGTTCGTATTCATCAAGACTCGCTTCGATCTGACCGTAAAGTACTACCTGACGCTTACTATCCCCGCCTTTCTCCTGTTTGGCCTTATAGCCGGGCTTGTCTCAAGGATGAAAGCATCGAAATGAACGTCGGCATTAACGCACAATTATGTTCGCCCTCGTCTTCGTACCGGAATGCCGGCATATCTCGGTACATCCGCCAGCTCGTCACCTCCCTCGGGGGGTGCCGCCATGCTCCGGAGATGCACCTGTTTCTCCCCGGTATCAACAATGACGAATTTCCTCCGCGCTGCGTGCTGCATCGCTGCTCCTGGACCAAAGAGAACCCAATGGCCCGAATAGCCTGGGAACAGACTTCGCTGCC
>Ga0307378_10009340_pt1 | contig 12902 bp, 15 predicted proteins | sample UN1MG_FD_202238 | JGI IMG/M metagenome (GOLD analysis project Ga0307378, IMG submission 202238) | Soil microbial communities from Risofladan, Vaasa, Finland - UN-1 | ecosystem: Environmental > Terrestrial > Soil > Coastal area > Acid sulfate soil | place: Finland: Risofladan, Vaasa | collected...
CCATTGTGTCATTTTGATCCGCCGGCATCCTCGCCGGCTTCTTGAAAAAGGAACTCCATAGCTTCCCGGAGCTCCTCGTCCTCGGCATAATACATTTTCTCCCTCTCTTCGGGAGTCAGCCCGACCAGCTCGTGGCTGCAGTAGTGGATCCAGAAATCATCCTGCTCAGTTTCTACGATATGTTTTCGGCAGTAGTAGTCGGGGCGCAGGGGAAGTTCTTTGCCCGCATATTTTCGGATCTTGTAGTCGTGAACTGCAATGCGGATATCTTTGCGCGGGATTCCTTTTTCCAAAATTATGTCGACCAGATGATTGATCGTATGTCCCGTATCGAAGATGTCGTCCACCAGCAGAACCCGATCACCCTGCCGTAGGTATTCCGGGTCATAGGTCCAGCCCTCGACTTTGATGCGCTGCTGCACCTTGACATCCGAGTAGGAATGGGCAACGACGGCGGCGTAATAGACGGGCCGGTCCTCCTGACGGATGAATTTGAAGTACTCACTGATCACATTGCCGAGATAGGCCCCGCCGCGCAGGGACACATAGATCACATCGGGGATGAAACCGGATTTGTAGATCTGGCAGGCCAGCTTGATGGCATTATTACGAAATGTGCGGTAGGGAAGGAATTTTTTAATCATTTCTCACACTTTTTACAATGAATGATGGAGGGTCAAAATCTCTGTGTGATCTTTGTGGATCGCTACGGTGTGCTCAAAATGGGCGGAATCGCTGCGATCCGCCGTGACAACTGTCCAGTTGTCGTCGAGAAGCTTTACCTCCCAGGTTCCCCTGTTGATCATTGGCTCTAAGGCGATGACCATCCCCGGTTTGAGCTTGGGATTCGGACCGCGGGACACATAATTGGGAATCTGAGGTTCTTCGTGTTGGGCAAAACCTACCCCATGACCGCAGTACTGCCGGACCACGTTAAAACCATTCAACTTGGCGTGATTGTAGATCGCTTCGGATATGTGACTGATCCGATTGCCGCACACCGCCTGCTCAATTCCCCATTCCAGGCATTCCCTGGCAACTCTGATCAGCTTTTCGCGTTCCGGCGTTACTTTCCCCACCGGCAGGGTGATCGCGGCGTCGGAAAAATACCCCCCCAGGTTCACACCCAAGTCGAGGCTGACCATGTCTCCCCTTTTCAACCGTCTTTTCCCGGGGATTCCGTGGATCACCTCTTCGTTCAAGGAAATACAGACAGAAGCGGGAAAATTCATGTATTCCAGGAAGGCCGGCTCCGCTCCGACACTTCGAATGTAATCGCGAGCGAAGTTGTTCAACTCGCCCGTAGTGATACCCTCGTCGATCATGCTTTTAAGTTTCTCGAGGGTTTCGGAGAGGATAAAACCAGACTCCCGGATCCTCCCAATCTCGGTGTCGTTTTTGAGTTTGATCATTTATTCGGGTTCGGGTTTCGGCTCTTTCGGTTTTTCCTTCTTCACGGCTCTTTCGGTGGAGGATATCAGGCTTTCCACCTCTTCGCCGAAGGACTGGCGGATCACTTGTGTGACGTTTTCGGACTGTCCGCCGGTTATGGTGACCATCCCCTGGATGAGTACACCACTCTCAACATTCAGCTTGGGCGTGTTGATGTTTCCGAGGATTTTGCCGTTCTCCAGAAGATCGACCTCTTCCGAGGCAGTTATGTTCCCGATCAGCGTGCCTGCGACTGTTACTTTCCTGGCATAGATATCTGTTTTGACCTTGCCGGTTGGACCGACGGTCAGGTGATCCTCCGTTTTGATTTCGCCGTCGAACTTGCCTTCGATGAGGATCGATCCGCTCACGTAGAATCGACCCTCGAAGACAGAGTTTTCCCCGATGACGCTGTTGTTCGGAATATCGTTTCTTGTGGCCATTATCGCTCCTTGCTCGAACCGACGACCTGTACTTCCTCGAACATTACCACGTTTCTTACTCCCCTTCAAGGATTCTTAAAATCCGATGGGCATGGAAGTTGCTGGTGTCCAAATCAATCGCATACTCGCACTCTCTTCGGGCGGCAGCGGTATCTCCGAGGGAAAGATACTGTTCTCCGATCCGGGAACGGATGCGGGATTGAAAGTATCCTTGTCGGTCCTCCTCTATACGAGCTTGCGAGGTGAGCACGTTCTCCGCTTCGATCAACTCTTCGATGGCTTGTTCAGGCTGCCTGGCTGCTGCCAGGAGCATTCCCAGGTTGAATCGTGCCGGCCAACTCTCCTCCCGGGCCAACCTGTCTCGGAACAGCTCGATAGCCTCCCCATAGTCTTGGCGGGCCACTGCAAGAATTGCCCTGCAGTCCAGGAGCCACGGCTCCTGGGTTCTGGTCGTAGCCAGCTGGTAGTGACGCAGCACCGAATCTGCTCCGGACAGGTCGTTGAACTCCAAGAGATACAAAAACAGCTGCTCGCAGAGCATCCGACTCTCCGGATGCTGGTTGTACAGTTTCCACAGCGCTGCCTGGTATAAGGCAGGAGATGAGGCGGTGTTCTGCAAATCGAGTAGAAGTGCTTGAGCTTCGTAATCCTCCTCTCTCTGCTGGAGATATTTCTGCACTATCTCTACGGCCTGCTGTCTGGCTGCTGCTGTCACCGACAGGCTTCGGGCATAAGCCAAGACCACTTCCCCGACATCTGGAAAGAGCTGATACGCCTTCTCTTTGAAGTGATGCGCCGTTTGTCTGTCTCCATTTTGCTCTGCGATCAAAGCCACATTGAGGTAGGGTGTCCAGGCATAACCGGGGTGAGAGGTGATAGCATTCTGGTACAGGCGAAGCGCATCGTCTTTTCTGTCTAAAAGGAAATTCAGATCGGCTTCCACGATCAGGAGGTCTGCGCGATCCGCATTCTTATTCAGCGATTGCAGGTGAATCAGGGAGATTTCCTCGTGGCCGGCATCGTAGGAAATGTAGATGCTCGGTTCCCGAAATAATGGATTCTCTGCGTGGCGGTTGACAAGGGCGAATGCACTCTCCGGGTCACCCTCCTCCATCCACAGAAGCGCTGCATCAAGGTGGATTCCAGGCTCGTCTAGCTCCGTCCCGAGACGTTGGAGTTGATAGGGGTCCCGTAGGGCGACTATAGACAATATCTTTTTCAACTCGGGGTCCTGGTTCTGGTCGGGGAGTGTGTTCAGGATTCCGCGAAAATAGGCCTCGGCTTGCAGGTACTGCAGATTCCCGCGTTGCTTCTTCAAGCTGTTGAGAGCCCTCTCGCTGATTTCCGAGCGAATGGCCGAGTATAGATAGATCCGGGCCAGATCCGCACTGCCGGGAATATTCTCGGACGCGGTTTTGGCGAACTTGTTCAATATAAAAAAATCATTTAAATCGTATGATATTATGTACACTCGCTTGAGGATTCGAAGGGTGCTGTACTCTCCTATAGGCCGTCTAAGGGCCTGTTCCAAGCTCTCCAGGGCCTTCTCGTAGTACCCGAGAGATATCTCGTAGTCCGCGTCCGCCAGCAGCTCGTCGACCCGGGCATCCCGGATCCGTATCCGCGTATTCGCGTTGAGAATGAAGTAAATGATTCCAGCACCGATTGCGATGGATACCAGGATGAGGAGAAGAACCAACCAAAGCCGCGAGATTTTTTTCAACGTTCTAGATTCTTACGGATTGCGTCCAACACACCGTTGATGAAACGGTACGAATCATCCGTACCGAAGTCTTTGGATATGTCCACGGCTTCGTCTATTGTAACCGACGGTGGTATGTCTTTTTGAAAGAGTAAACTGTATACACTGATCCGAAGTATGGCCTGATCAACCTTGTTGAGTCTGGAAAAATCCCAGTGCTCGAGCTGGGACGTGATATTTCTGTCCACCTCTGGAAGATTCTCTATTGTGCCCCTGGCAATGAGTCGGCCGAAATCGATACTTTCCTGATTGAATTTACTCATGCCTCCTGTATCCATCCAAGGGAAGTCCAGAATCTCATTGATCTGTGATTGTTTGGCGGTTCCACACAGCTCGAAGGAATACAGGGATTGAAATGCTAGAATTCGCCCTTTTCTTCTGGCGCCCATACTTTCGACATGCTCGATAGGATTACCAGGACAGGTTTTCTTCGAAGATTCGTATCTCCGCTTTCTTTTTCAACTCATCCAGAAGATCGAGTAGAGCCTGCTGGTAGTACTCCGCCTGCTTCTGCTGCAGCAACTGAGCACTGATCTGATCCTGCACGGTGCTGTTGTTTTGGGGCGGAATAGAATCGTCCAGAGCGAGAAGCCGGAAAGGAATTTTCTCAGTAACCCGAATGATATGAAAACCGATATTTGACTGGAGAACCCCGCTGACCTGGCCAACGTCCAGCTTGAAGGGAGTTTCGAAAAACTCTTTTCCGAGCAGCTGCTTGCGGGCCTTATCATCCCTGCGCAGGTAGCCAAAATCCCCGCCCTTGTAACGAGAACTCTTGTCATCGGAGTACTTCACCACCAGATCGTCGAATGAGGCACCGTTTTGCAGCTCTCGATATATCTCCTCAGCCCGTGTCCTGGCTTTGTTCTTTTCATCCGCCGAGGCGAGGTTGCGGGTATCGATGTATATGTGCTTGAAGCGTGCCATGTCCGGAGCCACAAACACGGTTTTATTGGCGTCGTAGAAATCTTCGATTTCTGCTTCCGAGGGGGGGGTGATCTTGTCGAAGAAGGCCTTTTTTTTCTGCATGACGTATTTCTGCTGCAATATAGCCTTCTCCAGCTGCTCCACGTATTGTTCCCAGGTCAGGCCTGACTGCTGAAGAAGTTGTTTGAATTCCTGTTCGGTTAGCTCCCGATTCAAATTTAAACCCAAACCGCCGGTCTGACGGGCCAAGGCTATACGAGAGTCTATTTCTCCCTGCGTTACGGTAATGTTTTCCATCGCCGCGGCCTGTGTGATTAGCATCTCGCTGATCAGCAGATCCAGCAATTTCCTACGGTCAGCGGTGGATAGTTTGTTTTTCGTTCTCATCTCGAGGTCCTCGATCTGTTGTCGGAATTGTTTTACCGAAATGACCTCGAATTTCGAAAGTTTGATCGTGGCAACAGGTTTGTCGATGAGCTGCGCGAAAAGGGAATGGGAGCCGAGAAGAAGAACTGCTGATAGAAGTAATATATGTTTCATCCCACCCAAAGTAATCACCTTAGAATGCACTGTCAAGTATAGCATCAACCCACGGGAATTCCCGTGTAGCCGATCTTTTCTTTCAGCTTTTTAACTCCGGGTAGTTTTTGATCGAGCTTCAGTCCCTCGTCGAGATAGCTCAAGGCGAGGTGCATCTGCCCCAAAGAGCAGTAGATTTCGGCGATTTTTTTGTAGAAGAAGGCATTATCCTTGCGGGAAAAATTGAACCGGATGAGCTCCTCGATGAAACTGATCGATGTTTGCGGCGGCAGGATGGCTACCATTTTGAAACAGGTGATACTCCGCAGCCGTTCAATGATTTCGTCGAGAAAGTGGTGGAAATAGGGTTGTTCCGCCTCAAGAAGACACAGATGCTTGTACAATTCACAGGCACGGATGAACTCACCGTTTGTCTCCAAAGCCTCAGCCATGAGAAAAACGCAGTCCATATAGTCTTCTCTGCCCAAACAGCGTTCCAGAGAAAAGTCAGACCTGGATTGGGACAGGGAATCGTACAGTTGAAGAGCCTCGTTGGCCTCCGAATTGAGAAGGTGGTAGAAGATGAGCTTTGACTGGGAGATCAAATCGTCGGATCGACTCCGCAGATACTCCCGATAGTTGAACCTCGGCTTGGAGAAGTGAATGGCAAAGGCACGATCGTAGGCACTGCGTTTTTGGGGATTGCTGAGCGTTTCGTAGGCGGCCAGCAAGTTCCGCATTTTCTCATCGGAGTACTGGCGGTTTGCATACTTTAAGTCAGGATGTAACTTTTTCGCCCTTTTTCGGAAAGAACACTTGATTTCACCCGTCGAACAAACGGGATCGAGACCTAGAACCTCGTAGTAGTTTACCAACTCTGACCGCTCTCACCTTCTAGGAGTGGCAATTCTGCACATACGCTCAAGAATTGACTTCTCCCCGAGCCGTATTTCGACCGTGATGAATTACTTATTTTTCGGAAGTATACATGATGATGATAGTATTGTCAAGGTGAATTCGTCTAAACATATGTTGGTATATCACAGCTGTCTTGCCGCATAGCCGTATTTATGGTAATTTGAAGCATGTTTGGATTTCTGATAAAAAAGTCGTTCTTCGACATGTGGGACAATCTAATACGTATCGTGATATTGAATCTGGGATTCATCCTTTGCTTCGCCGTTATTATATACTTTCCTCTGCTGTTTCGCGACGTCCCCGTACTCTTTTTTATCGCGCTGGGCATTGGAATGGCCATTCTGTTCGCGTATTCCGGCGTAATCAGCACAATGACGGCGTCTATCGCGGATTACACTAAACCGGAGTTCAAAGATTTCCTCCCGGTTCTGAAGGCCTCCTATCCCACCAGCCTGTTGTTTGCCCTGATCAATCTGGTTCTCGTGATTCTTTTTCAGATCGCCTTTCGGGTGTATGGGGGAATCCAGTCGTTTGTCGGACCTCTTGCCTCCTCGTTTCTCTTTTGGGTGTTGATTTTTTGGGTTCTCGCCTTTCAGTATTTCTTCTCCGTTCAGGCTAGATTGGACAAGAACTTCAGAAAGATAATAAAGAAAATGTTCCTTCTTCTCTTGGACAACCCGCTGTTCACCGTCGGCTTGTTCATCGGTACGGTGATTACCTTTGCGATCTCCGCCTTCACCGCTTTCCTGCTGCCCGGGATAACCTCGATATTTCTCTGGTGGAATGTGGCTCTCAAGCTTCGGATGTATAAGTATGATCACCTGGAGGAACACCCAGACGCCCGCCGGAATATTCCCTGGGACGCTCTGCTGACCGATGATCGGGATCGGGTCGGAAAGAGAACGCTGAAGGGGATGATCTTTCCCTGGAAGGAATGACTCTCAAGTTACTTTATGTGTAAGCGTTTGCCGATTTCTTCGGCTTCCAGAGGGCTGTTGAGGATAGCGGAATACTTCAGAAACATTCCCTCCTTTTCCATGCCCTTCATCAGCCGGGAGAGGGCTTTTGCCGCGCCGAATACATTCTTGGTAACGAAGGCGAAACATCTCTTACCGGCCACCATCCCCGAGGAGTTCAAGTAATGACCGACCTTGTCAGGGACCTTGCCGCTGAAGTTCGACAGAGGCTCGGTACCCACAGTAATATACTGATACATGGTCAACTTGGCGTTTACATCGTGATTCCCGTCGATGATATCCACCTGATGGCCCTGTGACTCGATTCCTCTGGCAAGGGAACGGGCAATATTCAATATTCGATCCCTGGCATTCGTGGCAAAAAAAACAACCGCCGTTCTCATGACTTACCTCTGAATTACAATGCTGTTATAATGGTTTAGTATACGGTCGAGTCTTAGGAAAGGTCAAGGATACAGAGTTTGAAGAATCGCTGCATCAGGATTGCCGTGATCCTCACCTTTGCTGCAACCTGTTTGACGCTGTTCTCCTGTTTTCACGGATCAAAGGCTCCCCTGCCCGCCACTCAGGAGATTACCATTGCGAAAAGTTCGGTTGGTACAAATTTTTCTCTTCATCTGAACAACGATCGTTTTTACATTGTCTACCCCGCGTTGAATGCCCTGTCCCTCAACTTCGTTGACATCGTTGACTCCGTCAACCTGATGAACGCGGCGGGGAAACCATGCAGCCTCGTCGTTCGTGACACGACCTATCTGGATCGAATCAGCTACACTCCAGAAATCGACATCAATTTCGGCAGACACCTGTTTCTTGCCGGCGGCTCCACCCGCCATATCCTCTATACGGATCTGGAGAGCGAGGGCAACCTGGTGTTGAAATGGCTGAGCAGGACCGATGATGACGATGCATGGAGGATCGACTCACTCCCGGGGCTGAGATATCCGCTTATCGGAAGACTCGGTAAGGGCGGCGAGATACAAGCTGTGGTTGCGGAAGACGGAGCTTTGTCCCTGTACATACTTAACAAGGACAGAGATCTTAAACGGATCTCCACAACCGTCTTTCCATCCGGGGATTTTCTGGCTCAAGGAGACATATCCGTGGTTCAACAGGACGATTTCTGGGCTTTCACCGCTTATGACGGCTCGTCAAATCGGCTCTATTGGGTACATGTGAAAGATAATGAAATAGCCGCTCAGGCTGTTTATACCGCGGGGAAGACCCACTACAGTACGATCGAAAATGGGCGTCTTCTCATTCTCATCTTTGAGCCTTTGGAATCGACGATTACTCTGCTTGAAACAAAACTGATCGGCGATTCCGCCCTCGAACAAAAGTCCTTCGACGTAATTCCCGTGACCCTTTGCGAGGGAACAACCTCGGTTTTTCTTGCCTCCTATGAAGACCGACGCTTCTTCTTGTTTAACGAGCAGACCGCCGATCAGGAGGATAAGAGGAGCTATCAGTTATCTTTGCTGTACCCCGCTGCCAAGGGATCGCAGTACCGGAAGGTGCCCCTGGTAACAGGCGATGTGGATATCGAACGTTTCCGAGCGTTGCAGGTCGGCGATTGTCTCTACGTGCTGTACCTGCAGGACGAATTGAGGTTGCTTTCTCTGTCTTTGGCGGATATTTCCAAGGAAGACTAGTTCAGAATCAGGATCTGTCCACCTAGAAATTCGTTGAGAAAAGAGAGAATCCATTTGATCGTGGCCATTAATTCAGCGCCGCTGGTCGTCGTTGACCGGCGGAACAGCTCGTGCAGCTGCAGCAGGTGATCCCTCGTCGTCTCCGGTATTGCTTCAGCTCTTACCAGAATGTCAGCGAGAGACCCGATCGTATCTTCCTGCGCAAAGGGTATTTTCTTGTTGTTGCAGATTTTGCTCAATACTTCGTTGAGAACGACTTCTACTATGGCTTCGGCTTTTGCGATTTCATCGTTGTCGATGTATCGGCGAGCCCGGCTTAGGAGCGAATCGTAGATATTGACGCTCAGCATGAGGTCCTTGTGAAAGAAGTACCCTTTTTGTAGATCGGCCCGGGCAGCCTTCAAAATACCGAGGAAAATTTGAGTGGAGTTGTAGTAGTCGAAAAATTTTGCATTGGCGAAATTATCGAATTGAGGGCTGGAGGATCCAAATGTGGATTTGAGCAGACTGAGACATTTTGTCTTCCATTCTTCAAAGACTTCCGGTGATATCGCTTTTTTCTGGCCCGAAAAGTACAGTTTTTTACATGTCAGCTTGAATTTTTCGCCCTCGGCAATCAGCTCGTTGAAGAGCTTTACCACCTTATTCATTGCGTTCATAGTTTGGGATGTCTTCTTCAGGCCGCAGCGGCGGAGTCCTACCGGTTGATTCCTATAGGCAGTTCCGATTCCCCGCCTTCTTTCGCCTCTTCCTCCCCCGGTTCGACCTCTTCGATTCGCTCTACCCACCAGTCTGACTCTTCCGCTTCCTGGACCCGCTCGAGCCGCGCTTTTTCTACGATATCCGTGGTTCCAGGGGACCGGTTCAGCCAGGCCAAAGCTAAAGCACCGACGATAAATATCGCTCCAAGGATGGAAGTAAAACGGGTGAGGACGTTCCCCGATCTGGAACCGAAGGGCGTTGTGCTCCCCCCGCCGAACAGTCCGCCGATCCCCTCGCCCTGATCGTCCTGAAGCATGATCATGAGTATCATGATCAGCGCGGCAAGCGCAAATATCACTAAGAGAATGATGCTTAACAATCCCATTTATCAACCTCCAGCATCGTAGCGCACAATCGGCACGAAACTGTCGGCGCTCAGAGAGGCACCGCCAACCAGCAGCCCGTCTATGTTTTCCATGCCCATCAGCTCGGCCGCATTGTTTGGTTTCACCGAGCCGCCGTATTGGATAACCATTGCATCGGCGGCTTTTGCACTGTACATCCGGGACACCAGATCTCGGATGAATCGGTGCGTATCATCCGCATCTTTTGGAGTGGCGGTTCTACCGGTCCCGATCGCCCATACCGGTTCGTAGGCGATTGTTACCTTAGCCAACCCTTCCTCCGCCACACCTTCCAGACCGCGTCGCATCTGCTGCTCGACGATCTTTGTTGTTACGCTGCTCTCCCGCTGCTCCAACGTCTCTCCGACGCAGAGGATCACGTCCAGTCCGTGGGAAAGAGCCAGCTTGACCTTCAGGTTGATCAGTTCGTCAGGTTCCCCATACTTGTGGCGTCGTTCGGAGTGACCCAGGATGACCACATCCACGCCGAGATCTTTGAGCATGAGAACCGATACTTCACCGGTGTGGGCGCCCTGTTCCTCTGATCCCATATTCTGGGCTCCCAAAAGGATGTGGCTGCCCTCCAAACAGGTTTTCACCGAGCCAAGCGCTGTAAAGGCGGGAGCAATCATAACTTTCTTTGCCTCCCGATCCAAGGTCCGAACCAGTTCCCGGGCCAATTCTTCAGCCTCGGTTCTCGTTTTGTGCATCTTCCAATTGCCGGCTATATACGGTGTGCGCATATGTTCGTTTTCCTCGCTCTATTTATTCTGCAGGGCCACGATCCCGGGTAAGTCTTTGCCCTCCAGGTACTCCAGGGACGCACCGCCTCCGGTGGACACATGGGTAATTTTATCATCCAGGCCGAACTGTTTCACCGCTGCAACGCTGTCCCCGCCTCCGATCACCGTGGTTCCCGGGCACCGGGCTACCGCTTTTGCGGTCTCCAGGGTCCCTTTGGCGAACTCGGCAAACTCAAAGACTCCGAGGGGTCCATTCCAAACCAAGGTCTTGGCCGTTGCGATCACCTCATTATACCGTTCCAGAGTAAGTTTTCCTATATCCATACCGATTTTGCCTTCGGGGATATCAACCGCAGCGATATACTCCGCCTTGGCCTGGTCGGAGAACTCGGAGGCAACCAGGTGATCGACGGGAAGCAGAATATCGACCCCCTGCTGTTTTGCCTTCTTGAGCAGACTGCCCGCCGTGTCGAGTAATTCTTCCTCAACCAGAGAGTTACCGACCTGATGGCCCTGCACTTTCAGAAACGTGTAGGCCATACCGCCGCCGATGATGAAGCTCGACACTTTGGTGAGGAGTGACTCGAGCACCGCTATTTTTGTGGAAACCTTGGCTCCGCCGATGATGGCTATGAACGGCTTCTTTGGATTCTCCAGCACACCGCCGAGAAAACGTATCTCTTTAGCCATCAGAAATCCGGCCACCCCGGGAAGGTGATGTGCCACACCTTCGGTTGAAGCGTGCCCCCTATGGGCGCTTCCAAAGGCATCGTTGACGTAGAGCTCTCCCAGACGGGACAGGCGCGCCGCAAATTCCGGGTCGTTGGCCTCCTCCTCTTGGTGGAAACGAACGTTCTCCAGCAGGAGTACCTGCCCTGCTTTCAAGGCACCCGCTTGTTTCTCTACCTCCGGGCCCACACAATCCGCGGCCATGAGGACTTCCCGATGGAGGAGCTCGGATAATCTCTGCGCCACCGGTTTGAGGCTGTACTCCGGGACGACTTTCCCCTTGGGTCGTCCCAGATGACTCATCAGCACCAGAGAGGCGCCTTCCTGATCTAGAACGTAGTTGATCGTATCCAGGGAAGCCTGTATGCGAGTGTCATCCCCAATGCGCCCGTCCTTGATGGGCACATTGAAGTCTACTCTGCACAGTACGCGTTTTCCTCGAAGGTCGACATCTTCTACCGTTTTCTTGCCCATCGGTATCTTCTACTTCATCCTCTCGGCAAGGTCGACGACCCGGTTGGAATATCCCCACTCGTTGTCATACCAGGAGAACACCTTGAAGAATCCGCTGCCCAGTTTCATGGTGGCTTGGACGTCGAAAATCGAAGAATGGGTATTCCCGATGACGTCCACCGAGACGATAGGATCCTCGCAGTACTCCAGGATTCCCTTCATCTTGCCCTCGGCAGCCTTCTTCATCGCTGCATTCACTTCTTCCACGCTGGCGTCCTTCTCCAGTTTGACCGTCAGGTCAACGAGGGAACCTGTTGAAACGGGAACCCGCAGAGCCACACCATTGAGTTTTCCGTCCAGCTCCGGGATAATCTTGCCTACAGCCTTGGCTGCTCCGGTGGAAGTGAGAATAATGGATAGGCAGGCAGCCCGAGCGCGGCGCAGGTCGGAGTGGGGAGCATCCTGCAGTTTCTGATCGCTGGTATACGCGTGGACCGTGGTCATCAGACCTTCGACGATTCCGAAGTTATCGAGAAGAACCTTGGCTATTGGGGCTAGACAGTTGGTGGTGCAGGAAGCGTTGGATACGATCAGATCCTCGTCTTTGAGATCGTCGTCATTCACGCCGAGAACGATCATCTTGTCGACCTTGTCCTTGGCCGGCACCGTCAGTATAGCCCGTTTGGCCCCGGCCTCGAAGTGCCAGGCAACCTGCTCGCGAAGGCGGAAAATACCGGTGGATTCGATCACCAAATCCACTCCCATTTTCCCCCAGGGCAGTTTTTTGGGATCTCGCTCCGCCAGAACGGCGATTTTCTTCCCGTCTACAATCAGACCGTTGTCCTTGGCTTCGACACTTTTGGAGTATTTGCCGTAGTTTGAATCGTACTTCAGTAGATGCGCCAGTGTTTTGGCGTCCGTGATATCATTGATGGCGACCACCTCGATATTCTTTCGTTCCATGGCCACCTTGAACACACTACGTCCAATTCTCCCGAATCCATTGATAGAAATCTTCATTCGTCCCCCATGTAGGATTGTTGCAATTAATTATTCAGGCCTGAATATAAGGAAAAGCGCCATCAGTGTCAATGGCGCATGCCGGGTGCGCTGCGGGGCTACAGGGCTAGCGGCCGATGACACTCATTAGACGCCGCAGTAATCCGGGTTCACCTTCCTCGATTTGCGCAGGCGGGGGCTCCGGTACCAACGCGATGATTTCGTCCCCCGAGTTGATCAGGT
>Ga0307378_10009341_pt1 | contig 12901 bp, 9 predicted proteins | sample UN1MG_FD_202238 | JGI IMG/M metagenome (GOLD analysis project Ga0307378, IMG submission 202238) | Soil microbial communities from Risofladan, Vaasa, Finland - UN-1 | ecosystem: Environmental > Terrestrial > Soil > Coastal area > Acid sulfate soil | place: Finland: Risofladan, Vaasa | collected...
ATACCCTGTGCCTCGCATCCGACGACATATATTTTAAATAACATCGTCGTTGCGAGCGGAGCGTGGCAATCTGGCAAACTCGATCCGTGAATAATCCAGGTTAATTATAAAAATATTTACATTACAATAAAAGAAAAAAAATGGTCAGATCTTCAATTTTGATAAAACGTTGTATTTAGAATCTGAATAAGGTGGGCTTGATGAATCGATCCCCTGCATAATATGTGCTTCCCCTGATAAGTGCAGACTTGACGAATCATGCCCCTACAAGATAAAAATAAAAAATTATTCACGTTCCTCGCAATAAAAGGAAGGACTTGTTAAAATAGATTTTTTGATTTTCCCATACTCTGGATAAGGATACTCCTTTTCTAGCACTGCTTATTAAGATACTAATATAAACGCAATATATATTTTCACAATGTCATTGCGAGCCCTGAAAGGGCGTGGCAATCCGTCGTTGCGAGCGAAGCGTGGCAATCTCTTAAGATGAATTAACGAGATCGCCACGTCGCTTCGCTCCTCGCGATGACACTGGAATAATTGCGTTTGTATTAATATAAGTGATAGGAATTTTAATTTAATTTTCTCAAGAGGAAGATTTCTTTCTTTCATGCGTCAAAACTACGTCATGCTGGATAAGCCGCCCGAAAACGCTCTGGAAAGAAAACTCGGGCTATTCCCCATAACAAACATCGTCATAGCCAATATGATTGGTGCCGGAATATTTATAACATCCGGGCTCCTAATGGAAGACCTGGGTAATCCTTTATTACTGATTTTGTTGTGGATTGTTGGAGGAATAATAGCGCTGTGCGGCGCTTTATGCTACAGCGAACTTGGCGCAGCAATGCCACATGCAGGGGGCGAATATATTTTCCTTTCCAGATTATTTAATCCTCTGTTCGGATTTTTAAGCGGGTGGGTCTCCTTTTTTGTCGGCTTTTCTGCTCCCGTAGCCGCTTCTGCGTTAGGATTTACTGAATATTTAGCCAGAGCTTTCCCCCAGCTTCTAAGTTTGGGGATTTTTGAAGGAGCCGTTGAAGCAGCTGTTTTAAAAAAGTTTTATTCAATCCTTGTCATCTTAGCTTTTACCCTGGTTCATCTTAGAGGAATTAAATTCGGGACAAGAGTTCAGAATTTATTAACTTTATTAAAAGTCGGATTAGTAGCAGGTCTTATATTAATCGGATTTTTATTTGGAAAAGGGAGTTTTGATCATTTTTCCCAGGGAAAAGAGTTCAGCTTTGATTTCGGAGGATGGAAAGTCATCGGTCTTTCTTTGATGTGGATAATGTTTGCCTACAGCGGTTGGAATGCATCTGCTTATATAGGATCGGAGATAAAAAATCCGAAGAAAAACCTGCCGCGTTCTTTGATCCTGGGAACTGGAATAGTAATCCTTCTCTATTTTGGCTTGAATCTATTTTATGTTTATGCAGCTGCGCCTGAAGAAATGAGTGGAGTTGTCTCCATCGGTGGACTCGCAGTGAGTAATTTATTCGGTAAATCCTTCGAGAGTCTTTTATCAGTCCTGATATCTTTTGCGCTTTTATCATCTTTAAGCGCTTTTATCATTCTCGGACCTAGAGTTTATTACTCGATGGCTAAAGATGGATATTTCTTCAAGTTTGCCTCCAAGGTTCACAGTGTTTACCGTGTCCCTTCAAAATCAATACTGTTGCAGTGTGTAATTGCGATAGCCATAGTGTTATCAGGGTCTCTTGAAAAGATATTGACTTATATGGGTTTTTCCCTTGGAATTTTCCCGATTCTGGCAGTCATAGGAGTTTTTAAATTAAGACGTTTAAAGAAAAGTGAGTATAAGATGCCGGGTTTTCCTGTTATTCCCATAATATATATACTAGCGGGTGTTTCAATTCTTACCCTGGGTTTTCTTGAAAGCCCGGTTCCCTCATTGATTGCAATTCTAACTGTGGTGGCGGGAATCCCTGCGTATTTTATTTTTAAGAGAATATATAAGAAATAAGGGCAATCTCCCAATACGCAATGTGGAATCGTGATGTCCCTTAAATGTGAGTTTTATGAATAAAACTCAGCTATCCTCTGTATAATAAAAAATGTGGGCTTGATGAATCAAGCCCCTACATGATATGTGCTCCCCCTGATAAGTGCGGCTTCGATGAATCAAGCCCCCGCAGACGAAAGCTTACATCCTCTTTTTTTGCTTTTTCGCAGCAAGGAGAACTTCTATAGCTAAATTATTTAAGGCCGCTCGTGCCATATTTTTATATATAGGCTGTTTAAATAAAGTCTCAGCCCGCTCATAGTATTCAACAGCATCAGAGGTTTTGCCTATCTTTTCAAATTCATGTCCAAGCTCGTAGGCAGCCAGGCCGTCATTTGTACTTAAAAATAATTCTTCAAGACATGAAATTACTTTTTTTGAAGAAATAAGTTGGCGGCAATCTTTTATTTTATTTTCTAGGGTCTTGCGGGCAACCTTAGGCATAAGACAAGCTCCCTCTATATATTATTTTTGAGCTATTCTGTATAAACATATTCAATATATTGACATTCGACCTGGCAGGTCAGATTATCTCCTGAATCTCACTCTTTGTTTCAGTTTTTATTAGATATCTAATAGCACATGAAAAATTTGATGTCAAAAGTTAAAATAGTCTACAATGCCTCAAACCCATAAATAATGTAGAAATGAACCGGAAGAATTCATATAATCATTATCCTCAATTATGAATAATGGAGGTACATCTAATCATGAAAAGACTATATAGACTAAGAACAATATTAACAGCTATTCTCGTGCTGATTTTCGTCTCATTGGCTATCGCTGATAAAAAAACAGACGCAGTGGACAAACTTTTTTCTCAATGGGACAAGAAAGACACACCAGGCTGTGCTCTGGCTATTGTTAAAGACGGCGAAATTATTTATAAGCAGGGTTATGGCCTGGCTAATCTGGAACTCAACGTCCCTATTACTCCCCAATCAGTTTTTTATATAGGTTCTGTTTCAAAACAATTCGTGACCATGTGCATCGCTATTCTGGCTAAGCAGGAGAAACTTTCCCTTGACGACGACATCCGTAAGTACGTTCCTGAATTGCCGGATTATAGACCTCCTATTACTGTTCGGCATCTGATCTACCATACCAGCGGGCTCCGCGACTATCTTACCCTGTTGGGGATTGCAGGCGTAGACTTTGGCACTTATCACGAAGACGATGTAGTTAAACTTATAGCCCAGCAGAAAGAATTAAATTTTGTACCCGGAGAGGAATATCTCTACAGCAATTCAGGCTATTTTTTCCTGGCGGTCATTGTGGAGAGAGCCAGCGGCAAGAGCCTTCGAAAATTCGCAGAGGAAAACCTCTTCAACCCCCTGGGAATGAAAAACTCTCATTTTCATGATGATTACAAGGGGCTCATAAAAAATAGAGCTTCTGGTTATTTTCCTGCTGAAAAGGGAAGATATAAAAATTTTATATCCACTTTTGACTGTGTTGGATCCGGTGGTTTATTCACTTCTGTGGAGGACCTTTTTCTCTGGGATCAAAACTTCTACCAGCACAAAGTCGGAGGAAAAGATTTAATCGACCTCATGCATACCAAAGGAAAATTGAACAGCGGCGAAGAGCTTGATTATGCTTTTGCTCTGGGCATAGGTGAATATAAAGGATTAAAAACTGTTGGCCATGGAGGAGCCTTAGGAGGATACAGATCAACCCTTGTTCGCTTCCCAGAACAAAATTTCTCTGTTATCTGTCTTTCCAATCTAAGCTCTTTTAATCCATCAAGGATAGCCCAGCAGGTGGCTGATATTTATCTTGCCGGACAGTTTAAGAAAGAAGCTGAGCCTGTAAGCAAGCCAGAAGAGAAGATGAAATTTATTGAGCTTCCGAAGAAAAAGCTTCAAGAAAAAGTAGGCGCTTATATAGATCCAAAAACCGGGGCATTTAGAAAGTTGGGTCTAAGAGGCAATACATTGATCCTTGAAGCGTCTGGCCAAAGGTTTACCCTAGCGGCTATAAGCGAGACAGAATTCGAAGTGTTGAAGGCGCCGGTCGAAATTGTGATTAAGTTTGAAAATCAGAAAAAAGATAAACCAATGTTAATGCATATACATCGAGAAGGGGGAGATTCTGAAACTTACGAATTTTTCAAGTCAGTGAAACCAACTCCTGAAAAGCTTAAAGAATATACGGGAGATTATTACAGTGATGAACTCCAGGTAACATTCAGGTTAGCTCTTAAGAAAGGGAAACTTCATTTTGTCCATAAAAATGCTCCCGAAAGTCCTCTGCAACCTACGCTAAAAGATAAGTTTACTGAAAGGGGCTACAGGATTAATTTTATTCGTGACGAGGAGAAAAAACTGGCCGGCTTTACTCTGGATGCTGGACGGGTTAAAAACCTTCGATTTGATAAAAAATAGGTTTTATCCTTTCCTCAGCCTATTTTGTACGGATTTCAGCGTCTCTTAAGGGAAGTGCTTGCTCATTAAAGGAGGATGGCTGAGACAACAAGGATGGTTAAGTCAGTTGTGGCTTGCTTAAAATAATCGTTTGATCCAGGAGCCTATACGGCCAGACGCTTTTACGATAATCATAGGTTTCCTACATCCTCGGGCCACAGCATAGGAAACAGAATCTCTCGTGATCTGGCGAAGCAATGGTTCTCGTGTTGTACCAAGAACCAAAAGATCGTACTTCTCAGCTTCTTCTAGAATGGCTTCAACTGTGTTGTGACAATCCACAGATATCGTCTTTATACGCTTATGATTTATATTAGGCCTGTGGCTCAGGATCTCAGAAACTTTAGCTGAATCAATTTTCCTATTTTTTTCATTCACTATAAAAGAGACTATTTCAGCATCATGTTTTTCTGCCAGAATGCTTGCAACTTCCAGAGCTAAAGTACTATTAGGGCCTCTTCTTATAGGCACGAGTATGCGCTTGAATTTACGATTTCCAATGCCTTTTAGAATAACTACATTACATGGTGCTCTTTCAATGATGACATCCACAATGCCGCCTAGTCTGAAGAGGCGGCTTCTGGGCTGACCGTGCCACCCCATAATAATCATATCAATTTTTTTTCTTTTAATGCACTTATAATGCCCCGGGCAATATTCCGGCAATACCGAATGGATGTGGTAATTGGAAATTTGAGGAGATAAAGCATGGCCTCAACGATTCCTTCTTTCCCTTCCATCATGAACTTTTCTGCATCCGCTAAAGGAACTTGTTCTGGAACAGGGACCATATGAAGAAGTTTAACATTGGCATTTTTGGCCTCGCTTAGCAAACAAGTGGTGTGTATCATCTCCAGAGCGTTATCGGGATTTGCCACGGCAACCATTATACTGTACTGTTCAATCTCAGGAGCTATCTCTTCTTCTTCAATGACACAAATTTCATCCTCGGTGGTTATCGTGTGGGATTTCGAGTAGAAATAATATATTCCTATTCCTGAGATTATCCAGACTGGAGCTATAATCCAGGCCATCAGGCTCATCTTCAACAACCATACGGCAAGTATACCCTGACAAATAACGGCAAGTAGTGGCAGCCAGGGAAAAAATGGCATAATGAAGCCGTAGGACAATTCATCACCCATGTCCAGACGTATTTTAATCACACTTATATTTACAAGAAAAAAGAGAAAAAGGAACATAATACTTGCGCTGGAGGCTACATCCATTGTCGGAAGAACTACGGCCACACTTATGACAATACATCCTGTGAACATCAGTGCTATCCAGGGAGTCTTACGTTTTTGGGAAATGCTTGCAAAGAAACTTGGCAGCATTCGATCACGACCAAGCGCGTATGATGCTCTTGTTGCCGAATATATTGTGGCGTTTAAAGCAGAAATAGAGGCAAATATGACCGCCAATGTCAGAAGAAAATTGCCAAATAAAGGCGAGAGATTGATTCACCAAACCCCCTCTCCTTAAAAGATCCAATCCATTCCCAGGGGGAACCCACAACTCCAGGAGCTCCTGCCTTTACTGAGACGATCGAAGCAAAAGCAACTGCAACATAAATCAAAGTCACAATGAAAACTGAATATAACATTGCTTTCGGGAGATTACGTTTTGGATCAATGGCTTCATCACCTGTTTGGGCAATAACTTCAAATCCTTCAAAAGCGACGTACGTAAAACCCATCGTGATGAGTATTTTTGACCAACCATAAGGAAGGTAGGGTGTCAGGTTTTGAAGCCGCGAGGGATCCATGAGCACTACAATAAATCCTGCAAGCCCAATAAAAATGAGGAAAAGAGTCTGGCCAAGCGTAAAAAAAGCTCCGATTTTGCCCATTTCCGAGGCACCTCTATAATTTATGTAAAGGAAAAAAGAGGCAATAAGAAAAGCAACAATCCTTTCAGTATTATGGCTGGAAAAAGGAAGCCATTTGAGTAGGCCAAGACCTTCGAAATATCGTACTGTGTAAATAGCAAAAGTAACGGCATATAAACTTCCTGCAACACATGAAGCAAACCACTCCATCCAGCCTGCCGTGAAGCTGGTCCCTCGCCCAAAAGCAAGGCGAGCAAAATTATAGGCACCACCGCAACGAGGGATTGCTGAACTCAGCTCAGCGTATGAAAGCGCTGTTAATAACGCTATCACTCCGTTGAGAGCAAACGTGAGGAGGACACCGCCTGGCCCGGCAAAATAGATTGCGTTGCCGATGCCTATAAAGACTCCCGCACCGATCATCATTCCCAGACCCATCATGGTTATATCAAAGAGCGAGAGTTCGCGGGAAAGCTCTGTGGAAATATGAGTTTTATCTTCTCTCATTCATTCCCTTGATTATTTCGCGGGCAGAATGGAGCTTTTTTCTTTTTATTTTTTCAATCGACTTTCGGCTCCAGAATACAATGTATGTAATGAATCCCAGCGAGACAATAACAACAATACTGCCAATAATAACATCTTTATACATAGGTCATACTCTTCAATCCATCACTTCAAGAAAAAGCTTTGATCATTTTAATCCAATGGGTATAATTCTATTTAAAATATTTGTCTATCCTATCTATAAAATTGGCGATATTCCTCAATTTTCCTCATTCAATTTTCAGATTCGACTTTTTATTTTCTCCATAGTCTTGCCAGTCCAGCTTTTATGGGAATCTTTTTATTAAAAAGCGATATGTTTAATGAATCAAGCCCCTGCAAAAAATGAATCAAATCCTTTTATTTTATGAGATTGCCACGCTCCCTTCGGTCGCTCGCAATGGGCATAATACTATTAAATTGTTGTTGAGTAATCTTGTATTCCATTTAAAATTAACAATATAAAGCAAAAATTAACCATGTTTATTGAAACGGTTCAATAAATGACAGTAAGATTGTAGCTTATACGGCTTATCTATACGTTTTAATTTATTTAATAACATGTGTTTAAATGGAAACTGTTTTGCTATGATATACGGAAATAACAACATTCTGATAGTATTATGCCCGCAATGACAATATTATTTTTTTATTCCGCTCAGATTACTTTTTGATTCCGATTTGGTCCAGAACGACTATTTTATTTTTTAATTCCAACCTGGTCCAGAGCGACTATATTATTTTTTGATTCCGACTTGGTCCAGTACAAAGGCATATTGTAATGCAGTTCTGTTATAGCGCCTGAAACGACCTGAAGCTCCACCGTGTCCGCTTTCCATATCCGTATCGAGTAACAAAATGTTATTATCTGTCTTCAATGCTCTGAGCTTAGCCACCCACTTGGCCGGTTCAAAGTACTGAACTTGAGAATCGTGCAGACCGGTTGTGACCAGCATCACAGGATAATCCTTGGCTTCCACATTATCGTAGGGAGAATAGGAAAGCATGTAATCGTAGTACTCCTTCTTATTAGGATCACCCCATTCGTCAAATTCACCGGTTGTAAGTGGAATATTCGTATCAAGCATTGTTGTTATGACATCCACAAAGGGGACTGCAGCGATAACTCCTTTAAAAAGGTCAGGCCGCATATTAACGATAGCTCCCATCAGCAAGCCGCCAGCACTGCCTCCTTGAGCAAACAGCATGTCAGGATTAGTGAATTTTTCAGCGATCAGATGCTCTGCGCAATCAATGAAATCTGTAAATGTATTTTTCTTTTTGAGGAGTTTACCTTCTTCATACCAGTATCGCCCCATTTCCTGCCCGCCGCGAATGTGGGCGATGGCATAAACAAAACCCCTATCCAGGAGGCTTAACCTAACCGAGCTGAAACTGGCATTCATGGTGGAACCGTACGAACCATAGCCATAAAGGAGGAGAGGATTGTCTCCGTTTTTCTCTAGTCCTTTTCTGTACACCAAAGAGATGGGGACTTTTGTGCCGTCTCTGGCTGGAGCATAGAGTCTTTCTGCATGATAATTGTTTGAATCAAAATCACCAACAACTTCCTGCTGCTTTAATAACGTTTTTTCCTTGGTATTCATGTTGTAATCGAAAACAGAATTGGGAGTGGTCATTGATGAATACTCATAGCGCAGCACGTCAGTATCAAATTCGGGATTATATGAAATATAAGCTGAGTAGGTTTCTTCCCCGAAATCAAGATAGTGTTCGGTTTTCTTATCCCACCTCATTATCCTGAGGTTAGGTAAGCCGTTTATCCTCTCATTGACAACAAGGAAATCCTTAAAGACTTCAAAACCCTGCAGCAAGACATCGTCACGGTGAGGGATGAGTTCTTTCCAGTTCCCTTTGGTAGTTCTATTCACAGGTGTAGCCATCAATCTAAAATTCTTCGCTTTATAATTTGTCCGGATATAGAATTTGTCTTTGTAGTGGGCCACATCGTATAAAAGGTCTTTCTCCCGCACTTGTATTATCTTAAATTTTCCATCAGGATTGTCTGCATCCAGGAAACGGTATTCGTCAGACAGAGTACTGCCTGAACCGATAATCAGGTATTTTTTTGATTTAGTTTTATAGACGTAAGAACTGAATGTTACATCATTTTCCTCGAAGACTTCTTTATCAGAAGATGGATCAGTCCCGAGTACGCGCTTCATGATTTTATACGAGCGGAGTGTTTCCTCATCTTTGAGAGTATAGAAAACAGTTTTATTATCGTTTGCCCAAGCAGCTCTTCCCGATGTAACTGGAATTTTGTCTGGGAGTATTTCTCCTGTTTTCAGGTTTTTAAAATGAATCGTATATTTTCTTCTACTAACCGTATCTACACCAAAAGCGATAAGATTATTATTGGAGCTTACTGAATAACCTGCAACACTATAATAAGCATGCCCTTCAGCCATTTCATTGACATTCAATAATATCTCTTCTTCTGCTTCCATTGTCCCTTTTCTCCGGCAGTAGATTGGGTATTCTCCCTCTTCCTCGTAGCGTGAATAATAGTAATAACCGCTTTCTTTAGAAGGAACAGACATATCTGTCTTCTTAATCCTTCCTATAATTTCATCGTAGAGTTTTTTCTGAAAAGACTCTGTATGCTTCATCACAGCATCTTTGTATGCATTCTCTGCGGTTAAGTATTCAATGACTTGAGGATTATCCCGCTCATTGAGCCAGTAGTAATCATCCACTCTTGTGTCCCCGTGAATGGTCAATTCCTTTGGTATCTTTTCAGCAACCGGCGGCTCAGGCATTTCAGTTGCCATTTTGCATCCTGTAAATCCTGAACCAATCAAAAATAAGAGGGAAACTACGGCAAAACCGAGTATGGTGCGTTTATGCCATTCGTGAATTTTTAGGTTTTTCATTAATTCCTCCTTCTTTTAATTTTTTGGAATAAGTAGACTTGTAATCGTTTAATCAATCTTATGTTTGAATTTTATCAACTGATTCCATCTATCGCTTTTATCACTGGCAAAGATTAATGTCAAACAGGAACATTAGAAGAAGTTTTTTATTAAATTAGAAGATATCTGTCAATAACAAAATTTTGAGCCTCTTTTTTTTTACCGAACCCCCTTTTTTATTTGGCTCAGCACTAAGCCTCTTGTTTCTTCCGCTTGATGACTACAAGTGTTATGTCGTCATACTGGGGGACATTGCCTGTGTGGTTTGAAATGGCCTGGAGAATGGCGGCTTGAATTTCTACGGCCGACTTAGCTAAGCTGGCGCGGATGACTTCTATTAACCGCTCCTCCCCAAAAAGATTCTCTGAAATCTTTTCAGATGATGGTCCGGCAGCTTCAGTGATGCCATCTGTAAAAAGAACTACGACCTCCCCCTGTTTTATTTTCACGGTTTGCTGGGTATATTTCTGATCAGGTAAAAATCCGAGGACGAGTCCTCCTGCTTCAAGGCGCTTGATTTTCCCGTCTACACGAAACAAGAGCGGCGGATTATGCCCTGCATTAGTGGAAATGAAAGTTGATTTTACCTGGTCCAAAATGCCGTAGAAAAAGGTGGCAAACATGTGCGTATCCGTGGACTTGACAAGAAGACTATTCATGCGTGAGGCGACGTCGGCGACTGAACCTTTTTTGATAACCTGAGCATGCAGGCTGGCCTGGAGGTTTGCCATGAGAAGAGCAGCAGGGATGCCTTTTCCAGAAACATCGGCAATTGCTATTCCAAGCTGCCCTGTTCCCATATCAAGGAAATCGAAGTAATCCCCGCCTACCTGTTGACTGGGAAGACTTATTCCCGCAATCTCGAAGCCTGGCAACTGAGGCATCTCGTGAGGCAATAGCTTCTCCTGAATTTGCCGTGCTGTCTCAAGCTCGCGTTCGAGGCGCTCGCGTTCTATGGCTTCTTCACGACCCTTTTTCACCGCCCCAGCCATCGCATTGAATGATGTAGCCAGGTCCCCCAATTCGTCCTCGCTGGGTATTATTATCTTTGTATCTAGGTCACCTTCGGCAATGCGCCGCGTCCCACGGTGCAGTGTTTTCACTGCAGATGTAATGCCAGTGGTGATTCTCACTCCGAAGATAAGAACGAAGGTTTCTAAGAAAAACATTAATGCAGCCAGGGAAAAAAGGGTAATCATCACAACCAGGCTTAAAGGATTCTTCTCTGAGAAAAGTTCACGCAGAATTGTGGAGATATTTACTTGAATCGTGAGGAGGATAGTTTGCTTTCCAAACCGGTCTGTTTCGAAAAAAATGACATCCAGATGGGTTACGCCAAAGTAGAATAAGCGCCTCCAGAATGAGGTCTGAATTTGCTCTGATTCTTGTTCTTTCGCATCCTCAGGAAGAAACGTTCCGGAGATTTCATTAAAATCGGGTTTCGGACTATTCTCACGGACCTGGATGTTTACATCTTCACCGCTCATTATTGAGCCAGCATAAGAGAGTTTTATATTACATTTGAGGATTGCAGCCAGCCGGTTCATCATGGTGCTATCTATGATGCAGCCTCTGATATGAGCTTTAGGTTCCCCAGGACTGCTTAAGCTTATAAGCCATAATTCAGGGCCAATCCAGAAATATTTGGCCGTATCCGTCGCAGCCCATTCTTTATAAGGTGAGTCTTCTGTTTTCAAAAAAGATAGAAACCCGGGCAGCCAGGCAGACTCATCCCCCATCCCCTGAATTTTCTTTCCATCAATATCATAAGAAAAAGATCGATCAGAGATTGCTTGAATGAAGTTTTCGTCCAGGACTGCCAGATTTGCCCAGTCCTCCATGATTGTTATGGCTCGAGCAGCACGGCTTTCTCCCAGGACGCTGTATAGGGTGAGAAGACCCATTATAAAAACAAGAAAAAGAGGTACAACCGCAATCAGAAAAGCGCTTATGGCCAGTTTTGGCTTCAGTCTCATGAAATGAAGGCGTATGGCGAAAAAAAGATGAAGAAGGCTGAAAAGCCAGAACAGTTGAAGCGACCAGAGGAAATATTTTGCAAGGTTATGACCAAGAACGACAAGGCTATTAGGCTTTGCAGAAATCGAAGCAGGATCCGCTGGTTGAGGTTGGACAGGCGCTTCCTGCTTAGCTAAAATCCACCCCGAGATAAGCAGAATGAGAATAACAAAGCCAATCAAGAATAAGCCGCTACAGCGGCGCGAAGTCAGATGCCGGTAGGGCATGTAACGGCGAAAAAGGAGGAAAACAAAGGCGAAAGAAAGGGAAACAATCCAGATTCCCGTTGAGGACCTTAAAAGAAACATAAAAAGTGTGCCACCTGATAACCACACGATCCAGATTTTCTTAAGTCTGGACTCAAGAAGCAGCATCCTGATAGCAACGACCCAGGATGCACCGGCTACAAGGGCCACAATCCAGACGACGAAAGGACGGTATAATCCAAACAGAACCTGAAGAATCCAGGCAGCAATACAGCCGGCTGAAATAAGGAGGACAAAACGCCAGACCTTAGAATTGAGCGGAGAGACTGGTCTCTCTCTCATGCCTGAAAGGGAAAGCTCATCCGGGATAGATTTATTCGGTTCAACATGTTTTTTTTTGCTGGGTGCCTTACCCTTCAGCTTTTTCTTAATGCGCTGCCACATCGGAAAGTTCCTTAGGGAATTGGAGCTATTACTATCTCCAACCTTTCAAAACTCTGGCGGGTACCGTAATGATTGACTTAAATAAATCAAGTACAGCACTCACGCTGATGCCAACTAGTCTGAAAGGCAGAAGAAGGAGCCAGACAATTGGATAGAACAGCAGCGCCAGAAGAGCAACGGGCCAGCAGAGTACCAATAAAATCAGCCATAGTAAAAATTTAGCCATTTTTTTATCTCCAAACTTAAATTGACCTGCGGATTATGCGGATTAACATTATTTTCAGTATTACTTTATCATATTCGTTTATTTTAAGTTATTTATATAATAAAAAAGGTGGGCTTGATGAATCAAGCCCCTACAAAAAATACAGAATAAGACTGCGACTTTCCATTATCTCTCGTAATAATAATTCCTTATCCTGTGAAAGTGTGGGTATGATAAATCATGCCCCTTCATAAGAGAATCA
>Ga0307378_10009342_pt1 | contig 12899 bp, 8 predicted proteins | sample UN1MG_FD_202238 | JGI IMG/M metagenome (GOLD analysis project Ga0307378, IMG submission 202238) | Soil microbial communities from Risofladan, Vaasa, Finland - UN-1 | ecosystem: Environmental > Terrestrial > Soil > Coastal area > Acid sulfate soil | place: Finland: Risofladan, Vaasa | collected...
GAGAGAGGTGGGAAAGTTCGATTCGGCAATGGTAAGAACGTTGCCGGATCGGATGAAATGAACTTCGATGCCCGTAAGGCGGAAAAGAAGTACTCAGTGAAGGGCGAGTACAGGGCAGGGACCACTGTCGTGTTACAACCCGCATCAACTGGTGGCTGAATTCCATGTGCCCAGCAACCGGGTTCCTAATTGCCCGTACGGCTGACTGATGCAGGAGGCATTTGACACGGAAGAAGCGGTCGGTGAAGTCGAGGATGGGTGTCAGGAGTTCGGACATGGAAAACCTTTGAGCAATATCAAAAAACTCTGGAATTCTGAGATGAAGTTGGTATTCTATTAGGAATGAAGTTCCAACTCAGAGTTGAGCAAGGAAAACAGTGTTATATGGGGCATTCCTGTAACAGAAGTGGGAAAGGAGAATCTTTATTGTATAATTTCAAAATAGTGGTGGAAGTTCAAACTATCCTTTTTTGGAGGCACACATTATGGAACGCAAAGTAATTCTAAAGGTTGTACTGGTCTGTTTGCTGATTGTGTCGTTCATCCTGCCTGTGCAGGTGTCGGCTCAGCAGTCTCAGTCCCGTAGAGGCGGGCTGTACGGCGACTGGCAGATCAAAATGAAGTTCGGTGAACGGGAGTTTGAGTCGATCCTGGCGTTTTCCAGAAACCAGGAGGGCCAGTACACCGGCCAATGGATCAGTTTCTGGGGATTGAATGAACTCAAGGATGTGAAGTTCGAGGACAACAAGCTGAGCTTTGCAACCGGACCCATGTTCTACGGGGGCCAGGAGAGAACGGCGAAGTTCACTGGCGCAATCGAGCAGGGCGAGCTTTCGGGGCTTCTGGCAGGCGAGCAGGGCGAGACGGAAATCACGGGCAAACGGGCCCCAAGAACGCCTCGTGGAGTCGGAAGCTGGGAGATGAAGATCAAGGCCGACGAGAGAGAGTATACGGGAACTCTCACGATCACCGCCGACAAGGAAGGTAATCTCAGCGGTACTTGGACAAGCTCCAGGGGCGAGAGTAAGGTTTCAGATTTGAAATACGAAAACCGCAAGCTGACCTTTAAGAGAGTGATCCAGAGAGACAACGGTCAAATGGAAATGGCCTTCGAAGGAACCGTTGGCAACAATTCACTCGAAGGAGTATTCAAGAGCGACCGTGGGGAATCTGCCGCCGAGGGAACACTGGTCGGTGCTTCGCTTATCGGTACATGGAATCTTGACATCGAATCCGAGCGGGGCGCTCGCAAGCAGAGATTGAGAGTCAACGCGGACATGAGCGCGCTTTACGGGTCCACTTTAATCAAGAAGGTTAATCTCGACGGTGACAAAGTAAGCTTTAAATACGTCATGCAATTCGGCGACCAGGAATACGAAACGAGCTTCGAAGGAAAGATTGCAGAGTCCAAGCTCGGCGGCGAATTGAAAACGTCCAGAGGTACGTCGAAAGTAACAGGCACCAGGCGTACATTCAGAAGACCCGGATCCAGTCAGAGATAAGCCGGGAGAGCGGGCACTTTGTAAAAAGAACGTGCATTCGGGAGCCTGCTGGAATATTTTCCGGCAGGCTTTCTTTACGTATTGACATGCCGGCGTTGAGCGTTAACCAACACATGATAACTCTTCGCATATATATTATATGCAGTAGTTTTTTAACGCTCTGAGTTCCAATCGGTCAATGAGCCCGAGGTAACAGGGAGTTCCAATTCAATGAATGTTTATCTTGAAGACTACGGCCAGATCATTCACCTTGCTCTTTGGCGCAGTAAGAATCAGGCCTCGTTCATCCCGTGAAGTAGCGATCTTTTCGCCCGTCTCCAGTACGGACACATCGGCGACGCTGATAGTGGTTGGGAGTTTGTCCGCTGCGAAGCTGGTTAAAACCATCTTTCCAGAGGCATTCGGTCGGCCTAAAGCGATGGCGTAAATCGTCTTTCCATCTTTGCTTTGTGTATAACGAATATCCTCGGATGTGTAGCCGCCCTTGGGATCGGCCACGCCGCCGAATTGACCTTTGGGCAGGTCCTTGCCGGTTGGCCCTTCGCCCATGGTATACCAGGTGCGTGTGTTGTAGATAGCTTGGCCGTTAAGCGCCAGCCATTGTCCCATTTCAGTGAGGACCTTGCGTTGTTCTTCCGGAATGGTGCCATCTGCCATGGGACTGATATTCAGGAGGAGCACACCGTTTTTACTGGCGATATCGATCAGTGAGTGGAGGACACGTTTGGTGGATTTTATACGCAGGTCCTGGGTGTAGCACCAACTGCCCAGGCTGATAGTGTCGTCCGTGAGCCAGTAGAAATCGGTTTTTTGGTCCATCCGGCCCTTTTCCAGGTCCAGCACGCCTACATTGGAAGGCAGGTCTTTTTGTTTGTACGTGACTACAACTTCCTTATTCAACTTTTTGGCATGATTGAAGTAGTAGGCCAGGTACTCCATCTTGACCTGGTCCGGGACCTCATCGAGCCATGAATCGAACCACATCAGGTCCGGCTGGTAGTTGTCAATGACCTCAATAAGTTTGCCTTTCCAGAGTTGGAGGAATTCATCGCGTGGGATATAGCCATATAAAATGGAGTTTTCCTTGTTTTCGAGCAGAGATGGGAAGTCTTTTTTGACGTACTCATAATGCCCGGTCCAGTTTGCGCCCCCGCGGCCTTCCTTTTCATAGAGATTGTTCCGGGCATGGTGAAATGAGGTCACAAATTTCATGCCGCGTTTGCGTACGGCCTGAGCTATCTCGCCGGCAATATCACGCCGGGGACCTTTGTCTTTTGCATTCCAGGGCGTGAGCTTGCTGGCCCACATGGAAAATCCGTCATGGTGCTCGGCAACCGGCCCGGCAAAACGGGCACCCGCTTTAACAAAGAGATCAGCCCATTGTTCGGCATCGAACTTTTCCGCCTTGAACAGCGGTACGAAATCGTGGTAGCCGAACTGAGTGGGTTCGCCGTAGGTTTCCACGTGATGTTTATATTCGCGATTCTTTTTAATATGCATGTTGCGCGGATACCACTCACTGCCGAAGGCAGGTACCGAATAAACGCCCCAGTGGAAGTAAATGCCGAACTTGGCGTCCTTAAACCATTCCGGGGCAGATTCATGCAGGCTCAGCGATTCCCATGTGGGCTTAAATTCAGCAGCAAGAACCGGTGTGCTCAAGAGGGTGATAGCGAACATGATAATGGATGCGCTCTTTTTCATAGAAATTTCCTTTCCACGAGAGGTTTCATTAATTGTAAAAAAACAAGCTCCTGCCGCAAAAAGCGGTGCGAATCACTCCTGTCCCATTTTACGGAATAAATGTAATTTAGTTTCCGCAATGATTATGAGCTTGGAATCTATTATAAGAACGCCATGCCGCGAGTAAAGAATTATCTTTCATTAGAACGATGGACATTTACGACTTGGGGAAAATTCCGGGGCCATCATACTTAATTCCAGCCGATGTCTGCGTCCCAAAGCTCCGCAGCAATTCAGCCCAGCCGCCGTCCTCTATCAAAACCTATCATTATCAAGCACAACTCATCGAAAAATGTACCCCCTATGGGGCAGGCGTACCCCTCTAATTTACCAGTATAATAAGTATGGTGTTCACGGAATTCCGCTAACACCTAAAACAAAAGCCTGACCCCTTTTCCTCTATATCAGCAGAAGGAAAAGGCCTTTACTTCCGAGAGGGACAAAACGCCAAATATAGTCAAAGAGGGCTGGCAGCCTGAAAAAGTTGTCAGCTCTGTTGCTACTTGAGTTGTTGCAGCTTATAGTGGCCAGCCGGGAAGCCTATCACACGATTGGAGTGCCAGGATGGCAAAGGCACTGCCGAAATCCGAAAAGTAATGTCGGCTGTCCTTGGCGGGTGAACGGCAAAACCACTTTCCACTGACTCGCTGGTTGCTCAACAACCAGTCGATGCCGCGTCGCACCCGTGGATCATTGCTCGACACGCCCAATTCGCGGGCAACAATGATAGTGAAACCGGTTGCATAGGCGTCGCTGGTCTTCGTGTCGTGTGGCTTGCCGTCCAATCGCTTGAGTTCCTTCCAGTCCGTCAACAGACCGGGTGTGGACCATCCACCGTCGGGACGTTGAAGTGTGAGCAACTCGTCGAGTGTCTTCGTTCGCTGTTGATCGTTCATCAAATCGTTGACATAACACGATGCCCAGGCGATCATCGCCCGATGATGTAGCGACAACGGCGGGTTATTCTTCAAGAACATACGTATTTTCTCAAGGCCTCGGCGTGCTTCTTTTGTCTCGACATATCGATCCGGGGCAATTCCCGTGATCAGAGCTGCGAGTGTGACGCCGTAGTGCTCGTCTGATTCTGTCGGGGGATAACCATTAATGTGCCAGGTCCAACCTCCATCTTCTCGCTGGAAGTCCCACATCACCCGGAGAGCCTGACGTGTAATCGGGTGCAATCGGCCCGTGGTCTGCAAATCATTGAAGGCAAGTCCAGAAGCGACAACCACGGTTTCTTGCGCATCTTGTGGGGGCCGCTCCTTCCACCGTTTGGTGACATACTCTTCAAACAGACCACGAACCTCTCCTGAATCTTTCAAGACCGAAATCAGGGCGGGCCGCGCAAACAGATAGCCCATGTTCCCATGACATGACACGCAATTACTCGACTTCTGCCAGTGAAGTGATGCTGTGTCGAGATAACGAGCAGCATTTTCGGCCGAAAACACGTCCGCAATAGGCTCGTCAGCAGTGATCTGACACGGATCAGCGACATTAGCAAGTGTGACCAGTTCACCCGCGAAGCCGAAGCCGGGGATTATGAGGATAAGAAACCATCCGGTAATGAACCAGCCAAATTTGTCGAATCTGAGCGTTGGGAGTTGCATGGTTTGTATTGGTTGTAATTGTGTCTTCCACATATAGGGATGATTATACAAACGTGGGCATAACGGTTCAAGGAGAAAATCAGTTCATGGGTAGGCGGGGTGTGAAATCATTTTCTTAATTCCGGGGACATACTTAATTCCAGCCGATGTCTGTGTCCCAAAGCTCCGCAGTAATTCAGCCCAGCCGCTGTCCTCTATCAAAACCTGTCATTAGCAAGCACAACTCATCGAAAAATGTACCGTACTCCCCCTTTAAGTCTGGACTTGCTAATTCACTACAATGAGAGGTAGAAATAAGTAAGGTGTCCCCCGATTTCCCCCGAACATGCTCGGCACACCATAAAGAAAGACCGATCCCGTAATCAGGATCGGTCTTGTAGTCAAGTTCTGGTTATCTCTAATATGAATTACTCTGCTTCCAACTCTGCCAGTCGCCCCGTGCTTACATCTTCGATTCGTAAATCGCCGAAGATCACCCGGTACTTACCATCATCCAGTTTCCACCGCAGCAGCACCTTGTCGACATCAGCAGCCGTAATCGTTGCACCGGAATATTCAGGTTCTTTGCCTTCTGCCTGAAGTGTGCCAAAATACTGTGCACCGTATTTGAGAGTTGAGACCTGGGCGTCATCTATCTGGAAGGATGGGTCGCCTGACTTGGCTCTATAAATATTTCCAATCTCACCGACTACATCTCTTATTGACAGTTTAGCGGGATACTTGCCATCGTTGATTTGTGCAAAATACTTTAAACCCTCAACAAGTTGGTTACCTTCTTCGAGATTTTCAGCATTTACCTTGTACATAAGTTCGTAACCTTCGGGGATGACCGAGGCGAATGTGTCCGGGTCGATCTGGGCATCCCACTGGAAATCACTGACGACAATAGTCGCCTGCTCGTTGCCATCTTCGTCGGTGATGTCCATGGTGATTTCAACGGGCCAGCCGGTTGCTATGTCAACCCACAAACTGGTGGCAAGGACTTTACCCTCCAGTGCCTCTATCAGTCCGCGGCCACCGGGGAAGCCGGCTGTGGGGGATACATCGTCGGACTGGATACCTTCGAGAGTAACACCGTTGATTTCGCGACGGCCCAGCTTTTTATAGTCACCCTTAAGGAAGGCTTCGACGATAAGCTTTGGATCACCATTCTCTATGCGATTTTTATCGGTAAGCTCCACTTCGATGTACTTCTTTTGTGAGACCATGATTATGATATGAGTCTTCTTCTCTGCCAGCGTAAATGATCGCTGTAGCAACTGTTTGTCCATATAGGTATCCATCCGCGTGCCGTGTTCGTCGGCCAGTATGGCCTCTATCTGCAACTGGAATGGTTGGCCATTCTCTGTAGCATTTACTTTCGCCTTGTATATAACGGCTTTAACTGCGGCAACTTGCTCACGGACCTGCGCCCAACTCACGCTGCTTGTCCCACTGAAAATCTCAAAACCTACAAATACACCAATCACAATTACCGCCGCGGCGGCAAGTTTAGCCATCTTGTTGTTCATGATAATTCTCCATTTGGAATTATGCCGAGACCGAACCCCATTGAAGTTAAGAAGAAGTTTCTGTTCGAGCAGGTCTTGATGTCCGCGATCAGGTGCCTCGTCAAAAGTGACATCTTCTAATAGTTGCTCTATATTTTCTTTATTATCGTTCATCTTCAAACCTCACGGTTCCAAACGAGCAGCAGCTCTTAACTCTTTTCGCAGCTTGCTCAATGCACGTGCAAGCTGAGTGCGGATCGTAGCTGGGTTTTGCCCCAGAATTTCGGCTATTTCTATCAATTTCATTTTTTCAAAGAAACGTAACGTGATGACAGTCTGATACTTTGGCTTGAGGCCCAGAAGAGCCTGCTTCACAGCAAGATTCTTCTTCTTAAGTTCTTTATCCGATTCGGTGGCAAACGCATGACCACAACCGTATTCCTGGGCGGCATTTCTAATAGTCTCCGCCCGTCTTTTTGCCGTCTTCAAGTAATCGTTAACAGCGTTGGTCGCGATACGATACAGCCAGTTACGAAAACCATTGGAATTCCCTTCAAAAGTGCTAATTGTTCTCATAACTCTGAAGAAAACCGTAGAAGTCACATCTTCTGCGGCGTGCCGGTTGAACAACCTTCGTGAACAATAGCGAAACACTCTCTCATAGTGCATCCGGTACAGCCGGGCAAAGGCCGCACGGTCACTACACGCCTGTTTTATCAGGATATCCTGATCTGTTTCGCTATTTACCAAATCAATGCGTCTCATTAACAAGTTCTTATTAGCCTCGGCTGTCATCACCATTATAAACTCCGAAATGCCAAAAACGTTTCATTAAATCATGAAATAAATAGGGAAAAAACTAGTAGTTTGTCAATTTGGATTATGTAAGTGGTTCATATACGCCGACTGGCCCGTCGTCGAGCACTAAGCTGCTGATAATCAACCGCGGATTACGCAGATGCACGATCAACAAATCTCATTCCCCTCAGAACACTGAGATAAACTAAAAAATTGTACCCCCTATGGGGCAGGCGTACACCTGTAATTCTCCCTATTTGTTCTGCGAAAGCAGGCCAAAGCCAATTTCCCGCTCCCGAACCGACCGAAGGAGTGGGAAAAAGGGGAAAATCGCTCGCAAAAGCAACCAATTAGCCGGATGAGGCGTATTTTTACAACCATTCCCTGGCGATGCTTTTTGTTCCGATAATACAATTATGCCGGAGATGCGTAAAACGTCTAAAACAGGGCGGGTTTCTGTCCGATATACGTATGATGATGCAGCCGCGGAACAAAATTTTGGCCGTCGATGACAACGTTATCGATATCATAACTATCGAGAAACTGTTGGGCGAACGCTACGACCTTAAGACAGCGACGACTGGTGAGGATGCCCTGGAGATCGCGGCGGATTTTCAGCCCGATATAATTTTGCTCGATAATATGATGCCGGGTCTCGACGGCGGGCAGGTGTGCCGCCAGGTACGAGCGGATTCGGGGCTGCGGCATACGAAGATCATCATAGTATCGGGCAAATCGAGGGTCTCGGAACGCATCGAAGCGTATCAGGCCGGCGCGGACGACTATATCACCAAGCCCTTTAACGAAGATGAGCTGCTGGCAAAGATACGGGTCTATTTGCGCCTGAAATCGGTCGAGGAAGTGGACCAGTTCAAGACCAATGTTTTGACGCTGCTAAGCCATGAAGCTCGAACTCCGCTGAACGGCCTTATCGCGCCTGCTGAGATGTTGATGTCAGGGGAGGATGAGATTGATGCCGAAGAGCACAAGTTGCTAATCGAGATGGTTCATTCGGCCGCCAGGCGCCTGCACCGTTTCTTTGAAAACGTTATGCTGCTCAGCTCGCTGAAATCGGGAAAGTGGCAATTCAACCCGGAGCCGGCGGATCTGTGCGATATCGTCCATGAAGCTGTTTGCGAAGTGGCAACAAAGGCGGCGGAGCGGAAGATAAAAATCGAGGAGAAATTCGAAGCCGGCCCGACTCTTAGTCTCGACCAGCAGCAAATCAAGAAGGTGGTGACAGCGATACTGGATAATGCAATCCGTTTCAGCCCGCCGGGCTGGAGGGTGGATGTTTGTGTCTCCGGTGACGATGAGTATGTATGCGTGAGTGTGACCGACCGGGGCGAAGGCATCGATCCCGATTATCTGCCTTATGTATTTGAGGAGCTTTCGGACCCCGACATTGACCACCACTCGCAGGGCCAGGGCCTGAGCCTGGCTATAGCCCGTCAGATAGTACAACGGCATAATGGCACGATCGTCGCGGAATGCGCAAAAGGCTCCGGCACAACCTTCACGATGCAATTGCCCTTGACGGTGCCCTCTGAATTGGCGCATTGTGAAATATGAGAAATCAGGATACGTTTTTCGGCCGGTTCAATTTTGCGCACGCTTCCACAAATTTCAAAATGCCGCCCATATTGCTTACCGGCTGCAGGATGGTAATTGCGACTGTCGAATAGTTCAATAAGTATGTTATAATTTGCCGATAATATATTAGATCGTTGTAACATTCAGGCAGTCAGACAAGAAAGGATTCTGAGATATGTCATTTGCAGAGGACGTACTGAGCCGGAGCAGACCCGATAGCGTTCACGACATTTCATGCCGGCCCGAACGGCAGAGCTATTATCCCTCGCCTGTGGACTGGAGAGACGAGGTGCTGTACTTTTTGCTGGTGGATCGGTTCAGCGACGGGCGGGAGGATTCGCGTGAGTTGCTGGAGAAGGCGAATATCAAATCAGCCCGCCCGGAATTGCCTGATGGCGAACCTTGGCGCTGGGACAACTGGGCAAAGTCGGGCCAGCAGCGATGGCAGGGGGGCACGATCAAGGGAGTGACATCTAAGCTCGGCTATCTAAAACAGCTTGGCGTCACGTCGATATGGCTCAGCCCCGTATTCAAGCAGCGGGGACATCTGGACACATATCACGGCTACGGCATTCAGGATTTTCTGGAGGTGGATCCCCGGTTTGGCAGCCGGCAGGATCTTGTCGAGTTGGTGGCCGCGGCCCACGCGAAAGGTCTGCGAATCGTCCTCGACGTTGTTTTCAATCACTCGGGCGCCAACTGGCTCTATCGTCCCGATACTCCCGGCGGAATTTATGAAGCCGTTTATAAGCCCGACGGAAGCTATCCGTTCGGTTCGTGGCGCGACGGCCGGGGGCAGCCTGTCCCCAACATAGCGACGGAAGAAGACGGCGTCTGGCCGACGGAACTGCAGCACGGGGACTGCTACACGCGGGCGGGAACGGGTGACATGAGCAAGGGCGGGATCGACGATCCGAACGCCGAGCACAAACGCTCCGACTTCTGCGACCTGCGGGATTTCGATCTCGACCAGCCGTATGTACTGAGTGACTTGTCGCGATGCTACAAATACTGGATGGCCCTGACGGACTGCGACGGGTTCCGGATCGACACCCTCAAGCATGTGACGAAGGAGCAGGCGCGGAATTTCTGTGGCGCCGTCAAGGAATTCGCAGAGAATCTCGGCAAGCAGAATTTCTTCCTCGTCGGCGAGATCTCCGGCGGGGATTATGCCCAGGACTACTATCTCGACGCTCTCAATCGCAATCTCACCGCCGCGCTGGATATCGGAGAGATGTGTCCTATCCTCAACGGCGTTGCCAAAGGCCTGAGATCCGCCAAAGACTATTTCAGCGGATTCAACCCCGGCGGCTCAGGAATGGGCTCGCACCGAAACGCGGGGGGCCGGCACGTTTCCATCCTCAATGACCACGATCATATTTACGGCGACAAGATTCGATTTTCAAGCGAAGCCTCATGTGACCACCAGGTCGCGGCGGGCGTTGCCCTGCAGCTTTTCACTCTCGGTATTCCATGCATCTATTACGGGACCGAGCAGGCCTTTGCCGGCCCTGAGCCATCCGAGAGGAAATGGCTGCCGGGCTGGAAATGCTCGGACCAGTACCTTCGCGAGGCGATGTTTGGGCCGGAGCATCCAAGGGCGTCCGGGACAGCAGGCCTGCACGAGCTGGATATGAATCTGCCCGGTTTCGGCCCCTTCGGGACGGCGGGCCGCCACTGTTTTGACGAGAATCATCCGGTGTACAAGCGGATTGCCGCGGCTGCTGCGCTTCGAAGCAAATATCCCGCCCTGCGCTGCGGCAGGCAGTATCTTCGCCGCATCTCCTTTTTGAACAAACCCTTCGATCTCTACGGGCCGGGGGAAATCGTTGCCTGGTCGCGAATTCTGGACGATGAGGAGTTGCTTTGTGTCATGAATGCCAACGGTACCAAGTCGCGAGGCGCCGATGTTATCGTGGACGCGGACCTTAATTCGGGCGATACCGGCATGATGATGGTTGTTCTCAATTCGGCCCAGGTAGCGGAGACACAGGAATATTCAGGCACTCATCCGGCGGGCTCAACGGTCGGCGTCAAGAGGACGGCGGACGGCAGGACGTTTGTCCGGATTCAAAATATTCGGCCCGCAGAGATGATTGTACTGGTAAATCATCCCTAATTCGCCATCGGACCGAAAAAGACTTGCAAGAGGGGGGCAAATCGCATACTATATCTTGCTTATTTCGAAATGGGTTCTTGTTATAGAAAGGTTTGCCGTTCGTTATGAGTCTTGAAAGTTTCTTCAATCCCAAATCGATTGCAATTGTTGGCGCCTCCCGCCAAAAGGGCAAAGTCGGTTACGAAATCTTAGTAAATATGATTGGAGCCGGATACGAGGGTGAAATATTTCCGGTCAATCCGAAAGCAGATACAATTGAAGGATTAAAGTGCTACCCCGACCTTAAGTCCATCGGTAAGACCCCCGATCTGGTGGTCATTATTATTCCGGCGAAGTTTGTCGCTGCAATGATGCAGCAGTGCGCGAAGGTTAAGGTAAAGTCGGTCATCATTATTACCGCCGGCTTCAAAGAGGTCGGCGAAAAGGGCCGAGAGCTTGAAAAACAGGTCGTTCACATCGCAAGACAGGCAGGCATCAAAATCATCGGTCCCAACTGTCTGGGGGTGATCGCGCCGGTAAACAAGCTCAATGCCAGTTTCGGCGGAGACCTGCCGGCCGAAGGAGTCATCGGCTATCTCTCGCAGTCCGGGGCGTTACTCGCTGCGATTCTCGATATGGCCAACGCGAACAGCATCGGTTTCAGCAAGCTTGTCAGCATCGGCAATAAGGCGGACATCGATGAGCTGGATTTAATCAAAGCTCTGGGAGAAGATAAGGATACGAAAGTGATTGCCGGCTATCTCGAAAGTATTACCGACGGCAATGCTTTTGTTAACCAGGCGGAGCGAATTTCTCATGATAAGCCTATCCTGCTGATGAAGTCGGGCGGTACACAAGCCGGTGCCCAGGCCGCCTCCTCTCATACGGGAAGTCTGGCTGGCAGTGAGACGGCGTACGAATGTGTTTTCGAACGAGCCGGGATTATCCGGTGCAATTCGATAAAGGAGCAGTTTGATTATGCCCAGGCATTTGCCGATCAGCCGCTGCCCGCGGGGCCGAGAGTCGCCGTAATAACCAATGCCGGCGGGCCGGGAATTATGGCTGCCGACGCCATCGAAAGAGTGGGTCTTTCCTTTGCAAAACTCGACGATAAAACGATCGAGACGTTGGCCCCCAAGCTGCCGCCGGCGGCGAACTTGAATAATCCCGTTGATGTGCTGGGAGATGCGCTTGCCGACCGGTACGAGTTCGCGCTGGATGTGGTTCTCAGCGATAAAAATGTTGATATCGTCCTTGTGCTTCTGACGCCCCAGGCAATGACCGAACCAGTGGGTACCGCCGAGGCGATGGTCAAGATGAGTGCTCGAAAACACAAAAAGCCGATTCTCGCATGTTTCCTGGGTGCGGCGAAGGTCCGGGATGGAGTTAAGGTGTTACGGCAGGGGAAGATCCCGCAGTATGATGCCCCTGAAAGTGCGGTTTCGGCAATCAAGGCGATGGCGGACTATGTCAGATGGCGCACCAGGCCAAAGCGAGTCGTCAAACTCTTTCCGGTCAATCGTCGCAAGGTCGAAAACATAATCGAAAGACACCTGCGCCAAAACGTTCGAGAGATCGGTGAGACCGAATCCAAGGATATCCTCGAAGCCTATGGTTTCGTAACCCCGAAAGGCTCCGTCGCCACCACAGCCGAGCAGGCTGCTAATATTGCCCAACAGCTCGAGTTCCCCGTCGTGCTGAAGATATGGTCGCCGGATATCGTGCACAAGTCCGACGTTGGTGGAGTTCAGGTTGGCCTGAAAAGTGAAAAGGAAGTAAAGGATGCCTTCGACCTGATGATGTATCGAATACCGAAGAAGCTGCCCGATGCCGACATTCTCGGTGTGCTCGTGCAGGAAATGTGCGGCGGCGGAAAAGAGGTGATTCTCGGCATGAATCGCGACCCGCACTTTGGTCCGCTGATGATGTTCGGAATGGGAGGCATCATGGTGGAAGTCCTGAAGGACGTGTCGTTTTACCTGGCGCCGCTGACGGCCGAAGAAGCAAAGCAAATGCTTATTAACACAAGAACTTATCACATGCTGAAAGGAGTCCGCGGCCAGGA
>Ga0307378_10009344_pt1 | contig 12898 bp, 18 predicted proteins | sample UN1MG_FD_202238 | JGI IMG/M metagenome (GOLD analysis project Ga0307378, IMG submission 202238) | Soil microbial communities from Risofladan, Vaasa, Finland - UN-1 | ecosystem: Environmental > Terrestrial > Soil > Coastal area > Acid sulfate soil | place: Finland: Risofladan, Vaasa | collected...
CTTAGCCCTAGTACGGGCTAGACCTGCCAGAAACACATCACCATCCCGCATGCCAAGCAGAGCCCTAACTCTTAGAACTGTCCCAAGCAGGCCGTAGGTCTTGCTGAGTCGCCCACCCCTGACCGCGTACTTTAAGGTATCTGCCATGATAAGACTGTGAACCTGAAGAACGGCCTTGCGCATTAACCTATTTACTTCCTCTAGGTTACTCCCGGCCCAGGCTTCCCTCGCAGCAGCAATGACGGAAAGGCCGAGGCCCATCGACATCGACAGGGAGTCAACCACTTCAATGCGGCATTTCTTACTAACAAGCTGGGTCCCCAAAAGCGCAGAGCTATAGGTACCGCTTAATTTGGATGTAATATGAATCGATATGATTTCGTCAGTTTCCTCCGCAAGCTTACTGTAAGCATCAGCAAAGTCTTTAGGTGAAGGCACAGAAGTAGTGGGATGAACTGCTCCATGTACTAGTCTATGGTAGAATTCATCCGCATCCATATCCACCCTGTCGCGGTAGACCTTTTGCCCGAATATCACATAAATTGGTACTATTGTAATACCCAACTCCTTCACTAACTCAGGTGGAATGTCAGAGCTACTGTCAGTGACAACTTTGACTGTCATATATGACTCCCCCAATCCTTCTTCAATTATACGCCCAGTTTGTGATATTTTGCCGCGGCAGGTTCTCGATATCATGAGTCCTCATGTGAGTGGTTTCTGATACAGCATGAAGCACTACAGGGCGGCAGGGCAGAGCTTTTAAACGATGTGTTATGTGCTTAAAGGAGACAATGTAGATATATCAGGTTCAGGAAGTACTGCTATTATTTGTCTTAGGATTGTTTGAACTTGTCCTACTGATTGGTAGACGGTAGGAGTGATTCCGTGCTCTTTTCTCCATTTCACATGTGATTCATCGTCCCATCTCGCGGCGATATGCATCGCTAAGCAATATAATGTAATAAATTTGCTAACACAGGGGACTACTTCATCACAAATTGGGCATTTAGATGGTTTCTTACCCTCTGATAGCAACTTCCACCCCTCCATCAGCAGGACACTTAGGCTAAACTCGCTTAAAACAATTATAATGCGGAAGAGTTTCTAGTAAGATGCCATAATTATATCACAGGAGGTCAATATCTGCGGTAAATTAAGTCGTTTAAACCAACGCAAATCTATCTTTTTAGAGATTTTTTCAACGATAAAAAATGTAATATTAAGCGTCCAGACACCATGAAGCACTACAGGGCGGTGGTGGAGGTAGCTCATGAATGGCGTAGATGCTATTCCAGATGTTCAGTTTGCCTTTTTGTGCCTAGCCCCTGAGTGCCCTCACCATGTAAAGAGTAGACACTTGTATCGGCTCAACGCCTCATTTTCTTTTCTATTCTTGATACGCCAGCTACTGGCATCTCCATAACGGGCACGTTCCACAATGTCGCACCTACGAGCATCATTGGGTAGGTGGCTGCGGTTAGCGCCTCAGCAGTCTTAGCCTCAACTATAGACATGGATACTACTGTGTTGGGTGGAGTGCCAGGAAAGGCGATTCCGAGACACACGTAGTCAGCTAATATCTTTATCCCTTGAGGTGAACTGCTCCACACCTTATCGGAAGCCTTCGCTATCTCCGCCGCCTTAGCCACATCGAACATGGCGAACTGAAAAAACGTCATCTTCCCCTCCTTTATCGATTTTGAACCATAATGGCAGGGCACCCAAGGGCAGCCGTATTATGGGACAATATCAAGACTTCTTGACGAGATTCTACTGCGAAATGTATAATGGCGCAACAAATCAAAGTGCAACACGGTGTCGGTTGCACAGGGGGAGGAGGGTCACTATGAAGCAAATAACTATTCAGGAGCAACAGGCACGGCTATATGACTACCAGAAAGGGTTTCAGGCAATGTATTTGATGAATGCGGGAATAGATCTTGGTTTGTTTCAGGCCATAAGCAACCTTGAGGGTGGCGCTACTAGTATAGAATTGGCTAGTCAATTGGGTTTACATGAACCATATGTAAGGACTTGGTGTTACACTGCCTATCATCTTGGAATTATTGATAGTGAAGAAGGCAGTAGATTCAAACTGGCACCTCACATGCTAACCTTACTTACTGACACACAGAATCCTTTCTACTTTGGGCACTGGGTAAGATTCATGACTTCTTACATGGCAGATGGGCTTGGGAGATTCCCAGAATATTTCAAAAGCGGATATCGTCATTCTTATGACATATTCGATGATGTTCAAGGTCAGCAGTTCTCGAGGGATATGAAAGCCCTGTCGAATCAGGTCGTGCCTGTAGTATTAACGTATGTATGCATTCCCAGAATTCCAGGGTTGAAGGAGAAGCTTAGCAGTGGCGCTAAGGTTCTGGATGTGGGATGTGGGTCAGGACTTCTCCTGGTACGACTGGCACAAGCTTTCCCCAATAGTCAATTCACTGGCGTCGAAATCGACCGTTTCGCTGTAGCAGACGCTCAAAAAGATATCAAGGAAAATGGAGTGGAAGATAGGGTATCGGTTATATTAGCTAATTCAGCCTCTATTCATTATGAGAATGAATTCGACCTCGTGACCATGGGTCTTGTGTTACATGAAGTATCTCCTGAATTTAGGAGTGCCACGATAGCCAAATGTCATACAGCTTTGAAGGATTCAGGTTCAATAGTAATCCTTGACTTTGCATATCCGGAGACGCTGGAAGATTTTAGGAATACCAGGTATTCACTGGGCATAATGGATCAGTTCTTTGAAACGACTTGGGGGAGTAAACACATCTGCGCTTCAGCAAGAGGTGAGCTACTGCGTCAGCATGGTTTCAAGGATCCTGCCACCTTTCCTATAGCCGATGGGTCGCTAGAAGTAACTCATGCTAGAAAGTAATCTCCAACTGAAGTTATCCAGCATCTGAGGTGATCCTGGCCCCGTGGAACTCCAGCCTCAGCCGCTTGTCAAATCGAAGCTTCAGTGCCTCCCGGGTCTCTTCACCCATTGGATTCCTCTCCAGCTAGCCCCTTGCCGTGAAGCTAAACACAGGGGCTTTTGAAGCTATTTTAGTATGGTTGCGCTCATGGGCACCCTTTCATATGGTAAATCCAGCGTTATATGTCACTAGGGCAATATGTGATTGGATAGCATCCCTTAAGGACAGCATGAAGCACTACAGGGCGGTGGAAGGCGATGAATTGGATAAGAGATTTTTCCTATATTGGCCTGCCGGTTTGGTGGCACGGGGTGGCCTTCTATCAACTGAACGCTTTCAACACGTCTTCGCCCAACATCGCTGGTGCCCAGTCGCATTCAGCAATGTCCATGAACGGAAGATGTATCTGAAATATCGCCTTTTCATTCGGAGCCTCAATAATACTCACCGTCTGACAGCGTCCCAGTAGTTGGTAGGTTGTTGATTTCACGCCCTTTGGCGGCCGTTTTGTAGCTTGCTCAGCAGATCGCTTAGCAACTTCAGGTGTTTTGTCCGGTGCCCATTCCATGGTAACTACAAAAAGCATATTTTCATCTCTCCTAACTCTCGTAAGTTAATAACCAACACGCCTTGGCGACTTTCTCAGTTCTCCGTATTACTACGGCAATCATACCCCGTGCCACCATATCAAATACCCTGAGAAAATTCGTCTGGCTGTGCATTACGCTAGACGATTATGGCGACATTCTACTGGGAAATGTTTGTTAGTGCAACAACACTGTATTAAGTCATTTCTATACCCGCGCGACATAATACAGGTGTTATTGCAGGAAGCTCTTTAGTCAAAATCTGACGGCTTTGAGTGGCTTGAGTAAAGATTTGCATGAAGCACTACAGCCATGGTCTTAGATTCTTCTTGGCAGCGGGTTTACTCGCTACGAAAGGCAACCAACACATCGGCTGTATCGTAATAATGACGGTGTTTTACTATTTTTCCGTCCCGGATAGTAAATATCATTACCCAATCATGCTCATAACTACGCCCTGTTGATTTGACAATACCAGTGTTCTTACCTTCGACGATTACTCTATCTCCTTGAGCAGTGAATTCGATTGGCTCCATACTTCTTACTTGCATATTTTCAGACAGTTCTTTGAAAAAAGCGGCAACTTCCCCACGACTGTGACGTGGTTTAGCCCATGACATTTGTGGGTGTGCATGACGAGTAACAGGTGATTGGAAATCCACATTTTCCGCAAAAGTATTTAAAGCACCTTGAATATTGCCTTTACTAAACGCTTCAAAATTCTGTTTTACTACCTGCATATTTTCTTCTACTTTGCGCATCGCTTCCTCCTCGTAGAATGAATCAAACGAACTCCTGCGAGATTCTAATGGGGTTTTATAATTTGTGAAAGGTGCATGTGGTCAGCTAGGTGGGGAAAATGGCCAGCATGAAGCACTACAGGGCGGTGGGAGGGTAGTAGCTGTCAACTATTCTCCTACACCACAGCCTATCGCCCCGATAGGACGAGCAATGGTTATGCTTGCTTTAGCGACTGCTCCTAAGTAACGTGCTGAGTAACCATCTCCATGGGCTGTCCTAAAATCCAAGCTTTGCGCTCTTTCATGATAAGATAGAGAGCAACAGACTTATTACACTCAGTACAATTGGTCTCTGTGACGCCGTTGAAGTCATCTTTGCAGGTTGTCATTATGGTACCGGTAGCACAGGCAGGGCATCTCACTATAAGGTGATGCCGGTCGATGCAATCGTAACTAACTAACTTCATGGCCCCTCCACCTCCAATGTTATCTGGCTTATTCAACTCCACTGGCACAGTAGAACATTTCGTTCGACCGCTATGTTCTACTGATACCTAATCTTCTTCTCGTCTATGTAGAGGTCAAAGCCTAGGGGAGTCTTTCTAAGGGAACCTGACTGGCCCTCGATTTTGAAATTGATATCTGGCCCCGCCATCATCAGTCCCCATTTTCTGATAATGGCTCCATCTACAACAAGTTCTCCAGCAAACGTCCCCGGATCCCACCGAGCCACTACAGTGTACGGTATCCCATTAACTTTTGGTGTCCATACTCTTGTGGGCATGCTGCTCACCCTCACCAAGCTTAATTGCCGGCTGCTCTGCAAAGTGGGCGGACATTTAGACTCTCGACTTTCTTAGACATCGGCAAGTCCCATGCAGGGTTTATCTCGAACTCAACGATGATTCTATCTGCCTTTGCCTTCACACCAGACACAGAACCTCGGAAATTAAGCACGCTGTTCATCTCCACGCTGGCTCGGTCGAGGTTGTCCTTAGCGGGTCCACTTAAAGGCTCTAAGATAACCTTCATATACAACCCCTCAATCTGCTGGACTATGTGGCGTTTTGCCAGTCACAATTTTACGATTCTGCCAACTAAATAATGCAGCAACAGGGAACTGCTTCCGGGCTCCGCACTTCTTGCAGATACCGAAGCTGTCATTATCAAGAACCCAGTAATGAGCCCCTTCCTTGCAGGCATCATCGTGAGACGTTTCGACGTTTTCAGCCATCTTCTAACCCAAGAGTATCATTAAGTTGCGATATTCTACCGAAGCGTTCCCTCTCTTTTCCTCCGTCAGGCTTACGGTTTCAGACAGCTTCCGATTATTAACCACTACTTTGCCCCCTGCATCATTCCAAGGGCAATAGGCTCTTTTTCTGTAGGATGCAAGCGTTGTTGCTCAGTTTCGGCACTCCTGGGAACGAACTCACCCTGTATGGTGAAAGTCCCAGTTGTGTAGGCGGGTTTGTGGGACTCAACTATATGCTTCTCCCAACACTCGGCGTGGGTGATTGACCCACAAGAGCAACTGAAAACTGTCCTACTTGTGAAAAGCGGATTACCACAGACTCTACAATTCACGGCAGATCACCTTCTTCCTGTCTATAACAATACTCTCCCGCAGATATGCTGATTATCTTGAATACTCTCGTCGCTTTCGCAGGTATCCATTCCTTATTTTCCTGGGGTCTTCAACTATATGTCCTCCTCGATTCGTATTAGGCTTGATGTGCAACATCCTAATCGCATTCTCACTAAATACATAGTCTAGCTACCCCCTCCCCTCACATCATTGTCATCCGAATATTGCCTACCTAGACTTTCTACTCTAGCCCCAACCACGATCGCTTGGCGATGAGCCATTTCATTCTTTTGCTGTTCATGCTATACCCATTTCTTGTACTCATACAGTGGCTTCCTCCAACGTCTCCAAAACCAACTAGCAGTTCCGAACCTTCTATTGACCTCGTTTGTGACTGCAGCTAACAATGTAAAGTCAGGTCCTCGATAGTGGTCTGAATAACTCTGCATGTCCTCTGAGATCACTTGCGCCGTTAATCTGCTATCCAAAATCATCAACTCGTTGTCAGACAACTTTCTGATGTCTTCTAGCAAGAAGTTACAGTTGTCGCGCCGATAGATTTTGCTTGGATCATAGCGGTCAGGTATAGGATTCTCCGTACCGCATTTGGGGCATACAAGAATCATAGGAGGACTCCAATCCAAATCATTCTTACAAGAGGAAAATCCAATAAGAAGTGTCCTAGAGCGGGGCAAGGTCCAATGGGTGATGTCCTAAAGTGGGGCAAAATCCAAAGGGAAATGTCCTGCAGTGAGGTATATTCCTACAGGAAATTCTATGATGTAACTGTACTACGCATGTTAATCAAAGTCAATAGAAACCCTGGCGTGCTTACCTTTGAGGACAGCATGAAGCACTACAGGGTGGTGATGGGTAGCCTCATTAGCATCATGAACCCCTGTGCGTGCAGATAACAGTTCAAATTTGCCGTCACTCGTAATCAAGTCCTTATCGAAGTAGTATCTGATATTGAACATGGTCTCGCCGTCTGCGTTTCTACCTACCCTTATTTCCTTAACCAGGAGTTCGCAAATCTTCCGTTTGGTTTCAAAAGTAGTAACGCCGACCTTTTCCCTTAACGTGTTAAGTATCTCAGTAACATCATTCAATCTACGGCTTTTCTCATCCTCACTGACTATGGATTTCTCAAGTTCTTTCATCCTATCTTGAACCAGCTGCCTGTTACTTTTAATCTCATTCAAGGCTCCGTTAAGCGCCTCTTCGCTGAAATTGTTAGTGGGGTCAGCATACCTTACCAGTAAGCGCTGCTCTGCCTGTTTCAGTTCTTCCAGCCTGTGTTTAACCTGGGCTAATTCAGAAACATATTCACCTTGTTTGCACACGTCATATTTGTCCTTCAAGGCTTCTCTGGCTATATCTGGGTCCTGAATATATTCGCATATCTGCTGCCAGATAATGTCTTCTATTATATCGGCTCTAACGCTAGGGGACTGGCATTTATCGGGCAAGATATGTCCTCTGTTGGTTCTCATATTGCAGCGATTGAGCAGTTGGCCATATGTTGGCCCGGTTGACATTGAAATCTTGCTGGCTTATCATCTGTAATGAAAGTGCAGAATATGGTACTACTAAGGAGGCTGTAAATGTCCACAGCACAAACAACATCGATGGCCCCCCGTTCTTACCCGGCAAGCCTGACTATTGATTACCCGGACAGGAAGTTGAACAGGCTGACCAGTTTCTTCCGCATAATCGTGACGATACCAATCTGCATTATTGTTGCACTTTTGGGTAACGAGGCCGCCTCATGGGGTACCCATGTTGAAGGATGGCGTACCGCCATTACCGCTGGTGGCCTTCTTTTCTTGCCACTGGTTTTGATGATTCTTTTTAGGGCGAAATACCCCAAATGGTGGTTCGACTGGAATCTTGCATTTACCAGATTCAGCTATCGGCTTTCAGCTTATATCCTTCTGCTGAGGGATGAATATCCTTCGACGGATGAAGAACAGGCAATACATCTGGATTTGATTTACCCTGATGCTCAAACTGAGCTCGGAAGAGGTTGGCCTCTGATAAAGTGGTTCCTCGCGATACCTCATTATATAGTCCTTGTCTTCCTTGCCATCGCGGTGTTTGTAGTATGGATAATTGCCTGGTTTGCTATCCTGTTCACTGGCCGTTACCCTCGAGGTCTATTTGATTTCACATCAGGCGTGTTAAGATGGGGTCTCAGAGTAGGGGCATATGCTTTCTTATTGATAACCGATAAGTATCCCGCATTCTCTTTAAAGGCTTAGACCTGATATTACGTAGTCTAACTTTCCCTAGGCATCGTCTACGGCCGCATAGCTCGTTGAGTTACAAGCCACCAGCTCCTGAAGCTAAAATGCTTGCAACTCTAACTCTGTAAATGGTACCATTTCCGGGGGCAGGTCAAGATGCTATATTAACGAACAGGGAACGAGATGTGCTCATTCTTGCTGGACAGGGACTCACAAACAAAGCAATAGCCGATAAATTCTGCCTAACCAGCGGTGCAGTTAGAACAGGATTTGGTACGCTCCTGACGGACGCCTTTCTTCATGTCAACCTGGCAACCTGCACATGGAAAATGACCAAAGTGAAAAAAGATAAAAAATGCCCGTGCCGCGTGAAAGCGTGACCGATGGTATATGATGACATCTATTATGACTACGTTAAACTAAAACGAGTGAACCAATAAAGTATGAAAGGAGTTCCAAATATGTTATTGAAAGGAAAACGCATAATTGTAACAGGAGGAGTTACCGGAATCGGGGAGGCCACTGTACTGGCATGTGCTCGGGACGGGGCAGTAATAGCATCCATGTCACGCAGGCCACCTACCGACGAGAAGGCTAAAAAGGTGGTTGAGGCAGCTAAGAAAGATGGGCCTGGACCGATTATGCATATGCAACTTGATGTCAGAAACCAAGACGAAGTTAACAGCGTTTTTGAAAAAGCTGTCGCCTGGATGGGTGGTTTGGATGTACTGGTAAATTGTCATGGCATGGAACAACAGAAGCCGGCGGAGGATCTAACCGCAGAGGATTTAAATGAACAGTTTGCCATCCATGCCCTGGGGACAGCATTTACGTGCGCAGCTGCGTTTCGCTACATGAAAAACACAGGAGGCTCAATCATCAACCATGCATCTTATTGTGGCGTAATAGGAATGCAAAACATGGCGGCATATAGTGCGGCAAAAGGAGCGGTGATTGGCTATTCCCGTGCCATTGCGAAGGAGTGGGGACGATACTTGATTCGCGTCAATATTGTATGCCCCTCCGCTGTGACAGAGCTCTTTCAGCGGGTACTCGACGATTTCACAGCTGAAGAGCGCGCGGCGATTGATTCCTGGATGGAAGCTAATATTCCACTCGGCGGCAAGATGGGCAAGGTAGAAGATTGTGCCAGCCTGAACGTGTTTTTGGCAAGTGACTTGTCGCGTTTTGTACATGGCCAAACTATTGCCGTAGACGGCGGTATGATGATGAGCCGCTAACTCTACGAAGTTGCCTTGGTCCCATGCCCAATCAACTACCCTGGGCCAGACCTACCTCCTGGCGGGGGATTTGTAGTGTTTAACAATTCAGCCGGCCCCAACAACCTCGAAGTGACCGTTTCTATGCAGAGTGTTGAACCTGGTGTCACTTATGACATATACCTATTTGTCGACGGGGTGTGGTACGATGGTGCGCTGGTAGGTACCATCACAACCAATATGAAGGGCAACGCGAACTTTCATATGAATGGCCTAATTGACCAAGGCGAACATACTCTGGCGATCGATATTGCATATACAGGTTCGTTGTCGGATATATACGAAACCCCTGACATCCACTCCGGTGGCGGTGTTGTTATGACCTTCAAATAGGCCCTCTACAATATCGCTGATGTCTCATTTGACAGGTTTGAATAAGGGCTGCCCCTCGTAACCGTGTGGGCAGCCCTTAGAGCGCCCTCTTTGTTAAGGGCTCCAGAAGTATCGAAAACCAGCGTTCCACATTTGTTACACCAGAGTGGGCGCTATGCAACAAACCACTGCCTTTCGAGATAGCTGTGCCGACAGTGGGAACATAGAAAAAGATAAATTCAATATCGAGTCTACGTCCATGTGAACATCCCGATGTCCTACCCTACTAACAGGACGTCGGAAAAGCCAAAAATACATAAATACCGTCAATACGTATACTATTACTTGACAAATATATCACGTCGTGTTATAGTATATCGTGATATAGATTATTCGAGTAAAAGGAAGTTGGAGATATTATGAGTCTTGAGAAAGCCAGGAAAAGGTATATTCCGATGAGCGAGACAATGTTCTATATCCTGCTTTCGTTAAAGCAAGAACGTCACGGCTATGCCATTATGCAGCAGGTGAAAGAACTGACCCAAGGGAGAATTATTCTTGGTGCCGGAACTGTGTATTCAAGCCTGGGGAAACTTGAGGGCGACGGATTGATAGCGAGCGTCCGGGAGGAAGGAAGACGAATAATATACACAATCACCCAAACTGGCAAAGAAATACTGCATGAAGAAGCTGAAAGGATTTCCGAACTCTATAACAATGCGAGGGGGTCATTATGAAAAATAGTAAGATTGTATTATTCTCGGCATTTCGCTACTTAGTACCGTCTGATTATGAAAATTGGCTCGAACGGATGGCAACTGAAGGGTGGCACATAAATCACTTTCGGCAATGGAATTCAATAATTATGACTTTTAAACGAGGAGAACCTAAAAAATACCGCTTTGTCTACGACCCGCAGGTGTCACCCCGTAAGGAATATCTAGCAACTTATGAGCAATTCGGTTGGGAATACCTTGGCCGGATGGCGAGCGCTCATTTTTGGCGCATGGAATATGAAGGTGAACGGCCTGAAGCGTTTAGTGACCAGGAAAGCAAAGAAAAACGGAATAAACGTACAATTGCGGCGGTTTCGGTTTCGTTTACAATATTCTTAGTCACGGTCTTGGCCGTGGGCATATTTCTTCTATTTTTTACCGATTCGCTATCCAAAACTGACCGAATGCAGGTTATAATTGCTGAAGCATTTTTCGGGGTAATCATGTTAGCGCTTGGCTCTGTAATGATATTCCTGCGGAAAAATGAATCACACTGAACATACGCAGCAATGTCAACGCCAATGAACTATTGATATTAAGTAAGACTGTATGGCTGAGGCAATATGCTCAACGATTCTTTATCGGAAGTCTGGTCATAGTGCAAGAGAATCAGACATCCCCATGTTTTGTTCAGTGGTAGGTAAAGCTAGCGGTATCACACCTTTCTCTTCCCAGTCCACGATTGACAAGAATTTAGTGGCAGTCTAATATTAGTCTCACCAAATTTAATCTACTGGAATTCGCCAGATTACATCAGTGGCTCCGGCATTTCTACGTGTATGCTAATGTGGTACGTAGAATCACTTGCCCGGACTTTAGAAAGGAACTCTTTACATGAACAGCGTCATAGCAAAAAAGATACACCTCAAGTACGAGCCCGTGTCAATAACCCTGAGCGACGAAAAACCAGATAAAGCTGTCGAGTTCAAGCCGGGGAAATTCGCTTGCGTTATGTCGCTCCTCGCGACAGCTGTGAAAGGCAGGGCAGCAGTAGGGAGCAGAAGTACTATTATGTGTCCCGGGGGTGGGACAGGCCTCGGTTTCGGAAACCAGTTTTCAAACATACCTGGAGGGGTGGAAAACTTCTGCCGGTTCCTGTCCACAGGTGCTGAGGGTGACGAAGCCGCCATGCAGATCACGGAGACGATAAGACCCTTCTTAAACGAGGAGGCGTACGACAACTTCCGCTATGGAGAGCGCTACCGAAAGACCCCCGAGCTTGTGAAGGAATTCGTGAACCTGCTCCCGATAACGGAAATACCAACACAATACGTTGTTTTTAAACCATTGAGGGACATCGATCCCGTGCAGGAGTTGCCTTACGTTATTGTGTTCCTCGTCGATGTCGACCAGCTTGCAGCGCTCGTTGTGCTCGCGAACTATGCGAGGGAATCGAACGAGAGCGTCTTTATCCCGCATGCGGCTGGCTGTCAGTCTATCGGCATTTACCCGTTCAGGGAAGCACAGTCAGACAAGCCTAGGGCTGTAATCGGGATGGTAGACATATCTGCGAGAGTGCAGATGAGACGTCAACTCAAGGATGATGTCATGAGCTTCGCAGTTCCTTTTACCTTGTTTAAGGAGATGGAAGAGAACGTGCCCGGGAGTTTCCTAGAGAGGAGGTCATGGAAAGAACTAATGAAGCTTAAAGGCCTGGAAGACTAGTCGATCTAAGATTCGTGTAACTGTATAGCTGAGTAGTAGCTCGCAATAATCGCACTTGGAGTGAACCCCATGTTGTCTCAAGTGTTAGTTGTAGATACTCTCTGTGGTAGAATATTTAGTGACTCCTTGCCGGTAGTGTGGTTATAGTACAAGACAATCAAACATCCCGATGACTACGTGGATGTATGAAGTCCTATTCTGTACGGGAATAGAATGCGGATGTTGTGACCAAGTCTTGAACAAGCTTCGTGAGGCTGAGGTCCTGCTACGCCAGGGCGCCACTGATATTATCAAAGCGGGCTTTTCAATAAGTAAAGAAGACAACGACTAATGTTTAGCCAAAATCACTTCCCTTTCAATAGTTTGAACAGTTTTCTGCACGGGTGTCCGTGCAGTTACTACAACTTTAGCGATTTCATGCGTATCAATTGACAAAAAGCCAAAAGTGGCAATTTTCTGCCCTCCATTCAAGGCGGTTTCCATAGAGCGGTCAAACTTCTTAACGGCTTCTTCTTGCATCCTAGGTAAGACGTGGCTGTAAGTGTCCAAATTAATGGCAACACCGCTGTATACTAGACGTTCAATTATCACTTTTACGCTAACCACTTGTTATAGCATTATAGATACTGTATAGTCTGAGCAACCCCAGATGCCATGCCCATGCAATATCAAGACAGAAGGAGGATTGGGAAGATGAAGTTCCTAAACTTCACCGTTTTTGATGTGCATAAATCAACAGATATAGCGGCAGTGAACGACAAGTTC
>Ga0307378_10009345_pt1 | contig 12897 bp, 13 predicted proteins | sample UN1MG_FD_202238 | JGI IMG/M metagenome (GOLD analysis project Ga0307378, IMG submission 202238) | Soil microbial communities from Risofladan, Vaasa, Finland - UN-1 | ecosystem: Environmental > Terrestrial > Soil > Coastal area > Acid sulfate soil | place: Finland: Risofladan, Vaasa | collected...
GACTTCCGATGGCCCCAGACTGCCAGCTCGGAGCAGCTCGGAGGCGTCCCTGGTCGCAACGGTCTGTTGCCAGCCCAGAATGGCCTCCTGAGCGTCGTCCTCGTCGGCTCCGCACCTCTCACCCGTCAGGAAGTCCAGGACCGCTGTGGGGTTCTCAGACAGCTGCATGAAGACGCCCTGGCTGTACTCTCGAACCAGGGCGTCTGTTAGTTCCCGATCCACGAAGCCGTCGACCGACGTGTGGAGAAAGATACCCACGTCCTCATCCTCCTCAGCCCACGGCTCCCAAGACTGGATGCTGAACTGGCGACCGTGCTTCTTGTCGTAGACCCACTCCCCTATCAACTGGATGGGCACCCCTCGCTTGATCTGGAGCAGCCCATAGAGGCCGCCCTTGGCAGTCTCCGTTCGCTTGGCCACTGGGGGTTCGGACTCCGAAACTCCCATCGCCAGGATGTAGAAGTCACCGTTGTTGAAGATGACCCGGCTCACACGGCCGGAGATGGTGTCAGACATCGTAGTTCTCAGGGGACAAGAGTAGGTCCCAGCGGGTGGGGTGAGACGGCTCAGGAAGAGCTAGGCCTCGACCCTTCAAGGCTCGCTCGACGAAACCCGAGCCCAGCTTATTGAGCTTCACGGTGGCGTCGTCATGTTCGTCGTTCGGCACGGTCAGCATGAGGTACAGCAATTCGAGGGCGTCGTCCGGGGCGTCGTCGAGCATGTCGATGAAGTCGGTGGCGTCCCTGGCCAAAACCGCATAGAGCCCGACCGCCTGATGCTCATTCCCCATCGGCCCCGACCATCTCCAAGAAGCTGTCCTCGGAGATGCACTCCGTCCCGTTCTTGCGGGCCGCCTTGGCCTTGGTCGTGGTCGAGTTGGGGTCCGCCAGCACGAGGTAAGTCAAACCCTTGCCGACGGACTTCTTCACCTTGCCACCAGCCTCCGTGACCATCTTCTCCAGTGACGCCCGCTTGTTCCGACTCTTGCCGGTGAAGCACACGCTCTTGCCGCTGAGGGAGCCCACGATCTTCGCTTTGATCTTGAGCCCGACCTCAATCATCTCCTCGAACAGGTCGGCATGCTTGTCGAGCCAACCCCGGAGAGCGGCTGCTCGCTTGGGGCCCATACCAGGGATGTTCTGGAGCTGTTCTCCTGTTGCCTCCTGGATCTTGTCGAGCGTGTCGAAGCCTGCCTCGACCACAGCCTGCATGGTGCTTCGGCCACACAACGGGATACCCAGCGAACCCGTGAACATCTCCAAGGGCATGGGGTTGATCTTCCACAGCTCGTTGACGGCGTTCTGAGCCGAGGACTCGCCCATTCTCTCCAACCCCGAAAGGTCGTCCACGGTGAGCCGGTACAAGTCCGGGACCTTCTTGACGAGGCCCGCCTCGACCACTCGCTGGATGATCATGGGACCCCACTCCAAAATCCCCTGCTTCTGGATCCACGTCTTGATGCGCCCCTCAGTCTGGGCAGGGCAGCCTCCCGTGTTGGGGCAGACGACGTACTCGCCGTCACGCTCGGTCTCCGTGCCGCACTCTGGGCAATGCGTCGGAGGCTGAGACACCCCATCAGGAGCAACGCCCGTGACGCTCACCACACGGGGGATGACATCGTTGGCCCGGCTCACGAGGATCTTGGCACCCACACCCCAGCCGATCTGCTCGATGTACTTCTGGTTGTACAAGCTGGCCCGGCTGATCTCGGCGCCCAGGATGCGAATGGGCTTGAACACCGCGACCGGAGTGATGCGGCCAGTCCCGCCCACCTGGTCCACCCGCTCAATAGCGACTGTCTCGCGGGTGATAGGGGCAAACTTGAAGGCGACCGCTCCGAGAGGCCGGCCGTTGCGTTCCCCAAGGGACAGCTGGTAAGCCCGGTCGTTGAGCCTAACCACCAGCCCGTCGATCTCGTAGGGAAGCTCCTCACGGAGGTATGTCGTGTAGTCGACCCACAGGTCGTGAGGGGTCTTCACCCCAACAGCCAGGGCGCTCATGAACCACTTGGGGACCTTGAACCCCATCTCCTCCAAGAAGGTGAAAACGTCCGTCTCAAGCGGAAGCTCCACACCCTCCACTTCAGGGACGGCGTAGCACATGACCGTGAGATGCTCGCTGCCAGTACCGTCGAGTCGCTTGGATGTCCCGGAGGCCGTGTTCCGTGGGTTGGCTGTCTCGGGAAAGTGGTCCCTGTGGTCCTGCTTGAGCAGCACGATCTCCCCCCGGCACATCACGTTGAGGGGTTTTGGCAGCTCTTTGACCACGCCCTTCATGCGAGCGACGTTCGGGGTGATGTCCTCCCCTGTGGCTCCATCACCTCGGGTGAGGGCCTGCACGAACTTGCCTTCGACGTACTTGAGGCTGACGCTGATGCCGTCGAGCTTCTCCGTGACCAGGAGCTGCTCATAGCCTTGCCGGACCTCAGCCTTGGGACGGCTGGTCTTCTGGACCCAGCTCGTCATCTCGTCGAGCGTTTGGACCTTGTCGAGCGACCCCATGGGAATGGAGTGGCCGACCTTGGGCCAGGCGCTTACTGGGGACGCTCCCACGGCTGTGACAGCCGGGCTGTCGGCCTTCAGCTCCGCCAACTCGTCCACCCAAGCGTCGAACTCCTCATCGGAGGCGCTTGGGGTTCCGTTGTAGTAGTCGTGCCGAGCCTGGGTGACTTTCTCTTCCAGTTCCTCAACCCAACTCGCGTTGGCTTCGTCGATCAGGTCCATTTCCCTGGTAATACACCAGGGCGCTGCCATCCGGCGGGAGGTTCCTCATCTTCGGCCAAGAATGTCACCAGCATGGTCGACGGTGTGCCGCTCGTGGTCAGCTGGGGAGAGCCTGGGGAACACGAGCGGCACATGCACCCAGTTGGGTGCAGAGTGACCGCCCTACGGACAATGACCGAGGGGACTTGCTCCAAGGTCAACGGATTCACGGCTTGCGCTGGATGTTGAAGGGGACCGCCAGCTGCTCGGGGTGCAGCCCCATCACCTGTCCAGTGCCGCCTTCCTCAACCATCTTGGCCAGCTCGCCAAGAGCTTCGATGGAGGCCAGCGTAAACCGGACCTCCTTCCCGACAAACTTGGCGAGCAGTTCCCCAATGTCGACACTGATGGGCTTGCCGCCAGCATCGACAGTCCGAACGCTGAAGCGGTCGGTGAGGGGATCCTGTTCGATGGTCCCCTCAATAAGGTGTCCGAAGTCTAGCGGATTGGGCATGATCCCCCAGCACACTCCTCGATCTCGATGTCACCACCGTTGACGAGTTTGTGGTCGTGGTCGATTCTCCGAGCCATCTCGTTGAAAACGTTCTCGTCGATTTCTTCGTAGGGAGCCTGATCATAGCCATGCGCCGATGCAAGGCAACTCGTCGACTTGAGCTTGGGGACAAACTCCTCCAAGCACGCCGCCAACTCGTCCCTCTCCGTCTCTGGATCGAAGTTGAGCGTGGCGCTCACAGCGTTGTCGGCCCACCACTCCTGGACGGACGCTTGACGCTCGAACTGCTCCCGAATGTTCTCGGTCACTTTCGTTGAACGTGTGTTGGAGGCTGCGGTTGGAAACGAGAAGACCCAGGTGTGTCCTGTCTTGTCGTAGATGCAATCCTCGTAGGGAACACCCGCAGCCTGCATCGCTTCCGCCATGGGGTCGTTCTTGGCGATACGTGTCCGACGGATGTAGTGAGGGGCGTGTGGAGCGTGGATGCCTGGCGAGCTGCTGTTGAGCAAGCTGATGGTCCCGCTTGGCTTCACCGTGGTGACGGTGAGCGGGCGAGCCACTCGTAGTTCGTCAGCGTAGTCGTTGGCTTCCTTGCGACAATACCCGAACCACCGAGCCAGATCCTCAGGCTCCCAATCGAAGTCGCAGATCCCACCAAGCCCAACACCAACCCGCATGTTTGCTTCGCCGACAGCCTGGCTCCGCGGGTCCGATAGTTCGGTCAAGCGGTTGCGAAGGCAGTAACGAGTGACCAGACGGAACACGACCGCCGGATCCATGCCGTGCTCGATCTTGGCTGGGAAGACCTCGGCCAAGTTGCACGCCTCACGATCATGGAGAGCTTGTTCGCCACACGGGTTTACACCCTTGGCTCCGGGATCGGTCTGCCACACAAGCGGCAGGTTGAGGATGCCGGGCTCGCCGAAGTTGATGTTGTCATCAACGAGGGCCTTCCAGTTGAAGCCCTTGAGCTGATCCCACGACCGGAAAACGAGAGAGTTGTTGGACGTGTGTCGGTGGCTCTTTACCGCCTCCCAGTCCTTCTTGGCATCGCGAAAGTTCTGATCGTGAGGCTCGCCAAGAACGATGAGGGCACTACGACGGACGTTGCCCGCTTTGATGCACAGACCGATGTGGTTGGTGATGTCGAGGGCCTCAACGGAGTGCATCTTGCGACCCTTGGCTCCACGGATGATCCGCCACGAGGAACGTAGCAAATGAGACAGCGGACCGGGACCACAGGCAGTGCCGCCGAAGGTCTTGATGGAACGACCCCGTGGTCGCACGTCCGACACATCGATCACCAAGTCGTTGCCTTCGAAGGCAGCTCGCATTGTGCGACGCAATGCCTCGACCCAACCCTCACGCGAGTCAGCCACACGGTACTGTGGCGTCACCCCATTGAGGAACTCGGGGCCCTCGGGATGAACCTCGTCGAAGTTCTCGTGCTTCGTCTCGCACCAAATAGCGAACCGGGCCTCATTGTCGACGACTCCCGGAAAGTCTTCGATGCCGTGCAGACCCACGCCCACGCCACCACCGAGCATGAGCTGATTGGCGGTCCAACACCAGTCCTCGACCTCGTGCAAGGTCGTGTACCAACAATTGTACCGAGCATCCGCAGGGATCCCCTCAACACCACCAGTCCAAAGACCACGACCAGGGGGAAGAGCCTGACCCGTCCAGAACAGGTGGAAGAGTAGTTCGGCCTCCGACTCTGTGACACCGGAAGCAAGCTGACAGCTCCCCTCCACGACACGGCGGATAGTGTCCGACCACGTCTCGACGTTGCCGCGGCTGTACTTGGTCAAGTAGGTGCTTCGAGCCAAGAGGGTGTCGAAGGGGTCTCCCTTCTTTCGGTAGGGTGCGAGGAAGTCTTCTCGCAGTCTGGTGTGGTGGGGCTGGGGTGTGGAATGGACGATCTCCATGGGGCTCCTCTTATGCGGCGATCGAGAGTACAGCCAGCTCGACCAGGGTTCGTTTGGATTGAGCTGGCCCTTTGATTTGGGCATCTAATTTACATAGGTGTTTCATCTGCACTCGGAGCCTAGGAACCGTGTGCTTCTGAGCGAGAGGTATGAGGTACTTCTCGACACGAAATGGGTGCATGTCGAACCGGGCGGCGAGGATCTCCTTGCCGTCTCCCTTGTCCAACATTTGGCGGGCCACGATGAGCTTCTCCACGGTCTTCAGGAGAGCGGCGGTGATAGGAATGCACACGCCATCACCCTTGGATTTGTAGAGCAGCGAGACGAGGTTCATCGCCTTCTTGGCGTTCTTCTCCGCCGCCGCATCAGCGACTTCCCAGGGCTGCGCTGGCATGGCTGGAGCGACCACCATGGCCACGTGCTTGCGTTCAACGACACCGCCCTCACCGACAACATAGATGAGCTTCCGCAACTCGTTGACGATGGGTCGCAGCTCAGCTCCCAGAAAGTAGGTGAAGGCTGCGACAGTACCCTTACCAAGAGTCAACTTGAGACGCTCGGCCTCCTTCTCGACGTGCTTTTGGAGCTTGGCCCCCTCCCACGGCTTGAGCTTAGGATAGGAGTCGGACCGGCCCTTTGCAGCAGCGGCCTTCCACAGATCCGAAAGCTTGTCGGACCGGACAACAGCGATGATGATCACCGAGTCGTCTTGGGGGTCCTTAGCCTCAATGTACGGCTTGAGGACCTTGTCCCCCTTGAGCTTGTTGGCGTTGTCCAAGACAACCACACGATCGGTTCCGTCGAACGCTCGCATCTCACAGATGTCGACGAAGTCGTGGTCGGTCATACCGTCGCCGTCGAGCACAACGACCTCACGGTCCTTCCGAGAACGCCCTAGTTCGACAGCTCGGTCGAGGAAGTAGTCTTCCCCGCCAAACGCCACAACAAAAGGCCCAGTTCGCTTCTTCCCCGCCACGATCATCTACTCCGAAAAGACGTCGGCCAAGTACGTCTTGACGTGGAAAGCAAGGTTGACGGGCGCTCGATGATGCTGCTTGACGTTGGCGAGGTTGGTCACGAGTCGACCCAAACGCCGCTCACCAATTTTGCTGCGAAGAACGCCGAGTTTTTCGACGATGTCTACGTTGGTGAGGCGGGTTGGGTCGAGGGGCAGCATGACGAGGTCGCGGAGGAGATGTTCTAAAAACCGAAGACCGAGCTTGAGCGAGCTAACTTCATTGACGGCTGAAAAAAGAGACGACAAATCTCCGCCAAGGCCCTTTTCTAAGAGCCCTGTCATCTGATCTCGAAGGGCTAGACGGCCTGAGCCCAGGTACTGGATGGCCCTTCCAACAGAGCCGTCTGCTAAGCGAGCGCAGACAAGAGATTTAGTCGGGTCAGCAGTGTGCTGGTCAAGATGCTCAACGATGAGCGCTTCACTGAGAGGCTGGTACCTGACCAGCCCGCAGCGAGAGCGTATCGTTGGCAGAACGTCACTACTTTGTTCGGCCAACAAGAAGAACCGCGTGGTCTTCGGTGGCTCTTCCAAAGTCTTTAGCATCGCGTTGGCCGCCGCCGTCGAAAGCCAGTCCGCTCCGTCGATGATGACGTACCGTGAGGGAACAAGCGACGGGAACGAATAGGCATCCTCGATGACCTTCCGCACCTCCTTGATGCCGATCTCTTTTCCGGGGATCTCCGGTGCAATCACGGTCACATCCGGGTGAGCACCGTGATCTATCTGAAGGATGTGCGGACTGTTGGCATCGCCCTTGCTGAAGGACTGCTTGGCGGCTGCCAGCACCGAGAACTTCCTGCCAACCCCCTCTTGCCCGACTAGCAAAAGGGGGCAGGTTAGTTCCCCGCCAACAACACGCTCCAAGAAGCGGACGGCCTCAGGTTGTTCTCGGACCTTGTCCAGCAACGTCGTTCGCCTCCAAGAGCGGTGTTCGTGCAGGAGGATCTACCGGCGTGAGCTGCATGACCACGAAGTAGTGCTGACCGCACCCCCCGCACTCAAACCGATACGGCTCCTTCCCACTTTGCATCAGGTTTGTTCCTTTACACCGGAGGCACCGCAAAACACTTCGGCTCTCGTCGAATTTGTCCGGCATGCGTCTAAACGTGCAAAAGACTGCGGTTGTAGAGGAACAGGAACACGACCCGATACGGTGAGTGCTCTTGGAGACTGCCATTGGCAGCATCTCGAACGCCGTCGTTGAGGACTCGCTCGACATGCCCACGGTTCCAACTCATGAAGAAGTAGTTGGGACCCACAAATTGCTTGATGATGTGCTCCTTGTAGCTTGACGTCACACGGCTGGGGCCAAGCATCCACGACACGACAGCTGCACTCATGGTGTAGCCCCGTAGCTCCCACTGGGTTCGCCATGGGGCGGGCCATGGGGCAACACACGCAAGACCAGCAAGAAGCACAAGCCCTTTCCACCACACCAGTAAAAAGAAGCTGGCGGCGACGGTGGCGGCGACGGTGGTGCCGATCGTGATCAGACCAGCGATGAGATTCTTGTGAGCGATCAGGCTGCCAAGGACCCAACCCACGAGGGGTGCGGCCAAGAGCCACGAGTGCGGCCACGCCAACACACCAAAGACCAGGAGCGGGATGATCGCCAGGAGCTGGGGGAACATGTACGAGAGACCGAACTTGAACCCGTGCTTTTGGTCGTCCCACAGATGGACGTACTCATGGCTGAGGGTACGAAAGCTGCTCTCAGGATCAGCTTCGTATTCAGTCTTGGTGGGGAAGTAGACGATCTTGCCAATCGTGGTTTTGAACCGATCTACGAACCCTTGGTTGAAGGGGAAGATCAGGAACCCGAGCACCTTCATGAAGGTGGACTCGTTCTTGTAGCGTACCTCGAAGCCAGGGATCTCTTCCCTCAGTTTCTCTTCAAAGGCACGTAGGTCGGCAAGGTCGAATGACATATTCCCCTCCCAGGGTGGAGCGCTAGAGATTGACGGAGCCGCCCACGTTGATACCCCACGTGTGACTGCACTTGGTGCAGCGGTACATGCGGTGACGATCCTGGCCGGGGATTTGGATGAGCACGGCCGACATGTTGTCGCAGTTACCGTTCTCGTTGCGGCACTTCATGTTGATGGGCTCCGGCTCCTTCGTTGTCTTCGACGACAGACCGGGGGTGGTGCCTTTGGGGTCAACTGATGACATTTTTCATCTCCATTTTCATAGGTTTGAGGTCGGGAAGGCCTCAGGGAACAAGGGGGTAAGCGTGTTCAAGATTCGAAAATACAGGTCGCTGTTGTTCTGGCCGTCGGCGTGATCGAGCACAGACTCACTGTGGGCGATCTTGGGATTTCTCGGGTTACCCCGCGTAGGGGTCCCCACGGCGGTCACACTCGGTTCGAATAGCTCGTTGAGGTAGGGGAAAATCTTCACCCAGTCTGCCTTGAGGACCACGGCAACCCGTGCCGCTGTCCCGCCAGGACACGTCACCTCATCCTGGGCGTGGAGGACAACCACCTCCGTGCCGCTGCGTCGAGCCACCGCAGCCACCCCACGACCTCGAATCACAGCCACCATCACCCGAGCCAGGTGAGCCAGGTCGTCCCGCCGAAGAGGAGCGGGGCGTTGGCCGCGTATGTCGAAGAGCCGGTTGTCCACTGCTCAAGAGCGGGGGCACAAATAGAAGAAGGCCAGCCCCGAAAATTCGAAGGCCAGCCTCTGCATTTCTACATGTGACGGTGGACATCGCCGGGCTTGGGCGGGGACGGCTTACGGATGAGCGCCTCCGTCGTGAGCATCGTCGAAGCCACTGAAACCGCGTTGGCGATGGCACAACGCACCACCTTGACGGGGTCCACGATACCGGCCTCCAGCATGTTCACGAGTTCCATACCCATGGCGTCCACGCCGATGAACGGGTCGTCTGTGTTCTGGATTCGATCGATCCACACGTCACCTGACTCCCCGGCATTCTTGACGATTTGCCTGAGAGGGGCCTCGCAGCCTCGCAGCACGAGCTTGAACCCGATGGACTGATCCTCCGACAGGTCAGGAAGCTCTCCCGCTTCCCAGTCCGCTTGAACACTCTGAGCTGCCCGGATCAACGTTGTCCCGCCGCCGGCCACGATACCCTCATCGATCGAAGCTCGGGTTGCATACAGAGCATCCTCCATTCGAGCCTTGATTTCCTTCATGGCCACCTCGGTAGAGGCTCCGACCTTGATGACGCAGATGCCGCCCTGGAGCTTGCCAAGCCGTTCCCGGAGCTTGTCGCCGTCGTACTCCGAGCCGGTCGTCGCCAGCTGGGCTCGAATCTGCTCGATCCGAGCGTCGATCGCATCCGGGCTGCCCTCACCATCCATGATGGTCGTGTCCTTGGCCGTGATCTTCACACGGCCGGCCGAGCCCAGGAAGGACAACGGGCCGCCTGGGGCGTCCCCGAAGCACGAGTCAAAGCTCATCCCCTTCTCCCCGGAGATGAACTCCGCCCCAACCAGGGTAGCGATGTCCTGAAGAGTGTCCTTCTGCCGGTCGCCGAACCCAGGCGCCTTCACCAGGCAGCTCCGAAGAACGTTCAGGTTCTGGGCAAACAGGGGAAGGCTCTCCCCAGAGAAGTCCGGGGCGATGACCAGGAGCTGGCGACCCTCGTCCTTGACGGCCTCCAACAGCGGCACCAGCGGCCTCATTGCGCCGATCGGAAGATCCGTCACGAGGATGTAGGGCACATCGAAGATAGTCTCCTGGCCCTCTGGGTTCGACATGAAAACCGGGTTCACCCAGCCACGGTCGAACTGCATCCCATCGACAGCCACGGTCTCAGTCTCGATACCGCGGCCTTCCTCGATGTTGACCACGCCGTCCTTGCCGACCTTAGCCACGGCGGCAGCGACCACCTTGCCTAGTTCGCGGTCACCGTTGGCGGAGATCGTCGCAACGTTCTCGATGGCGGACTGGTCCTTGATCGGCATCGACAACCCGATGACGTGCTCGACCACAGCGACGGCCGCCTTGTCCATCCCACGCTTCAGCTCGATGGGGGCGATACCCGCTTCCACGAGCTTCATGCCCTCTTGGAACATGAACCGAGCCAAGACCGTTGCCGTGGTCGTGCCATCGCCGGCATCGTCACTCGTCTTGCTGGCCGCCTCACGGACGAGCCGTACCCCTAGTTCTTCCCACTCGTCGGGTAGTTCGATTTCCTTGGCAACACTCACCCCGTCCTTGGTGACGAGCGGGCCGCCGAAGGCCTTCTCCAGGCAGACGTTGCGTCCCCTTGGTCCAAGAGTCACGGCGACCGTATCGGCCAGCTTGTTGACTCCGATGAGTAGACGCTTACGAGCGTCTGTTCCGAATTTGATGGGCATCTGAATTTCATCTCCTATTTGGGCGTGTGCTTCCCCTCATACACCGCTCGAATCTCTTCTGGATCAAGATCCTCTGGATCAGGCACAGAATGCCCTTGAGCGGCCACCTGGTTGGTCACCATCCTTCGGGTCAGCTCCTGTCGACGAGGGCGCCAAGGCGAGTCCTTCGGAGGGGTAGCCTGAGTCCGGGCCCACACCCATCCGAAAGCGTTGAAGAGCGTGACCTTCTGGTCAACGCCACGATCCTCCCACACAACCACCCGCTTCTTCTGTTTCTCGTCGAACCGCTCGAACTTGACGTGCCAGAACTGGGAGTCCTTGTCGAACTCGAAGTGGAAAAACAGGTCCTTCGCCTTGAGCATGTTGACCTGAACAGCGATGTCCTCGCAGGTCCAGACCGTCATCTCCTCCAGCGTCAGCATGCGGGGCAGGGTAAGGCGTTTCAACGCCGATAGCTACACTCCCTTGATGTTCGCCACCGGGTAGAGCCTGCTTTCGATGCGGGCAATACCAGTCGTGACCAACACGTCAATGACCTCATCGAGGTCCTTGTAGACATGCCCACACTCGTCGAGCGGGGTCTTCTTGGTATTCCCCATGATGCCTTCGATCTGCACCCCGTTGAAGGTACGCCTGACCGTCCGCATCTCCTCGTCGATGACAGCCTGCCTCTTGGCGAGCTTCCGCTTCGCCGCTCCTCTGGCCAACGTACGGCCTGAACCGTGGTTCACGGAGCAGGCCGACTTGTAGGCGCCGGCCTGAGGGTAGAGGATGGCAGCGCCGTCGTACATCGAGCCCGGGATGAGGCACGGATGGCCTGTCTCCGCCCACTTGGTCCCCACAAGGTCCGGGTGGCCAGCTGGGAAGGCTCGGGTCGCCCCCTTACGGTGGACGAACCCTCGCGTTGTAGTCCCGTCTGGAAGCCTCAGGGTCTCCTCCTGGACAAGGTTGTGGCTGATCTCGTAAAAGACCGCACCGTCGCCCTGAAAGACCTCCTGGAGCGCCTCTTGGACCGCCTTGACGATAATGTGACGGTTGGCCACCGCGAAGTTGGCCGCCGAGTTGTGGTCAGCCCAGTAGTCACGGCCGAGCTTGGAGTCAGCGTAGAGCCACGAGTCCTCGCGGTCCTTCTTCGGCAAGCCCCTCTCCTCCGCCCCCTGGAAGAAGTAGTGGTTGGCCACCTGCCAGCCGTAGCCCCGTGAGCCACAGTGGACCATCACGTAGACCTCGCCCGTGTCCCGGTCGACCTGCATCTCGATGAAGTGGTTGCCGCCGCCGACCGACCCGAGCTGGGGCAGGACCTTGGAGTACGCCTTGTCGATCTTCGTGAAGTCTCGGTCCTTGGGGACCTCGATGTACTGCCGCTCACATAGCTCAGCCGGCACGTTCAGAGCCTTAGCCCCGAAGCGGAGGATCTCCTCGACCTTGTTCCGAGTGAACTTCGGCATGAGCTGGGGTCGATCCGAACCCACACCCGTGGCGACCCGCTTCTCGACCTCACGGATCCACAGCTTTCGATTGTGCGCTCCTCGAACGTCGGCAGCCTTCAAGTCGGTCTTCAGATAGACCACCCCACACGAGATGTCGTAGCCCGAGCCCGCCTGGATGATGGTCCCGTCCGTCACAAGAACGCATCCGATGGGGACGCCGAAGCCGACATGGGTATCCGGCATGGCGTAGACCCCAGTGATCCCCTCGTAGGAGGCTCCATTGGCGAGCTGGCTCCACAACCTCTCGTCGGTCTCCCCATACAGGGCGTCCGACAAGAATGCGTGGGCCTCCACCTTCATGTCCCCGATCTTGGGGAGAACGTAATGGCCTTCAGCGTGCCTAACTGCTTGATACTTGAACGACATTGGATCTCTCGCTCTAACTACACCAGCGGAGGATGGAGGAGTCGAACCCCGCACCTTTCGGTGCCCCCGGCATTCAAAACCGGTTTGCCTCCAATGGCGGCACCCTCCAAGGTCACGGCGCCGGGTGCCACCCCGGAACCGTAACACCAGAGTTCAAAGATTGTCGCACCTTAGGTACGTTGCACGTGAAACCCTGGTTCCTCGACAGGACTTATCTGATTTGTCCGTGGGCAATGAGGGCTTTCGGGGCCCTCATGAATTTTGGGGACTTACCCCACTTTGGTGGATCCCCCATTCTGTTGATGCAAAACCTTAACTGTGGGGACACGGAAGCGAGACTCCCAAGGCAGAATGAAGGCTCGAAGCCTGACGCCGCCTGGGGACCGCGAGACACTGCGAACCTGTGAGGCTTGCAGCGGACACGGTTACATCGTCGTCGAAACGACAGGGACTCACTACCACCAAGTCTTCTGCAAGTGGTGCGATGGGGAAGGCCTGACCAACCTGCGAATGTGGGCGGTCCACCAACGCTGGTTGAGCCTCTTCCG
>Ga0307378_10009346_pt1 | contig 12897 bp, 12 predicted proteins | sample UN1MG_FD_202238 | JGI IMG/M metagenome (GOLD analysis project Ga0307378, IMG submission 202238) | Soil microbial communities from Risofladan, Vaasa, Finland - UN-1 | ecosystem: Environmental > Terrestrial > Soil > Coastal area > Acid sulfate soil | place: Finland: Risofladan, Vaasa | collected...
CATCCAGCACCTGCCATTCGAATCCCTGGGTATCAATCTTGATAAGATACCGGCTCGATTCTGAAAAATACGTAGCGGCGGCAGAATCGAGTCTGAAAATTGGCACCCGTTCGGATCCTATATAAGCCGACTGTTCAGCCGCAGCAGAATGAGCCTCCGTCATCGGCAATACCGACGAAGAAACCGAGTTACCGGAGATATTAATTTCGACTTCTCCATCGAAGTCCCCGATGGCACAACGGGGATGAACCTGCCAGTTGGCGTCAGGCTGGGCATGTTTGCTCAATGCTTCGAACGCATCGGAAAGCGGCTCAAAACTGACGATCGATCCGCTGTAGCCGACAGTACGCAACTCTGCGGCAAATTGCCCAGTATTGGCACCAACATCGAAAACGATGTCAATACCAAACCGCTCCAGACCATTGAGCAATTGACATGCAGGACTGGAGTTAGGAGTAATACGTCGGAGGTCGAATCCCACTGCATTGACAAGCTTCTTTGCAGTTTGTTTTATAAGATGCATCAGTGATTGCCTCGCCATGCGCAAGTACCTACTGCGGTTATTTCTGTAAATCCATTGCACACGGTTATTGGCCTTTGATCAAAAAACGGGGCATCCCGATGACAAAGCTAGCGGATGCGTTTTGGGAGTGAGTTTAAACTTATTCATACCTGCAGGTAATTCTGGTTTGCCTCAAGAACCCTGTTCGTGATGAATCATTTTACGCACTACACCCTTCATTTTCGTGTTTGCTTCCCAGTTCAGGATGCGCCGGGCTTTGTCTGCATTTCCGCAGTTGTAACGAATTTCCGTGGGCCGGATTAATTTCTCATCCTGAACAACATGTTGCTGCCAGTCCAGTCCCACCTCGGAAAATGCCGTCGAAACGAAATCCTCGAGTGAATTGGACTCACCGGTCGCGATTACAAAGTCCTCTGGCTTATCGTTTTGCAGTATTCGCCACATTGCATCGACGTATTCCGGACTCCAGCCCCAGTCACGCTGAATCCCCATATCACCTAGTATCAACGTCTCCTGTTTACCCCGGGATATTTGCAATACGGCCTGGATAATTTTCCGAGTGACGAAACGCGCAGGACGCAAAGGTGATTCATGATTGAACAAAATCCCGTTACAAGCAAACAACCCATAGGCATCGCGGTAATTGGCGACCAACCAGTGAGCGGCAGACTTGGCCACCGCATAAGGGCTACAGGGATGAAAGGGGGTACTCTCGTCCGCAGACTCACCACTGAATTCACCGAAGCATTCGCTGGAACCAGCGTTGTAGAACCGTACCGTGAGTTCGAGAAAACGAATCACCTCCAGCAGGTTCAGGGTAGCAGTTGCGATACTCTCCAGCGTTTCGGCTGGTTGTTCAAATGACAGTCCAACCGAACTCTGCCCCGAAAGGTTATATATTTCGTCCGGCCTGCTGCTACTTATCGCCTGCAGTACACTCCGGAAATCATTCGTAGCCATAGAAACCATTTTAACTTGATCGAGGATGCCGAGCTTCGTCAAATTGTGAAAACTTGCAGATTGCGCATCGCGTGATGTGCCCCAGACTTCATACCCCTTCCTGAGCAACAATTCGGCAAGATAAGACCCATCTTGCCCGGAAATACCACAAATTAGCGCTTTTTTCATAAGGACTCGCTTTCCCAAGGAAGATTCCTGTACACATCGAGTGTCTCGGTTGCACAACGATCCCAGGAAAACAATTTCAGGCGTTCACGTCCCTTGGAAATTAATGAGTCACGATGAGGCTGCGAAGATACCACCTGTTCAATTGCGGCACGCATCGAATCCACTGCACCAGGATTAAAATACTCGCCTGCATCACCCACAACCTCGGGAATCGAGCTCGTGTTGCTACAAACAACGACACAATCGTGCGCCATCGCCTCCAATGGCGGTATGCCAAATCCCTCATACAGTGAGGGATAGACAAAAGCACTCGCGTTGCGATATAGCTGGGCAAGCAACTGATCGCTGCCCGCACACTGGATGACCTGCTCAGCATCTAGTTTCAAATCCTGCATCATAGTCAACTCTGGTTGATTAAAATCACCACCCCCAAAACAAACGAGCCTATAGCTATCTTTCAGTTGGGGTGAAGTTCCATACGCCTCAAGCAGGCCGAGAAAGTTTTTGTAACCTCCGCGATTGCCTACATATAGCAGGTAAGGCCCACCAGTCGGCAATACTAACTGTTCGCAAGGCGTATTGTCAGCCTTCATCAAATCGTAACCCAGATAAATAACCGAGGTTTTATCGGGGTTCAGTCCGAGTATTTCTATGGCATCTTTGCGCGTAGCCTCGGATATACAGATAACATGATCCGCGCGTTTGGCAGCCAGTGATTTATATTCCGATGTTTTCTCCGAAAGCTTAAATTCGGATGCGAACTTTTCATGAATCATGTCATATATGGTTAACACGCGGCGGGCACGTCGCCCTCCCAGTCGATAGGGGAAAAAATAAGTCTCATGAATGATGTCCGGTCTACTGCTGCGCAGCATTATATCCCCGAGGAATAATCCCAGGCCACGCATTATCAAGTTGAAGTACCGGGCGCCATAAATTTTCGGAAAATGATCCGGAAATGGCGACCGGAACCCGGAAATCAAAGCTTTGGGAGCATGTTCGATATAAGCATTTACATACATCGGTGCGACTATTCTGACATTCACATCGGGCTCGCGAGCGATACGCGCTGCAATTTCACAATAATATCTGGAAACTCCACCATACTTTTGGGCGGCAAATATTTGCGAATCGTAGGCAATCTTCATAACATTTTAGAAATAATTCAGGAATTCGATGACGTCGTAAATTACGACTTTAGTCTTCCGACCATAAGGTAATGATCGTCCATGACCTTGGTGCCTTTTCGCCAGCGAATATACAATGCTAGTGGTAAAGCAAACTTCCCTTTCAGTATCGTTAGATACAACGGTCTTATCGTTTTATCTGTAAGAATATGGAGTCCACCTGAGGAGAAAAAATTTAGTCCCAATTTATCAGCAATACAGCTTAATGTTTCCTCGGTGTAAAACGAGATGTGCTGCCCTGTCTCAAAGCTGTAATACCACCATTCGGGTGCGGGTACAGTACCTTTATCATATACCTGTGTCGAAAAAATTAGCGTTCTGGATGCATATTTTTCCATCGCGTCCTTAACAAAGGCAATAGGATCAGGCACATGTTCCATTACCTCAAATGCCGTAATAGCTTCAAATCCGATGTCGGCGTCGATTACCTCGAATCCTTTCGCTAGAATATTCGAGCAGAATTTATCTTCCCAGTAGAAATCAAACCCGAAATCACGCATCAAACGAACCAGCATTCCGTAACCGCCAGCTATATCCAGACATCTCCCTTTGATATCCAAGCCGAAATACAGAGCTGATGCTAATTTGCTGGCAAGACTGATATTTCGCTGCACCAGGCCAGTATCGGTAATTGCAATGGCATCATCGTAGGCCTCATCGAGCCAGTAGGGTTCTTCGGTTTGCAACAATCCACAGGTGGAACACAAACAGTATGATACGGAATACTTGTTCAGCACCTTTGCTTCGAAGCTGAACTCGCGCGTACTGTCACAAACTGGGCAAGAATTGAATTTAGTCATAAATTTATTTCGGGAGATAGTTTCTGATTTTAGATGCAACCCGTTTCCAAAGTGGCCTGGAAAACATTACTTGACGGGTAAAAAAGTCAGCCTCGGTATTCCGCAACATAAATTGCGGATGTACCAACGGGAAATGTACCTCTTCAATATTCATATCTGCAAAAATACTACCCTGTTGGGTATGTGTGGCATCTCCACCAAATCCGATATTTGAAATAAGGTTTACAGACGGTGTGACACTCATCCACCCTTCAGCCCAATTCGCAAAAACCCATTGATAATCCCAGGTATCAATCTCTCCGCGATAAACTTTATCGAAAATACCTCGCCAGTACCTGGCTTCACTCTTGTCACCAAACATATCGGCAAGCCAACCTTCATCAAGGGTAAGCGGCCACTTTTCCAGACTAACGTCATAACTGCCGGACCATCGATCACGCCATGTCGCCCAGCCCCATATATGGACGTATTTTGAAAAATAATAACTGTCGTTACTGCGGCGATTGCCAAACTGGAAGTTATCACCACTAATTAGACCAATCCGACGATCATAGCGATAACGTTCCAGTAATTCCTGGCAAAATCTGAAAAAACTTGGTGAGGGCAGGCAGTCATCCTCAAGAATTATGGCCTCCTCTACCTGCTTAAACACCCAATCGATACCACTGGAAACTCGTTGTTTGCAGCCCAAATTAGTTTCCGAAAAATTTGTTAAAACCTCACAATCCCAATCTACCCGTTCGATAATCTGGCGGGTTGCAGAAACCCTATCGTCTTCGCCAGGGCGATCGGCTCTGGGACCATCGCCAACGACTAGTAGCTGCTTCGGCCTGGCTTTAGCAATTTCAGCAAAAACCCTCTCCGTGGTATCGGGCCTGTTGAAAATAATAAAAGCTACGGGCGTGGTAAGCTGGAAACTCGACATCGACTACTCTTCAGGAATTAAGTCAAGTACAATCAGGTCGTGCCTGAAATTGTACTTGTCATTGTTAAACGAGCCTTCCCAGACTGAAGTGACATCAGATTTAGTCTGGAGAAGCAATTGAAAAAATTAGGGAGCAAAAATTCAATCGCTCGTCAACCGGCAATCGCCATTTTGAAATACGCAATTGTTTCTTTCAAGCCATCCTCCAGCGCCACCCTGGGTTCCCACCCTAACCTGGACCTGGCAAGGGTAATATCCGGCTGGCGCTGCTTGGGATCATCCGTGGGTAATGGATGAAATGCGAGTTTCGACTTGCCACCTACAAGGCGCAAAATCTTTTCAGCGAGTTCCAGCATCGTGAACTCGCTGGGATTTCCGATATTCACTGGCCCGGTGAAACCATCCCCGGTATTCATCATGCTGACGAATCCTTCGATCATGTCGTCGACGTAACAAAATGACCTTGTCTGCTGACCATCACCATAAATAGTAATATTCTCGCCCTTCAATGCCTGCACAATAAAGTTGCTGACAACACGACCGTCATTAGGATGCATCCTCGGTCCATAGGTGTTAAAAATGCGCACAACTTTAATATCCAGCTTGTGCTGCCTATAGTAGTCAAAAAACAATGTCTCGGCGCATCGTTTACCTTCATCGTAACAGGCGCGCGGACCAATCGTATTAACCCGCCCCCAGTACTCTTCGTGCTGAGGATGGATTTCTGGATCACCGTACACTTCGCTGGTGGAAGCCTGGAAAATTCGCGCCTTGATCCTTCTGGCAAGTCCAAGCATATTGATCGCCCCATGCACACTTGTCTTGGTAGTTTGCACCGGATCGAACTGGTAATGCACTGGGCTGGCGGGGCAAGCGAGGTTATAAATCTGGTCGACTTCTACATATAGCGGAAAGGTAACGTCGTGCCGCATAAGCTCGAATTGAGAATTGCCAATCAGGTGTGCGACATTCTCCTTGCCGCCAGTAAAAAAATTGTCCACGCAAAGGACATCAGCACCATCATTCACCAGGCGGTCGCAAAGATGCGACCCGAGGAAACCGGCCCCACCGGTAATCAAAATCTGTTGTTTCATTCTTTAGCCTTTTCCTGGATAGTTTTCGAAAAAAATACTGTCTTTATCGCCTAAGCCTGCATCTCATAATCTGAACCAACTTTGAGTAGAGCTCATTCGCTCTAATCGACGTTCAAAACTTAGTTAAACCATCTGTTAAGTTTTCACCTAGTTAAATGCAGCTTCGCACTCAATCTTACGCACTCTAATGAAAAGTCACGCGTTGTACTGACCTAAGCAATAGCCTCGATATAAAGAGACTCCCACTTACGAGCCTCTAAATCGCAAAGTAATCTTTTATCGGCACCCGTAAGAAAGGATACTTCAGCTGCAGTTTTGAAGCCCGCCTCGACTAGCTTCTTACTGAGCATTTCTGCATCCCAACAAGACAAGTGACCCCAATTTTGGGTAAGACACCATATGCCTTCACAACCATTGGTAAATTTCTGGAACTCGGGATCAAGGTTTTTTCCTTCGTAAAAATCTACGTACTTTTTCAGGTCTGGAACAACAATTCGGAATACCGAGCCTGGCTTTAATATACGATGGACCTCACGAAGTAAGTTAATCGCATCACTTGCGTATAAATGCTCAAGAGTATGCTCTGAAAAAACACCATCGAATGTTTTATCCTTGTATGGCAGCGGGTGGCGGAGATCATGCCCGATATACTTTGCCTTCCAAAATCTCATGGAGTAAAAATCCATGTTTTCGAAACCATTGATTAAATTTGGCCCACATCCGAGATGTAATAAAGAGTAATCAGGTATTCTATTTCCCCGCGAAAAAAGCCGACCTATAAAACTCTTGATTTCAAACTTAATTGTTGAAACTGCGCCTGGTTCGTGGAAGCTGCTACCAAACTGATGCTGGGCACTCATATTTTTTTTCTCATTACATTAATTCCTTGGGCAATATCACTACGCGGAGAATATCGACTTCCTGCTTAAGCAAAATTTCACAATAAATGGGGCCAGGGGAATCGGCGCCACCGGAAATGAGAAATTGTTGATCCATGCTCTACTTTAATCCTGCTTTTAAACGAATACCATTAGAGTGATTCAGGATAGCAACAACGTTTTGATACGCAAAAACTTCACAAAATATCGGGTCGTATGATTTGATCTTCACCATTCCATTTGGCAGTAATCGATATAAAGTATAATTTGGCAGAAAATCCCAAAAATCCCTGAAATAAGTTCTACTTGAAACATTCGAATCGTTAAACTCGAAATGTATTGCGCGTATTTTTCCAGAGCTAATATAGTGTTTTGCGCCTTTAAGCACGGCCAATTCGTGCCCCTCGGTATCTATTTTCAGTAACGATACACTTTCGATATTCTTCCCTCGAAGAAACTTGTCCAAATTAATTACCTTTACTTCGTGCGCTACGGCTTTGGCATGACGCAGGTATTCAATAGTGTCTTTATATAACGAAGCGTGTTCAGAACCATCATTTGCCTCGTAGTCGTAGAGCGTAAGAATTCCATCACATTCACCTGCTGCGACATTGTATGCGTCGACCATTAATCCATCCAAATTATTAGCGAGGACCTTATATGTTCTTGGATGAGGCTCGAATGCATACACACGAGCATGAGGATTTAAGGCCAGAATCAATCTTGAATAATCACCTACATTCGCTCCTACATCGAGCACGATATCGTTATGCCTGGTTTTGAAGAACTCCCGTAAAAATGTTTTCTCACCACTTACTCTGCTATTTTCGTAGTTTAAAACGCCTAACCCACTTAAACTACACAGGTGAAGCAACCTGTTTAGCCTGTAAAAACATTCCCTCGCAAACAAGAGCCGGTATAATTTAAGAACAAAATCTCTCACTGATAATTACCTGAACGTAGTTCCCTTCAAAGTTAGCATTAACGAGGAATTTTTAAACAAGAGGCCTTTGTACATTTACCAAACAAAGCAAAATTGTGGGCGGTCAATAAATGAGAAATTTTAATTCCGGTTGCAACCCCCAAGACGGCATATTTTGGTATTAGTAAAAATTTCACCCCGATTTTGATAGTCGCTAATAACACATCTATTTCCTTTTAAAATTTTTTCAAAAATCGAAAATCGCAAACATTCTGAACTAGAAATAGTAGCCAGGGGCGCCGCAACTACCTATCTCCTTGCACATACCTGGCGAAGCGTAAGATATTTAGTGACCTTAATTTCATGGCAAACATTGGACGTGTTGCTTTTTGCATCACATCAAAAAACAGCGCCGCAAATGCTTGAGAAAAAATCGTCGCGTATGCAGCGCCGATAATGCCGAATTTTGGGATCATGATAAGATTCAACACGATGTTAACGAGTACACCTAACAGCGTTCGTTGGAGGCTCAGCATCTGCCGATTCTCGGCAATAAACCATTTGGAACTTGCCACGCCCAGGAAAACAAACACAGCTGCCCAAATATGAATCGCGAGCACTGCGCCCGCATCGGCATAGCTAGGCCCAAACAATAGTAGAACTACCCTGTCTGACAAAAATGTCATTGGCAGCGCTACTGCTAGAGATAACAGCACCATCAGATCATACAATCTTTGAAGCCTCCGAATATAAACTTCCTCGCTGATCTTTCTGGTTTCTAATAAAGAAGGGAACACCGACGCCACAATCGCAATAGGTATGAAGTACCATAGCTCGCTTATACGAACTGCCGCGCTATATAAACCAACTGCCTTGTTGCCTAATAGTTGACCAAGCATGATTTGGTCGATTCGCATGTAGATCGTCACAGCAATAGCGGAAAGAAAAAGAGGCCAACTATCCCGAAGTAAACGTTTGCCCCGTTTAAAACCAGGAGACCAGGCTGATAATTTACCGCCCCTCCACAGATATATAACAATCAATCCGATCGCAACCATCAAGCCTTCCGCAAAGATCACCCAAACAAAAGCAAGTAATGGCGCCTTCGAAACAATCAACAAGATTTTGACGGTCGCAAAAATGAGGAACACCCCATTTTGCACCCATATGTTGTATTTTGACTGTACCTGAGATTCAAACCAGTACTTTATCACCTCGCTAGCCTGAAAAACCAAGGTAAACCCAACGATGACAATAATAGATATGGTAAATGCTTCGTCGGAGTGCAGAAAGTTGACGGTACCAAGGATCAACATAAAAGCTATCAGACCGCCAGCCGCGCGGAGCACAAAACTGGTGCCCATCACCTCTGGACCAGAGGTTGGATTCCTGACAATTTCCCTGACCACAATATCTTGCAGGCCCATTGTCGCAATTGCGCTAAAAAGGGAGACAAATGCAACTGCATAATTAAGTAATCCGAAATTATCCGGCCCCAGATATCTGGCGACCCAGACACCCACAAAAAGCCCGACACACATGCGCAGGGCCGTATCACTGAAGAGCCAGGCAATATTGGACAGGATTTTGACCAGGTTAGGGTGGCTTAAAACCCTCGCTCGTAATGATGGGGGCAAGTATCGCAGCCAGGCGGGTACGGCCTTTGTCTCTATATTCACTTAGTCGGGATTTTTTCCGGGGCACTTTCTTGAGCAGCAACAAGATAGTTACTATAAGCAGTCGTTAGCCCATCTGTCAGACTAGTCGTTGCTTGCCAACCCAGTTTATGCAGCAACGAAACATCTAGCAACTTACGCGGCGTACCATCCGGTTTACTCGGATCGCACTTAATACGACCGGAATATCCCACGACCTTGGCAATAGTTTCTGCCAATTCCTGGATCGTGATGTCCACCCCCGTACCAATGTTGACGTGACTTTGCATGGTTTTGGTGCTCGCATCAATTTTCTCTCTGCTCAGTTCCATCACATGAATGCTCGCTTCCGCCATGTCGTCAACATAAAGAAATTCCCGCCTTGGCATACCAGTACCCCAAATGATGACCTCGGCCTTGCCATCCCTCTTTGCTTCATGGAACCGCCGAATAAGGGCTGGCACAACGTGACTGTTTTCCGGGTGATAGTTATCCCCGGGACCGTACAGGTTTGTCGGCATCACGCAGCGATAATCGGTCCCATACTGACGGTTGTAGGACTCGCACAATTTGATCCCGGCAATCTTGGCTATAGCATAGGGTTCATTAGTTGACTCCAATGGACCTGTAAGTAACGCCTCCTCAGACATAGGCTGCGGAGCGAGTCGCGGGTAGATGCAACTGGACCCCAGGAACAGGCACTTTTGCACACCTGCCTGCCAGGCCTCGTGGATAACATTAGCTTCAATTATCAGATTCTTGTATATGAATTCAGCCGGATAAGTATTATTTGCATGAATTCCTCCCACCATGGCGGCGGCCAGGTAAACCTGTTCGGGTCGCTCCTGCTCGAAAAAGGAACGCACCGCTCGCTGATCAGTTAGGTCCAGTTCATCACGGGTTCTGACAATAATCTCCTTGTGGCCACGCTTGCCTAAAATACGAACAATAGCTGAACCCACCATCCCGCAGTGACCGGCAACATAAATCCTGGCGTTGCGATTGGTCATTCGTGATAATCTTCCACTTTATAGCCGTGGGTCTTGATCAGCTCGTCACGTTCCGCGGTCTTTAGGTCCTCACGGATCATTTCGGTGACGAGTTCCTTGAATGATATTTCGGGCACCCAACCCAATTTCTCCCTGGCTTTGCTGGGGTCGCCGAGCAGGCTCTCCACTTCCGTTGGTCTAAAATAGCGGGAATCGACTGCAACAATGAGTTTACCGCTGGCATCGTAACCCTTCTCATCCTCCGCCTGACCTTGCCAGGTGATGCTAATTCCCAGTTCTTCAGCAGCGATATTGACAAAGTCTCGAACACTGTATTGTTTGCCAGTTGCGATAACGAAATCCTCCGGTTTTTCTTGCTGCAACATTAGCCATTGCATTTCAACGTAGTCCCGGGCATGTCCCCAGTCTCTTTTAGCATCAAGGTTCCCGAGGTAAAGACATTCCTGCAGACCTAGCTTTATCCGTGCCAATGCGCGAGTAATTTTTCGGGTTACGAAGGTTTCACCCCGGATCGGTGATTCATGATTAAATAAAATACCGTTACAGGCATAGATTCCATAGGCTTCACGATAGTTGATAGTGATCCAGTAGGCATATAGCTTGGCCACAGCGTATGGTGACCGAGGATAGAAAGGAGTCGTTTCCGACTGCGGAACTTCCTGTACTTTACCGTAAAGCTCTGATGTCGAAGCCTGATAAAAACGGGTTTTCTTTTCGAGTCCTAATATTCGGATTGCTTCCAGAATTCGTAACGTCCCAAGCGCATCGGAATCTGCGGTATATTCAGGCTCTTCAAAAGATACCGCCACATGACTTTGCGCGGCAAGATTGTAAATTTCATCCGGCTGCACTTTTTGAATGATATGTGTCAGGCTCGTCGAGTCGGTCATATCGCCGTAATGCAAAAAGAAACGAACGTCTTTCTCATGCGGATCCCGATACAGGTGATCGATACGTGCGGTATTGAACGACGATGATCTGCGCTTTAATCCATGTACCTCGTAACCCTTATTTAATAAAAATTCAGCCAGGTAGGCACCATCCTGACCCGTGACACCTGTTATAAAGGCTTTTTTACTCATATCTAACCCAGTTACTTGCTAACAATTCAATGTTTCCGTTAAGACCTAACGTCCGATGCCACGATAAAGAATATTCTGATTCCTAATTGCATCGCTATCGAGACAATTTCTACCATCGACTAATACCTCAACACCAGAGTTACTCAGATCAATATTGCCCAATCTATCGATAATATCCGAATGCTCGGTTACTATAACCACGGCCCTGGCCTGGTCGATACATTGATCAATGGATTCTACAGTATTCTCACTCGTAACCCAGCTATCGAAAACACTCAGTACCGCCCCCTTCTTTTGCAGAATGTCGCGTAGCTTATAAAAAGGCGATTCGCGTGGATCATCGACATTGCGCTTGTAGGCGACACCCAGGACGGCAATCCGCGTCCCCTTGATCGGGTATCCGCGCTCATTCAATAAATCCTGCAGAATCGAGACGGTGTATTCCGGCATGCCGTTATTGGTCATGCGTGCCAGCTGGATCATCTCCGGCATGTAGCCGGCCTTCTTCGAGGCCGCTTTCAGCCACTCCGGGTCGACCGCAATGCAGTGCCCGCCGACACCGACGCCGGGATAGAACGGGCCCTTGCCGAATGGCTTGGTCGCCATGCCGTCGATGATGTCGACGACGTCGAGATCGAGAACATCGCTGATCTTGGCGAGTTCATTGACGAAGGCGATATTGACGTCGCGCACCGTATTTTCCATGGCCTTGACTGCTTCCGCGTCACGGATCGAGCGCATCTTCGTCACGCTGCCGAGGGGTACCTGGGAAATATGCAAGCCGTATTCGGTTTTGCGGAACTTGGGATAGAGGCTTTGCTTGACTTCGCGTACGTCGAGTATATCGCCTCCGAGAACCGATGCGTAGAATCGGGCCGCCAGGTCAACACCCTTATCAGTGGTCGCGCCAACGACGCGCGGGATATTTTCCGAGTTCCAGAAAGGATCACCCGGGTTAACGCGCTCGGGACAGTGCGCCAGGTAAAAATCATCACCGGCATGCAGGCTCGAGAGCTGCTCCAGCAAGGGCGCGCAGATCTCCTCGCAGGTTCCGGGGAAGACGGTCGATTCAACCACTACGAGGTCGCCCTTCCGCAAATGGGGTGCAACGACGCGACAGGCGCCGTCCAGGGGCGCGAGGTCCGGTTCGTTGTTCGCGTCGACCGGGGTCGGCACGCAAATCAGGTATATATTGCAGTCTGCTATCTGTGAGGTATCCGCAGTCGCTGCAAAATTACTCGATGTGATTGCCTCCGCCAACAAGCGTTCAACCGCTTCATCTCGAATATGACACTGCCCTTTCTGCAGTAATTCGACGGTTGTTTCCTTGGAGTCAAGTCCGATAACAGAGTAACCCTGCTTCGCGCACAACGCGGCGAGCGGCAGGCCCACGTAACCCAGTCCGATAACAGCAACTTTCTTATTCAATAGACTCATCGTCTCGTCACTCCAACAATATAGTTAAACACTTCGCTGCTACAGGCGCCGAGGTGGCTTTCGGTATCGACGGTAAGCTCCGCGGATTCCGGCTCTTCGTAGGGGGAACTGATCCCGGTAAAGTCAGGTATCTCCCCCGCTCGCGCCCGTTTATAGAGTCCCTTGACGTCGCGCGCCTCGCATACCTCGAGGCTGGACTTGCAGTAAATTTCGTGGAAATCGGCGCCGCCGATCTTGCGCACATTGCGGCGGTCTT
>Ga0307378_10009347_pt1 | contig 12897 bp, 22 predicted proteins | sample UN1MG_FD_202238 | JGI IMG/M metagenome (GOLD analysis project Ga0307378, IMG submission 202238) | Soil microbial communities from Risofladan, Vaasa, Finland - UN-1 | ecosystem: Environmental > Terrestrial > Soil > Coastal area > Acid sulfate soil | place: Finland: Risofladan, Vaasa | collected...
CATAAAACAAATATTCCATTATAATTAAAATGAACTGGTATAAAAAACTAATCTTAGCTCAACAAACACTGGATAAACCATCTTATTTAGATATTGGTCATTCTCTCTTAACTGATAAAGATACTCATACCAATTATCTTTGGATATATTATGAGGGAATTTTAAAAATTCTTCCAGAAACCCAAGAAAACCCAACTCATAGCAATGCTTTCAGGGATATTTTTAATGATGAAGATTTTTCTTTTAATAGAACATACCAAGGTAGATATGAATCTAGCACTGGTAAATTAAGCATAATAATTCCTCCAAAAGGATTAAGTGCATTCCGTAATGTTCCTTCTCGTTTAATAAATAAACTTTACAGTAAATTCCCTAACATCACTCAAATATATACATATTGAAAATTGAAAAAATGAATTGGTATAAAAAAGCATTTTACAAACAGTCAAGCGTCACCTTCTGGATTGAAGGGGCTGATAAAATAACTCAACCAATGAATAAATTAGAAGTTTGTAGTGATTTGTCCAAGTTTATAATTTATGAAATGAAAATTGGACAAAAATTAGGTATTGGATGGCAAGATGTTGATCCTGATATGAGTTCTGGAACTGTTTTTGCTCCTACTGGACAAATTAATATTTATTTAAAAAACCCTAATATAAAAAGTGGAATTATAGAAAATATAGTAGACCAATACAATAGTAATAGAACGGGTTTGATTAAATTAAAATTTTTAGAAATAAATAAATCCGGTGCAAGAGATATAAATGTTGCTAGAGTATTAGTTGAAGAAAATAACACAACAAATCTAGAAAAATTGCCAGAAATAAATATAGCAAATGCAAACAGTGTAGCACTAATACAATTATTACAGAATGAAGGAATGAGTAATTTAGATCCCTATGGAGGAACATTAAATATAGATGAATTAAAAGCCGTCATAAAAAATATAGAAGATAATGATTTCACAATGAATACTTATACACAAAAACCCACTGAAGAAAAAATTCCTGGGCAAGCAGCAATGTATGATCAAGGAAGAAGTTATAGTCAATTAAGTAGTTATATAGACAGATTAAAAAATATGATTAGTTATATTGATACAAACAATCTTCCTGTTAAAAAAATTAATTATGGATAGACATGAATTGGTATAAAAAAACAAATAAAAATTACGGAGATATAGGACATTCTGGAGTTGGATCTGGTAATGAAAATATGTTATGGATAAGTAATCCTGATGGTAGTAATTTTAAAGTAGAAGAAGGATGGTATATAGAGGGACATGAGAATATGATGGAAGAAGGCTTAGAAAGAACACAAGAAAAAAAATTCCGAGGTAGATATGATCCAAACACTATGGAGGTATCTATTATAGTTCCTTATGAATGGTATTGGAATATTCCTAATGTTATTATTAATAAATTAAAGAAAGAATTTGGAAATAATATTAAAATAATATCTTTTTCTGCTGAAGGTGGATATATAGGAGAAACGGTAATTTAAAATGAGTTGGTATAAAAAAGCAAAATCCAGAACCCTTTATCACGGAACCTCTATTAACAACTACGACTCTATAAAAAATATAGGACTCGTTCCTGATACAGGTGACTTTGTTTCTGATTCTTATGCTGGAGAATATGAGGCTGCAGGTGTTGAGTTTGATCCTGTTGATGTAACTTATGCTACAGATAAACAAGGACTACAAAGAGCAGTTAATGCTATGGAATATGCGGTGGGAAAAATGCTAAATAAAAATTGGGGAGAAGTAACATCTAATGAATTAAAAAGTTATGGTATGTTAGTCATTATAAAAGAAGGGGAAGATATGTTCGAACATAGACCAGAAGAAGAAATTGGTCCTTGGGGTGATTGGCAGGGAGAAACAGATAATAGATACCCCTCCGTAGAACCAGGTGATTATTATTCTGAAGGAAATGTGGGTCCCGTACAAATTTTAATAGGTAATAAAATGGAGAAATTTTTAAGAAGATTTGGAGTTTGGGCAGAATGAGTTGGTATAAATTTTCTAAAAAAATATTTGTTGGAAATTGTATAAATGGATTAGAAGATCCATTTTTTCAACAAACAATAGCAGATGATGCCACTTTATTAGCTCAATTAATTGAAAATGGACAAGAAATAGATTATAATCAATTTATGAATTTATGTGATATCCATCCAGAAACAAAAAATATAATAGAACAATTTCCAGAAAACTATAAATTTTATTATAATCCAGATACCGGCATAGCATGGTATTATGATATCAATAAAGATGTGGAGTTTTTCTATAAATGAATTGGTATAAATTAGCCCAATATAACAATATTATCTTTTTTAAATTTTTAGGATACGACAATAGTAGATTAAAAAGAAAAATGCCTTATCAAGGAATACATGCTTGGGCTATTGAAGCAAATGATTTGGAACATATTTTAGAAATAGCTGGAAAAAATATGTCAAATATTAATATTATAAATATTCTACCAACTGATCAAGTATATGCCATTAATTATGAAAATGCAGATTTTTATGTTATGATGCCATCTTATGAAGAATGGTTGGAAAAATTTGGTCCATATTCTAATTTGTCAGAACAAGAACAAAAAGAATATTACGAAGAAGAATTGAAGGAATCTTTACCTAAATTAGAACCTTTTGACCCAAAAAAGCATTTAATGCATATAACAACAAAAGGATATGATCCACCTTGGGAAGAAGGTTATGAAGATGTAGAAACCCCTTACCAGGTATTAATTGTAAGAGAAAATAATGAATTGGTATAAAAATAAAAAATTAGCTGATATTTATGAAGACTTAGAAAAATTTGGTCCAGAAGGAAAAGAATATGCTTCTCCTCCTTCAGAAGAAGAATTAAATGCATATAAAAGTCCTATAAGTAATCCCGTTCTAAGAAGAAATAAATATATAGAAGAATATGGATGGGGAGTTCCAGATAAACAAGCAATTAAAAAAATAAAAGAATTTGTAGGAAATGATAACGTATTAGAAATAGGAGGAGGGTATGGATTGTGGGCTAAGTTAATGAAAGATGAGGGCATATCCATAACAACTACAGATGCAAATGTAATAGAAACACAAAGTAAAGACCATTACATCCCTAACCAAAAACAATTTACAGAAGTAGAACAAATTGACCATTTAAAAGCCATAGAAAAATATGGTCATTTTGGTGTGCTTATGATGGTTTGGTCTCCATATGATAATCCAATGGCATATGAAGCTTTAGCATTTTTTGAAGGAAATAAACTTGTTTTGGTAGGAGAAGATAATGGATGTACAGCTTGTAAAAATTTCTTTAATTTACTATATAATGAATGGAAAGAAATAGAAAAAGTTTCTATTCCTCGATGGCAAGATGTTTATGACAGATTAACTCTTTGGATTAGAAAATGAACTGGTATAATCAAATAAAATTAGCAGAAGAAGAATTCAGGTGGAATAGATTTCTCCAAGTAGCAGGACTAACAGCAGTATTAGGTCTGGCTAGCATCTGGCATATGGGATTAATGGATGTTAAACAAGTCTTCAAAGAATCTCCCCAAACAGTAATACAAGGTGTCCAAAAAATAAAAAAACAAGAAAATACAGTTAATCCATATCCAACACAAAAAATACAACAAGAAATTCCTATAGAAGAACAAGACAATTTTCTTCAAACTACAAGAAATATGATTGCTCAACACGAAGGAAAAGAAAATTTTGTTTACAAAGATACAGAAGGAATATCAACAATCGGAAGAGGATTTAATTTATCAAGACCAGATGCTAAAGAAAAAATACAAAGTCTAGGATTAAATTTTAACGATATACTAAACAAAAGAGTTGGATTAACAGATAAACAAATAGAACAATTGTTTAAATATACTTATAATGAAGCACTTGGTGTTGCTAACTCTTTTTTACCTAATTTTGAAACTTATCCAAATACAATTAAACAAGTGATTATTGATATGGCATTTAATATGGGACCAAACAAATTAAATCAATTTAAAAAATTTAGACAAGCTTTAATAAGAAGAGATTTTCAAAAAGCAGCCGATGAAATGATAGATTCACAATGGTATAATCAAGTAGGGAATAGAAGTAAGGAATTAGTTCAAATGATGAGAGGAGTTAAATAATGGGATGTGGATGTGGTAAAAGAACTTCTTCAATAAAAAATAAAAGTGCCAAACCAATATTAAAAGATAAAAGAATAAAACTTCTGGCAATTAGACCAAAATATTGTAGTGTTTGTCCTCATGTTGATAAAATTAAATTTATGACAAACATAACTCGACCACCACAAAAAACAGTAAAAAAACGTTGTAGAAAAAGTGGAAAAGTCCTAGAAATTATATTCCAGGACTTTCACTTTAAATGTCCAATTGGAAAATTTTAACTATTTCTTTTTTTTATTAGTTTTCTTATTATTTTCATCTGAAGTACCACCGCAACTTTCTCCTCCACCACAGCATCCACCGGTCTTGGTCATGGATTCCTTGATATTTGCAAAAAAGCCTTTTTTTTCTTCCTCTTCCTTTTTTTCTCCAGAATAATAATTACTTGAGGCTTTAAGTTCATCATCTGTTCCAATTGAAGAACAATATACAGAACGACTCTTAGCCATTTGTGAGAACGCCTGAGTAGTTCCTAATGCTCCCATATCATATTTAAGAACATTCCCTCTTGATATATTAAGATTATCTGCTACATCAAATACATCATCAGTACAGCCAGCCATGGTAATTGTCCACAAACCACCTTTTTGATGTTCATCTATTAAAGATTTTATATTCTTTCCAGTGAATTCTTGTGAATTATTTTCATGACCATCTGTCAATATTGTAACAACAACTCGAGCACCTCTGTTATTTAATTGTTCCTGTATTTCTTTTTGTAGTTTTGTCACTCCTCTACCTATGGCATCAAATAAAGCTGTGTATCCATCAGGAACATAAGTTTCATTATTGATATTTTCAATTTCATCTGATTTTTTCATCCATATAGTTTCCATATCTATTTTATGAGAGTAGCTAAAAATAACCATAGAAACAAAATGTTCTTGTTCTTGATTTTCTTCTGACATCTTACGAATTATATCAAATTGTTTATTACATCCATCAATAGTTTCACTACGAACTTCGTGCATCGAACTACTTTTGTCCAAAATAATTAAATGATGAACTTGTACTTTTTCACTCATAACTTTTTCCTTTTCAAAAATAAGTAAAATACTTGGTTAAAACTCTTGCAATCAACCATCTCTCCAACCATCAACTATAACACCGATATTTTTTTTACTAATATTATCTCCAAATAAATTTTTCAGTTTTTCCTTTACTCTATTCTTAATATCTCCCAATGTTTCATTGTCCTTCATTACTTTCATGTCAATTCCTATATAATAAAAATTATTATAGGGTTCCATATGCAAGGAAAGATCTTCTTTTTCGCAACACTCTTCAATAATATCATAAAATTCATAATCTTCATCTTCCTCATCAGAATTTTTGACTTTTAACCAGTCTTCTAGATCTGACTCTGATGAACAAATTCCACAAATACAAAAGCTAGTTGTACTACTGTTACTAACAAAACCTTGTCTGAATTTCATTTTATATCTCCTTTAGATTAAAACACTTCTAAGTCACTAATATCTTTATCATCAACACCAATTTTTATTAAAAACTCATGTAAATCAAAATTATCCATAAATGTATTACAAAATATATTTTTTTCATCTTCTGATATTCCCCATGCAGATCCATCATGTACATCACTTGTTTCTTTCATTTCTGGAAAATTATTTTTTGTATAATTTATATGGTCATAAATAGCATCTATCTGTTCTTCTGTTAAAACAGATTTACTAATAGCAAAGGAAGAAGAACTACTATTTGAAACAAAACCATTTCTTATTTTCATTTTAATTACACTTTTCCCCACTATAAATCATTATTTCACTTACTATATCTTCAATTCCTAGTCTTTCTACTTCTCTTTTTATATCATCAACAATTTCAGAAAGAGGAGCATTTACTTCTATCTCATCGTATACACCTGGATCATCATATTTATAATATAATAGTTTGCCAAAAAATTCCCATCCTTTATCTTTTCCAAGTATGTTATAAGACGAATAGCACACAAATTCATTCTTTATATCACTTAATTTGTCATAGAACATGTCAGCCCAAAAATCTTCTTTCTGATGTACTTCCATTTCATTGTAATTATATTTTTCCATTTCTTTTTCTATAAAATCTTCAGACAAGAAAATACGACAAAGTTTTCCATAATCATCTTCAACTTTTATTTGATGACCAATAATAACAAATGATGATGATGAACTATTTGAAACAAATCCATTTCTTATTTTCATTATTTTTTCCTATTTAAAATTGTTATAATTCCTAGAACTAAAAAAGAGACTGTAAAAGGCTCTGGGATGTCATTACCCTCTACAATGTGAAAATTTATATTATTATAAGTATAGTTATCGACACCTATATAAAACCTATCACCATTATACCATGTTCCTGACAAACTAAAAGTGGGAAATATTTGAATAAAATTATAATCAGTACAATACATATGAATTTGTGCTGTATCGTCTTTCAAATCAAGTACTGTTCCTCTGTACAGTCCTGCAGATAAATACAATTCTGCATTTTCACTTACATTTAATAGAGTTACTCTACCCCCTATAACATCAGTAATGCTATTCCCATACAAATTCATCTCATAAATATTGCCACCTGATAGATTTATATGAGAATTATCAAAAGCATTTAGTTCCCATATTGCTCCGTCAGAAAGATAATCTCCTTCTGTATCTACCACATTAGCAATACTCTGCTCATAGAGGGTCAAGTTGTCTACTGTTCCCCCTAAAACATCAACAACATCATTCCCATAAAATTCTAAATTCTCAAAATATTCTCCATCTGAAACTGTTGTAGCCATAGAAGGAAGGGAAAATACAAAAAACACAAGTAATAATTTTACATTTTTAAACATTTTTTCATCCTATTTAAATAGTTTGCAAAATCTTTCCTCTTAAACACTCGTATTTGTTATTATAATCCCTACAAACATCTAAACAATTTTTCTTACAAATAGGGTCTTTTTCTACATCATGATTTTTCAGCCATTCTATTCTTTCTTTTCTCATATTCTTATTCACTTTTCCAATAGGATTTCCACCTTCTCTTAAATAGATTACACAAGGAAAATGATATTCTGCCAAAATAACACTATCGTCTTGTAATAAATAGCATTTGGAAGCATCATTCTCTTGTATGCCTCTAAGAGGTATTCCTATTTTTAAATTATTTATTCTATATTTTAAAATAGGATGACTGTTTAGCATATCATCAGAAATATCACTTAAAAAAGAAATATCCAAATTACTTTGTGCAGAAGGAATAATCCTGATGTCTGCCACACCTAAAGAATGTGCTAATTCTATTGTTTCTTTTGCTTGGTGTGCATTATCATTATTTATCACCATTCCAACTGTAACATATGTCAATTTTGCTAAATTAGAAATATTTTCTATTAAATGATCAAATAATCCAGTTCTTCCTGTCATTGTATCACAAAAAGAAGAACAGCAAGCATCTAAAGAAATAGAAAAATCATTAACTCCTCTTTCATATAAATCTTTATAATAATTAAAAGATTGTGAACCATTAGTACTAATGGCAATTCTTTCTATTCCACATTTTTTTGCATGAGAAATAATTTTAGGCAAATTTGGATGACAAGTAGGTTCTCCACCTGAATAGCGGATATGTTTTAATCCATCTTCTGCCCAAAGAGAAGTATACTGTTTAGCAGTATAAGTGGTCATCATGCCCTGATACTTAGGTTTAACTCCTCTACAATATGGACAGGAAAAATTACACTGAGAAGTAATTATAAGTTCACATCTCCACATCGGAGAAACTTCTGAACTTTGTTTTGCTCTATCGTCGCAAAGAGTATAAAAACCTATATCTTCTAATCTTTGTTTACACATTTTTATTTTTTAAAATAATTATGTCAGTTGTTTAATAATAATATCTATTTTTTCATCATAAGAAAAACTATGTATGTTACCAGATACTATTTCAAGAATAAAATTACTTTTATTTATACCAATTCTTTCTAAAAAATCGGACATATCAAAATTATCCATGTCAACATTTCCCAAGATATACTCATCATTTTCTAAAATATTCCAGGCCCAATTATAAGTGTCTTTTCCCAAACATTTTCCAATCATATCTGGAAAATTGTTTTTTGCATAATCTATATGATCACGAATAGCCTCCATCTGTTCTTGAGAAAGAACAGATTTGCTAATCATAAAACTAGAAGAACTACTATTTGAAACAAAACCATTTCTAATTTTCATAATTCTCACCTGAGATATTCGCAAAATTTCCAATCAAAACTTTTAGAACTTCCACCATCTCTTAAAATATAATCAAATACTTGACCAATAAGAGTGTCTTGTTCATCTCCAAAAACACAATATTCAGGTTTCCCAGGAGAAAATTCCATATTATTTTCCTCTGCAGAAACCATTAAATTTCCTTGAGAAAATAAAGGGTCATCTTTATACGAACCATATTCATTTCTAAATCGCTCTATTAATTGAGGATTTTCTGTAACAAAATCTACAAGAGTTTTCTTCTCTTTAGAATAATTGGTAATAATAAATGCAGTAGAGCTACTGTTTGAAACAAATCCATTTCTAATTTTCATGATTATTCCTTTTTTTATTTTGGAGTTTCTAAGCCTAACTCCCAATAAATGTCTTCTTTACTTTCCCACCCATTAACATCTTTATCAATTTCATACTTCTCTTCATCACCAAAATATTCTATATTTCCACATTTCCAGCATTTATATCCATCAATGTCTACATCTGATAAATCTGATTCATCTCCATTGCAAATCCAATTAATAGTATCACATTTGGAGCAATAACTTTTATACCATGTTTCACACATTTAATTCACCTCAATGTCTCACAAAATCTCCAATAAAATTCATCATTAGATTCTGGTTCACAAATAAAAATAGACTCATTTAGTAAATCATTCAATAATATCATTTCTTCTTCAGAAAGATACATTTGTTTTCTAGTTTTAATAAATAATAATGTCCACAATTTATCATTATCAAATTTAGGTATAACTAAGCAATGATCAAATACTTCTCCAATTAAAGTATTCTGTTCACTACCAAATATACAATATTTAGGTTCTCCAGGAGGAAATTCTATATTATTTTCCTCAGCAGATTTTATCAAATTTTCCTGAGTATATTTTTCTTTTTGTTCAGCAGTTAAATATTCTTTATTTTTTCCCAAAAATCTCTCAAGTATATGTGGAGTACTTTTTACAAAATCTACTAGATCTTTTGTTGTAGGGGTTTCATTCTCTATAATAAAAGCAGTAGAACTACTATTCGATACAAATCCATTTCTAATTTTCATTTTTTTTCCTCTTATGAGACATATGAATTAAAGCAAATCCAATAAAGTAATATTTTGATTATCAAATAATTTTTTTAATTTTTTTCTAGCTTGACATATCCTTGATGAAATTGCTTGTTTAGTAACATTAGAACTATTATAAATATCTGTTGTGTCTAAACCATTTTTATAATATTGAAACAACATGTCTTTTTCTAATAGTGTTAATTCTGCTTTCTCAAAAAAGACTTCCATATCATCCCAATTAAAATGATTTTTTTGAACATCTTTTACACTCGTTTCGTATTCATTATTGTCATATGAAGAAAAATGTTTTGGGAAAAAAGAAAACCAATGACAATGACGACTTAAACGACCTCTGATCTTAAAATAAGCAATAGTAGAAAAACTTCCTTTATCTGGGTTGTATTTTTGAAAAGCCTCTATTAATCCTAATGCAGCCTCTCCATAAACATCATCTAAAGTAGAATCAGAACTATGAGGCAAATATTTGTTAAGAACTTGCCATATCAAAGATTCATGATGAGAAAGTATTTCAGATTCTTCATCTGTTAAACTTGATAATATTATAGGATTTTTTCTATTTCGTTTACGATCATCAGATAGAATAACTTTTTTCATCTCTATTTATATCTTTCTAAATTTTAAAAATAGGACACTCTCTACATCCAAATGAATTGCCAGAAACTGTTCCTAATAAATTTTTTCTAAATTCTACTGTTCTTGGATGCTGCCAAATATCTTTCTCAAAATCACCATTGACAGCCAAACCTTTTTCCCAGCCAGGAGTGCCTTCGGTAAAGCTACAGGGGAAAAATTCAGCATCGACGTTAAAATACAAACTAAAACACGTGCTTTCACATGGCTCGCTACACATTTCAAATTGCTCAAATCTCTCATGATCTTTTACCGAAGAAAGAAACTTCGTAGCTGAACACGAATCAAAGCCTATTGGAGCATTATTGTCAATACAAAAATCCACTAAATTTTTAAATTTTTCCATACTCAAAGGTGTAAGTTTTGTCCCTCTTCCCTTTTGTTTGAGAGAAAGAAATACAAAGGATTTTAGTTTTTTTAATCTGGGATCTGTTAAATAATCTCTACATGCTTCTAAAGTCTGTTCATAATTTTCTTCACTAATACAAATATGAATATTTACTTGAGATAAACCATTGTCAGTTAACATTTTAACAATATCATAACAAACATTTTTATCATCATATAAACTAACAGCCACCGCACCACATACTCCTGCTAGTTTTTTAGCAGTTTCCTCAGTAATGTCAGAAACAGTTATATTAGGAACAACATAATTATAATCATTATTACGACAATATTCCATCATTTTAAATAAATCTGGATTTTCTGTGGCTGAGGATCCAGAACCAAACGCTATTTGGGTCAAATTTTTAGGCAAAGAATGAAATAATTTTTTAAATGTTTCAAAGCTCATATTTTTGCCATTTGAATTATTAGATTTATAACAACAATCACAAAGTTTACCTTTAACTCCATGACATATTGTTGTTACTTCTATATCTGCAAGTTCAGGAGCAGGAGCCATATCTGGGTCATCTTCTAATGTCTTTCCCCATCTTACAAAAGCACCTGTTTTTTTGGAAAATATATAATTGTAATCTTCACTTTTTACCATTTTTACAGTTGGATTTTCTGATATTTTCACTTTAATTATCCTTGCATTCTACTTTATTTCTCAGGGCTACACGACCATTGGAAGTTAAACGATATAAATCTCTATAAGAGATACACTCATCTTTATATATCCAATACATAGAAATACACTCATGAGCTATTATCATATCACCTGGTTCAAATAATCCAAATGAACCATATTTTTGTTCTAATCTCTCTGCTGTCTTCATATATTCATACTGTTTAGAATTCATTTTATTTCCTTATTTCACTTTTATTCTAAACAACTCATTATCTTTAACAAAAATAACTTTTACTCCATCTCTATAGAGTTTCATATCTTCCCCTATTACCGGATCATTAATCACTTTCAAAGAAGAAGAACCTTTTTTATTACTGAAAATTTCTATTTGCTCATCATCACTTATATGAACAACTACTCCATTTTCTAAAACTGCAAAATTTACACCCAAATAAGAAATATCATTTATAACTCTTGTAGTACAACCTTGAAAATTAGAAGGAAAACAATAAATAAATTTATCATATTTTCCAGAAAAATCTTGTCCAACTACCATTAAAATATTATCACAATATTTAGCAGAAATAATTTTATGACCCTTTAATTGTTCCAAATTTATTTGATAACAATTAAAGGGTTTATCAAAAACACAAGCCACATAATTTCCCAATACATTTTGAATAGCAACTCCCTCATAAAAAGATGTTGCCTGAGGCATAACTGAAGTAACTACCTTTACTCCTGCAAGAGTTTTATTGGGTAATTCTACAAATTCTATTTCTAAAATTTTATCATCGTTTTTGACCAATAATCTCCCTTGGTATGTCATGATTTTTTCAGCCTGTGCTAAAAATTCTATTGGCTGCTTAGACGTTTCATCATACAAATATAATTTATCATCAATTATCCAAGCTCTTACTAATCTATTATATTGCGGTGTTACACAAATTTTAGCTCGTTTTTCCCTTTGGTTAGTAGCCCATTTATAATCTCTATAAATGGCTTTATTAGTAAGAATAGATCTCACACCATTTGCTGACAAAAAGTCAATTACATATTCATCATTATCTAATTCCAAAATTTTAGTTATATCAAAATTATCAGTTCCAGAAATCTCCTGTTTGACAGGAGTGATAGTAATAATATCATATATATCTGTTGGTGGAGGAAGTCTTTTGCCATCATAAAAAACTGCTTTATACCAATCTTTGAACGTTTGAGGTATAATGTCAAATGGCAGACAAACCTTTGGGAAACTTACATCTTTATGAAAAACTGGTATATTAGCTTTCATCCTATCATCTAAAGTTTTAATAGAAGCATGTTTTCCCTTATAAGGATGGATACCAATAAACAATTGAAAACTTACTATTCCAAAAGCAAACCAATCTGTATTTTCATTAAAGGTATCAGAATGTCTATCTCTTATAGTTTCCATGATAGCAGTAGCAGGAAAAGATGGAGTCTGATAACTATCAGTATCAATAAAATAAACAGTCTTAAAATCATCTCCAACCAAACAATTCATTTCATTCAAATCAACAATTAGTATTTTATTAGAATGAATATGTTGTACCATATTTCTCATTTGTATAACAATTTTTGAAATTTGTTCGTTAGTGACTTGATTACGGTCACGAAACGATTTGGGAAAAAATTGACAAAGAGAAAATGTATTTTTAACATGCTTCATCGTATAACCTATAGGTTTATTACGACCATT
>Ga0307378_10009348_pt1 | contig 12896 bp, 8 predicted proteins | sample UN1MG_FD_202238 | JGI IMG/M metagenome (GOLD analysis project Ga0307378, IMG submission 202238) | Soil microbial communities from Risofladan, Vaasa, Finland - UN-1 | ecosystem: Environmental > Terrestrial > Soil > Coastal area > Acid sulfate soil | place: Finland: Risofladan, Vaasa | collected...
CCCGGCCCCGCCACACACCCCCACGCCCCGGCCTCTGACAAGACGACTGCCACTGCCGCCGGCACCCGGCACGCAAGTGTCGGGCCTCCCCCCCGGGGGTTTGAAAGGGGGGCGGTAGCTCCCCTTTCCGGCTTCCGCCGGGAAGGAATCTTCCCGGCGCCACCCACCGCCCAGCACTCCGGCCCCGCCACGCGGCAACACCCCCCAGCCTCTGACAAGACGACTGCGGGTGCCGCTGGCACCCGTCAGAGGGGCTTGGGGAGATGGACGGACTCCATCTCCCCAACATCCCTCACATTGACTCGCCGGAGAACCTGAGCCGTCCGAACCGTGCGGGCACGTGGAAGCTCGGCGGCAGCACCAGCGTCGGCGACCAGCAGCTAAACTCACCCTCCCCGGCATGATCGATCCGGTAGAAGTTTCCTCGCCACTCCTCACCGTCTACGGGCGGCTTCCCCGCGCGCCCGATCGAAGCGAACGGAAGCGCCACCTCCACCGTCCAGCGCTCGTCCACATCAGACGGATCATCCAGTGTTCCGACGACCTGCACCGCCGACGCGAGACCCTCGCAGTCCCAGCCGACGTCCACCTTCATCCGGCTCCGGTCACCCGACTCCGGGCACTCGATCTTCGCATCGAACACCACATTGTGCGGGCTGAACTCGAACTCGAAGTACCGCGTAACATCCCCACCGGAGCAGAGAAATGCCTCCACGACCTCTTCCTGATAGATGGGGTCATCGCGCTCCCGCATCTTTCCCCAGATGTCGGTATCCACGGCGACGAACGCCAAGTAGAGATTGCTCTCGTCCCAGCACATCTTCACCTCGGTCGGAAGCTGCGGCTCTCCCGTTCCGTCGGCCAGTGCGAAATCCCCGACCGACTCCACCCGCGACCAAACTCCCTCTGTCAGATGGCCGTCGATCGTGATCGGCTCCACCGTCTTCCGGCAGATGTAAGTCGGCAGATCGCTCATTTCCTCACTCCCTTTCGTCTCGACCTCCGCCTTCGGCGGCTTAGCAACACTCGGAGGCGCCGGCGTCGCCGAGATGTCGTCCAGGAAGATCGCGCCCGACGGCCCCCGATCCTCATGATACTCCGCCAGGTAGATCGACTCCAGCGTCACCGGAAACTCCGCCTCCTCCGGCAGCGATGCCGTCAACCTCCGCCAAGAGCCCGACCAGTTCACCTGGTTTGCCAGATCGACGGCGAACTCGCACCCGGCCGCGTCCCGCAGCCGCGCCCGCAGCCATCCGCCCTGGCCGTCGCCCAACACTTGCACCGAGAAGGCGCGCGTTTCGGGGAGCTGGACCTTCATCTCCACCTCCGCCGTCCGCGTCCCCACCCCCTTCGAGAGGTCATACTGGAGGCGCAAACAGGAGTTCGTCGAACGGCCTGGGTCATCGACGCGCTTTGCCGTGCCGGGCGCGTCCGCGGGCTGTGCCCGGAACGTCCACTCGCGCGCACTTTCGAAGCCCTCCAGGACCCTCGCCTCCGTGCCCATCACGACCGTGGCCGTGCCGCGCGTGCCGCCCACGTCCGCCACCACCGTCACCTCTCCCTCCCCCTCAGTCGCCCGCAGCAGCCCCGTCCGGTCGATCGCGCACCCCGCCCCCGACGGCTCCACCCGCCACTCCAGCCGTCCCTGAGGCACCGCCATAGGCTTGCTATCCGCATCGTACGCCTGCATAGCAAACTGCTGCTTGCCGCCTCGATCCAGCAGCACTCGCCCCGGCGTCACCACCACCCGCGCCGGCGCCGGGGTCACCGTCATCACCGTCGAAGTCTCCATCTCCCCCAGGCGCGCCATCACCAGCCCCACCGTCGCCTGCGCCGTCTCTCCGGCCGTGAACACCCCGGCCCTACTCACCGTTCCCAACATCGGCGCCGCCTCCCAGGCCACCTTTTCCGGGTCAACCGGCACGGGGTTGTAGTACTGATCCACCCCCCGCGGCTTGAGTGCCACGCGCTCACCACACAGCACCGTCATCACCCGCGGCTCGATGGCAAGCTGCACCGGCGGCCCAAGCGGCGCGGAGCAGAACAGACCCAGTCCGTTCACGACGGCCCGCTCCATCCCGCCCGAGGGGGAGTTCATCACCCGGTCCCTCACCACCATCGTCGCCGATCCGCCCCCGTCCAGGTTCATCGCGTCACTGCACCCCAGCTCGATGAACAGGTCCGCCAACTCGTACAGCGTCATCCCCTCGCTGTAGCCCGGCTGCCTCCCATCCACCGCCACCATCACCATGGTCCCTTCGCGGATCCCGACGCCGGAGCGAGGATGCCGCTTGCCCGCGAAGCCGTTCGAGAATCGCTCCCGCTGGTGCTCGACCGAGGCGGCGCCGTTCCTCACCACTCGGGGACCCCCGCCGACGGCCTCTCGGATATCGCCTTCCTCCCCCTCCAGTGTTAGGGACAGCTCGACTTCGTCGCCCGCCTTCAGGTTCCGCAGCGCGTAGGCCCCCACGCCCCTCGCCGCCAGCACCGCTCCCTCCGGCGGAATCCTTTGAGACGCGCCGACCGTGACGCTGGCGATCCTGGCGCTGACCCGCGCGTTCGCCCGGAACGGCCCCGTAAGCCCTACGAGCGCGATCTGAGTCGTCTCGCCATTCGCCCGCGTCTGTTCGCCGAAGCGCGGCGTGAAGAGAACCACATCCGAGAACCCCGGCGGCCGGTTCATCGCCGCCACCGGATACAGCAGCTCCGCCGGCCCCCACAACCACACATTCGGACGCAGCCTGTCGATGTGCGCCGACCCGTCATCGAGGACGTAGAAGACCGACCGCGCCGGGTCGGGGAAGGTCACCAACTCTCCCTGCGACACGTGAAGCCCCAGGGGAACCCCCTCATAGCTTCCCCCCGCCAGCGAGAAGAAATCCGCGTTCACCGCCGCGACGGGGCGAATCACGTCCGACTCCGCCGCCGCCAGCATGCCGGAGAGCTGCTTCCGCGCCATCCGCTCCCCGCCGCCGAGGAGTGCCCGCACCTCTATGTAGTCCTCCGAAAGGTCCGCCTCCACGACGTGAATCGTCCACGGCACCTCGGCCCGATACATCCTCTGGTAGATCGCGCTGGGGCCAATGGGGACCGGCGCCTCGGCCGCGCCGACCGCCGGCAAGAGCGCTGTGAGGAGAACACTGAGGATACTGAGTGAAACAGCCGCGGCGAGCCTTGCTGACCTCATTCGCAGTCTCCGTCCGGTGCTTCGACTTGTTCTGTGACCCATATCGCTCTGAGCGCCATAGCCACGTCATCCCGAGCGTTGACGAAGACGCCACGCAGCGGAACGACCCGGCCCGCGGCACAACCCACTCCGGCCCGCACACTTCCCCAGAATGCTCTCCCGCTCCTTCCCCTCACCAGATGACGCCCTCGCACTCTACCGCGACGCTCATCTCCCACCCCCGCCCCCCAGACGCTCCGACAGCGCCCCCTGCTCCATGCATTCATCCCATCCCCGCGCCAAGAAACGGACAAAACAGGTTGACTTGTGCTCCCGAACGGGGTATATACCGTATAGGATGATGGTCGGCAGTAGGTAACCTACTGCCGACAGGACTCCCGGTCCGGGATTCTCCGCGGGCCGACGTCGGAGGCGCTCATGCCAGGATATGCCTACTTCTGGGGCTGCTACATCCCCGGTCGGCTGCCCCACATGGAGCAGTCGACCCGTGCCGTGTTCGCGCATCTCGGGATCGACGCGGTGGATGTGGATGGCCTCACCTGCTGCCCGGAGAAGACCATGATCCGGAACATGAGCTACCACGACTGGCTTCTCACCGCGGCTCGCAATCTGTCCGTCGCAGAGGAGGCCGGACGGACGTTCGTGACCCCCTGCACCGGATGTTTCTCCACTCTGAAGGAGGCTCAGGTCAAGCTCCATTCAGAGCCCGTGCTCCGGGAGGAGGTCAACCGCGACCTGGCTCGCATCGGCCGGCACTACCGCGGCACGGCGGACGTGGTGCACCTGCTCGATGTCCTCTACCACGACTTCGGTCCGGGCGATCTCCAGCGGCGCGTCGCCTACCCCATGACCGGCATGCGCATCGCCGTCCACTATGGATGCCACCTGCTGCGCCCCAGTGGAAAGCTTCTCTTCGACGACCCCTTCTGGCCCACGAAACTCGACACGCTCGTTGAGGCGATCGGCGCCGCGAGCATCCCCTATTCATCGAAGATGGAGTGCTGCGGCAACCTCCTGCTGAGGGCGGGCGAGGAGGACACGTCGCAGGCGATGTGCCGAGGCAAGCTGCGAGATATCATCGCCCAGGAGGCGGACGCCATCACCCTCGTCTGCCCCTCCTGCATGATGCAGTACGACACCGTGCAGTTTCTGCTCCAGCGCGCCGGCGAGAACCTGCACCTGCCCGTGCTCTACTATCCCGAGCTTCTCGGATTGGCGCTCGGGTTGGAGCCGGAGAAGCTGGGACTCCAACGCCACCGAGTGGACGTGAGACCGTTCCTGGATCGCTGGCAGGGCCGACGCGAGGCATTCGACACCATCCGGCGTCACTGGGACCTGAAGCTCCTTCAGGCCTGCGCCGAGTGCGGCGCCTGTGTGGACGACTGCCCGGTCGCCCGCGCCGATCCGACGTTCGATCCCAATGCGCTCGTCCGGATGCTGGCCGCGGGGCAGGTCGAGGAGGTCATCCATTCCCCGGACCTGTGGAAGTGCGTGGAGTGCTACACCTGCGCCGAGCTCTGCCCCAACAAGTACGACCAGATGTCGATCCTTCGCCAGGCGAAGCACCTCGCCATGGAGGCGGGGCTGGCCCCGCCGGCCGCCATCGAGGGCATGCGGGCCTTCCGCGAAAAGGGGCAGTTGACACAGGCGTCGAGCGGGCAGCGCCGTCGATTGGGCCTGCCCCCGACTCCGGCCGTGGGCGCCGACGAGCTGCGAGCGCTGCTGGGGAAGGATGAGGAGAACTCACGTGAAGACACGGCGAGGGAGAGTGAGGTGAGCGGCGATGCGTAATTCCAGATTCGACCGAGGTGAGCGCAACATATCCGGCTGCGGCTTGAGCGGCATGATGAGCCTTACGGGCGAGCGGGTGGATGGCCGGGTGATACGGGAGTCCATCGCCATCCTCCACGAGCGCTCGAACGGTCTCGGCGGGGGCTTTGCGGCCTACGGGATTTACCCGGAGCGCGAGGACCAGTTCGCGCTGCACGTCATGTACGAGTCGCCCTCCGCCCATAAGGCCGCGGAGGAGATCATCGCCCAGGACCTCGACATCGACCTCGACGAGAGAATCCCCACCCGAGCCAACAGGAACATCGTCGATCCTCCCCTGCTCATGCGCTACTTCGTCCTTCCCCGCGCCCTTCAGCTTCACGAGTTGGCGATGTCCGCTGAGGACTACGTGCTGGAGCGCGTCATGCGGATCAACGCCGAGGTCCCCGGCGCCTACGTCTTCTCCAGCGGTAGAAACATGGGGGCATTCAAGGCGGTGGGCTACGCCGAGGATGTCGCCGATTTCTACCGCCTCGAAGAGTATGATGCCTACATCTGGATCGCCCACGGGCGCTTCCCCACCAACACGCCGGGGTGGTGGGCCGGGGCGCACCCGTTCACTCTGCTCGACTGGGCGGTCGTCCACAACGGCGAGATCTCCTCCTACGGCATCAACAAGCGCTATCTGGAGATGTTCGGGTATCGGTGCACGATGCGCACCGACACGGAGGTCATGGCCTATCTGCTCGACCTGCTGATCCGGCGGCACGGGCTGCCGGTGGAGATCGCCTGCGAGGTGATGGCCGCGCCCTTCTGGGAGCAGATCGAGCGCCTGCCGGAGGACAAGCGCCGGCTCCACACGGCCCTGCGCCAGGTCTATGGCGGCGCGCTCGTGAACGGTCCGTTCGCCATCGTCTTCGGTCGGCAGGGGGAAATGGTGGGCATCAACGATCGAATCAAGCTGCGGCCGCTGGTGGCCGCCCGCCAGGGAAGCTGGCTCTACCTATCGAGCGAGGAGGCGGGCATCAGGGCGATGTGCCCGGATCCGGACCTCGTATGGACGCCGAGGGCCGGGGACCCCGTCATCGGGCGGCTCGGCAGCGATGTCGTGATCGGACAGCCGGAGAGCATCGGCGAAGAGGCCGCGGTTCACGCTTTCGCCCGGGGAGGTGGCTAGTGAGTAGCACGACCACGAGAAGAGATCCGAATGCCAAGCCCGAGGCGGGGACAGCGAAGCCGAACCGCCAGGCGCGCGCCCCCATCTACCGACCCCCCGATTTTCTGTGGAAGCGAGACGCGGATCGCTGCGCCCTGTGCAAGCGATGCGTGCAGCAGTGCGGGTTCGATGCGATCACGTGGGAAAACGGCCCTGTCGTCGATCCGGCGAAGTGCGTCGGCTGCCACCGCTGCGAGGCTTTCTGCCCCCAGAAGGCTATCACCGTCGAGCCGAACCCGCAGTGCCTGCGGCCGCATCCCCTGTGGACAGAGGCACACCGCAAGAACCTGTGGACTCAGGCGGAGACCGGAGGCGTTCTGCTCTCCGGCATGGGAAACGACCTCTCCTACCCCATCCTCTGGGACCACCTCTTGCTCGATGCCTGCCAGGTCACGAACCCTTCCATCGACCCGCTGCGGGAGCCCATGGAGCTTCGGACCTACCTCGGTCGCAAGCCGGACCAGATCGAGGTGGAGATGACCGATGACGGGCCGGCGCTGGTGGGAGAGATGGCCCCGAGCTTGGAGCTGGAAGTGCCGATCGTGTTCGCCGCCATGTCGTACGGCTCCATAAGCCTGAACGCGCAAAAGGCGATAGCGATGGCGGCGGAGGAGCTGGGCACCTACTGGAACACGGGCGAGGGCGGGCTCCATGAGGACCTGAAGCCGTACGCACACCGCGCCGTTGTGCAATGCGCCTCGGGCCGGTTCGGCGTGACGGCCGACTATCTCAATGCCGGCGCGGCGATCGAGATCAAGATCGGGCAGGGAGCGAAGCCGGGAATCGGCGGACATCTCCCGGGCGAGAAGGTATCGGCCCAGGTCTCCGAAACGCGGATGATCCCGGCCGGCAGCGACGCCCTGTCCCCAGCCCCGCAGCACGACATCTACTCGATCGAGGACCTGCGGCAGCTTATCTTCGCGCTGAAAGAGGCCTCGAACTACGTGAAGCCCGTCTCGGTGAAGATCGCAGCGGTCCACAACGTGGGCGCCATCGCCAGCGGCATCGTGCGCGCGGGCGCCGACATCGTCTATCTGGACGGCTTCCGCGGCGGCACCGGCGCTGCGCCCACGGTCATTCGCGACCACCTCGGCATCCCCATCGAGATCGCCATCGCCGTGGTGGACGAGCAGCTCCGTCAGGAGGGCATTCGCAACCAGGCCTCGCTCATCGCCGCGGGCGGCATCCGGTCCAGCGCCGACGCCGCCAAAGCGATAGCCCTTGGAGCCGATGCGGTCGCCCTGGGCACCGGAGCGCTGCTCGCCCTGGGCTGCACCCTCTGCCAGCGCTGCTACACCGGCCGCTGCTCCTGGGGGATCACGACTCAGGACCCAGCCCTGACTCGACGGCTCGACCCCTACCTCGGGTCGCGACGGGTCGCCAATCTCGTCCGGGCCTGGGCCGCCGAGCTGAAGGAGATCCTCGGCGCCATGGGCGTCAACGCCGTCGAGAGCCTCCGCGGGAGCCGCGAGCGGCTGCGCGCGCTCGGGCTCGACACCACGACCATGGATATCCTCGGCGTAAAGCCGGCCGGTATGGGAGCCTGACTCAAGAGGCGAGCTGGAGAGAGCCATGCGCATAGATGCTGCGAACCTTCATTACCGCGAGCTGAACCATCAGATCCGCCGCGCAGTCGCCGCCGGCGAGAGATCCCTCGACCTCCTGAACGTCAACGGACAGCGCTACATCGGCGACGGCATCAGTGGTGATGTCGAGATCACTGTCCACGGCGTGCCGGGCAACGATATGGGGGCGTTCATGGACGGCCCGACGATCCGGGTGCACGGGAACGCGCAGGACGCCGTGGCCAACACGATGAACGCCGGCCGCATCGTGGTGGACGGCCATGCCGGCGATGTTCTGGGCTACGGGATGCGAGGTGGCGAGCTGTTCGTGCGGGGTCGGGTCGGATATCGCGTCGGAATCCACATGAAGGCCTACCGCGAGACGCGCCCGGTGATCGTGGCCGGCGGCACCGCCGGCGACTTCCTGGCCGAGTACATGGCGGGCGGACTGCTGATCGTCCTCGGCCTCGACCGAAGGCCGCGAGAGCCGCTGGTGGGTGACTGGTGCGGGACCGGCATCCACGGCGGCACGCTCTATCTCCGAGGGGAGGTGGAGCCGTGGCGGGTGGCATCCGAGTTCGCCGGCACACGATGGGCGGAGGACGACGACAAGGCCGACATCCGCCCCCACATCGAGGCTTTCTGCGAGGCATTCTCTCTGGACGCCGACCAGCTCATGGGCGACGACTATCTGCGCATCGCCCCGCTTTCGCATCGGCCGTACGGCGCTAAGTACGCCGCCTGAACTGCCGACCCCTCCAGCTTCTCTCCCGCCCAAAGAGGGCTGCTTATCTCCACTCCCACTCTCGCAGGGCCGCGTTTGTTGACCCGGCGGTGGAGATATGGTATTCTCCGCTTGGTTCTTCGACTGAGGGGTATGACAGGCCCCAATCAGGGGATTGAGCAGCCCTGTGCACGCTCGTCCCAAGGACGGGGGTAATTCGATGTCGGCAGATCGTCACGCCTTCGGCCGCTTTGGCCGCAAGGCGAAGCTCGTCGCGCTCGCAGCCGTCCTTGCATCTCTCGCCCTCTTACTTAGCAGCTGTTCCGCAAAGGAGCGATACCACTCGGCCCTCGTCGTTTTGGACGAGGACATCTCCCGCGGGACGTCCTGGGGGAAAAGCCTCATTGCCAGCGGGGCCAATCCCTCCGATGCCTACGCCTCTCGCATGGACGATGTGAACATCCGCGTCTCATCGGACGTCATCCTCCGCTCGGCCGGGCTCGGCTTGCCGGCCGACGAGATCGCCTATCAGATCGCGGCGGGGGGAGATTCCAGCGACGCCGGCGTCCGGCGCGGCGTCGCGAGTGCCATCAAGACCATGGAGCGCGAGCTGAAGGCGATGGCTATCGTGCAGATCTCGAAGACGCGGGACCCCGCCAGCATCGAATTCGTCCTCCGCTCGAGCACCGGGACCGAATACCCGCCGATCGCGGTCGAGACGCCGACGTTCCTGCGCGACGTCACGGCCACCTATGACCCGACTGCGCCGGCGGCGGCGCTCTACGCCTACACCATTCATTTCCCCGCCCGCGGCGGCCCCGGGGTGCCGCCGATCGGCCCCGCTGTGCGCTCTCTTGCCCTGCTGGTCAGGGACGGCGAGTACGAGGGAGCGGTGGACTTCCCGCTCCGCAGCCGCACCGAGGACTAGCGCTGGCGGCGCTGGCGGGCGCCGCCTGTGCCGCCAGCGGCCGGTGGCGAGAGCCGAACGGGCATTCCACTCCATCTCTGGACAAGAGCTCCCCCTTTCGGGTACTCTAATTCGTGCTTCTACGTTCTCCCCACCGGAGGAAGACCACCATGATCGGATTCAACAAGCGACGCAATACCCTCGAGCAAGAGACGTATCACTACGAACTCCAGGACGTGCCGGAGCCGAATCTCTATCGAGATATCTTCTCCTATCAGTTCCCGCCCATGATCGCCTTCAACCACCGGCTCGTGCCGATGGATCCGCCGGATGAGATGTGGATGACCGACACGACCTTCCGCGACGGCCAGCAATCTCGGCCGCCGTTCACCGTGAAGCAGATCGTCGATCTGTACACGATGCTGCACCGTCTCGGCGGGCCGAACGGCATGATCCGGATGAGCGAGTTCTTCGTCTACACCGAGGCGCAGAAGAAGGCGGTAGCGGCGTGCCTGGAGCTCGGATACCGGTATCCGGAGATCACGGGCTGGATTCGGGCGCGCAAGGAAGACTTCAAGCTCGTGAAGCAGATGGGGCTGCGGGAGACGGGGATCCTGACCTCGGTGTCGGACTACCATATCTTCATGAAGCTGAAGCAGACCCGGCGAGAGGCGATGGATGGGTACCTCGACATCGTGCGCTCGGCGCTGGAGGCGGGAGTCGTGCCGCGGTGCCATCTTGAGGACATCACGCGGGCGGACTTCTACGGCTTCGTGGTGCCGTTCGTGCAGGAGCTCATGCGGCTGTCGAAAGAGGCGAAGATGCCCATCAAGGTGCGCGCCTGCGACACGCTCGGGTATGGGACAGCCTATCCGGGGACGTCGATGCCGCGCAGCGTCAAGGGAATCATCTACGGGCTCGTCCACCACGCGGGCGTGCCGCCCGAATGGCTGGAGTGGCACGGCCACAACGACTTCTATCGCGCCGTGAGCAATGCGGGTATCGCCTGGATGTACGGGTGCGCGGCGGCGAACGGAACGCTGCTCGGGATCGGCGAGAGGACCGGGAATGCTCCCATCGAGGCGCTGGTGTTCGAGTACATGCAGCTCCGCGGCACTGCCAAGGGAATGCAGACACAGGTGATCACGGAGATTGCGGACTACTTCGAGAACGAGATCGGCTATGAGATTCCGCACAACCAGCCGTTCGTGGGCCGGGACTTCAACGTCACGCGCGCCGGCATCCACGCCGACGGCCTGCTCAAGGACGAGGAGATCTACAACATCTTCGACACGGACGCTCTGCTGAACCGGCCGGTGGGAGTGTCAATCAGCAACACGTCCGGCACCGCGGGGATCGCTCACTGGATCAACGCGTATTACAAACTGAAGGCGAACCACATCATCGAAAAGTCTCACCCGGGCATCGCCAAGATCGCCGCGGCAATCGAGACGGAGTACGACGACGGGCGGACGACGTCCATGTCCGACCCGGAGATGGCGGCGCTGGTCAAAGAGCACATTCCGGAGCTGGGATCGGCGCCGCAGGAGTAAGCGCTGGGGACGGCTCCGTCGTAGGGCCAATCGAGTATCGGTCTGAAAGGGCTCGGCGCGTGCCGGGCCCTTTCTCTCTGGCCGCGGCGGGAGGGCTGTGGCTCAGGCCTTCACGATGCCGGCTATCAGCGCCAGGCCGCCCAGGACGGTGAGCGCCCAGCCAAGAAGCCCGGCCTGGCGGGCGCGCTTGGCGACGAAGGCGCAGTAGTCGGCCGGCCTCCGCCAGGTGACGATGCCCGGGACGTCGTCCCCGAGAGGATCGACGCGGGGCTGGGAGGTCAGTCCGGCGATGCGGCCGCAGAGGCTGATCGGAAGCCCGACCGGGATCGCCCACAGCTTGACCTGCATGGTGGCGCCCACGTCGACGTAGGACTCGACGTAGATGGGGGCGTCGAAGTGGACGCAGCCCGAAGGGACGTAGACGGACTCGCCGCCGTTCACGAGCCGGAAGTCCACCGCCTTGGTCTCCCGCTGCGTGACACGCCAGCCGCTGTCATCCTGCTCCTTCTCTCGCAGCACATAGTGGTAGTAGGCGCATTCCTGGGGGAAGTAGGCGGGGATGACGGGAGTGTCGCACTCGACCTTGCCGAGGGTCCACACCGCGTCGCCGGTGTGGGCCTGCGCCAGAGGAAGCTCGGGTGCGCGGCGATAGCGCCAGCCTCGGGCGTCGCGGAGACGCCCCTCGCGAAAGGCAAACTGGCCGGCGAGCACGAGCGCCAGTCCGCCGACCGGAAAGTACCAGGCGGGGAATGGGGCCTGCTGTCGGTAGACGACGAGCCAGGTCACGGCGTAGAACCCGATCAGCCCTGCCGCGACGAGGACAAGGAGAAGGCCGATCCACATCGGCCACGGCGTCGCGGCGGGTGGCGCGCTGCCGAAGCGCTTCGGCAGCGCCTTTAGCCGGGCCCCGCAGGCGAAGCAGCAGACCTCGCTCCCGAGGTTCGGCGCATGGCAGCGGTGGCATTCGGTGTGTTGGATGGTGTCGGTCATGGCGGCTCGCTCGGCGATGTCGGGATAGTATTCCATAGGAGGGGTGGGGTATGTGATGGGGAGGCGAAGGATGGGTGGGGTGGGAGCAGGACACGACAGGCGTGAATTCGGGCTTAGCAACCACGCCAAAACAAGGTGGGCAGGCTGGCGAAACAGGGGAACTTCTGATAGAATCGCGACGCTGAATGCGGGGGGAAAGCAGGGGAATTCGCGCTGGGCTTCTGGGAGCTTCCCTCGGATGGAGGTTGGTGAGATGAGAGGTATCCGGCTGGCCCTGGTCGCGGCGTTGGTGATGGTGTGTGTGGCGGGAGGGGGCGCGGGGGCGGCGGTAGTCCCAATCGAGGGGAAACTCCTCGTGGAGTACTGGGACAGCAACAATGTCCTTCACGCGTACTTGATGACAGGCGACTCCAGTACCGTGGTGCCGCTGCCCTGGACATTGACCGTGGACCTTCCGGAACTCTCACCCGACACCGCGAAGGTGGCCTACAGCTTCCTCGTTCCGAGCACCCCCTACCCTGAGGCCGCAGATATCTGGGCGGCGAACCTAGACCTGAGTGACGCGGTCAACCTCACCGACGTGGCGGGCCTCGGCGGCGTCAACTGCAACCCCGCCTGGTCCCCGGATGGTCGCATGATCGCCTTTAACCACTCCGACCCGACGGTGGGGCAGCTCAGATGTGGGTCAGGCTTCCAGGTGTGGTTGATGAACGCCGACGGGACAAACCTCCATCAGTGGATCTCATCGCCGACCGACCTGACGATGTCAGCAAGCTGGGCGCCGGACGGATATATTGTCGCTGAAGGCCCGGCTCAGAGCTGCCTGACCGGCGACATCACCGGCGCGAACCTCCGCACCCTTCCGGGTGTGAACGGGCGAGATGTGGAGTGGTCACGGGATGGAGCGACCATCGCCTATACCACGCTGGAGCCGGCAACGGAGGCAGGCGAGCCGGGTGTCTGGGAGCGTCTCTGCCTGTCCGA
>Ga0307378_10009349_pt1 | contig 12893 bp, 9 predicted proteins | sample UN1MG_FD_202238 | JGI IMG/M metagenome (GOLD analysis project Ga0307378, IMG submission 202238) | Soil microbial communities from Risofladan, Vaasa, Finland - UN-1 | ecosystem: Environmental > Terrestrial > Soil > Coastal area > Acid sulfate soil | place: Finland: Risofladan, Vaasa | collected...
CGCGTCGGTCCACACCAGCATGATCCGCACCGGCTGGCTGGGGTCGTCGGCGGCCACCGCTTCGTTCCACTCCTCGCCGGTGCTGTCGAACACCATCGGGTTGTCGTAGTACCAGACGTTCACCGAAGGATCGACGACCGCCTCGACGTCCATCCGCCCCCAGCCCTGCTTGCTGTCGAAGGGGTGGCCCAGCGTGCCGCCGTCGGCGTCCTGGTTGCCGGCCAGGTCCCGCGACACCGGCAGGAAGGCGGCCTTGACCATCGCCGGGCTGGGATCGCTCACGTAATCCGGCAGGTTCCGGTAGAACTCGATGAACAGGGCGACGGCCCCGCTGACGTGCGGAGAGGCCATGCTCGTGCCGCACATCGTCGTGTAGCTGCTGCTGGAGGTCGTCGAATCAACGTAGCACCCCGGCGCCACCATGTGAGGGATGGTCCGCCCGTCCAGGGCCGGACCGTGCGCCGTGTTGCTGGACAGGTCGTCGATGTCCAGAATTTGCGCCCCGCCGCTGGTCTGCATCTTCGTCGAGCCGATGTTGAAGATGTTCTTCGCTTCGTCCGGCGAGCCCTGCGAACTCGTGCCGCCGTAGCCGTTCATGAACGACAGCACATAGCTCAGCGGCTCATTCCCGGTCACGTTCGGATCGGCGTCGCGCACCCCGATGTCCACCTGCATGGTGTCGTCGTCATAGCCCTGTGGCGTGCCGGCCGGCCCCCAACTGTTCCCCGACAGCGACCCGCCGTTGTTGTACGAGTCGGTCATCAGCAGCAGCATGCCGCCCGCCTGTGTGTACCACGGGCTGTACACCTGCTCCACCAGGTTCGCACCCGGCGACATCCCCAGCCCCCGCAGAAAGCCGTAGCTGTCCAACGTGCCGCTGACCCCGTCCGCCGCCATGATGCCTGCCGTGTGCGTACCGTGGCTGCTCGTGGAACTGCCGCCGCACGTCACCCCGCTGCACGCGATCAGACGGTTGATCAGATCGGGGTGGTCGTTCTGCACCCCGCCGTCCACGTTGGCGATGATCACGCCGTTGCCGTCGATACCGACAGCGGACAGCCAGGCCGGGTAACCCGGAAACGCCAGATTCGAGCCGTCCACGTTGTTCGCGCAGACCTGGTCGCTCATCTCGCCCCGCAGACCGCCGTCTTTGGGGACCACGCGTGCGTTGTACACGCCCGGGATATTGGCCACGTCGCCCAGTTTGGCCGTCGACAGTTCGAAGCCGGCGATCTCGAAGATGTTGTTCAGAACCCCGCCGCCGCGGTACTGCCCGCCCAGCGCCTCGATCTGATCGATGACGGCACCCGTGTCGGCTCCGCGGTAGAGCAGCACGCGGACTTCGTCACTCCGGTCGGCAAGATTGCGATACCTCGGCTGCAGGCGGTAGGCCGGAGCGAACGACCCGGCCCAGCGTACCTCGGCCAGCCCGGCCGACTCGTCACGAGCATTCATCTCGCCCCACACGACGTACGTATAAGGATGGATGTACTGCACGACCTGCAGCCCGTTGGCCTGCAGAGCATCGAGCCATTCGGCCTTGGTGGGCCCCACCATCTGCACCAGGTGCAGGTCCGGTCCCGCCGCACGCCCTGCTTCCAGGCCGGCCGGGAGCATTCCAGCAACGGTGGGCACCGCCAGCGGATCGAAGCGCAAGCCGCCCAGGTCCAGCTCGAACGCGTCCGCTTCCTCGCGGAACTCGACGCTCGATCGTCGCAGACGGCCAAACTCGCCCGGGCTCGATTCCATCCAGACGAAGCTGCCGTAGTCGATCTGCCCCGCCGCCTGAAGGCCCAGTCCCGTCAGACCGGGCGCTGCCTTCGCCGGCACGCGAACGTAATGATTCCCCGGTTGTGCCGACGACGTGTCAGCGGCGCCCGCCGGCACCGCGATCAGCGTCGCAACGAACCAGGCCGTTGCCCAAACGCGTAGCTCCTTCCACATGCTTCATCTCCGAATGGGTATGATGGTTATCAGGACGGACAGATGAGGTCGGTCGGTCGGGCCGCCCCTAAGTCCTTTCATCTCAACGGGATGGCTTCTTCCCCTGTCGTACGCCGGTCGGATCGCGAGGCATTGCCTCGGCCGCGGGCGACTGCCGCAAGCCGGCCTGACAGTCGCCGGGGAGCGAACGCCAGTGCTTACTCCGCGGGCGGCTTCCGGTGCACAAAACCCCCGCCGGCGGAAACACCGCCCCAAACGCCGGGAAGAATCTGCCCTGCCTCACGCGAAACGCCGCCCGGTGTGCGGTACTCCAGGCCGCTTGGTACTGCGCTCCACTGCAATCCGCTCGACCCCCATTCTAGCCCAGACGAGGGCCTGACTGCAACCGCCGCACCGCGGTGGTCTCATAACTCCTCGCCGCACAGCAACCTGCGCCCTTTTCGAGCCAGACACCGACCGCGTCCTTCGCGCCTGCCATGGCCCGCCATCGCCTTTGTCGGGTGGTTACGCCACCGCAGCGTCACGTGTACGCCCGGATGCCCGTGACGGCCTCGCCCAGGATCAGCGTGTGAATATCGTGCGTTCCCTCGTAGGTGTACACGCTCTCCAGGTTGCACATGTGCCGCCCGCACTGGTGGTCGTCGCAGATGCCCGCCGCCCCCAGAATGTCGCGCGCCGTCCGGGCGATCTTCAACGCGATCTCCACGTTGTTCATCTTGGCCATCGAGACGTGATAGTGCCGAAGCTGACCCGCCTCCTTGAGCTGGGCCAGACGATAGGCCAGAAGTTGCCCCTTCGTGATCTCGGTGATCATCCAGGCCAGCTTCTTCTGCACCAGTTGGAACCCGCCGATCGGCCGATCGAACTGCACGCGCGTCCGGGCGTAGCGCAAGGCCTCGTCGTAACAGGCCATGGCCGCCCCCAGCACGCCCCAGGCGATGCTGTACCGGGCCTGATCCAGACAGGCCAGCGCCGCCCCCAGCCCGACTTCGCTCCCGGGCAGCAGGTTCGCCTCCGGCACCCGCACCTTGTCGAACACCAACTCCGACGTCACCGACGCCCGCAACGAGAACTTGTTCCGGATCAGCGGCGCGGTGAATCCCGGCATCCCCTGCTCCACCAGGAACCCGCGAACCTGCCCGTCCAGCTTGGCCCACACGATGGCCACCTGGGCGATGCTCCCGTTCGTGATCCACATCTTCGAGCCGTTCAGAACGTAATCACCGCCGTCCCGCGTGGCCCGGGTCGTCATGCCCGACGGGTTGGATCCGTGGTCGGCCTCGGTCAACCCGAAACAGCCCACCAGCTCCCCCCTGGCCAGCCCGGGCAGCCAGCGCTGCCTCTGCTCCTCGCTGCCGTAGGCGAAGATCGGCCACATGCACAGGCTGGACTGCACCGACACGAAGCTGCGCAGCCCGCTGTCGCAGCGCTCCAGTTCCTGGTTGATCAGCCCGTAGCTGACCGGCCCGACGTCCGTGCAGCCGTACCCGTCGAGGTTGGCCCCCAGCACGCCCAGCTCGCCCATCCGCGGGATCAGGTGTACCGGGAAGGTCCCCTCCCGGTTGTGCTGCTCGATGATCGGCATCACCTCGGCGTCCACGAAGCGCCGCACCGTCTGCCGGATGAGCCGTTGCTCGTCGGTCAGCAGCTCGTCGATGCGGTAAAAATCCGGCGACTCGTAGACGCTCATCACGATTCACTCCAGCCGCCGACATTCTAGTTGGGATGGCCCCACCCGGCGAGGCGCCCCCGCCGGTTTGGCCGCCCGATGCCTTGGCCGTATACTGAGGAATTTGGATCAGTGTCGGCCTGCGGTTTCGGGGTAGGAAGTCCCGGCGTGAATCAGTTCCAGTTATCCAGCGAGTACGAGCCCAAGGGTGATCAGCCGCAGGCCATCGAGAAGCTTGTCAAGAGCTTCGAGGCCGGGGCGAGCCGCCAGTGCCTCCTCGGCGTGACCGGATCGGGCAAGACCTTCACCATGGCCCACCTCATCGCCCGCCTCAACCGCCCCACGCTGGTCATCTCGCACAACAAGACCCTGGCTGCCCAGCTCTACGAGGAGTTCCGCGAGCTTTTCCCCCAGAACGCCGTCGAGTACTTCGTCTCCTATTACGACTACTACCAGCCCGAGGCCTACATCCCCCAGCGCGACATCTACATCGAGAAGGACGCCTCCCGAAACGACGACCTCGACCGCCTGCGGCTCAGCGCCACCAGCTCGCTCGTCTCCCGCCGCGACGTGGTCATCGTGGCCAGCGTCTCCTGCATCTTCGGCCTGGGCTCGCCCGAGGACTACAAGTCCTCCGTGATCGTGATCGACGTCGGCCAGCGCGTCGACCGCGACGAGCTCCTGCGCCGCTTCGTCGAGCTGCAATACGCCCGCAACGACGTGGACTTCAAACGCGGCACCTTCCGAGTCCGCGGCGACGTCGTCGAGCTGCACCCCGCCTACGAGCAGTTCGGCTACCGCATCGAGATGTTCGGCGACGAGGTCGACCGCATCGACCTGATCAACCCCACCACCGGCCAGTCGCTGGCCAGCGAGCAGCGCATCTTCATCTACCCCGCCGTCCACTACGTCATGCCCGAGGAGCGAATCGAGGCCGCCTGCCAATCCATCGAGGCCGAACTCGAGCAGCGCCTCATGGAGCTGCGCCGGCACGGCAAGCTCCTCGAGGCCCAGCGCCTCCAGGCCCGCACCAAGTACGACCTCGAGATGCTCCGCGAGGCCGGCTTCTGCTCCGGCATCGAGAACTACTCCCGACACCTGAACGGCACCGCGCCCGGAGCCAAGCCCTACACCCTGGTCGACTACTTCCCCGAGGACTTCCTGCTCATCCTGGACGAGTCCCACGCCACCATCCCGCAGCTCAACGCCATGTTCGCCGGCGACCGGTCGCGCAAGGAGGTCCTGGTCGAGCACGGCTTCCGTCTGCCGTCCTGTCTGGACAACCGCCCCATGCGCTTCGAGGAGTTCCGCGGCATGTGGAACCAGGCCCTCTTCGTCAGCGCCACACCCGCCCCCTACGAGCTGGAGGCCTGCGGCGGTGAGGTCGTCGAGCAGATCATTCGCCCGACCGGCCTGGTCGATCCGCCCATCGAGGTCTGCCCCGCCCGCGGCCAGGTCCCCGACCTCCTCCACCGCATCACCGAGCGGGCCGCCATCGGCGAGCGCGTCCTGGTCACCACCCTGACCAAGCGCCTGGCCGAGGACCTCTCCCAGTACATCCGCCAGGAGGGCCTCCGCGGCAAGTACCTCCACAGCGAGATCGACACCCTGGAACGCGTCAAGATCATCAACGAGCTGCGGGCCGGCGAGTTCGACGTCCTGGTCGGCGTCAACCTGCTGCGCGAGGGGCTTGACCTGCCCGAAGTGTCGCTGGTCGCCATCCTCGACGCCGACAAGGAGGGCTTCCTCCGCAGCGAGACCTCTCTGGTTACTCAGAGCATGCAGCGGGCCATCGAGGAGACCGACCGCCGCCGAAAGGTCCAACTCGAATACAACCAGGAGCACGGCATCACTCCCGAGACCATCCACAAGGCCATCCGCACCGGCCTGCAAAGCGAGTTCAAGGCCCGCAAGGTCGCCGCCGAAGCCATCCGGGCCTCCGAGCAGGAGATGGACCGCACCGAACTGATCGCCACCCTGGAGGCCGACATGCTCGAAGCTGCCGAGGCCCTCGAATTCGAACGAGCCGCCAGACTCCGCGACCGCATCCAGGAGTTGAAGGACTCCCCCGAACTCGTCGTAACCGCCCCCACGCCCGATGGAATAGATGGGCGCCCTGGCGCCACACTTGGCAAGGACGTTGACGGCAGCGCCAACTCCAAACCCCAACACCAGCACCGAAAAGCCTCCAGCCCCCGCCGCCGAAGCTCCCGACCCGGCCGGTGACCGACCGGCGTCCCGGAGGGACGTTTGAATGTAGCCAGCCGTTTCAACGGCTGGTTCGCGGCGCTCCCAAATTCTGTTTCTCCTTCCCCACTCGCGCCGGCAGCTACCCAGGGCTTTCGTCAGGCCGACAATTTGCTATAGTAGCCGGGGCGGGCGCGGCGCTGCGGGCGTAGCGAGGATTGTGCCGTTCCTCCGTTGACAGGTGGATCGGGGCCCGGCGCCATCGGCCCGCGAGCCTGTTGCGACGATTTGAGAGGTGGAACCGGAATAAACCCGCGCCAGCCCAGCGCTTAGACTCCATCGCCCGGTCTCCCGGGCTGCGCCGCGCCGCGCACTCGAACGGATCAAGTGATTTGCTCGGAGGAACTGACGTGAGATATCAATTCGACGTGCAGGCAGCCAAGAAGGCGATTTGCAGATTCAATCGAGCTCCCTCGTTCGTTGCAACGGATTGCGTCCTCGACAAGTTCTTCCCAATCAAGGGCCGACCGACTCACGCGAGCGAAATCGCGGTTTACGTGGTCCTGATCGACGGGCTTTGGGCAACGCAGCTCTATCGCGATAAGGGGGCAGCGGACAAGATTGCCAAAGCTCTCGTTGACAACTGGCCAAGTCTCGCGCGTGAACCGCGTCGGCTGAAGCCGGATGATCTTGAGCGCAGGCCGCAACAAGTGTATCAAGCAGCGAAACCGCTTCTGGATGTGGTCTTCAACAGGACCCGAACAAGGACAAAGCACTATTCATTTGCGACAAAGTTTCTCCATTGGATGACACGGGTACATTTCCCGCCGGTCGATCGTAATGCGAGAATAGCCATCAACTGGTTTCAGGGTCAGCAGGCTTGTCCGAGGGCCTTACGAATAAACAAATGTCAGCCCCATGCCGACGGGTACGTCGCGGAGTATGAGAAATGGATAATATTTTACTACGATTTACTCAACAGCATCGATCGCACTGACAGAAAGATTCTGCTCGACGTTGATCGCAGTTCCCAACCAGATCAAGTTCGCGTGGGCAACAGCATTCTGCGAGTGCTCGATAAAGTGTTCTTTATTTTGGGGAAGGACATCAACAACCGGGAACTTACCGTGAATAGGAGGAAGAAGTAGCACCGCGCATGCCTACAGACACTCCGCGTGCTGTCGCTCGCGGCGATCCGAGCGGTGGCAAGCGTTGCGTCGGCGTCCACGATCAGGCACATATTGGTGTAGCGACGGTCTGCATCACGCTGTGAACTCTGGGCGGAGCTCCGGTACATCCCCCACAATCGTCCATGCTCGCATACCCGGCCGCCAGGCGAGGTCCTTTTGGCGGTTTACCCGGCGGTCCCGCAGCACTCGCAGTACGTGCTCCCTCCGGAAAGGCCCCTCGATGTCCAGGCCCCGCGCCACGTACCATCCATACGCTTTCAGGAGGTTTCTTTGGAGCGCGTGAAACAGCGTGCAAAACTCCTCCGGCATCAAGCCACCGCGAATCGGGGAAATGGCACCCAACACTTCCCGCACCCTCTTGACCTCGCCCCGTTCCTTGCTGATCTCACAATGATGACAACCTGTTGCAGGAGCAGCATGCGTCCGGAGCATTTCCATATAGGTCAACGACAGTGGTCCAGACGAATGCGCCAGCCGCCAATAGAATCTCCTGGTCCCCCAGACTACCGCATCCTTCGCCGAGCCGAAGACCGTCAAATCCAGCAGGGCGACGATCGCCTCGTCGGACGGCACGCCTCGGCGAACGATGTTGGCCAGCTTCTTTGCGGGGATGTCCGGAGCCACAGACAGTTTGCCTTTCCCGAATGCCCGAAGAGTCTCTCTTATGATTCTGGGCACCTCCTGACTTGGAAGCGTCGCGGCGTCGGACCGACTTTCCAAGGCAGCCTCCAGCCGAGGTATCTGGGCGTTAAGGTAGTCGAGCCTACTTCTCTCCCATAATCGGACGAGCGTTGCCTCAGCAATGCCAAGAGCATTGCCCGTTTTCTGGATGAAAGCTGCCTCCTCCTTGCCGAGGCGCCCGTCTGCACAAGCCACGTCGAAGAGGGTACCCACGACCCGCCGGGCCCGTTTACTGTCCCCGGAGAATTCCGCTACGGCTAGGGACTTCGTTTCCGCGACGATCTTCTCCGCCTCAACCCGGCGAAGCCCAATGGACTCACCCGCTTGACGCAGAATAACGGATTCCTCATTCGAGATATCCCCGTCGGCCCTGGCGGCCAGAATCATGCACTTGAATTGAAAGAGATCGTCTTGATGCGGGCGAAGCACCTCTTGCTCCCAACGGTCCAAGTCGGTTACCCAGCGCTGTGACTGGCGAACGTGAGGCGAAAGCAGGGCAACTCCAGAGCGGAGCCTGCGGACAAGCTGCGCCACCTCCATTACCCTGTCGTGATAGTTTTCTGCCCTAGCGTATGCCAAGGCGCTGATTTCGGCTGCGAATTGTTGGGGGCCGGAGCGAAGAAACTCGATGGCGCCAGCTTCCTCCGGCGTCAGCGCCCCACGAGCCTCATCACCTCTTGCTTCGAGTTGAGCAACCAACTCACGAAGCCGGGCCTTGTGGGTTTCTTCTTCGAACATCGCCTCGCCGGGAGATTCAGCCCGCAACTCCAGGCAGTTGAAGAACACGGTGCAGGGATTGGTTTCGTCACCAGAAGCCGAGCCTCCAATGCGCTCTTCGTACTGCGCCAAGACACGAGCTTCGATCGCGCGACGAGCTTCCGCCGCTTTTTGTGAGATGAGTTGGACCGTCTCCTGACAATACTCCTTGTCCTTGAGCGCATCGAATGCCGATGGCGTCGGTGCCGAACGGGCAAGTTCAGTGCATTTTGAGATGAGTTCCTCGGCGTTTGATCCCTGCGCGGCCGGAAGAGACTCGACGCTCCTGCGAATCGTGTCAATTGTCTCGCGAAGCCTGGATTGTTCCTGGGCACGGCGCTCCTCGCGCTCTGCAAGAACGCGCGCCTCAATTGCGCTTTCGGCTGCCGCAGCCTTTTGCGCAATCAGTTGGGTCGTTTCGTGACAGTACTCCTTGTCTTCAAGGCTGTGGAATGCCGACGTGGGCGGCGCCGTCCTGGCGAGTTCCGTGCATTTGGAGAGTATTGCTTCCGCATTATCCCCCTGCGGCGCGGCAAGAGATTCGGCGGCCTTGCGAATCGTGAAGATCCTGTCCCGTAGCTTGGATTGTTCCGCGCCGCGGCCGGCCTCTTCGGCGATCTTGCGTTCGATTTCAGCGAGCTGCTTGCGGAGGCGAGTGTTCTGCTCCGAGAGGTTGTCCGCCGCTTCCTCGCGCTGCTGTGCCTGTGCTGCGAGAACTGCTGCCTCATATTGTTGGGTGCGTGCGATTTGCTCTGCTCGAAGACTCTGGTGGACATTCAGCAGGATGTTCGCCCAGTCTCGCCCTTTCTCGGACATGTGCCAAATCCCGCCGCGCGAGACCCCTCGCACGCCCATTTCGTACGCCGCAGTCTACCTTGGAAGTTTGCTGCCGTGCAATGGCGGTGACCCGCAACGCCGACCTGCTCGAAGCGCCACAACTCCTGGAGTTCGAAGTCGCCGCCAGACTCCGCGCCCGAATCAAGGAGCTGAAGGGGTTCCCCGAGCTCGTCGTCGCCGTCCCGACCCCCGACGAGGTTGATGGCCGCCCAAAATACGAGCGTCGAAAGCCCTCCAGCCCCCCGCGCCCAGGAGGTTCGTTGAAGAAGTGACGTTCGTGCGGGACCAGCTTCCCGGCCGGTCGGTCGTTCAGGGCGGCACGGAGCCGCCGCAGGCAGACCCGTGTGCCCATTGGCGCACCACCCGGCCCGTCAGTGAGCCGCCCCGGCCCCCCGCCGCCTACCGCAGGTCCACCGTTTCGATCGTGGCGTCCACGCCGAACGGGTCGATGTTCACGATCACCGCCTCGCCGCAGAAGAAGTCGAGCCCGTTCAGGAACTCGATGCCGGTCAGATCGAACTCCTCCACGAACGCGCCGGTGAACGGGTCGAAGTCCTCTTCCGACAGCAGCTCGATCGCGTCCAGGCAGGGATACTCCAGCAGCAGCGTCTCCCCTTCATAGACCAGCACGCCCTGCACCGCCCCATCCACCGCGTACCGCACGTAGATGTCGTACCCCGTGTCGTTCTCGATCCCCAGCAGCGTGATGTTCGGCAGCTCCTCCACGACGAGCTGCTCGGTAATGCTGATGATGACGTCCGCGTCGTCCGCGATGATGATCGTCTCCTCCCGACCCACCAGCCCGGCCGGAAGAGGCCCCATGCGGGGGTCGTGGTCCTGAATCACCGTCACCCGGTCCCCGATATCGAGCTCCAGTGCCGCCAGCACGTCCAGGACGCCTTCGCCGATGCCGGTGGAACAACCGGCCAGTAGTCCGCCCAGGGCAACCAGGGCCAACGCCCCCGCCCGACGCATAAACCTTGGCATGGCAAGCCTCCCGTGTTCAGGAAATGATTGTTGTCCCGCCACATGGCCCATAGCCGAACCGCCCCGGGATGGTACGAAAAATCACCCGCCCCGGCAAGTCCGCCGTCTTGTCGCCGGTCCGCCGGCCGCGTATCATACCGGCCACCGACGCATTGGGCCGCCGGCTTGTCACACACATCGCCCCTTGTGGGCAACGGAGAAATTGGTCATGTCCACCCATCGACTCGGGGTATGCGGACTCGTTGCGCTCTGGCTCGGGGCAGTTGCTGCGGCTCAGGACGCCGCCCCGCCGCCGGACACGTCGCCGCCGGCCGCTCAGCCCGGCCAGGAAGCCGACCTTCCAGGCATCGAGCCGACCGCCGATCAGGTCGTGCGCCGAATGAGCGATTACCTCAAGAGCCTGAAAGGCTTCCATTTCGAGACCGAGAACGTCTTCGACGTGGTCGAGTCGGACGGCGAGAAGATCCAACTGTCGCGCCGGGTCCAGGTCGATTTCCGCCGGCCGAATGCGCTCCGTGGCTGTTCGCAGGGCGACAACGAATGGGACGCCGCCTACTGGTACGACGGAAGACGCGTTGCCATCCTCCAGCGCAAGCTCAACGTCTATTCGGTCGTGGATGCCCCGCCCACCACCGACGAGATGCTCGACTACATGAACGAACGCTACGGGCTGGCCGTCCCTACCGCCGATATCCTCTTCTCCGACGTGTACACCGTCCTCATGGACGGCGTGGAAACCGGCCGACTCGTCGGGGAACATCGCGTCGGGGACGTGCCGTGCCATCACCTGGCCTTCACGCAGAGCAACATCGACTGGCAGCTCTGGGTCGACGCGGGCCGGAATCCCCTGCCGCGCAAGCTCGTGGTGACCTACAAGGAGGCGGAGTGCTGCCCGCAGTTCTCCGCCACGTTCCTCAAATGGAACACCGAACCCGCATTCAGCGACGCCGACTTCCAGTTCACGCCGCCCCAGGATGCCGAGCAGACCGAGCTGATCCCCCGCGAGCCGCCGGCCGAGCAGCCCGAACCGGGCGAGGAGGCCCACGACTAAGACGGTGAAGATTTCCAGGACACGCGACCCCCCCGGGAAGGACTCCCGGGGTTTCAAAGGAGTTGGAGCATGGTTTCAAGAGCGACACAAACCGCCTTTTTGACTCTGCTGGCCAGTCTGTTCATCCTGACCACCGCCGACGCTCAGCAGCCCAAGCGCAAGGTCCTCAAAGGCCAGGAGCGACCGCGCGTCGAGACGGGCCACGGCGACCACTCCAAGGGGTACCAGCCCAGCCCCCGCCAGTACCAGCCCGGGTACGGGTCCGTCCGCTACGGCCAGCGGTCCGGGTATCGCCCCTACTACGGTGACCCCGGCGTGCCCCGCAAAGAACTGCGCCAGACACGCGTCGTCCACTACCCGCCCCGCGGCACCGTCGTGCGCTACCTGCCCACCGGTCATCGCACCGTCGTCGTCCGTGACCGCCACTACTACAGCCACGACAACGTCTTCTACCTCTCGGTCGGCCGCGGCCCCGACGTGCATTACGTCGTCACCCGCCCGCCCATCGGCGTGGCGGTGGCGTTCCTGCCCTCGACCTATCAGGTCGTCTACTATGGCGGACGCCCCTACTACTACGATGACGACGTCTACTACGCCGAGGAGGTCGTCGAGAACCGTCCGCAGTACGTCGTGGTCGAGCCCCCCATCGGGGCGACCATTGTGCGGCTGCCCACCGAGCACAAGGTCGTGGTCGTCAAGGGGCGGCGCTACTACAATGTCGACCGGTACTACTATGAGCCCTGCATGTACGGCGCGTCGGTTGTCTATCGTCGTGTGTCAATCGACATCCACTAGCAGCGTCCCGTAACCGCACCGGTCGCCCCTCAGGAATCGTCTCCGGCCCCCCCCTGCGCACGGGCGGGGGCCTTCGGCGTTTCGAGTCCAGCTCGGTGGCACTGTCCCGCCCCAGCGTGTAGGGTGCATCTCGATGCACCTGCTCGTCTAAGCGGCACTGCAGGCTCTGCCCACTCGTCTACCTCGAGACGTGATCCTGATGCCCGATCTTGACCTCGACCGACTCCGCAACACCTGGCGCGACCTGCCCGACACAGACGTCGCCCGCGCCCTGGCCCGCCCCGACGACTATCCGCCCGAAGTACTGGCCGTCATCCGGCAAGAGGCACACCGCCGACAACTGGACCCTGCAACCGTCGACCTCTCCGAGGACGACCGGCCCGCCCAGGCGATCCGGTTCCTTCGCGCCATCACCCGGTTCTTCCGTCTTCTTGCCCTGCTGATTCACTACTTTGTCCGGGCCCATCCGCTGGTCAGCGCGGTCGGTTTCGGCATCATCAACGCCGTCCTCCCTCGATTCCTGCCTCAGGCCATGACCTGGCCCGTCTGGATCGCCGAGACGTTGTTCTTGATTGTGTGCTACCTGGCCGGGTTGGCCTACGTCTCCTGGCCTCTGCGGCGCTACGCCGGCGTCATCGCGATCACCTTCGCAGCCTGGGCCGGGCACACCGCGGTTGGTGTTCTGATCATGCTGCTATGGACGCTCAGCAACTATCCGCTGCGCATGTGGCTTTTCACCTGGACTGCCCACCTTGTGATTGTCGGCGTCATTCCCTGTGGACTACTGTGCGCAGCC
>Ga0307378_10009350_pt1 | contig 12892 bp, 8 predicted proteins | sample UN1MG_FD_202238 | JGI IMG/M metagenome (GOLD analysis project Ga0307378, IMG submission 202238) | Soil microbial communities from Risofladan, Vaasa, Finland - UN-1 | ecosystem: Environmental > Terrestrial > Soil > Coastal area > Acid sulfate soil | place: Finland: Risofladan, Vaasa | collected...
ATAGCTGAAGACTGGGCCATCGGTGCACACGTACTTGTCCCCGATCAGGCAGTGGTTGCACTTGCCGACACCACACCGCATGTGCCGCTCCAGCGTGGTGTAGATGCTCTCCTCCGCCAGCCCCATTTTGAGCAAGTCGGCGGTGACGAATTGGATCATGATCGGCGGCCCGCAGACGAATGCGGCAGTCTTCCCCGGGGCAATCTCGACCTGGGCGAAGAGACTGCCGACCACTCCCACGTGTCCCGTCCACGAATCGTTCGCCGTATCCACCGTGACGAGGAGCTGCATATCGTCGCGCCCGCGCCACTTCTCGAGTTCGTCCTTGTACACCAGGTCCGCGGGCGTGCGCGCCCCATAGAGGACGGTGATCCTCCCGAACTCGTCCCGCGCCCCCAGCATCTCCCAGATGAGCGGCCGCAGTGGAGGCAGCCCGATCCCGCCCCCGACGAACAGGATGTCGCGCCCCTTCACTTCCGCCACGGGGAACCCGTTGCCGAGCGGGCCGCGGATCCCGACCTGGTCACCCGCGCCGAGCCCGTGTAGGGCATCTGTCAGCGCCCCCGTCCTCCGCACCGTAATCTCGAATCCGTCGGCCCCGTCCCGCGGCGACGCCAGACAGAAGGGCGCCTCGCCGACCCCAAACACCGACACCTCCACGAACTGCCCCGGATGATAGCCGAACGCTTGCCAGCGGCCGGGATCCTGGAACTGCAGCCGGAAGGTCTTCGTGTCGTACGTTTCGTCCCGAACGTCTGCGATCTTCGCCAGGTCGGGCAGGTAGATGTTCTCCATCATAGCGCTCCGCGCCGGATCTTAGCCGTGACGCTCGGCATGTCGTTTGCCCCGAGGCAGGCGGTCACACAGCGCCCGCACCCCACGCACCCATGTGTCTCGAGCGGTTTGGCGAACTGATGGCTCAGTTTGTGGAAGAACCGCGCCTTGAGACGGTCCTTTCGCGCCGCCCTGGGATTGTGGCCGCTCGCCTCTCGCGCGTGGCATTCGTAGAGGCAGCTGTCCCAGATCCGGTCGCGCTCTCCTGACGTCCCCCACTGGCGATCCGCGGTGAGGAAGCAGGAGCAGGTCGGGCAGACGAACGAACAGCCGCCGCACTCCAGGCAGCGCTCCGCCATCTCCTCCCACACCGCCTCAGGCACCCGGTCGAACGTCACTGTGCGCAGCACCGCCGCGAAGTACGCCTTGTGATCCCCGAACCGCTCCTCTGCCGCCCTCGCAGCCTCCTCGCGCGCCCGAACGAGCGTCTGCGGCGCAGGTGCGAACATGCCGTTCGATCTGCCGACGAGGTCCGCTCCCCGCTGAGAGCCCACCTCCACGAGGCACTCGCCCGACAGGCGCGTCAGTTGGAGGTCGTAGCCGGCATCGAGAAACGGACCGCTGTGCGCGCACACGCAGAAGCAGTTCTCGCCGGGCTGGTCACAGGCCAGCGCGATGAACGTGCTTCTCTGCCGGCGGCTCAGGTAGTACGCATCCTGCCGGTCTCGCGAGAACACGCGGTCGAGGAAGTTGACGCCGGAGACATCGCAGGGACGGACTGCGAGGAAGATGCGTTCGGTCTCGTCCACAGTGGGGTCCACTCGCAGTTCGCCGGCTTCCTCTCTCTCCCAACGAAGGAGCGGATCTACCTGGGGGAAGAGGAACTGCTTGAGCGGGGTCAAGCTCGTGGTGTAGTCCCACGCGACTTCCTCGGGGGATGTCACCACGTCGTACGCGACATCGCTCCCATGCGCGACCCTGGGGCCGATGACCTCACCTTCCCTCAGGAGGCCCTCTACCCATTCAGCAAGGTATGACTCTGCGATTGCGTGCGTCGGAGGCTGGCCCATTCACATCCTCCACGTCGTCGTCGTCGTCGTCCCTGTGCGCGGCCCACGCGCTTCCCCGTCCGTCAATCACCTCGTCTTCTCGATACGCACCGCCGTCGGCCAGAGCATCGGGGCGCCGGACTCACGCGCCCCTCCCAGCCTGACCACACCTGAGACCGCCTCTCGATCCCCCGCCATCATGACCGCGACGCCCTGGCGCACGCCTTCGCGGACCGCCGCGACCGCATCCGCCTGTCCATCGCGTGACACGATCCGAACCCGCTGGCCGCTGCGCACGTCGAGCGCTTGCGCGTCGGCCGGGCTGATCTCTACCCGCGGCGCCGTCGCCGGGCGATCGGCGGCCTGCTGCCGGCGCAGCCCTAGGGAGCTGACCACGAGTGTGTCGGTGGACCACGGTGAGATCGTGTAGTCGGCCGACAAGATGACAGGGAACTCCTCGTCGACCCGCGGCGTGGCCGCCTCTCCACCCAGCGCCGGATCGTGGCTCCCCTCTTCCCCCAGCACGGCTCGCGCCGGCGCGACCTCGCCGTCCATCGCCCCGATCTGACCCCAACCCCGCTCGAGGCGGTCGTAGCTCATGTCGCCGTAGATCGGCGCCACCGACCGAATCTCATCCATGATCTCCGACGGAGCGCCATACCCGGCGTTCCCGCCAAGCCTCTCCGCGAGCCCGCTCAGGATCTCCCAGTCCGCGCGCGCCGCGCCTGGAGGATCTACGGCCTTGCGGACTCGCTGCACCCGCCGTTCCGTACTCGTGAAGGTCCCGTCTTTCTCCGCGAAGCTGGCTCCGGGAAGCACCACGTCCGCGAGCTCGGCGGTCGGCGTCATCACGATGTCCTGAACCACCAGGAAGTCCAGGCCGGACAGCGCCTTGCGCGCATCCCCTGGGCGCGGGGAGCTGGATATGGGATCGTCCCCCATGACGAAGAGGCCGCGGACCTTGCCGAGCATCTCCCACGCAGGCAGTCCTGCCTCAGTCGGGATTGGCGCTCCCCAGACCTCTTGGAACCGCTCGCGGGCATGGGGGTCGCTTACCGCCTGGTAGCCCGGGAGGAAGTACGGCACGACTCCCATGTCCCTGGCCCCCTGGAAGTTGCACGTGCTGTTCAGCCAGAGCAGGTGGAACCAGCCCTCCTCGCTCTGCGCCACCCGGTTGAGGGCCGCCAGCGCCATCAGCAGCTCGGCGCCGTCTGGGCTGAGCGTCGCCCCGCGACCGTACACCACCAAGGGCCGCCGGGCCGCCGCGAGCATCTCCCCCGCCGCCAGCACTGCCTCCGCGGGAACGCCGCACACCTGCTGCGTGCGCTCCGGAGTGCACGCGTCCACCGCCGCGGCCAGACCCTCATCTCGCCCCGACTCCCCCTGCCCCAAGGCCGCTTGCAGCAGCCCTCCCGCGAGCTGAGCTTCACTGCCTGGGAACGGCTGAAGCCGCAGCGCTGCCACCCCCCCGAGCTGCCCGGAGCGCGTCTTGACCTCGATGATCGGCACCCCCCGCTCGGCTGCGCGCATCACCCGCGACGCGACCGCCGTGTGCTCCTCCGCGGGATCGGACTGCCACAGCAGGATGAGGTCTGCCTCCTCGATCGCACCCAGCCCCGCGGAGGACACCGTCAGGTGCCGATACTGAGGGAGATCGTAGAGCTGGGGAAGGGCCTCACATCGCGCGCTGAAGTCGACGTTGTTCGTGCCAAACCCAACCCGAGCGAGCTTGGATAGCAGGAAGCTCTCCTCGTTTGTGGCCCGCGGAGAACCCAACGCTCCCACCGCTCGCACACCGGCAGTCGCCTTGATCTGGTACAGGCGCCCCGCCACCGCGTCGAGCGCTTCTCCCCAACCCACCTCTTCCAGCGCGCCACCGCGACGGACCAGAGGGGAGGTCAACCGGAGGGAACTCGTGACGATCTCGTGTGCGTGCCAGCCCCGGGCACACAGCCCGCCCCTGGCAACGGGATGGCCGGCACTCGCCGACGTCCCCACCACCCCGCGCCCATTGACCTTCAGGTAGAGCCCACAGCCACACCCACAGTACGGGCAGGTAGTCAGCACTCCAGGCATCTTCTCCTCATTCAGCGCTGCGTTTGCCGGTCCGCCGGATCCCCGTCGACCCAGGCGGGCACTGCGCTACGAGGCAACTGCTCTATCTCTGAACGATCCCTGCTGCGATCCGTTCGTGCTGTATGGAAGCTAGTCTGTGGTCTTTGCTGCTTTGCTCCACTTTGGTTCGAGTGTGAATCGCCTCAGCTCGACGTCTGAGCATCTGTGCCCTGCTTCACAATCAGGGACGAGCTCACTTCGAGCTCGGTGGCGACTTTGTGACCCATCTCACAATCGGAACTGCGCGGCATTGTACCTAATCTCACGAATCTGTCAAGACCCTTTTTCCGTCCTGTGTGCCGCTCCCCGCTGCGTGTGTCCCTATAAGACTCTCTGTTTAGTCAAGAGTTGTCTCGACGCAGTCTTGCTCACGTTACGCGGCGACCTCCGCCGACGGCAACGACGCACGTCGCAGCAGCTTGTAGAGCCGCCGGGCACAATGCCGCGCGAGTGCGATTAGGGCGAGAGTCTTGGTGCGCGGATCGGATCGGCCGGCCAGCTTCTTCTGGTAGTAGAGTCGGGACTCTGGGTGGTGGGTCGCAGCTGTCAGCGCCGCCTGCGTAACGGCTCGCAGCATCCGCACCGCGGTGATCGGCGCCCGCTCCAGCCGAGCCCGGATGTAGTCCCGGAACAGATCCAGCTTGGAGCCCCGCTTCACCCTCGGTTTGACCTCATCGGCGGGCCAGCCGGTCGCCGCCAACGCCTTCCGTACCGTCTTGCGGTCCCGCCCCGTGCGCCGCGCGATCTCCGTGATCGACATCCCCTCATGCTGCATCGCTCTCATCATCTGCCACTCTCCCACTCTGATCAATCTTGCCTCCCAGCCCAAGACTGGCAGGCATCCTACCAGAACCTCAATCGGCTCACATCAGGTGGGGAGTTTTCATCGGCGTTCTCGGGGAGTTTATCATCGGCGCTGACACTTCCTGGGCCATCAGCTCGTGAAGCACCTGGCGCACCGCCTCCTTCAGGAGGTCCGGATGCTCTTCTCCCACCACCTTGCCAAAGAGCTCGACTGCCGTCATACTGCCGCTGGCCATCGTGGATCCACTCCTTTCCTGGTTTCTGCAACCCAGGAGTGCCACGCTGGCCGCTTGCTTTCACAGCAGCCTTTCTACACCACACCCCACTACACTATCCTCCGACCATTCCCATCATTTGGCGGTCGGCTGCACATAAGGGCATGTCACCGGGGATTCCTGCACGTAGCCATACCGATCTCAGGCCGGAGGACGCTTGGAATCAATGGGATGGAATCTAAGCTCCCCTTGTCCCCCTGGGCTTCAGGCGGCTTCTTCCTCCTCGTCCGTCGCCTGCCAGGCTGGCCTCAGGCGATGTGGGGGCATCGCCTGCTCTTACTGCGTGACCAACGCGTTCAGAGATTCGCAACGCACGCCTCGTGGCGCACGTACTCGATGTACCACAGGATATGGAGCCGCTCCGCCTGGGAATAGGGCTTCCGGATGTTGGCGGCCTTCAGGCGCCGCTCCGCACAGGCCAGTCGTTCCGTCAGGAACTCCACGGTATCTCGGAGCAGCACGTTCTCCGCCAGCACCTCCTCGCGGTCGCCGGAAGCACTCGCCGCCTGCCCCAAGTCCCAGCCGCCGTGTCCGCCCCGCCCAGCGGGCACTCAGCAGCACCGCCTTCATTACCAGACAGATCGAAGTCCCAGCGGCTTCCACGTGAGTTCACCCTCCAGGGAAATGGCGGACCCACAATACCCCAGGGGATGCCGTCAGAGCAAGGCTAGCGCGGTTTCAGGGCGAATCGACCACCACAAGAGGAAGCGCGCGCGCCGCGCGGATTACAGCCGACGTCCGCCAAACGCGCAAAGCCCGCCTGCCCTGTTGTGGCAAGCGGGCTCTGCGAAAACAAATGCCCCCGGCAACGACCTACTCTCCCACAGAGTTGCCCCTGCAGTACCATCGGCGCAGGAGGGCTTAGCTTCTCTGTTCGGAATGGGAAGAGGCGTTTCCCCTCCGCCATGGTCACCGGAAGCAAATCAATCTCGTGGGGCAGGAACGAATCCTGCCCCACGATCAGCATTAGTCGTGAGCGCCACAGGGACGTCTGCCGACACTCCCTGGTACCACCCGATCCGCTCTCTGGAAGGGGGCAAGCCCTCGGCCGATTAGTACCGGTTGGCTGAATCCCTTACAGGACTTACACCTCCGGCCTATCAAGCAGGTAGTCTTCCTGCGGCCTTACCCGGTTAACCCGGTGAGAGGTCTAGTCTTGGGGGGGGCTTCGCGCTTAGATGCTTTCAGCGCTTATCCCGTCCGGACATGGCTACCCAGCGTTTGCCCCTGGCGGGACAACTGGTACACCCTAGGTCCGTCCACCACGGTCTTCTCATACTGGTGGCAGCTCCCCTCAAACCTCTTACGCCCGCGACGGATAGGGACCGAACTGTCTTACGACGTTCTGAACCCAGCTCGCGTACCGCTTTAATGGACGAACAGTCCAACCCTTGGGACCTTATCCAGCCCCAGGATGCGACGAGCCGACATCGAGGTGCCAAACAGCCCCGTAGCTGTGAGCGCGCGGGGGCTATAAGCCTGTTATCCCCGGGGTAGCTTTTATCCGTTGATCGACAGCCGTTCCATCCCGAACTGCCGGGTCACTAGGTCCGACTTTCGTCTCTGCTTGAGTTGTAGCTCTCGCAGTCAAGCTCCCTTGTGCCCTTACACTCGCCGTGCGATTTCCAACCGCACTGAGGGAACCTTTGAACGCCTCCGTTACCTTTTAGGAGGTGACCGCCCCAGTCAAACTACCCACCTGATACTGTCCCGCCACCCGATAAGGGCTACGGTTAGAATCCCGACATATCGAGGGTGGTATTCCAAGGTCGCCTCCACCGGGGCCGAAGCTCCGGCTTCAATGGCTCCCACCTATCCTCTGCCCGAGATCCCAAGATCCAATACCAGACTGTAGTAAAGCTCCACGGGGTCTTTCCGTCCTGTCGCGGGTAGCCAGCATCTTCGCTGGCGCTACAATTTCGCCGAGTCCCTCGTTGAGACAGCGCCCAAGTCGTTACGCCATTCGTGCAGGTCGGAACTTACCCGACTAGGAATTTCGCTACCTTTGGACCCTTAGAGTTAGGGCCGCCATTCACCAGGGCTTCGGATTGGAGCTTCGTTCATCCGAAGATGAACTAACAACGCCCCTTAACCTTCTGGCATTGGGCAGGCGTCAGCCCCTATACTTCGCCTTGCGGCTTAGCAGAGACCTGTGTTTTTGGTAAACAGTCGCTTGGGCCTATTCACTGCGACCTCCCGCCACCCAAGTGGAGCACGACCCGAAGGTCACGTCCACTCGAGCCGAGAGGCGCTCCTTCTCCCGAAGTTACGGAGCTAGATTGCCGAGTTCCTTAACGAGGGTTCTCTCGCGCGCCTGGGCATCCTCTGCCCGCCTACCTGTGTCGGTTTGCGGTACGGGCACTATGAGACTCACTAGAGGATTTTCCTGGCCACTGGTCACGCCAGTTCAGTCCAGCCGAAGCCTTTCCTCCTCCGAACTCTGACAGTACTCCGGTGGATTTACCTGCCGGATTGTCTCGGCCCGGAACGCGCCAATCCATTCGCGCGCTGGCACACCCAGTGACGTCTCCCCATCGTGTCTTTGTCATCTCACAGTGGCGCCGGAATATCAACCGGCTGTCCATCGCCTACGCCTTTCGGCCTCAGCTTAGGCCCGGCTAAACCCAGGGGGACGAACCTTGCCTGGGAACCCTTAGGCTTTCGGCGAGAGAGATTCTCACTCTCTTTTTCGCTACTCATGCCGGCATTCGCACTTCGGCCCGGTCCACGGCTCCTCACGGTACCGCTTCACTCCTGGGCCGAACGCTCCCCTACCATGCCAAGGCCTCCGAAGAGACCTCAACATCCGCGGCTTCGGTATCGGGCTTGAGCCCCGTTACATCTTCGGCGCAGCCTCGCTCGACCAGTAAGGAGTTACCCACTTTTTAAAGGATGGCTCCTTCTAAGCCAACCTCCTGGCTGTTTGTGCGAAGCTACTTCCTTTCCCACTTAGCCCGATTTAGGGACCTTAGCCGGCGGTCTGGACTCTTTTCCTCTCGACTATGGAGCTTATCCCCCACAGTCCGACTCCCGAGCTTGAATCTCACGGCATTCGGAGTTTGATTGGGTTTGGTAGCGCTATGAACGCCCCTAGCCCAGTCAGTGCTCTACCTCCGCGAGTCACCACTCGAGGCTAGCCCTAAAGCTATTTCGGGGAGAACCAGCTATCTCCAGGTCCGATTAGCGTTTCACACCGACCCACAGCTCATCCGAGCCGTTTTCAACCGACACCGGTTCGGGCTTCCACGTGGGGTTAGCCACGCTTCACCCTGGCCATGGGTAGCTCACCTGGTTTCGGGTCTGCCCCCAGCGACTGTTTCGCCCTATTCGGACTCGGTTTCCCTACGGCTTCGGACCAGAGGCCCTTAACCTTGCCACTGAGGACAACTCGCCGGCTCATTATGCAAGAAGCACGCCGTCACCCGGTGACAGACCGAAATCTGCCACATCGGGCTCCGACCGTTTGTAGGCACGCGGTTTCAGGTTCTATTTCACTCCCCTCACGGGGTTCTTTTCACCTTTCCCTCACGGTACTAGTTCACTATCGGTCAGAGACAGTGTTTAGCCTTAGGAGATGGTCCTCCCAGATTCCCACAGGATTCCACGTGCCCCGTGGTACTTGGGTACCAGACCCAGGGAGTCACATTGCTTTCGCCTACTGGGCTCTCACCTTCTTTGGCTGGCCGTTCCAGGCCAATTCAGCTAGCAATGTGATTTCTTACTCCCCGGCAGAGCCCCAGCTCTGCCCAGTCCGGCCCCGCAACCCCCGTGCCGCAACGGCTAGGGCCTTGAACACGACACGGGTTTAGGCTGTTCCCTTTTCGTTCGCCACTACTCAGGGAATCGCGATTGCTTTCTTTTCCTCGGGGTACTGAGATGTTTCAGTTCCCCCGGTTCCCTCCGCCGGGTTATGTATTGGCCCGACGGTGACAGGACATTACTCCTGCCCGGTTTCCCGATTCGGATACCCCCGGATCAAAGCTTGCTTGCAGCTCCCCGGGGCGTTTCGCCGCTGGCCACGTCCTTCTTCGGCTGTCTCTGCCAAGGCATCCGCCACGCGCCCTTAGTAGCTTGACCCCTTCCAGACAGCAGATCTGGTTGGGACAAGAGAGTGCGGCGACGTCTACTGGCTCTCACGGCTATGCTGTTGTCAAGGTTCTCACTGCCGGACACAAAAGCGCAGAGGGGGCCGAACCCCCTCTGCGGTTGGTTCGTTCCCGGACTCTCGCTACACTATTACAATCGGCAGGTCGTTAGGACCGTTTGAAAACCTCCGGCAGTTGCCTTCACTAAGGCAACAAGAAGTATACCACGTGGGCCGACGCTGTCAAGCGCGATTTGTGGCCGCCCTTGCACGCCCCGTATCTGCCCCCGGACGCCAACCGAAGCCCTGTGGACGCCGTCCCTGACCACCAGCCACCCCGCCCGCCTACGGGGCGACGTACACGCGCAGCCTTCGCCCGGCGATCTCCCGCGCGAGGATCAGCACTGCGAATGAGACTATCGCCAGCGTAGATGCCAGTGCTATCGCTGCCGGCAAGTTCGTAGTGCTGTGAGTATAGATGGCTATCGGCATCGTCTCCGTGCGGCCCGGGAAGGCGCCCGCGAACACCAGCGTCGCGCCGAACTCCCCCAGCGCGCGCGCCCAGGTCATCACCGCGCCGGCCACCAGCGCATGACTGGCCAGAGGGGCCGTAACCCGAAGGAAGGTCCGCCCCGGCCCCGCGCCGAGCGTGGCGGAGGCGAGACGGAGGTCTCGAGGAACGGCCTCGAAGCCCGCGCGCGCCTGCTTCACATAGAACGGAGAGGCCACGAAGACCTGGGCCATCACGACTGCCAGCGGCGTCAGCGAGATGCGGAGGCCGTGCGCCTGCAGCCAAGAGCCCATGCCCTGGTTGCCAAAGAGCAACAGCAGGGCGAATCCAGCGGCGGCAGGCGGCAGCACCAGGGGGAGGTCTATCAGCGTGTCAACCGCGCCTTTCCCCCGGAAATCGTAGTGCGCCAGCCAGTACGCCACGGGCGTTCCGATGACCGCTACGATGGCCAGCGCAAGGCTGGCCGTCACGAGGCTCAGGCGAAGGGCGCTGGCTGCCTCCCAGCAGCAGACGAACGACCGCCACACGCTTGGGGTCGTACGCACGATGAGCCCGGCGACCGGCCCGACCAGGTAGAGGAGCAGCGGGAGGGATAGGAGTGCTACCAGCACCCGGGTTCGGGCACGGCCCCACCTGGCACTCGAGCGACCGTCCGCGAGTCGTCTGCCTCGTCTTGCCTGCACCGCGGCGCTCACCTCCGATCGATATCCACCTCTGCTATATGCTTGGTGGCGTGACACTGTACCCGTGCTTCGTGAAGATGGCTTTGCCCTCTTCCGACGTGAGGAAGGCTATGAACTTCTCGGCGGCTTCCCGGTTCTCGGAGTACACCGAAACAGCAGCCGGGATGTTGCGCACCCGCAGATGCTCGCGCGCGATCGGCACAACGTCGATGTCGTCCGGAGCCCAGTACTTGAACGCGTCCCAGCCGATCACCGCGTCCACCTCGCCGAGCTGGACGAGCTGCTGCGTCTGGTCGCAGCTCGCCGCGTAGGTGAGCACGTTCTTCTTCACCTGCTTTTCGAGGCCCGCGCTCTGCAGAATCTCATCGGATACGTCGCCGAGGCACACCGCCCCCGCCTTCGCGAGCGCCACCACGATGCCGGGCCGGGCCAAGTCCTCGAGCGACTGGATGTTCTTGGGGTTCCCGCTCTGCACGCAGATCATCGGGACCAGATAGGCCACGATCTTCCGGGTCTCCGGCACGACCGCTTCCTTCGCCTCCGCCTTCTCCATGTAGTCGTCCGACCCGGGCATGTAGATGTCGCCTGTCTCTTCGAGAGTCATCTGGTTCAGCAGGGTGCCGGAGCCGCCGAAGCTGATGTCAACCACGATGTTCGGGTTGGCCTTCTCGAAGGCTTCCTTCGCCTCCGTCGTCGGCGGCTTGCTCGCCGCGCCGACGAACGCGATCAGCCTCACCTTCTTTCCGGTCGCGCCCGGCGCGGGCGCCGCTCCCGTCTGAGAACCCGGCTCTTCCTTTCCTGCACACCCCGCAACCAGCAGGATACCCAGCAGCAGCACGGCCCATCGCAGACCCGAGAACATGGCATCGCCTCCCCGCAAGAGATTTGCGTCCTGCAGAGGAAGCATACAGAGGGCGGTTGACGAAAACGTGAACGCGGGCCGGCGAATCAGTTAACGGAGCCCGCCGAGACAGGAGGCCGCGACCACCGAGTTCTCATGTCGCCTGGGGCCCTGCGCTCTCCAGCCCCTCTGGCAACACACCCCTGAACAGCTTCAGATTCTCTCGGAAGCTCGACACAAGTCGCGCGGCGGTCTCGTCGTACCTCTTCGGGTCACGCCACGTCTCGCTCGGCCAGAGCAGCCTATCGTCGATATCCGGGCACGTCGTGGGGACCTCGACGCCGAAGTTCGGGTCCTTTCGGGTGGGGACGTTGTCCAGCGCTCCTGTAAGCGCGGCTCGAATGATCGCCCTCGTCGAAGCGATATCTATGCGGTGCCCCTCGCCATAGGGCCCGCCGATCCAACCGGTGTTCACGAGCCAGCACTTGACGTTGTGCTCCCGGATGCGATCCCCGAACATGTCCGCATAGACGGTCGGCGGCAGCGCCATGAACGGGGCGCCGAAGCAGGCGCTGAACACGGCCTTGGGCTCGCTGACGCCGCGCTCCGTGCCCGCCACTCGGGCAGTGTAGCCCGATAGGAAATGGTACATCGCTTGCTCGGGTGTGAGCTTGGCGATCGGGGGCATGACCCCGAAGGCGTCGCAGGTGAGGAGCATCACGTTCTCCGGATGCTTCCCGCGGCCGCTGCGCACGGCGTTGGCGAGATGGCTGATCGGGTAGCAGCCCCGGGTGTTCTCGGTCAGCGAATCGTCATCCAGGTCGAGCCGCCGCGTGTCGGTGTTGATGGCCACATTCTCGAGCACGGTGCCGAAACGCCGCGTGCACTCGTAGATGTGGGGCTCAGCTTCCGGCGAAAGGCGGATGACCTTCGCGTAGCAGCCGCCCTCGAAGTTGAAGATCCCGTCATCGCTCCAGCCGTGTTCGTCGTCCCCGATGAGCAAGCGCTCCGGGTCCGCCGACAGGCTCGTCTTGCCCGTGCCCGACAGCCCGAAGAACAGGGCCACGTCTCCCCGCGCCCCCACGTTGGCGGAGCAGTGCATGCTCAGCGCCGCCGTCCGCGGGAGCAGGTAGTTGAGGATGGTGAAAATCGACTTCTTGATCTCTCCGCCGTAGGCGGACCCTCCGATCAGCACAGTCTTCTCGCCGAAGTTCACGACGATGAAGGTCTCCGAGTTCGTCTTGTCGATCTCGGGGATCGCATGGAAGCGAGGGAAACAGAGGACGCGGAACTCGGGCACATGCGCAAGCAGCTCCTCCCGGCCGCTGATCTGGATGAACATGTTGCGGGCGAAGAGGCTCTGCCACGCGTCCTCAGTGATCACGCGGATCGGGAGCCGGTACTCCGGGTGCGCCACCACGTGGCAGTCCTGGACGAAGATATCCTTGCCCTGGATGTACGCAAGGAGCCGGCTGTAGAGCTGCTGATAGTGGCTCTGGTCGAAGGGGCGGTTGACGTCCCCCCACCAGACGTGATCCGCTGACGAGGGTTCGTGCACGATGAACTTGTCGTTCGGGGAGCGGCCCGTGTGGTCTCCGGTACGCACGACCACCGGCCCCAGATGCGCCACCAGGCCCTCCCGTCGGCGCACGATGCGCTCGTACAGCGCAGGTGTGGTCAGCGTCCAGTAGACCCGGCCGATGTTCCGGAATCCGTGATGCTCAAGCCCGTGCCGCGGTGCGCGGCTGTCCTCGAA
>Ga0307378_10009351_pt1 | contig 12892 bp, 10 predicted proteins | sample UN1MG_FD_202238 | JGI IMG/M metagenome (GOLD analysis project Ga0307378, IMG submission 202238) | Soil microbial communities from Risofladan, Vaasa, Finland - UN-1 | ecosystem: Environmental > Terrestrial > Soil > Coastal area > Acid sulfate soil | place: Finland: Risofladan, Vaasa | collected...
GTCGAGGGCCGCATCCTCTCGGCCTTCAAGCAGGAGCGCGTCGCGGCGTCCAAGATCCTGAAAGGGCCGGCGGCCAAGCCCTCGGCCGACAAGGCGGCGCTCCTGAAGGCCCTGCGCGACGCCCTGTACGTCTCCGTCGTCGCCTGCTACGCGCAGGGCTTCGCCCTGATGCGTGAGGCGTCTAAGGAATACCAGTATGGCTTCAAGTTCCCCGAGATCTCGCGGATCTGGAAAGGCGGCTGCATCATCCGTTCCAAACTTCTCGACCCGATCACCGCGGCCTATCGCAGGAAGCCGGACCTCGTGAATCTCCTCGTGGACGGCTTCTTTGCAGCGATCGTGAACGAGAAAACAGCCGCCCTCCGCACTGTCGTCTGCGAGGCCGTGCGCGCCGGCGTCCCGGTCCTGGGCCTCGCCTCGGCCCTCAGTTACATCGACGCGTACCGCACCGCGTGCCTGCCCCAGAACCTGACGCAGGCCCAGCGCGACTATTTCGGCGCGCACACCTACCAGCGCGTGGACAAGGAAGGCACGTTCCACACGCAGTGGGCGGAATCCTAAGACTGCCGGCGCGGCGGGTGCGGAGACCCGCCGCGCAAATCCAGGGAGCGCGCTGCGAGCGTGCCCATGAGAATCCTTGCCGACGAAAACATTCCCCTCGTGGGGGAAGCCTTTGGTCCGATGGGCGAGGTCGTGGCGGCGCCCGCCGACGCCATCCGGCCTCTGCTCGTGCGCGACGCCCAGGCCCTGCTCGTCCGAAGCGTAACGCCCGTCGGCGCGGCCCTTCTAGACGGCTCGGCCGTGCGCTTCGTCGCCACCGCCACCATCGGCGTCGACCACGTGAACCAGGAGTACCTCCAGCAGCGCGGGATCGCCTTCGCGAGTGCCGAGGGCTCCAACGCCCAGAGCGTCGCCGAGTACGTCTTCACAGCCCTTGCGGTGTTGGCTGAGCGCGGCGGATGGCGCTTTAGGGACAAGGCGCTCGGCATCGTCGGCGTCGGCAACATCGGCTCGCGCGTCGCCCGCATCGCCGAGGGGCTCGGCATGACCGTCCTGCGGAACGACCCGCCCCTCGCCCGACGTACGGGCGATCCGAAATACGTCCCGATCGAGGCCCTGGCCGAGGCGGACATCGTTACGTTCCACGTGCCCCTGACGCGCGAGGGCCACGGTGCGACATACCACATGATCGGCGAAAACCTGCTCAGCCGCCTCCGGCGGGACGTGATTCTCCTCAACACGTCGCGCGGAAGCGTGGCGGACACGGCCGTACTGAAGGCGGCCCTTGGGGCGAAGCGGATCGGAGGGGTCGTCCTCGACGTTTGGGAAAACGAGCCCAACATCGACCTCGAACTTCTGAACGCTGTGGACATCGCGACGCCGCACATCGCCGGCTATTCCTACGACGGGAAGGTGAACGGGACGCGCATGATCCTCCATGCGTTCTGCCGTCATTTCGGCCTCCAGCGCATGTGGGATCCCTCGCCCCTGATGCCACCGCCCGAGAAGCCGCGGATCCGCCTCCCGGCCGGGGTGGACGCGCAGCAGGCGATCCGGTATGCTACCCGTGCCGCTTACGATATCGAGGCGGATGACACGAGGCTCCGGGCGATCCGCGAGAAACCGGCCGAGGGACGCAGCGCGTATTTTAAGTCGCTCCGGAAAAACTATTCCCTTCGTCGAGAGTTTCCGCAGACGACGGTTGAACTCGAATCCGCCGACACGCAGGTCCGATCGGCGCTGGAAACGCTCGGGTTCCCGGTCGAGCCGGCGTCGTAAAAAGGACGTCCCATGCTGATTGGCCGCGGACATAAGGAAGGCCTCGTTGCCGACGTGGAGGTCCGCGAGTTCGTGAGCGAGGTGATTGCCGGCCTTGACATCGAGGGCAAGCGCATCCTCGCGCTGATTCCCGACTCGACACGCACCGCCCCCGTCGGCCTCATGTTCCGGACGCTGGCGGACGCCCTCAAGGGCTGCGCGGCCAAACTCGATTTTCTCATCGCCCTCGGCACGCACCGCGCGATGAAGGAGACGCAGATTCTCAAACTCCTCGAGATGACGGCCAAGGAGCGGCGCGGCCGATACGGCGACATCGAGATTTTCAACCACGCCTGGGATGATCCGAGAGCGCTCGAGACGATTGGGACGCTGTCGGCCCGCGAGATGGACCGCCTGACCGAAGGCCGTTATGCCCGCGACGTGCCTGTCCAGATCAACCGTCTTGTCTTGGATTACGACCACCTTTTCATTGTGGGGCCGACCTTTCCGCACGAGGTGGTCGGGTTTTCCGGCGGCTACAAGTATCTCTTCCCCGGCATTTGCGGCGCCGAGTTCCTCAACTTCTTCCACTGGCTCGGCGCCCTGGTGACGAACTGGAAGATTAACGGCATCAAAGACACCGTCGTCCGGCACGTCATCGACCGCGCTGCCGAGTTCGTGAGGGTCCCCATCACAAACTTCGGCCTGGTGGTCACCGAGGCGGGCCTCAAGGGGCTCTACATCGGGGAGACGCGCGAGTCCTGGTCGGCCGCGGCCGATCTATCGGCCAAGGTCCACATCCGCTATATGGATCACGCGTTCAAGAAAGTGCTCGGCATCGCGCCGGAGATGTACGACGACCTCTGGACCGGCGGCAAGGTGATGTACAAACTCGAACCCGTCGTCGCGGACGGCGGAGACCTCATCATCTATGCGCCCCACATCACCGAGGTCTCGTACACGCACGGGCGGTTGCTGGATAAGATCGGCTACCACTGCCTCGGCTACTTCCGCGAGCAGCTGGACAAATTTGCCGACGTGCCCGGCGGCGTGATGGCCCACTCGACGCACGTGAAGGGCCTCGGCACCTACTGCAAGGCCGTCGAAAAACCCCGTATCAACGTTATACTGGCCACGGGCATCCCCGAGGAACGCTGCCGGCGAATCAACCTGGGGTATATGGACCCGGCAAGCATCCGCATCGACGAGTGGCACGGCCGCGAGGACGAAGGCATCCTCGTCGTGGACCATGCCGGAGAAGTTCTCCACCGTCTGAAATCGGAACTGATGACGTAAGGTCGCGCGTTTAGCCGCCGCGCTTGCGCGGCGCGTTCGACAGGAGGGCGCACAGTTGCCCAAGCCGAAAAACGTCATCGTCGCCCAATCCGGCGGCCCCTCGCCCGTTATCAACAACTCCATCCGCGGCGTCGTCGAGGCGTGCCTTGAGGACCCGAAGACGTTCGGCACCGTCTATGCTGCGTGGCACGGCATCGAGGGCGTCTTGAAGGAGGAACTGCTGGACCTGTCGGCCCAGCCGCGAAAGGAAATCGCGCTCCTGAAAACGACGCCGGCCGCCGGCGCCATCGGCACCTGCCGCTATAAACTCAAAGCGCAGCAGAAGGAGGATTTCGAGCGAGTCATCGAGGTCCTCAAAGCGCACCAGGTCGGGTACTTTTTCTACACGGGCGGCAACGATTCGATGGACACCGCCCACAAGATCGCCCAACTCGCCCACGAGCGCGGCCTGGACCTCGTCGCCACCGGCGTTCCGAAGACGATTGACAACGACGTCGGCGACTCGAAGTTCCAACTCATCGACCACACGCCTGGCTACGGGTCCGTCGCCCGCTACTGGGCCTGCTACGTCCAGAGCGCCAACGAGGAAAACGCCGGTTCCTCGCCCGCCGACCCCGTGCTCGTCATGCAGGCCATGGGCCGAAAGATCGGCTTCATCCCCGCCGCCGCCCGCCTCGCCGACACTGAGCGACGCCTGCCGCTCCAGATTTACCTCGCCGAGGCCGGCGTCACCCTCGAACAGGTGGGTGACAACGTCAACGAGGAACTCAAGAAGAGTGGCCGGTGCTTGGTCGTCGTCAGCGAGGGGTTCGACGTCGGTTCCCTCGGCGCACGGCGCGACTCCTTCGGCCACGTGCAATTCTCCTCCAGCGAGACCACCGTCTGCCAGATGGTCGTGAACTACCTCAACGAGAAGGGACTTGCCGCTCGCGGGGCGGCGCGCGGCAACGTGCCCGGCACGGACCAGCGCCACAACATGCTTTACGCCTCCACAGTGGACCTGGAGGAAGCCTACAAGGTCGGCCGGAAAGCCGCCGAGATCGCCGCGCGCGAAGGCTCCGGCTGGATGGCTACGATCCTCCGCGAGCCGGGAAAAAAGTACCACGTGCGCTACGACAAGGTCCCCCTGGAGGCGATGGCCAATTCGGAGCGTGCGTTCCCCGCTGCCTGGATCGCCCCGTCGCGGTGCGACGTCACGGACGCGTTTCTCGACTACGTCCGGCCGCTCATCGGCGGCGACTGGGTCCGCGTGCCGCTCAAGAACGGACTCCAGCGATTCGCGCGATTCGAATCCCTCTTCGCCGAAAGGAAATGCAAGGTCTATGTCCCCCAGGCGCACCGCAAATAATCAAAACCCGTTTACCCGCGCGCTCGTTTAGCCGCGAGCCGACTTGTCCGCCATAGCCCGAAGGGCGACGGCGGAAGGCGAGCGCTAACACCAAGCAATGAAAGGATCATCGATGCCCAAGGAACTGAAACTCCGCTACGGCATGAACCCCCACCAGAAGCACGCGCGCATCTTCGTCACCAAGGGCGATTTGCCCATCGAGGTCCTCTCGGGCGCGCCCGGGTTCATCAACGTCCTGGACGCGCTGAACGCCTGGGCGCTGGTGAAGGAACTCGGGCAGGCGCTCGGTCTCCCGGCCGCGGCATCGTTCAAGCACGTGAGCCCGGCCGGCGCGGCTGTGGCCGTGCCCCTCTCGGACGCCGAGAAGAAGGCCTACTTCGTCGAGGACATGTCGGATCTTTCGCCGCTGGCGATCGCTTACGCCCGGGCCCGCGGGGCGGACCGCATGTCCAGTTTCGGCGATTTCGCCGCCTTCTCCGATAGGATGGACCGCACCGCCGCGGAACTTTTGACCCGCGAAGTGTCCGACGGCTGCATCGCGCCCGCCTACGATGTCGACGCCCTCAAGATCCTGCGCGAGAAGCGCGGCGGAAAATACCTCGTCATGAAAATGGACCCGGACTTCGCGCCCTCGGAACTCGAGACGCGCCAACTCTACGGCATCTACGTCGAGCAGACGCGCAACGCCGCCGTCCCCGGCCCGGAACTTTGTAGGAACATCGTCACAAAGAAGAAGGACCTCCCGAAGGAGGCCGTACGCGACCTCGTCGTCGGCTCCATTGCCCTCAAGTACACGCAGTCGAATTCCGTCGCGTTCGCGAAGAACGGCCAGGCCATCGGCATCGGCGCCGGCCAGCAGTCGCGGGTCCACTGCACGCGCCTCGCCGGCTCCAAGGCCGACATTGGGTGGCTCCGCCAGCACCCGCGCGTGCTGGAGGCGACGTTCAAGGACGGCCTGTCGCGCGCCGAGAGGAATAACGCCATCGACCAATACCTCCTGGAGCGCCCGACGCCCTTGGAGGAACGGGCCTGGAAAGAGGCGTTCGACCCGGCCCCCAAGCTGCTTTCGGCTAAGGAACGGGCCGACTGGATCGCCAAACTCAAGGGCGTCAGCCTCGCCTCCGATGCTTTCTTCCCGTTCCGCGACTCGATCGACCGCGCCGCTCAGAGCGGTGTGAAATATATCCTTCAGCCGGGCGGAAGCGCCCGCGACAACCTCGTGATCCAGGCTTGTGACGAGCACGGCATGGTGATGGCGTTCTCGGGGCTGCGGCTGTTCCATCATTGAGCCGCCGGATGCCGCGGCACCTTGGGAACTCCCGCCGAACGGCCGCGTCTAACCCGGCGTGTCGCGAGGGCACGCCCTGAACATGTCCGTAGGAGAAAACATCATGAACCAGAGAACCATCCGAGAGAAGGCCGTCCGTCTTGCCGCCCTGGCCATCGCCGTCTGCGGCTTTGCGTCGCAGGCGCCCGCCGGCCAGGGGCTCATCCTGCCGGAAGGCGCGGCCGACGCCTGTCAACCGGCCGAACGGGCCCTCATCGCCCACAACGGCAGCGTCGAGGTCCTCGTCGTCCAGGCCGACGTGAAGGCGCCTGAGAAGACGAAGGCCGTCCAGTTCCTGCCTCTGCCGTCGATGCCGGAAGTTGCGGTCGCGCCGGAAGGATGCTTCAAGACGCTCCAGGAGATCGCGAGCGCGGCCGACATGACGTATGCCGCGTCGCTGGCGATTGCCGCGAGGCAGGACGCCGACAACGCCGTCTCCGTCCCAGCGGATCCGGGCGTCGAGCCGGAGGCCGTCACGGCCGTCACGTGCGAGACCGTCGACGATTTCACCAAGGCCGTCAGCGAGTACTTCGGCGAGAACAACCTCGGCAAGCCGGCCATCAACAGCCAGGTCCAGAAGGCCGTCGAAGCGTCGCTCAAGCAGGGGCTGAACGTCTTCGTCCTCGACATCGTGCCGGTCGGCCCCGAGGGTCCCACCATCCGGCCGATCGTCTGCCAGTTCCAGTCGGACAAGATCTTCTATCCCCTGAAGGCCAGCGAGTCGTGCGGCGACCGCGAGACGCAGATCGAACTGCTGACCCTCCTGCCGGTCGGTACCTTCGGCTACGAACAGATGAGCATCATGCCGAACATGCCCAAGAGGGGGCGCATCTCCCTGACGGCGATCCAACTGTTCCGGTCTTCGTCCGCCCTGCTCCAGCCGGAAGATGCCGCCCGTCTTCTCCCGGCAGCCGCCGCGATCCTCGCGGAACAGCCGAGCGTCCTCCGCGCGGTCAAGTACGTCGGGAAAGCGTCTTTCAAGGACGAGGTCCGGGCGCTTCTGACCGACCGTCGCGGCGAGACGTGGTTCGCGTTCTGCGCCGCCCTGGCTGCCGGCGACGACGAGGCCCTGGCCGACCTGACCGACGTCCCGTTTGCCTTCAACGAGGAGGAGGTCGTCACGGACAAGGCGCAGTTGGCCGAGCGGTTCAAGCAGTGCGCGGCCGGGGGCGCGAATCCCCCCGCCCTGCACACCATCTACCGCCATTCGACGTACATGGTCGGGTACTACGCGTCGTCGCGGATGAGCGACTTCGACAACCGTTTCGTGCGCGAGCACCTGAAGGCGAAGGACGACCGCATCCTCTCCGTCTCGCTGGACGGCGAGAAGAACGTCCTCCTGTTCGTGCGCGGCGGCAAGATCGCCGGCTTCAACCTGAGCCCCGGCGGCGGCCGAACGCGCTGAGCCGACGGTCAAAACTCACGCCACGCGATGGGATTCGTTCGGCTCCGCGCCAGGGGGCTGTGGCCCCTTGCGTCCGACCAGCCAGCCGACGACACCCACGGCGGCGAGCAGGACGCCCGTCGCCCAGATGGCTGTCCCTGCCGTGGTCCAGAGGAGCGCCCTCATCATGCACTCGCCAAGGTGAGATGCCACGGATGGTGCGCCCTGGCGCTGCACGTAATCGGAAGCCTTGTTTTCCTCGAAGGCAGATCACGCCATGCCGAGCAGGCAGCCTCCGACCACCAGGCACAGGCCCAGCACGAGGCATACCTTCAGAGCTTTGCCCATGCCCCGCCTCCTTCGCGGCAGCTCCTACGTCTTCCAGGGCGGCCACTCGGGCAGCAACTTCTCGAACTCGGTGATCAGGCGCGCCTCGTACGCGCGCGTGTACTTGCCCGCCAGGAACTTCGGCCCCGCTTCGTGGTGGAACCTCACCCACGATTCCTCCTCGTGACCCGGGTTGATCGGGTAGAACATGGCCTTATTCGCCTGGGCGGCCTTCAAGTCGCCCGGCGCGTCGCCGATCATGAGGATTTTCTCCGGCGGATACTTTTCTCCCGCGGCAATCGCCAGGTGCTCCTTCTTCGAGCCCATCTCCTGGCCCGCGATGAGCCCCATGTACCGCCCGAGGCCGTGCTCTTCCCACTCGCGTTCGAGGGCCTCGCCCGGCGTCGCGCTGACGACCATGAGGTCCGCCTTGCCCGCCAAAAGTTCGAGGCTCTCGCGCACGCCGGGGAACGGCGGCACGCCTTTCACGATCCGCGCCACGGCCGCGTTGATCTGGCGCGACCACTCCAGACACCGGGTGAGTTCCACGTTCCCCGTCTTCTTGACCTCCGCCTCCAGGGCCGGGTTCCCGAGGGCCGACTCCCGCTTCGTCCATGCCGCCAGTTCCTTGAGTTCCGGGATCGCTACGCCGCGCTCCTGCACTTCCCGCCGGTCCCTCAGGAGGTCCATCACGCGCTGGAGGGCGTGGAACCGGTTGCAGCCCCGCAGTTTCGAGTACAGGTTGACGAAGTCCCACGCCTCGCGCGCGTACTTGGAGACGCTCGCCAGGTCCCAGATCCAGACCGTCGTCGGGCAGAAGCATTCTTTGTGCTTCGGTTCCATCGTGTCGAACGCGCAGCCGTCCGAGTCAATGCCCACGAAGTACTCGCACGTCGGCTGGAAGGCTTTCAGTTTCACATGCGGGTCTGCTTTCGCCACTTCCTGTCTCCTTTTCTGGCCAAGGGTTCGAAGGGGGTTGTATGCTATCAGCGGAGGGAGAAGTTTCAAGCCTTTTGGCTGCGGCCGACGCCGGCCAATCGGAATCCCTTGCACCCCACGCCGGCCCCGCTATGATACAGTGGTTTCGCTGGTCGGATGCTTTCGGAAGGAGTCGGAAAAATGGCGGATGCGGCATACTTGACCAGAATGTTCGGCCTGGACGGGAAACGGGCGGCGGTGATCGGCGGCGGCGGCGTCCTCGCCGGCGCCATGGCCATCGCCCTCGCCCGCGCGGGGGCCAAGGTGGCCGTCCTCGACCTCAATCCCGATGCCGCCAAGACTCGCGCCGACCAGATCACCAAGGGCGGCGGCACCGCGCTGGTCCTTAAAGTGGACGTCGCCTCCAAACGCGACCTGCAGACCGCATCCGACGCGATCGACAAGGCGTGGGGCGGCACCGACATCCTCATCAACGCCCCCGGCCTCAACTCCGGCACCCCCTTCTTCGAAATCACCGAAGAGGAATGGGAGAAACTCATCGCCGTCGACTTGAAGGGCGTTTTCCTCGCCTGCCAGGTCTTCGGGCGCGGCATGGTCCAGCGGAAGGGCGGCAGCATCATCAACATCTCAAGCGCTTCGAGCGGCCCGCCCCTGTCGAAGGTGTTCACCTACGGCGTGGCCAAGGGCGGCGTCAACCAGATCACGCAGTTCCTCGCCGGCGAGTGGGCCGAGGCCGGCGTCCGCGTCAATGCCCTCATCCCCGGTTTCTTCCCGGCCGAGCAGAACCGCCGGCTCCTCACCGAGGAACGCACCGCCCAGATCATGGCCCACACGCCGATGCGACGCTTCGGCGAACCCGAGGAACTGCTCGGCGCGGTCCTCTGGCTCGCCAGCGACAAGGCCTCCGGTTTCGCCACGGGCGCCCTGGTGCGCGTGGACGGCGGGTTCCTCGCCATGACTATCTGAAGCCCCGGCGCACTCTCGCCAGAGTCCGACGATGCTGCGGAGTCGCAGAAATGTGCCCGCCCGGTCCTACTCCAGGCCGAGCGACCGGCAGACCTTGCGGCAATGGTAACCGGAGATGGCCAGCGTGACGGCCAGGGGGAAGAGTTCGGGCCTCCGCAGTCGCGTCCACGCCAGGAGCCGCCAGTACCCCAACCGCCCCTTCTCGAGGATGCCAAGCCGAAGGACCGAACGCAAAAATGCCAGAACGCCTCCCAACCGGATACGCTCCCGCGCCTTCGGCGCCTGGTACTCCCGCAGGAAGATCCGCACGCGCTCGTAGTACTGCTTCGGCGAGTATATCCGCTCCAGGATCTTGTGGTATCCCTCGCGCAGCCGCTCCGCGCTCATCCGCGGGACGAGGTTCATCGTTCCGTCCACGTTATCGCCTGACGGTCGGCCCAGCAGGCGCCCCTCGCGCTTCAGACGCTCGTACAGCTTCGTCCCGGGGAACGCCTGGAGCAGGCCCACCATGGCCGTCACAATCCCGCTCTTCTGAATGAAATCGATCTGCCGCTGGAAAATGGACGGCTCATCGCTGTCAAACCCGACGATGAACCCGCCCTGCACCTGCAGGCCACAGCGCTGCATCCGCTTCACGTCCGCCACCAGGTCCCGCCCCTGGTTCTGTTTCTTGTTGCACTCGACCAGGCTCGTCTCGTCCGGTGTTTCGACCCCGATGAAGACCATGTGGAATCCCGCCTCGGCCATCATCCGCATCAGGTCCTCGTCGTCCGCCAGGTTCATCGAGACCTGGGTCTGAAACGGGATACCGGGATGGTTCTTCTTCCACGCGATCAGGGCCGGCAGAAGGTCCGTCCTCAAAACCTCTTTTTTGCCGACGAAATTGTCATCCACGAAGAAGACGCCCGCGCGCCAGCCCCGGTCGTAGATGTCGTCCAGTTCCGCAAGGATCTGCCCCGTCGTCTTCGTCCGGAACTTGTGACCAAAAAGCGCCGTCACGTTGCAGAAGTCGCAGTTGAACGGGCACCCGCGCGAAAACTGGATGCTCATCCAGCCGTATCGCCTCAGGTCCGCCAGGTCCCACTGGGGAATCGGCGTCTCGCGCAGGTCCGCACGCTCCTCGCTCGTGTAGAGGTGCTTCGCCCGGCCCTGCCTCAGGTCTTCCAGGAACGGCGGGAGCGTCACCTCCGCCTCGTTCAGCACGAAATGATCCACGTCCTCGAACTGGTCGTGCTCAATGGTAAACAGCGGCCCGCCCGCCACCACCTTCAGGCCTGCCGCCTTGCACTGCCCGATCACCCGCCGCGCGGACTCCCGCTGCACCACCATCGCGCTCACCATCGCCAGGTCCGCCCACGCCAGGTCCTTCGCGCGGAGCCGCGTCACGTTCAAGTCCACCAGACGCTTCGGCCATTCCGCCGGCAGCATGGCTGCCACCGTCAGCAGCCCCACCGGCGGCGAACCCGCTCGCTTCCGGATGAACTTCAGCGCATGCTTGAAACTCCAGAACGTGTCGGGGCACTCAGGATAAATCAAGAGGACGTTAATCGGATGGTTCCCCTACAAAGCCCGCACACCCCCCCCACATCATCACCCGAATTATATCAGGTCGGCCCCCCCATTTTCCACCAAATTTTCCGGAGCCAACCCAAGTCTCCGAACCCGGACCCCTCTTGCCGTGGGCCGTCGCCCCATCCCTAATGACCCTGAGCGGGATGACCGATTGCGTCACCTGACCCCACGGGACCGCTCTGAATTGGGGAAGTGAACCACGCGCCCAGTAGCAATCCTCGGCGTTCTGATCCCCTTGCGGCAGGACCCGCCGGCACGCCCCAGCCGGCCCCCAGCACCGCCCAGAAAACCGCCTCCCTGGACGTCACGAAGGTCCTCGTTGTCGTCGAGATCGACCCCGCCCTGAAGGATTTCGGCCAGGCGAACCGGGGGAGTAGAAGTCCGTTGAGGTCGAGATCCCCTTCCCGAGAAACAAGAACGGCCAACTTGACAAGAATCTCAAGGAGCCCCGCATCTCCGACGTGCCCTTCGGGTAATTCGCCGGCCGACCCGGGGCCATCCGCCTTCAGCCCCGCGTCCCGTCACCACCAAGTCGTCGTGCTGTACGGCAGAATGATGAAATCGTCCTCGAACGACTGGTACGTGGCGGCCCGATCGCTGCTCTGGCTACGTATGGCGTCGCCTTCCGCCCACTCGCCCGACCCGCCGACCTTCCCCAACAGCCCCTGGAACTGCCCCTCCACGCTCGCGCACTCCTTGATCAGTGCGCTGCACTTCTGAATGTTTTCCTTCTCCACGTTCGTGTAGGACCACGGCCGCTGCCGTTTTTCCCGGATCTTCGCCGCCTTGCCCCTCAGTTGGGGAACCATCCTATCCGCTATTTCCTGGAGCCGCGTCCCTGCCGTGTGCGCCGTTTCTCGCACGTCCTTAGCCGCCACGTTCGGATCCAGCACGAGGGCCTGCCGGAACCCTTCCACCACGTCGGCGAACAGAGTCACGATCTCTCGGGGTGCCTTCGCACGCCGCAGCATGCTCGCCCGCAGCAGGACTTTCTTGACCAGGAGTCCCGCTTGGTGCCTCAGGGCCTCCATCAGATGGGCATCGTCGGCCAGCGTCGGCGGATCGCCACCCGCACTGTCCGTCGCAACCGCCCGACAGGTTCCCGTCGGCGACATCCTCAGAATCTCCGCGATCGTTTGATACTTCAAGTAGTCGTCCGAACTCTTCGTGTATCGGTCGCGCACCCGCCCATAGGCGACCGTCGCATCCTTCCATTGGCCCTTCTTGCGCAGCGCATCCGCCATCAGACGCTGCGCCTCCGTCTTCACACTCTCGTCCGGGGAACTGTTCTGCAGCGACTTCGCTTCCTCGATCGCCTTGTCGTACTCACCCGCAGACATCAGCGCCTCAATCGGCGCCGTCGCCAGCAGCGGCACGGACAACGACACCGGCCGCGTCGGCGAATCCACATTCCCACCGGCCGGAGCGGTCCCCGGACCGTATTCCTCCTGGGCCCTTACGGTGGCGAGGCCCCAGAAAAACACCACGCCCACAGCAAATACGTTTAGAAAACGGTAGAGCGGCATAGCCATTCCTCCCCTGGCCGACCGGCGGCGCGACTTGTTTGGAAAGTGTGGGTATGTTACCACACGCCTCCGCACGTTGCAAGCAGGAACTTTCCCGTCGCCGAGCGCTCACACTTACGGACGCCCACGATTGTGGATAACTTTTTGGAGGAGGTTTTGGGGGGTATTTTTGGGCGGTTTTTGGGGGGCCACCGGCCTTGGCGGGGGCGATAAGGCGGTTTTTTCACTACAGGCCTCGCTCGGGGGCGAAAAGAGAGTCTCGGATTTTGCGTTTTTTCGACTTTTTTCGCGTTTTTGGGGCGGTTTTTACCGGTTTTTGGGCCCTATTTCGCACTCTTTCCATCCATGTCATGTGCATACCTTTATGTTAATAACTTCCCGCGGACGCACGTAAGTCGTTTTGGGCGGAAAAATCTCGCATTTGACAAAGAAACAGTGTTGGACGGCCG
>Ga0307378_10009352_pt1 | contig 12892 bp, 10 predicted proteins | sample UN1MG_FD_202238 | JGI IMG/M metagenome (GOLD analysis project Ga0307378, IMG submission 202238) | Soil microbial communities from Risofladan, Vaasa, Finland - UN-1 | ecosystem: Environmental > Terrestrial > Soil > Coastal area > Acid sulfate soil | place: Finland: Risofladan, Vaasa | collected...
CTGGACGTCGCCTACGGTGAGCCCGTAACGCGCAATCTCGTCGCGGTCGATCTTGAAGTCCACGTAGTTTCCGCCGACGGTCTTCTCGGGATAGGCGCTCAGCGTGCCGGGCAGCGTGCGGACTTCGGCGGCGATGCGCTCGGCCAAGTCGCCAAGCGTGTTGAGGTTGTCGCCCATGATCTTGATGCCGACCGGCGTCTTGATGCCCGTGCTGAGCATGTCGATACGTGTCTTGATCGGCATGGTCCAGGCGTTGGTCAGGCCCGGGAAGGCGACCACGTCATCAAGCCCGGGGACATCAGACCCATCCGGTTGCTGCCAGCCGTAGCTGAGTTCGTCGATCGTGATCGGGCGCTCCTCAGGCCAGAAGTACGCCAGGCCCGTGTACGTCTTCAGCCAGCCGGGTAGAAACGCGAACCAGCGACCGAAGTGACGCTTGCGCCATTTCTCGTGATCCGGCTCGAGCATGATTGTCGTCTCGATCATGCTCAGTGGCGCCGGGTCGGTTGCCGTCTCCGCCCGCCCGATCTTGCCGAAGACGTGATGGACTTCGGGAAACGTCGCGATCAAGGCGTCGGTCTGCTGGAGCAGCTCGCGGGCCTTGGTGATGCTGATGCCGGGATCGGTGGTCGGCATGTAGAGCAAATCGCCCTCGTCGAGCGGCGGCATGAACTCGCTGCCAATCTGCTGGCTGAGCTTGAGGAAAGGCAGCTTGTCTCCGATGACTTGCTTGCCCCAGATGTACTTCTGGAGCGGCAGGACGGCGCTGAAGACCAGTAGCGCCGCGATCAGCAACGTGAAGTATTTGCCCTTCATCGCCGCCCAGAAGAATGGCTCATAGGCCTTCTGGAGGACGCGGCTGATTGGGTTGGTTTGTTCGTTGGGGATGCGGCCGCGGATGAAGTAGATCATCAGAACCGGAACGACCGTGATGGCCAAAAACGCCGATGCGCCCATGGCGAAGGTCTTGGTGAAAGCCAGCGGCTTGAACAGCCGACCGCTCTGTTCGCCGAGCACAAAGATCGGCAGGAAGCTCACGGTGATGATCAGCAGGCTGAAGAACAGGGTCGGGCCCACTTCTTTCGCCGCGTCGATGATGATCTCCGCGTGCGGCTTCTTGCCCTTGTCGCGCTCATAGTGCTTATGGGCGTTCTCGACCATGACGATCGAGCTATCGACCATGGCACCGATCGCGATCGCGATGCCGCCCAGGCTCATGATGTTGGCGTTGAGCCCCATCGCGTGCATGATGATGAGGCTGGCCAGCACGGCGGTGGGGATCACGAAGATCGCCACGAGGCTGCTGCGCAGGTGCAGCAGGAAGATCACGCAGACGATCGCGACGACGATCATTTCCTCGATCAGCTTCTCCTTGAGCGTGTCGACGGCGCGCTCGATCAGTGCCGAGCGGTCGTATTCGGTAATCACGTCGACGCCGGGTGGCAGACCGGCGCGCAGGTTGTCAATCTTCTGCTTGACGTCGTGGATGACCTTGAACGCGTTCTCTCCAAAACGCATCACGACGATGCCGCCCACGACCTCACCCTCGCCGTTGGCCTCGGCGAGGCCGCGGCGCAGCTCTGGGCCGAGCTGAATGTCAGCCACATCGCGCACGTACACGGGTGTGCCTTCCGGGTTCGCGCGGACGACGATCTTGCCCAGGTCTTCGAGCCCCTGCTGCGCCCGTACGCGGGAAAGCGGGATACCCCGTTGGCGCGCGTCTTCGATCTGTTGTGGCGTGAGCTGCGCCAGGTAGCCCATCCCGCGCACCATGTACTCCGTCTCGGACATTTCGAGCACGCGCCCACCGACGTCGTTGTTGGAGCGCTGAATAGCCATCCTGATGTGGCTTAGTGGGAGGTCGTACGCCAACAGGCGGTCCGGATCGACGACCACCTGATACTGGCGCACGAAACCGCCAACGGCTGCGACCTCGGCGACCCCCTCAACCCCGGTCAGGTCGTACCGCAGGTACCAGTCCTGTATGCCGCGCAGCTCGGAGAGGTCGAATTCGGCGAGCTGAAGCTCGGTCTTGCCGTCCCACGGGCAGATGCCACCCTGCTCGAAGATTCGCGCGCGCTCGAGTCGATCTCTGACTTCTTCCGGGGCTTCCGCAGTCGTCGCATACCACGTGTCCGGATCGGCCGGGTCGTGGTACATCCCGTTCGGGTGCTCGGGACAGTAATAGCCGTTCCGCACGGAATACTCATAGACCCACCCGACGCCGGTGGCGTCCGGCCCCAACGCCGGTACGACGCCCTTCGGAAGACGCCCAGAGACGTAGTTGAGGTATTCCAGGACGCGCGAACGAGCCCAGTAAATGTCTGTGCCGTCTTCGAAGATGATGTACACGAATGAGAGGCCGAAAAAGGAGTAGCCACGAACGACCTTCGCGTAGGGCACGGCCAGCATCGACGTCGTAAGCGGATAGGTGACCTGATCCTCGACGACCTGCGGGGCCTGCCCCGGATACTCAGTGAAGATGATCACCTGCACGTCGGATAGGTCGGGTATCGCGTCGAGCCGGATGTTATAGATCGTCCAGACGCCGCCCGCGCCGACAAAGCCGGTCAGCAGCAGCACGAGCAGCCGATTACGACCGCAGACTTCGATGATCTTGGCAATCATGCCTGACTGTCCTTCCGTCGGCTCTCGACGTTTACTTCGTCGCCTGCAGTTCGCCGCACTTGAGCATCTTGAAGCCGTAGAACGGGTTGGCCATCTCTTCCGATGACTGGAGCCAGTCACCCTTGGTCATGGGGCAGTGGAAAATGTAGATCTTGGGGTAGCGTTCTTTGTCGGGCCGGACGTGTTCAACGAGCGTGCGCATCGCCGCGCCGAGCTCGACAAAGGTGACGCGGTCGGCGTCGAGGTCCTTGCCGTTCGTCTTGATTGCCGTCGCACGCAGCGTCCGCGCGGCGGCGGCGAACTCCGGCGGCAACTTGGCTTCTGGATCGTCCACGTGCTTGAGGATCTCGTCGACCGCACCCACCAGCCCCAGCGCATGCAGCGCGACATCCTTCGTGCTGTCGGACGCAAAGCGCTTCTGGAGCCCCAGGTAGTGCTCCATCAGATAGTCAACCTGGACTGCGATGACGCCGGGCGCGTTGGCAGGCTTCGGAACTGCTTCGGCGGCGACGAGCTGCATGCCACAAGTCGGGCAGGTCCCGCGCGTCGCGGAAGTCTGGTCAGGATGCATCGGGCAGACGAACGCGGCGTCAACTCCCAGGGAGCGCGCCCCAATCAGCTCCGCCTTCGCCCACTCCACGGCATCGATCGGCTTCAGTTTCATGCCGCATTTCGGGCACTCGCCAGGCTCGGTGGAGAATTGCCAGCACTCCCTCATGGGACAGACGAACCTCGCATCTGGCGGCACCGTTGGCGGGCGTGCCTTGCTGACGGCGTGCGCGGTCGGCGTGAGCTCGGCGGCGCAGATCGGGCACTTGCCTGGTCGCGCGCTGTGCACCAGCGGATGCACGGGGCAGCGGTACGCAGCGCTCCCTGCTGCCTCCGGATTCGGCGGCACATTGTGCTCAGCCATTTCCGGCGCCAACCAGACGCCGCGGTATGGCGTCAGGTTGCGCCTGCACTCGGGGCACGTTCCCGGTTGCGCGCTGATCTGGCCGGCGTGTGGGGGGTCGGGGCACGTGTACATCACCTTGAACGGTTCGAGCTTCCGGCCACAGCGCGGGCAATCGGCCTCCGTCTTGGAGAACACGTGCTGGTGAGCGGGGCAGGTGTACGCCACTTCGGCGCCGGCGGCCGCGCGGCGCGCCTGCACCCACGCCAACTCATCAAGCGGCTTGAGGGCCATGCCGCACGAGGGACATTTCCCCTCTTCCCTCGAGAAATACGCGCCCTGGCGCGTCGGATCCCTCTCGTCCGGATGCGTTTCCATCGGGCAGGCATAGCGGGCATCATCGGGTATTCCCGAGACGCTCGGTTGGGATGCCGGCGTCGTCTGGCCGCGGGCTGCGCCCGCGAGCAGCGAGACACCAACGAAAACTGGCACGAGAATCAGGGTTGCGTTGCGCATGGCGAGGGCCTCAATTCGAGTCAGTGAGTATGTCCGGGCGGCATCGGCTTGTTGGTTTCCTCCGGCATGTCGTGGCCGGTCTGCCCCGATGTCGGTGCTGAAGACTCCTGGGGTTCGAGCATCTTCGCAATGGCTTCCTTCAGCTTGCTCTCCGCGTCGAGCATGAACTGCCCGCTGGTAACGACTCGGTCACCCTCATCCAGCCCGTAGCGGACCTCGACCATCCCGTCCTCGGCCTCGACGCCGACCTCGATATCACGCGGCTGGTACTTGCCATCGCCCGGCGTGACAAACGCGACCTTGCGCGTCCCCGAGTCAATGTACGCCTCGCGCGGGATCAGCAATGCGTTGCGGTCCAGATCGGCGTACAGCATCACGTTTGCGTACATCTCAGGTTTGAGTTCGAGCGTCGGGTTTTCGAACTCAAGTCGAACCTTCACGACGCGCGTCTGTTTTTCAAGATAGGGGTAGACGTAAACGACGTGGCCGACGAACTCCCGGTCGGGAACATACGGGAGCGTCATCCGCGCTTCCTGTCCCATGCGGACCCAGGGCAACTGGTACTCGTAGATGTCCACGTAGACCCATACGCGCGACAGGTCGGCGATCGTGAACAGCCGCATGCCGGGCTTCACGTACATGCCTCCCAGCGCCATCTTCTCGGTGACGATGCCGGGGGCGGGAGAGTAGATCGTCAACGTCTTCGTAATCTCTTTCGCACGGCGCAGCTCGTCGATCTGCTCATCGGAAACGTCGAAGTACTTCAATTGCACCCCGGCCGCCTCCACGAGTTGTTGCGCCTGTTCGTGTATTTCGGCCACCTTGCTGCCGGCGAGACGCTCCACGCCGCGCAGCGCGGCCAGGTACTCCTCCTGGGCGGCGTAGAGTCTGGGCGAGTACACTTCGAACAGGGGCTCACCCTTCTCGACCTGGACGCCGGTCTCGTTGACGTGCAACTTCTCGATCCAGCCGTCGAACTTGGTGTCGATGAACGTGACGGTCTGCTCGTTATAGTCGACGCGTCCCACGGTCCGGATGGTCTTGACGAGTGGACCGCGCTGGACTGTCGTCGTCCGGATACCCATGTTCTGGACCGTCACAGGATCGATCTTGATCGTCTTTCCCGTCGCAGACTGGGTCTCATCAGCGTACACAGGCACCAGATCCATCCCCATCGGACTCTTGCCTGGCTTTTCCGAGATGTAGCTGGGATCCATCGGCGCCCGCCAATAGAGGACCTTGCGCTCCTTTGGACCGCCCTGCGCTGCGCCACCTTCCTCGTCACTCTGCTTGAGCGGTGTCAACTTCATGTGGCAAATGGGGCACTCGCCCGGTCCCTTCTGAATCACGTTGGGGTGCATGCCACAGGTGTAGAGTTGCTCGGTGTCGCCCCCACCCGTCGCTTGTGTCCCGCCGGCGGGGGCAGCACCAGCCCAACGTAGCGCCGCCCAGAAACCGCCGCCACCACCTACGAGAAACGCGGCGGTGATTAAGACCGGCCATATCCAAGCCCGTCCCGGCCGCAGGTTTCGGGCGGATCGCGATGTTCGCCGTGCTTTCATGGGATCAACCTCCCGCCTCGCTAAGGCTCAGGCCGAGCGCCTCTTCGAGGTCGGCCACGCTACGCTCCAGCTCCCCCAGCGCGCGATGGTATTGAATGGTGAACGTCAACCACTTTTGCCAGTTGTCGATGACGAAAAGAAAGTCCGTCGTCCCGCTCGTGTAGGCGGCACGGGAGACCTCGTAGGTCTGCCGCGCCTGCGGGATGATCGTGCTCTCAAAGAGCTCGGCCAACTCCTGCTGCGCGCGAACCCGGGCGAAGGCGTCTTCGACCTGGAACTGGACACGGTTCTGCGTCGAGACATATTGGTGCTGCGATGCGAGCAGGCGGCTGCGCGCCTCGCGGATGCCCCCTTCGATCTTCTCGAACCAGATTGGGATGTTCAGCCCGAAGGTCATCGCCCAGTTGTCGCTGCCGTTCTCGCTCATGCGATTCACAGGCGCAGGCATCCCGGTCTGCGGATTCGGCGGCGGCCGAAACGCGTCGCGGGGCGACATCTGCATCCACTCGAGACCTACGGTGAAGTCCGGCCAGTACGCCAATCGCGCCAGCTTGACCGCTTGGCGATCACGTTCAAGCTGTTCTCTCACGCGTTGCAGGTCGGGGTTGTGGTCCACCGCCGACTCAAACAGCTCTTCCAGCCTCACGTCTACATCACGGAGGTCAAACTGGGCCGGCTTCGGAACGGGTGTCGTAGTCGAGCGGTTCAACACGCGGTTGAGCATCGCCACCGCCGTTTCGCGCTGCTGGCGCAGCTCGATGAGCTTGCTTTCCAGCGTCGACAGTTCGACCTCGGCTCGCAACACATCACCCTGTGAACGGCGTCCCGTCGCCACTTGAGCCCGCACGGCGTCGATCAGCCCGCGCAGCAGATCCTGATTGGCGACGTCGATCTCGATCGTCATGTCGATGACGTACACGCGGAAGTACGCCCGTTTCACGTCGGCGATCACCCGCAAGCGCGTCTGTTGCAGCTCTTCCAGCGCCATCCGAGCTTCCTGAAGCGCCACGCGGCCGGCGCGATCGAGCTTTTCTGGCACGGGGAACTTCTGCTGCACGCCGAGAACGAAGTAATTGTCGCCTTCGGCAGTTCTCACGGGCTCCGGAAGCGTCTTGGTTGTCAGCATTGGATCTGGCAGTGCCGTCACTTGCGGAACGCGAGCGGTTTTGGCCCGAGCGGTCTCCTCTGCGGCCTTGATGTCGGGGTTCTCCGCAAGGGCAAGCACGATGTAATCGCGCAGCGACTGTGGGCGTGTTTCAGACGTCGCCGGTTGCGTCGCCGGCGCTGTCGTCGGTGAAGCTGTCGCCGGCATGACGCCTCGCACGTATGCGTCGGCGTCACTGTTGCGATTCTGCTCGTAGCGCGCCAGCGCTGCCGTCAAATCGCGATCTGCGGTTCGATTCACGGCGCAGCCGGCAATCGTGATTGCCGCGGCGAGCACTGCCGTCATTGCGTAACGAACGTCCAATTGCACACACTTACGCTTTCTCATCAGAACACACCACCGCCATACGGAGCGCCCAGCACGCCGTGTACGATCCGCGGATGCTCGGCGACCGCCGGAATCCGAATCCGGCGATGATTATCGCTCATCTGGGCGAGGAGGCAAAGCGGTCCGGGTGCTCGGCAAATCTCTGCCGACATGCTTCGATACAGAAGTAGTACATGTGCCCCTCGTGCTCCATCGTAGCCGCGGCCCAGTTCTTGTTGACCGGCATGCCGCACACCGGGTCTTTCACCATGTTCTCGCGCTGGTAGACGTCCGCGTGCTCCAGCCGTAAATAGGCCTCAACGAACGTCGCGATCTTCTCATCCACCCATGTAGCGACGTGTTCCTGGCCCACTTTGTCCACAGGAACGGCCAACTGGTCGCGGCTGTCGAACTCGAAGTAGATCGGCAGGATCTCGGGGCGATACGTCAGCAGAACAGAATCCACAGCGTCATCCGGACAAACGCCCAGGTCCAGCTTCGCCGTCGCAGGAAACCGCGTGGTGTGGCGGAAGACGCAGAGACAGTGATTCCACGCAGACGACTTGGGCTCCAGCAACTCCGCATTCTCAAAGAGGCGCGGCAGGATCGCCATGCGCGGCCGGATTACGGCCTCAACGAGTGGACCGGCGAACTGGTTGAAACGCCGATCCCGCTCAGCGATCACCGCCATCCGCTGCCGCATGTGTTCCTGATGGTCCTGCCTCCGCAATTCAGCCGCTTGCAGCTTCTCGCGGACCCGATGTTCGAGTTCACGCACGTCACTCACTATGAGATCTCCGGGGGCGATTCCGACCGGGCAGCCTCGCCGGTTCGCTGAGTATGATGCATAAGCTCGGCGATTTCTTCCGTCGCGACTAGAATCAGCGCCGTCGGCGGCATCTAGGGCGTTCGGACTACCACGAGAGGTGATCCGGACCGAAGACCAGACTGCCGCCCAGGTATCCGGTCACCCCGATGAGGAGCGAGCCGAGCACGAGCCCGCCGCCGTAGGACCAGAGCCAAGCATTCGTCAGTCTGTTCCAGCGCCAGACTCGCAGGGCCGAAAGAACGATCGCGAGGATCATCACCGTCGTGCCGGCATATTGGTGCCAGTGAACATAATCCTGCAGCGACGGCCCGAAGCGCATCGAGTCATGCGCGATGTTCCCCGTAATCACAGCGGCAATGGCCGCGAGGGCGGCTGCGAAGAGAGGCAGCGCGTCTGCGCCGGCGAAGACCTGCTTCCCGCTCATCCGCCAGAGCAGGAAACCCAAAAGCGCTAGCGGGACACCGGCTACGGGGAAGTGCACGATGATCGGGTGCACGCGCGCGAGCAGCGGCGGACGGTCTTCGTCGCCTCCATGCTGGTGGCGTTCGTCCTCGCTATCTTGATGGCCGGCCTCCCTGGCGTCTACCTCATGCTCGTGGCCGGGCGCGGACGGGAGATTCTGACCGTCCGACCTGGGGCTGATCGCTTGCTCGTCCGCCGCGTCACCCACCGACGCCAGGCGGCTGAAGTAACGCTCAGGATTCGCCTTGAACTTGGCCAAGCAGTTGTCGCAGCAGAAGGCGATCGTCCGATCCATGTACGTCGTTGTAATGCCCGGGTCGGCTTCCTCCTCGGTCGTCACCGGGCAGAACCTGTTGAGTGCGGATTGCGCACCCGAATCCTGAGCCACGAGGCTCGTCGTTGACAACAAGGCGACGAGGCACGCAATGAGACCGACCCGTCGGGGTAGCGCGGTCGGCGAACGTTGACGAATCCACATGGCGATTAACATACCCAATGAAGGCGCTACTCACAATGGTCTTTGCCAATTGGGACGGGTCGGAGGTGTGACCCGTTGGCTGCGCGCGGATAGCCCGCGCCGTCGGCAAGTCTTGCCAAGTGCCGCAAAGATTCGTGCCTATGACTGGCCTGCCACCGATCCTCGGCGCAGCTCCTGCTCCGCTTGAAACCAGTCAGAAGTCGCGTCCCCGGAAGCTCCGGCCTCCAGTCGCGCCAGATAAACCTCGTACGCGCGATAGCGAATTTGATCCTCGAGACTCTCCGTGCGGCCAGTTACCTCGGTGATCGACATCGACGTCGCTTCGCCCGTGCGCCGGCGTTTTCGTTCACGCGTGCTCATCACATATGCTCCTACTGATTAGATCCGACCGCGGTCCGCCCTAAGGCAACCCATACACCTCTTCCGTCTCGCGCGCGATCGTGTCCCATGTGAATCAGGTCTCAGCTTCCCGCCGTCCGTTGCGCCCCATCCGTCGGGCTTCTCGGCGATCGGCGAGGGCCGTCCCGACGCCCCACCCAACGGAGTCCTTGTCGACGAAGACCAAAAGGCCTGTCTGCCCGTGCCGGACGAATTCGGCCGGCCCACCGTTGCAGGTAACCACGACTGGCTTGCGCGCGCTCCATGCTTCCAAAACGACGATGCCGAAGGGCTCGTTTCGGCTCGGTATGCAGACGACGTCGGCGCTATTGAGCAACGCGACCGCCTCCGGTCCCTCGCGCCAACCCAAGAAACGGACTGCGCAGCCGGCGCCCAAAGCGGCCGTGCGGCCTTCCAGCGAGGGCCGCATGTCGCCATCCCCCACGAAAATGAATTCCGCCTCGGGGTGGTAATGCAGTAGCCCGGGAACGGCCTCCACGAGCAGATCAGGTCCCTTCTGCCACGTCAGCCTGCCGAGAAACACCACAACCGGACCACGGTCGTCGATTCGGCATTCGCGGCGAACCCAATCGGGGTCGTCGTGGGTGTCGAATCTTCGCACGTCCACGGCGTTGTAAACGGCACTGACCTTGTCGTCCCGAACGCTATAGAGCCGGCAGACCTCGTCCCGTAGCGCCCGCGAGACGCAGATAACGCGGTCCGCAACGTGGGTGCCCTCCCACTCGACGTCACGGATCGTGCGCGACTGGCCATCGAAAAGCTGGTTGCCGCTTCGCCCGAACTCCGTCGAATGCATCGTAAGCACGGTTCGGGAGCGGCGATCGTTCTTCGCCGCTACGAGTCCTCTCACCGACAGCCAATCGTAGCCGTGAACCACGTCGAACGGCCGGTCGTAGAACTTCTCGACCTCGGCAACCCTGGCGATGAAGCTCTGACACATCCGATCCGTGCTCGTCACAAAGCAAGCGTGCGGCTCAAACGGACAACGGTGGTAGTGAGCCCCGTCAATGCAGTCGTAGCGGACCTGGCCCGGCGCGATGCGGGTGAAGACGTGCACGTCGTGCCCGCGACGGCGCAGGGCAGCCCCCAGCTCCGTCACATGTTCCGCCAGGCCTCCGCACCGGATCGAATAGCGGCTCTCCCACGACAGCATGGCAATTCTCATTGACATTGGCTTAGCCTTTGACGTTTGAACCATCTTCGCCTGCTGAGGCGCGACGGGCGAACGGTGACCATTCCAGCTAGACATCGACATACCCCCAGACGGCGGTGCAGACAGAGTTCTTCGCGAATTCGTCCAGGGAGTGGGGCTCGCCGGGTACCACACCCGACCAGCCCCGCGAGGAGCGAGTCTCAGCACCTACTCCCTGAACGGGCTCCCGCATGCTGTGAGCGGGTTCGCAAGGTGACTACGGATCGCCGTGACCGTGCGACCCGTGGCCTTCGCCCGCATGCTGGCCCTGGCCTCCCTTCAACTTGGAGACGTCCACGTTGATCCCCTGCGCCGCCAGCTTCGCGACGTACTTTTCGGGGTCCTTCAGGAGCTTGTCGTCACACCCCTGGCAGCAGAAGTACACCCGCTGGCCGGTCGGTAGATCGACGAACGCCGTCGGATCGATCTCTCCGCCCATGACCGGGCAACGCGTCTGGTACGTGTAGCTGGCTTCGAACTTGGCGGTGTATTTGTCTGGATCTCTCTCATACTTGGACTTGCAGTCCGTGCAGCAGAAGTAGACCTTATTCCCGCCACGCTCTGAAAAGACCTTGTTGTCCGCCGGTTTCCCGCACGACGGGCAGCTCACCTGAACGCGCGGCATCGCCTTCAGCGCCTCGCGCTGGGCGGCGACCTTCTTGGCGTACTTGTCCGGGCTCTTGGTGAACTTCTCGATGCAGTTTTCGCAGCAGAAGTGCACCGGGCCGGCGTCGGTCATCGTCTTGACGGAAAAGTCAAGCGGATCCCCCATCACCGGACAGAGAGGCAGCTTCGGCCCTTTGCTTTCCTGTTCGCCATGCTTGCCCTGCATCTCGCCGCGTCCGTGCTTGTGCTGCGCGAACGCGTTGAACGGAGTTACCCACAAGAAAAGCAAGGCCAGAGTGCTTAAGATCTTCCATCGATTCATTGAGTGATTCTCCTGTATCGTGTCTCCGGGATACACCGGCCCTGGATGAGCCGGCCCGTCGGCCCACCACGTTTTCACATTGCTTGGATGCCCACAGCGTGGCGTTTCTTCCCCGCCACGGACAAAAATCTCTCGGAGGGCCCGTCGGGCGCCAACGGCCCGGGACCGCCTGCACCGGATGCCTATGCTAAGCCGCGATGTCCATGGGGGTTACGAGTTTGGCAGGATGCCGCTGGGTAGGCACGTCGTGCCGTATGCGGCACGCTGGCCCGCGCCGTTGCTCATTGGACGTCTGGGCGCGGCAGCCGAAGCAGCCGTACATACGCCGTTCGCGGCAGGCTTGTCCATGGAGGCGGGGCGCGTCCGCTCTTGAAAGGACGCGCCCCGTCCCCTGTCTACGGATCGAGGGCCTCGAGCCAGCCAATGTCCGATGTCTGGCTTGGGCGATCCGGCTTGGCCACGTCCGATCGCTCCGCCCTGTCCGATGCTCACTGCTCCGAACTGATCTCGGCACGGATTCGACCCCACTCCGCTGGCGGGATCCGTTGGAACGCCGCAACAACCTGAGGGTCGAAGTGGCTCCCGATACCTTTTTCGATCTCGCGGCGTGCGCTCTCACACGAGTCAGGCCGCCGATACGGTCGGGCCGTCGTTAGGGCATCGTAGACGTCTGCGACAGCAAAGATTCTTGCGCCCAATGGAATCTCTTCACCCGCCAAACTGCGGGGATACCCTCCGCCGTCGAATCGCTCGTGATGACAGTGGACGATGTCTATGGCGCTTTGCAGGAAGGGCACCGACGCGAGGATTTGTTTCCCGAGTTCAGGGTGCTTTCGAATGAAGTGCCACTCGTCATCCGTGAGACGGCCCGGTTTGAGCAGGATCGAATCGGGGACGCCAATCTTTCCGATATCGTGCAGCAACCCCCCCAGAGCGATGGAGCGTCGCTGTTCCGGGCTAACTTCAAGTTCGTCTGCCAAGCGTACCGCGTAGGCGCAGACGCGCTCCGAGTGACGCTCGGTATCGTGTTCCCGCGCGTCCAAAGCCGCTACTAGCGCCCTGGCCGTGCCTCTGTACGCCGCGGCAAGTTCGCCCAGTGCTCGCTTCTCCCGCGAAACGAGTATCCCGGCCACCGTCGCAGCCAAGGCAATGGTCACGATTTCACCGAGCTGGTTGATGTTCTCGGCGCGCTGTCCGCCCCATTGGAGAGCCACATGGGGAACGTAGAGCAGCGCAACCGTGCCAGCCGTGACCAGCGCCCCCCGAAGGTTGAACCACACCGCTGCGAGTACGACCGGCATGATGTAAAGTTTGCGTAGTGCGACGTGAACAACGTGTGTAAACGCCGGTCGAATATTGCAGCGCCTGGCGGGCGAAAAGTGCGGCGCCTGAGTTTGATGTTCATAGGGTAATGGGTTGTAGGCTGGTCTGTCGAGGGGGGATCTCGGTGACGGATCTTGGTGGGTTGCTGGGGGGCGCAAGGGGCCTGTTTGGTGGAGGGGAAGAAGCCCCAGGAGGGGGTGTGGGGGAACCTG
>Ga0307378_10009353_pt1 | contig 12891 bp, 10 predicted proteins | sample UN1MG_FD_202238 | JGI IMG/M metagenome (GOLD analysis project Ga0307378, IMG submission 202238) | Soil microbial communities from Risofladan, Vaasa, Finland - UN-1 | ecosystem: Environmental > Terrestrial > Soil > Coastal area > Acid sulfate soil | place: Finland: Risofladan, Vaasa | collected...
CTCATAAAACTCATCCAAAAGATCCAGACCACCATCCACTACTGTAAGACCCGACTTCTCGGCTTTTCGAATATGCTTTCGTGTATGTTTGTTAAAGTTCCGCCATAACTGGTATGGATCCGGATTGAGTGGGAGAAGCATGCTAACTTTGTCCGTTTGCGAATGCAAATCATAGTTTAGGGGTTGTAGATTTCGGAATTCAATCGACTCACAGCCGTGTTCTGTGGCGAGCTCGACTGCACGAGTGTACAGTGCTTCAAAAACATCTGGCCCATTTGCTAATGGTCCACCATAGTTACCAAAGGCCTGCGAAACCAGCCGATTTCCGAAAATGTGGCTCTTTATTTGAATCAGCGGCAGGACACCGTGAACTTGATTGCCATCGCGCGCAACCAAGTAGAAGGACTTATGTCCAAACGTCCGCATTACCATTTCCGCCCAAGCAAACAGATGACACAGTTTGGTGTTGGGCATTCGCTTAACAAATTCGTCGTATTCAGGGCTATATGAATTACATATATCTACTTCCATTATTTTATCCCAATTTCGGGCTAACAACTGCCAGATGCGCATATCGCTTAATTAACCCAATGGCTCTTATGGCTTGCCTTAGTGTAACACACGGTGCGGTTAGGAGATGGATTTCTTTTGATATTAGCTTCTCAGTCCGCGGACACTGGCCTGGACGATAGTCATAGCGGTATGCAGTGCTTGGACAGATGTGAGCTGGCATACGATCAAACCAGCATGCTATGGGCAAACCCTTTTTTGCGGCTCGGCGCAGTATTTCTTGCTTGTTCTTGACTAGTACAGGAATACTCAAAAGGATAGGATTAGCACTGCCCACCATCAAGGGACTCACATCCACACCTAACAAGGACAGTTGTTCTATATAGAAACGTGTCAGGTGTTGACGATGCTGAGAGTTTATATCCCACTTATGAAGTTGTGCTATGCCGAAAATAGCATGGAAGTTGGTTGCTGCTAAAAGATAGTCAGATGGCATTGTCTCTCCATATTCTTCCACTGATATCGTTCCATGAATAAAGCCGGAACGTTGAGCCCTACGATACATGTTTGCTATAGGAGTCCTTGTCGTTGGTCGAACTGCAAGATTATATAGCAACATCTGTAATGCTAAAGATGATCCTCGTTGTTGGGCATCTGTTTGGGCGAATTTACAACGAATGTTTTTGGCTTTAGAGTACAGTTTATGGTCTCCAAAGATTGCCATCCCACCCTGCCCTGTAGAGAAAGGCTTGTTATAATGCGTACTAAACACAGCAGCATGTCCAAGAGTAAGTGTATCTTCCTGGCCGAAGTCATTTTGTATAAGGTGACAACGGTCTTCTATAAGAATAGCTTGTTTTCTTTTAGCCAGCAATATCATTTTCTTAACTGGTTGGATAATCCCATACGTATGCTGGCAAATGACTATCTTAGTTTGATCTGTGAACGCATCAGCAATACACCTTACAGAGGCATTGAACTGCCCTTGTTCTACATCCACATACACACATTTAGCACCAGCGAACTTAACTGCCATTGGGACTGTCTCACAAGTGTATGCGGGCAAAAGAACTTCGGTTTGTTTGGTCACGCCAGCAGCACGCAGAATTGTCCACAGTGCTACTCTACCTTGTCCAAAGGACAAGGCAGGTACATCACTACCGACGATAGTTTGGGAAAAAGCCCGTTCATAGGCTTGAACCATATCTGTTCCATTAGCCCAACTTGGCTGCAATAGGAACTTCAGTGAGGTAATTATAGTGTTCATTCCGAGCACCATCCTCTGTAGCAATATGGAGAAAAGCTTTTTTTACGATATCGAATTCTTGAAAATGTTAGAATGACGATCTAAAAACTGTTGGGCGAGGCCTTTGAACATCAATGTTCCAAAAGCTGGTATGAGGTAGCAAAGCCATTTGCCGTTATCGATAGGATGTTTAAAGGTCCTCCAGAACACTCCCTCTAAGCCACACTTCTGAATTAACTTAGGAGGGTGCTTGTATTCTCCGATTACAAACCGGAATGCAGCTCCCACTCCAACCATGATAGCTGAATCAATGTAAGGAAAAACCTTTGCCATCCATTTCTCCTGTTTTGGTCCTCCTAAAGCAATCCACACAAACGTTGGTTGTAATTTATTGATATCGTCAATTGTATTAGAAATTTCATTCTCAGTTAGCTGACGAAAAGGTGGTGAACACATACCCTTCACTTCAGTTCCAGGATAACGATGTGAAATAACTGTCCGTAATTTAGTGAGTACCTGCTTTGTATCACCGTAAAAATAATGGCTATAACCATGCTGACCTGATATCTCGAGTATTTTTATCATCAAGTCAGGACCAGTAACTCTTTCCACTCTACGATTACCAATTAGTCTTGCATACCAAACCAGAGGCATTCCATCAGGGATCGTAAGTAATGATTCATTCTGAGCTTTACAAAGTTCATCATCATGTTGTGATAATACTGTTGTGTGAACATTTGCGACGCAAATGTAAGCTGGCAATCTTTTATGCACCTGATCACTAATTAAGTTTAATACTTCAGCCATAGTGACTATCGACACTCCCATCTTTCCTATATGATACCTCCTGACACAATCCTGTTTTCTTGAATGTTTCATATATTTGACTCTATTTCCCAGTCAGATCAACCACATAATGACCATCGATACATTATGAATGCAAAATTCTATTTTACCCCAGATGGCGATAGGCAAATCGACTTCCCATCTTTAGCATTGGGTTAGGCAGTTTCTGCCACATCAACGTCATTATTCGATAGCTTAGCTTCTTTTCGTTATTCAGGGAAGACACACCCTTCAAATGGGGGTAATAAAAACACGGGGTTTCTAATTCTTGGGCCCCCCATTGCTTCTTGTACGTTATCAACCCTTCAGCATACGGAGATGTCTTTCCAATATCGAAAATTCTGCAGTCACTCTGGATGCTAATCTCAATTGCTCTCCAAGTAAGCGCATGGTTAACTCCCAGCGGCCGAAACTGTGTCTTATCGGCTATATGACCCATATACAATTTATCCCTGAGTCTAAAGATATTCAGGCCACCAATTATCTCCCCATTCAACTCTGCGACCAAAAAGTCCGTCAACTGCAACGGCTTAAGATATCTCCAGATATTTTGGAAAAAGCTATAGTTCTGAGGTGGCACACCCAGTCTTTTACGCGTTTCTACTAACAGTTTCCAAAACAACCGCACATCGTTTTCTGAAGTTGCACTACGAACCTCAATTCCTTCTCTCTCTGAGCGTTTAATCCTTTGCTGGACTGCTGTCTTATGAAGATTTTTCCAGACATAATCAAGCCCGTGTTTCAGATCTATCCAATAGGTTCTATGATAAAAAACAGGCTTCAACATCTCTTCACGCTTAAGAAGGCTAGTGCTATTCCTCACTTTGACCTCTATGTACGAAGCTCCCTCTTTTGTATATAGATCGAGGATTTTCTCAAACAATTGCTGGAATTCTTCACTTGATCTTACAAGTGGATCTGAATATGAGACAAATGGTAATGAGACCAAACGTGTCCCAGTTAACCAACTCTTCACTAAAAAAAGTGGTATCCCTGCTCTTATATTCCCTCTCTGGTCTACAAGGGCAAGGTAATAGGGCTTGGCTTGCGGAAAAGTCTGTGCTATGACTTTTTTAAAAGGGGAGGTCTGATATACCGATCCAAAAGGGTGGTTCTCAACCATTTGATCCCAGGCTTGTTCCTGCTCTTTTTCAATGAACTGAGCTCTCATAATAAATCTCAAATTAACAAAAACGACTTCAGTCGATATTCAAAATACTAAAGAAACTACTCTGACACTATAAAAACTGATATGCAGTATCGTTTCAGTATTCTGTAAAGCTACCCATGCTTGCGAAATTCTATCAGCAATGCTAAGAGGCTTAGCTCGATCAATAGCTGTCTGTTGGCTTTGCCATTTAGAATCCACGATGTTCTACATTTTCGGGCATTTAGTTGTTGTGATAGAGAATTGCCAGAGGATCCAAACGAAAAAAGTATAAATCGGAAGTAATCTGTTGAGATTATTTAATTATAAAACCGGAACCAAAACTTATTGATTAACATGTTGTTATATGCAGGATAATTCATACTTAATACCTTGGTGCTGTAATTTCTTTGCTGGTCATATCAATAATATCCGTTACTTACTCCTGAGATACAAACTGAATAGCTTTATCATACACTTCCATAAGGGTTTTATACACCTTATCGACAGAATACTCTGAAGCAACCTTATTTGCTCCGGCTAGGCCTAGTTCTCTACATAACACTTTATCCGATGTACTAACTCTGGAACGCTGCCGGCTTCAAAAAGCATGCCGGTCTCCATATGGTCAATTATACACTCTATAGCTCCGATTCGGCTTGCCACAATTGGACGTGCATAAGTCATTGCCTGAACGGCAACATTTGGAAATCCCTCGTGCCAACGGCTTGATATAATGATAATTCGTGAGTTCAGATACAATTCCCTTAATTGTTCGGATTTTAAGAAACCAAGCCATTTTACATTCGAAGGTGAGCTCTCATAAATGTCTTTCATTCCATTTAAATCTCCCGCAACTGCAAACGGAATATTTGGAAGGTTTCTTGCTGCTTGGAGAAAAACATCAATTCCTTTCTCCATACATATTCGGCCAACAAAAGTTACGAGATCACCTAATGGTATATTTTCAGAAACATCAACTGTGGGTGCCATACCAGGCAATATTTTAATTTTCTCTTTGGGTATTCCGTTCTTTATGAATTTTTGTTTTTGGAATTCGGTCTGTACAATAAAGATATCTACATTTTTGAGTATGCTACCTGTAAAGCGAGCTATTGAATTTCGCAAAGCATAGCCGATACTCTTACATAAATTATTTGTACAATTCTTAGATACACACCAAAGTTCTCGACCGAAATCTAAACATTTTTCACAAAGCTTTCCTTTACTTAGATGCAATCCATTGGGACAAAATAACCTGTAATTTGGGCATCGCATAACAATTGGAATACGACATTCTTTAATTGGTTTAAGGATGGATGGAGAGATCAATGGATAGAGATTTTGTACCTGCACAATATCAGGCTTAACTTTTTCCAGCATTTTTACGATTTCTTGTGCTGCAAAAGGGTTATAAATACCTGTAAAAAAAGCCTTTATTTTGCCTGTAATAGAACCGGCTATCTCAGCAGAAGACCGTCTATACCAAAAGACTTGATGGCCGTGATTTTTAAGTAGTTCGACTATTGCCTCAGCAGCGTGCTCTTCACCACTGGGACCTGCGTAATCATTATGTATGTATAGAATCCGCATGGGATTTATAAGTGAGGGTTCGATGCCCCAAACTGCTTACTCAAAGACAATTTACAATTTTCGTGCTTCATTGAACTATTAGCTATGTGTCTAATTCGCTCCTGATAAAGTGTAGCTTACCTTGTTGGGAAGGAAGGGATCCAACACATGTGGTCCTGATCGATACCGCGTTCTTCAGCTGGAGCGAAAGCTTCGCCTGCACCTGTTCAAGGACTTGCTCGTATGCCGGGTAAGCGTTGTTTGGAACGACCAAAATGTCTATTGAGTAGTCTTTACGCTGGATCACTTGGAAACGATGTATAACCTCCGGTTCGTCATCAAAGATAGTTGTTAGGTATTCACCAGCCACGATAGATCCATTCGGCAAGCGAATTGTATCCGAAATCCGACCTTTAACCTTGTCCATTAATGGTAATGTAATACCACAGGAACACTCCTTCTGTAGCGACCTACCCATATCCCCGTTCAGGTAGCGAATCAAAGGAAAGTACCTATTTAGCAAATCTGTAATAGCAACGCAACCAAGTTCCCCATGGGGTACCGGAATGTTGTTGTTATCCAGGAATTCTACTCGGACGACATCATGGAATATATGAAGGCCTTTTTTTTGTGGGCATTCGGCTGCAAGCCAGTACACTTCGGAACATCCGTAATGATCAAACACGGGTGCTCTAAATGCCTTCTGGATCCTTCTCTCTTGAGTAGGAGTCAGGGGAGAACATGTTGACCAAATAGTATTCGGCGGAGATAGTTCTATTCCGTTTTCTAACACATATTCAGATACGTGATCCAGAGCTCCAACATATGCATGAACCAGTAGCGGTTTATACTGTTGATACTTGAGCAGGAATCTATTGATAGAGTCTTCGTTCATATGTGAAACGTCAAGAAGAACCTTCTTCGTTGGCCACCAAAAGACGGCATCACAAAGCCGGGATTTCCAGTTTGGCGTCAGGTCTCGATATATGGATGCGACATTGACATCTGGGCTCAGGTTCCACCAATCGAGAACTCGCCATAACATCGCTGATCTGACAACCTTTTTCTCGTGGTAAACTTTCAATGGCTCGCCTGTGCTACCACCAGTTGTTGATAGCTTAAGATCCTTTGGTCTAGCTTCTAGCGATATCAATTTATCAAAATTTCTCCGTATATCATCTCGAGTAAGGATTGGCACCTGTCTATAATGCTCGGATCTTGTTATATCAGATGGATGTAAGCCAAGATGTTTGAATTTATCTCTATAATAAGGCACGTGTTCATAAGCATATCTAAGGAGTGAACATGTCCGGCTCCAGCTTAAATTTTCCAATTCTTCTTGAGGCAAGTATTGATTATGTAGAGCTTCTCTAAAGGCAGCTCTTGCATTTGGCTTTACAAGCGAATACTTGAAAAAGAACCATTTGGTTTTAAGATTTTTCAGATTCATTATTTGGTTTTTTGTGAGTTGTTGTTTAACGCAGTCTTACATGCAGAATAAATTGCATTGGCTGCTTGCTTAGCCGTATGATTATTAATAATCTCGAGCGACTTCTTGCCCATATTGGCCAATCTATCTCTTGCGGACAAACACTCCTTTAAACATTTGACAACACCCTGGGTACTAAGGGGATCAAAGACCCAGCCATTGTCTTGTGTGACATATTCAGGGCAGCAGCCGTTGTATTTCGAACAGAGAATTGGCAGTCCACATGCCATAGCCTCAGGAACAACAAGGCTCCAGTTGTCCTCCAGTGTTGGAATGATGAAAACATTAGCAGCTTTATAAAAAGGACACAGATTGTCATAATCAACAGATCCTGTAAAATGAACATTATTTAATCTATTCTGCTTACAGTATTGTTCGAGTTCAGATCTCTGAACCCCATCACCAACAATAAGTAATGTTGCCATAGTAGTATCATTATTACTCCAAAATTCCTTCCATGCCTTCAGCAATTCCATCAGACCTTTACGAGGAATCAATTGGCCGACATACAGAAAAATAATTCCTCTTAGATCGTTTTTTATTCTGAGTTCAGATATCTGTTTTTTTGTCACCTTTGCGATACTTTCCCGCAATCCATATACATCTGCCACCATATGGCCGTATGTGATGCGCTCAGATGGAAAGCCAAGACTCTTTACATATTCTCCACAGAGACGACCATTACAGCAAATCGCATCAATCCATCGCATAACAAACTTGCGATACGCCCTGCGATACCACTGGGCATTGCGTTCAGTATGAGCAGTTCGCTCATAGCACATTACATGAGGAATATTTTTAAACGCCCTGAGCCACAAAGCCGCATATGTCCATTGAAAGAATCCATCTGATATGGTAACTTGGGGCTGGCTTTGTTTAGCTCTATCAATAAGACCTGGCAGGAATGTCAATCTAATACCTGTATTTGCCATAGAAGCGTTTCCCATTTTAGCACCAAAAAGCCTTTTTTCGCCTGTAAGCGGAATAGCTCTATCATCAAGAACATTATGGACTTTGTCTTTAGCCCGCTGAGGAACGACATCTGTATAATAAATCAAGGTCAATTTGTTTCCGCATAGACCATCCAGTGCCCTATACACAGGAATACGATAATCCAGAAAACTGCGGGTTACCCAGGTAATTTTCATCCTTATTTATGAGAACTCCCTATTTGAACATTGAATGAGATTATTCCAACTAATAATAGACATAAATACGCTTGTTAGAACAACAGAAATCCATGAGCCATATACTCTGCCTCCGATACCTGGGTCTGTAATAGATAAGCAAAGTGCCATAATTATTGTACCCATCATTCCTGCACGAAAGCGCTCAGGCAGATTAGCTCGCAATACAAGACGAATCAATTCCATAAAAAATAGGAACAGCAAAATCGGCCCAATTATTCCTACACCTAAGAAGGCAGAAAGAAAACAGTTGTGTGTAGAAATAACCCCTCCCATATTGTCACTATTAAGTGCTTCCTTTTCTCCAGTTACAAAACCATAACCCAAGATTGGTTTCTGTAGGGCAAGGTCAAGTGAATATAACCATATATAATCCCTGCCATTGGTATACCTCCATCCAACATCTTCATATCCATACCACAGAGTTTTCTGAATACTGGTCATACCAAACAATATGAACACAAGGATTAATGTCCCAGTCAAGAACGGTAGTGCTATTCTCATCTTAATGTTACCCACGGTCAGAGCTGAAAAAAGTCCAAAGATAAATCCAAAGTAAATTTTGTTAATTAATGACAGAAAAGAAAATATTAGGAGGATAGCAGCAAGGATGTGTCTTCGTGAGATAAAAAATGCAAAAAAGACAACCATTCCGACAACCCTACCCCCTGTTGCAAATACATCTATTGTTGCCAAACTGCTTATGCCGAGTGCTTTGACCATCTGAATAATACCCCAAAAAACAACCCATAAAGCCCACAAAATTACCCACTCAACCATCTCCTGTTCCTGTTTATTCGATTTCTCTTTGAGATTAATACCCAACAAAGTAATGAGAAACAAGTAGATAAGGCATTCTATTGCCCTGAAACCGGTATAGAAGATTCGTGGTGACCACAATGAACTAAATACACACAGGCAACAGTATAATGTTAAAAAGATCATGGGCTTTCTAGTTAAGACTCTGAGAGCTTTTTTGCCCTGTATTGTTGGAAGTGAGAAAATGCAATAAAAAAGACAGATTGCTAAATAGGCTAATGTTATCACTGAGGACTTATCGACCGAGGCATATAGCTCCGGATCTCTTTGCCGTGTTGTAAAGACAGAGATAATATCTCCCATAAGAAAAAAATATCCGGGAATACCCCCTTTGTGAAAAAACTCTCTTAGAACGATGAGTGGGTATGGGCGCATATACATTGTAGATGTGAATCTAATAGTTTTATTGTCTAGAATATGATTCAACTTAAATAAATCCTAAATACGATAATTGCGAAAGCCTTCACGCCATCTAAGAGCGATACAAAGACACTTCCAGGGAAATTCACCGCAACTTGATATGAGCTGAAGAAAAGTGCACAGACAATCAACTTTATAATTTTCAAAATAACTCAGTGTTTTTCGCGCCAATTGGTCTCAGCCTGAGAGAATCATGGGATGAGGCAGATTCTTATATTTTTATATTTGTGAAATATTTTTCAATATCAATCAAGGATTCTTTTTTTAGGTTATATTCCCTAAGACTATGTTTTCTTAGAAGGTCACAAATTTGACCTAACATATCTCGATGGTTTTCACAAATTGTAAGACCTCTAAGAATATTAGCCCCTCTTGTGTAATAAGATAAATCCCCAGGGGATTTTTTACCTCCGAATATTTTAGATAATAAAACTCTTGGACACATCGCAAAAAATCCTTTGAGTATTTCTTTAGTAATATGTTTTGTCTGAGAAGCGCAAAATATTTTCCACTTTTCTGAAATATCATCACCATGGTTTAATGAATACGAAATCTCTTGATAAAATATGCTATACTTTGTAATTTCTTCCCTTGATAATAAATTTAAGCAGCCTGTATCTGAATTTGCTATAAAGGGTATCAGTTCAATATTAACATTCTTATTCTCTGTGAATGTTAGTTTTACAAGTTGTCCTAGTCGCCAACTGAGTGATTTATTTGTTTGTGAATGAAATAAAAAATTACCCAGACCGTAAACGATTGGAACTTCTTCATAAATCTCTTTTCCCATAATTGCATGTGCATGCGAAATAACAACAGCCGAAGCACCTGCTTTGGCAAAGGCCCTAGCGATTTTTATCATTCGAGGCGAAGGGAAATGAGTACCTTCAGGACCTATATGTAAAAAAATAATTAAGGCATTACACTCTTGAGCAACATTTTGTATTTGTAATATATTCTCTACAGGTTCAAGCATAGATGTGCACCATTGGTCATCTGATTGCCAATTAAATTCATGTTCAGCATAGGATAAAAATCCTATCCGATAATCTCTGATATCAATGAGGAGGGGCTTGGAAGCTTCTTTGAGATTTTCCCCTAACCCATACCAACGAATGGAATTCTCTTCAAGAGTTTTTATTGTATCTCTCACTCCATCTATTTTATAATCAAAGATGTGATTATTTGCCAAACTTGCTATTTTTACACCTGCTTCCTTTAAGGCTTTAGCAACAGATGGATTCGCTTTTAGTTTTGGCCCTGCCTTACTCAACATCTTGTTCATATATGTAAGTGGACATTCAAGATTAACAATACAACTATCCACTCCGTTTATGACAGGAAGAACATTCCTAAACACCATGTCAATCGAGCCTCTGGCCAAAAGCTCTCCGGGTTGCCCTATCGGCGCCAAATCACCAGCAATAATTATAGAACATTTTTTTTCTGTTTGCACAATATTATCTTTGCCTGAGCTTTATCAATAAAGGTCTGATGTAAGCTTTCACAATTTCTCTCGCCTTTAGCAATAAACAAACAAACGGCCATAAGATTCGCCCTCCCCAAAGACCATATTTCAATACATGACCAAGGCCTTCATCTAAGACGTCTTTCCATCGAAGTGATAGCATATATGATCTGCTAAAATTAAATGCATAAGCGTTTGCTAAAGTTATATTTGTCGCAATATAACCAATAAATTTATTAAAAGATTGTATGCTTCTTTCATTCTGCAGATTGGGATATATACGTGAAATCCAGGATTCTACTGAAATATCTTTAGAAAAATTTACACGACGACTTAGCTTTCGGATTCTTTCCTTTGGACGTAAAATTCTCTCATCTGTAACAAATAAATGCTTTGGGATGAAACCCCATTTTCCAAAGGTTGCTAAATATCCCCAAAATTCCAGATCTTCTGTAAGGCGTAGATCTTTGCGTTGTCCGCCGGTTTTTTTGGCAATTTCTGTTCTCATCATTACTGTGCCAGTTAAAACCGAACGATAACGCAACCAGAACTCATAGAAGTTTTCACATACATTACCATTACAACCATAATATATTTTATCTTGTTCAATTAATTCTGGTCGATAATAAGTGTGTCCATTCCAGTCCTCTTTACAATAAGCAGTATTAACTGCGATAGCTTCAGGATGTTCTTCTAAAAAATTGACGGTAGTTTCTATAAATTGCGGTTCCCAGTAATCATCAGCATCGAGAAAAGCTACATATTTACCAGTTGCTATCTCCAAACCCCGATTTCTTGCCGCTGCTGGCCCTTGATTTTCCTGCATTATTATTTTAATTCTCTCGTCACTAAAACTACGAAGAACCTGTTGTGTATTATCAGTCGAGCCATCATCCACCGTAATAATCTCCTCTGGCAGGACCGTTTGCGAAAAGACGCTATTTAGGCAACGTGGCAGTGACATTGCTGAATTATATGCGGGAATAATTATGGAAACGGAGCAATTTATCATAACGATACATTAACAATACGTTTTACTGTACTTTCTAATGCTTTACGCTGGCGATTTTTTCATCAAAGATCTGTACTAAGCAAGTTCTCGCTTTCTTATCATACTGAACACATGAAATCGTCCGCGTCAACGTATTTCCTGCTAAAACCACGTCTACATTGCTGTGAACTTTCGCACTTTTGCCAAGATGTTAACCTGGGTAGACTTGGGCGACAGGCCCTGTAGCCTGCACTCGGCGAATTTATGTGATGTTCGGAGCTTTTCTCGAACATGCGTTTAATTCCAGATCGCACATAAACCTTTGTTTGGCAGCGATTTTAGCTCCCCAAAAGTGCGAAAGTTAACTTGCTGACACGTGTCAGCATCTATGGGAGTGGCCCCTGTCTGGCTGACGTACCAGTTGCCCGCCCACACTTGAGGGGCGAGGGAGAAAACAAGAAAAAGGTGCCTGATGCCTGTCTTTCTCAAGCATAACTTAAAGATAAAATTTCTATTAATTTTCATTCCTCCTCTTTCAATATAATGAATCCGCCATTGAACAAACAACATCTTTAAACTTTTACCACAGAATTTAAAGAAAAGATGTGACTCAGGTAACAAAACATTTACTTTTTTGATTGAGTTTCTTTTTGGCAAGGATTGTGTAAAGGGAGTTTGGATTACGATCAATGGTTTTCACTGAATAGCCCGCTTTTTTCAAAAGAATTAAAAGTTGTTCATCTGAGTCGCCGCTGAGTTTTAATTGCCCTGGGTGAATTTCCACGATCAACGTAGGGCTTTCACTTCCAAGTAACTGAAAAGCTCCCTGTAAGACTTTATATTCGAATCCTTCAACATCGATCTTTATCACGTCAGGATGGAGTTTCAATTCCGACACCAATGAATTCAAACTTCGGATCGTTACTGTATGTACAACAATGGGAATATCCGGATGGTAGCTAACATTTATCTCCGTGACCGACCTGAAGAAACTTCCCGTTGATTCTTTTCCGTGTCCGAAGAAAGAGCCCGTTGTATCGAAGGACCCCACGCCAATCCTGAGAGCCTTACATGATCTTTTAGGGTAACCGTTCACAGGTATTTTGATGGTATTGAGCAACGCACTCAATGTCAAAACGCCTGTTTTCAACTTGATGAATTATAGCATAATCAAGGCGGTAGATCAATATTTTTCT
>Ga0307378_10009354_pt1 | contig 12890 bp, 10 predicted proteins | sample UN1MG_FD_202238 | JGI IMG/M metagenome (GOLD analysis project Ga0307378, IMG submission 202238) | Soil microbial communities from Risofladan, Vaasa, Finland - UN-1 | ecosystem: Environmental > Terrestrial > Soil > Coastal area > Acid sulfate soil | place: Finland: Risofladan, Vaasa | collected...
CAAATGATGAAACGAGTTTTCTCCGGAGCACGGCCCACCGGTCGACAGCACATCGGGAACTACCTGGGTGCACTACGAAACTATGTCGCTCTCCAGGATGAGTACGACTGCATCTACTGCATTGTCGATATTCACGCCCTGACGTCCATGGAAGACACCGGCAAGCTCCAGCACTACATCCGCGAAACACTGCTCGACTGGCTGGCTGCGGGGCTCGACCCCGAGAAAAGCATCCTGTTCGTACAGTCCCATGTCCCGGAGGTAATGGAGCTGCATACCCTGCTCGGTATGGTCACACCGATAAGCTGGCTGATGCGCGTACCAACATTCAAGGAGAAGGTGAAGACCCAACCGGAGAACGTTAACTACGGGCTGGTGGGCTATCCGGTGCTGATGACGGCCGACATCATTCTCTACAAGGCAAACGCCATACCCGTCGGTGAAGACCAGCTGCCCCATATCGAACTGGCCCGGGAGATTGTCCGCCGTTTCAACAGCCGGTTCGGGGACACCTTCCCCGAACCCCAGGCCAAGCTGACCGAGTTTCCCCTCGTCGTAGGACTGGACGGCAAAGAGAAGATGAGCGCCACGCTGGACAATGGCATAGACATTGCCGCTACCACGGAGGAGACCAGGCAGCGAATCATGACGGCGGTCACCGACCCGGCACGCCGCTACCGGAACGACCCGGGACACCCGGAGATATGCGCTATCTACAAGCTCCACGAGTACTTCAGCACCGACGAGAAGGACTCCATCGCCGAGCAGTGTCGTACTGCCGAGATTGGCTGCGTTGACTGCAAGAAGCTGCTGGCCGAGCGCATCAACGCAGAACTGGCACCGTTCCGGGAGAAACGCTCCGAACTCGCAGCGAAACCGCAGTATATTGCTGACGTCCTCTCCGATGGTTCCGCACGTGCCCGCATCATCGCCAGGGAGACCCTGCGCGAAGCCAAGGAGAAAATGGGGCTTATCTAGCTGAGACCAGACCGGCACTGCCCGGTGAAAAGGAGAATGCGCGAAATGTCAACAACCGAAGAGCTGATAGAGCAGTACAAACAGAAGCGCCAGAAGATACTGGAGATGGGCGGCGACGCCGCCATTGAAAAGCGCCATCAGGCCGGTCAACTGAGTGCCCGGGAGAGGATAGACTACCTCTTTGACGCGGGTACCTTCACCGAGATAGGGCTCTTTATCAAGCACAGGACGACCGCTTTCGGGCTGGACAAGAGAGAGATACCCGCCGACGGCATCATCACCGGCTTCGGTAAGGTGAACGGCAGGTACGTCGTTACCATGGCGGAGGACTACACCGCCCTGGCAGGTACCTTCGGTGAGCAGCACGGGCGTAAGCTCTCTAATGCCCTTGATTTCGCGCGGAACAAGGGCTGGCCCTTCATCGGCATGAACGACTCCGGTGGCGCCCGCCTCCAGGAAGGTATGGATACCCTGGAATCATACGGCTGGACGTTCAAGTCGCAGATACTCGCTTCCGGCGTAATCCCCCAGATAGCCCTGCTCATGGGCCCGTGCCTGGGAGGTCAGGCCTACCATCCGGTCATGCAGGACTTCCTCATCCAGTGCAAAGACACCGGCTTCATGGGCATTGCCGGCTCTGCCTTCGTTGAGACACAGCTTGGTGAGAAGATAACACTGGAAGAGCTCTCCGGATACAAGGCGCACGCCATCAAGTCCGGCTGTACCCACGTGGTTGCCGACGATGACAGGGACGCCATCGATAAGGCTAAAATGCTCCTGTCCTTCTTCCCCGCCAACAACCGGGAGCAGCCACCCCGCATCGAGACGGATGACGACCCCGAGCGGGAGATACCGGAGCTGAATACCATTGTCCCCGACCAGTCCTCCCGCCCCTATGACATGAAGAAGGTAATCACGGCGATAACCGACGACGGCCATTTCTTTGAGACGCAGGCGCTGCATGCCACCAGCGTGATAACCGGGTTCGCCCGCTTCAACGGGCGACCGGTGGGCATCTTCGCCAACCAGCCGATGCAGGCGGCGGGCGTAATCAACATCGACGCCGCCGATAAAGGGGCCAGGTTCATCCGGTTCTGCGACCTGTTCAACATCCCGATGCTCACCCTCGGGGACTGTCCGGGCTACATGATAGGCTCCGAGCAGGACTGGAAGGGCATCCTGCGCCACGGCGCCAAGCTCCTATTTGCCTGGGCCGAGTCCACGATACCCCTGATTTCAATCATGGTACGCAAGTCCTACGCCGGTGCTCACTACGGGATGCTGGATAAAGCCATCGGTGCCGATTTCGTCTTTGCCTGGCCGACAGCCCGCGTTACCATCGTTGGCGCGGATACCGCTGCCAGTGTCATTTTCGCCCGGGAAATACGCGGGTCGGACAACCCGGAGGAAACCAGGGCAAAGCGGATAGAGGAGTTCAGCGAGCTGTACGAGAACCCGTACCAGGGTGCGGAGCGTGGCTATATCGACGACATCATAATGCCCGGTGACACGCGCAAGGTGATAAACCGGGCGCTGGACGTCCTCGAAGACAAGAACAAGGACAACAAGGCATACAACGCCAAGACCTGGAAGAAGTTCGCCAACATCAATCTGTGAGGTGGCACTACTATCGAGATTATCCCGGCGATTGACCTCAGGGGTGGCCGCTGCGTTCGTCTCTATCAGGGTGATTACAGCCGGGAAGTCACGTTCTCCGACGACCCGGTGGAAGTAGCCCTGAGATGGCAGTCACTGGGAGCACCCCGGCTGCACATCGTCGACCTTGATGGCGCCGCCGCCGGTGAGCCGCAGAACCTGGAGGTCATCAGGCAGATTGCGGACGCCTCCCTGCTACCCACCCAGCTAGGCGGGGGAATCCGCACGCTGGAGACCATCAAGGAAGTACTCCAGGCAGGTATCGACCGTGTTATCCTGAGTACGGCCGCGGTGGAAGACCCGGACCTGCTCCGGGAGGCATGCCGGAAGTTCGGCGACTACATCATCGTCAGTATCGACGCCCGGGATGGTCGCATAGCGACACACGGATGGCAGCAGGACACGGAGTGGGGAACGGTGGAGTTCGCCCGGCTGGTAGCCCGTTCCGGTGTGAAGCGCCTTATCTACACCGACATCGTTCGCGACGGTACCCTCACCGAGCCGAACTTCACCGCTATTTCCGAGCTGGTTGACTCGGTTAAACTACCGGTCATCGCCGCCGGTGGTATCTCGTCGCTGCTCCACCTCAAGATGCTCAAGCGGCTTGGCATAAAAGGGGCAATCATCGGCAAAGCGCTCTATACCAAGGATATCGACCTCAAAAAGGCGCTGGACGCTGTTAGCTAACGAGGAAATCGGACAGGGGCTAGTGTAGTGTCTCCGAGTTCTCTTTACAATGATTGTTGACAAAAATGCGTCGTAGTAGCCGGTGCCTCACTGTAAAGCTATGTTAGAAACACTACACCAGAACCTCCTTCCATAGAATACCCTCGTTCTTCCCCCTGTAGGCATAACGCCGCTTGACACTGTGATTTGCCTTTTGCCGATAGGCTCTGCACAGGAGACAACCACTCGTGAAGCTGCGCAAACACAGTTTGACACTCCCAGGGCAACGGGTAGCATTGCGCCCGATGACCGAACGCGACTGGGACATCCTGCTCAAATGGAACAACGACCCGGAAATCCTATACTACAGTGAGGGCGACGATGTTTCATCACACACTCTTGAACGGGTACAGAAAATATACCGGAGTGTATCGCAGAGTGCGTTCTGTTTCATGATGGAATGCAGTGGCAGGCCAGTTGGCGAGTGCTGGCTTCAGCGCATGAACCTTGATAGGATTTTGATGAAGTATCCTGAGAGGGATTGCCGGCGCATTGACCTGATGATAGGAGAGAAGACACTCTGGGGACATGGCCTTGGTACGGAAGTCATTGGCACCCTAACACGATTCGCATTCGAGGATGAACGAGCAGAGTTCGTCTTCGGATGCGATATTGCAGACTACAACCCGCACAGCCTGAGAGCGTTCCAGAAAAACGGCTACGAGATACACTCGAAAATGAGACAGTCCCCGGGGGAAAAAGCGAGATTCGTCTACGATGTTGTGCTGTCCAGGCATCAGTATCACGCAAGAAACAAGAACTCGGAATGAGACACAGGGAGTCACTTAGAGGGAGTGCCCCTCAGAATCTACAGGACTCTCGCATTTCAGGTGGTCCTATTTTCGGGGGGCAGGGCATACTGTCTATCACATTCGGATACGGAGGCGAAATGAATGATTCAGTGAGTACGGAGGACATGCTGGCAATACAACAGCAGGTAGCCCGGTACTCGTACACGTTCGATTCAGGTGACGCCGAAGGCTGGGCAAATGTCTTCACTGAGGACGGACTATGGGAGTTCTATGCTGCAGGTGCAACCACACCAGCTACGAAGCTTGAAGGTCATGAGCAGTTGCGCGATTTTTGCGCGCAGCGACTTAGTGAGCGGCGTGAAGGGGTGACCAGCTACCACCACCAGTCCGGTCTTATTTTCGATGAGCTCACCGCAGACTCAGCTAGTGTCCGAACTATGCTTGTACTCACAATCCAAGTTCCCACTGAAGCACCAAGGTTGTATATGACCGGTGTGTACCAGGACCAGTGGGTCAAGACTCCACAGGGCTGGCGAATCAAATACCGGGTACTGAGACCCTAGTACATTTCCTGGTGCAGACATGTCTCCGCCGCACTATTGCGGGTCGCAACAGCCGCGCCAGAACAGGGAATCTTCAGCGCATGGCGGAACATAGTCATCCGTCCGGACCTGTTACAGGACCTGCTGCTGTAGATATAGAGATGGACTGGTTCCGACGTATTGCCGTGAATGCATGTCCCGAAGGAGGAGAGCAATGATCAAACAGGTTGCCATTGGATTCCTGGACGGGGTCGATCCCATTGAGGCAGACAGGTGGTACTTTCGGTACCACTACAAGGAGTGTTTGCGCTTCTTCGGACCATGGCTGCGTCGCTACGAGAGCTACCGTGCGCAGGAACCACCACCGGAAGCAGAGCGCTTCGGCGTGCGACGCGGTCGTCTCACCGAGTTGTGGTATGACAGTATTGAGTCCTTCATAGAGGCAAAACCATTCAGTTGGCCCTTTACCCGTTCATCGTTCACACGGGTATCCAATAATGCACAACCGGCCGCCGGTGCCATGGTTCCGGCAATGCCAACGGAGGATTTTCTGGGCAAGGCCCCTACTCCCGAGGAAAGGCCTATCCTGCGCTGGGTATGTGTTTTCAGATACCCGGAAGGGGTATCTCTGGAGGACGGAGAGAAGTGGTACCTGGATGTCCACTCCCGAGAAGTTGCACAGCAACCGGGCTTGTTGAAATACGTGAGCCATAGTGCTTTGAAGGACTCGCCAATGCCCTCGCCCTGGGTGAGAGTCTCCGAATTGTGGTACGAAGACTTCGATGCCTGGCGTAAGGCAAACATCGATTCACCACCCGGATTCACAAGTCCTCCCTGGGCTGACAGTGAGCCCTTTGTAGAATTAGCCAGTACCTTTGTGAGGTACAAGCCGGACGTGGACTTCCTGAAGGACAACCCGCTGATTCCCTGAGCAAGCGATTGTTAGTTTTGGAGAGGAGCATAGGCACGCATGACTTCAGCAAGTGGCCATTTAGTGAACTCAAGTATTGGTAAGACCGTAACGGACTTCTCAGGTTCACCCGTGGCCGTGGTCCGGATGGACGCAGCTAACGCGTACGTGGGTATTCCGCCGTTACTGCAGAGCTTCATCAACGAGTCGAATGTTGAGGCCTGGGCAGAAATTAAACAGAAAATAGACTATACATATGAGAACCTGGACCACGCTTTAGCCAGACTCGATGAGGAAACAGGCTTCGCCGAGAAGGTGAAATCCGAGGTAAAGGCCGGGAAGAAGCTGCTTTTCAAACCTAACATGGTGATACCTGGTGTAATTGACCCGGAGACACACGGCGCCGGACCGGGGGCAATGGCAGTGTCAAACTGGACAGTGACAGCAGCTTTGATGAGATGGTTCCACGATATTCCGGGGATTTCCTACTACTGTATGTCTATCGGGGAGGCATCTACCACAATGACGGCCACTGCTGTTACGCGTACCAAATCTTTGGGTGGCAATGCAAAGGTAACCACCGAGGCAATCATGGAAGGGAAATACGGTGAGCATTACGGTGGGTGGGGATTCTATTTCGCCAGACTGTACCTCTCCGAGTCACATGATGCTTCTCATACTGATGACCCGATGCGCGGTCACCACGAGAGCGTGTCCGGTGAGTACATCCCACCGGGCAGGGCCGATGACCGCCTCATGGTATATGACCTGAACCGGATTAACGATGACCCGTCAAAGGGGAGAGACGTTCCCGTTCCAGATGGAGCCAACTATAAAGAGCTAACCCTGCACAAGGTCATCGTCGGCGGAGACCCGAACGATGCCGAGGACATCAAGGACTACCCGGGTTGTGTCCTGATTAACGTACCCCGACTTCGCCTGCATGGTATGGACCTCTTCACCAACGCCCTTAAAAATCTGGGAATTGGTCTCATCCCGATGGAGGTTACGTCTGACGGGAACCCTGATAGCACCCGGTGGAAGTATGCCGTTCCCGCCAGGCCCTCACCCGGCATGAAGGCTCGCCTTCCCCACTCGGTCTGGATGGTGAAGCTGGATGAAGAAACAGGACTGCCGGTCAGAGACAGCGAAGGTAAGTACGTGGTCACCCGGACGGCAGGGATGAAGGGAACACAAGCGGACACAGTCAAGGCAACGAAAGAACAGGGCGTCTTCATGGTCCATGTGTCAGATGGTATTGAGCTCCTGGATATGACCGTGGGTCCGGTGCCGGAAGGCTACGTCTTTGCCTCCTTGGACCCGGTGGCTCTGGACCTGGCTTGTGCCCGGTATATGTTCAAGACAGTCCCCCTTGAGAAAGCCAGAGAGTTTCAAAAGAGGCATAATCTACCCATCGACTTCCTGCAGAGTGCACCGACCCCTCATCTTAATGGGAACTGCATTGTGACCGGAGATGGTATTGAAGCACCGGTATCGCGGTACGTAATGCCCGCGTATGCTGCCGGTCGCGGTCTGGGGCAACTCGACTATCACGTTGTTGGTTGGGACAGTGTCACAGAGACACCACTGGCATCATTACAGGGGCATCTGGGCAGGATAGAAGACGAAACGTTTGTGGAACTCATCACTTCTCAACTCTACTACAGCCCACTGACTCCTCTCTGGTACCTCCAGCACACACTGATGGCCTACCTTGAGTCAAACGACACTCTAACCGGGTCGTCCTATCGACAACAATTGCTGGATGCCTTCGATGAGAACGGTGACGGACAGATAGACTTCGACGAGATGGGGAGAAACGGATTTTGGACCTATTTCATCACCCTTGGAGGTATTGCCACACACCTTGGTGCTGCCGAAGAGTACGGGTTCCTTCGGGGGCAATTCATGAACAGCGCTAGTTTCCTGAGGCACTCAAGAGAGAACTGGAACGCTGAAGGACATGATATCTTCCGGGCCTTCCACCTTGCCTCCGTGCTCGGAGTTGCCTTTGGGATGTCGCGAGCACCTCAGGAGGGCCAGGACCCTCTGTTCCCTGGCATGACCTGGGGAAAGGGAAACTGGCCCAGCTTCCAGTTTGCCGAACGCTCGTCTGTACTGGCCAGAATTTACGGGCAGTCACCGACCGGCACCCCGGTTCTGATGTCACTCTATGGGGCTGCGTTCCAGTATGCTGACAAGAAACTGAATGATGGTGGCTACACCGGGAGTACCGTGCGACAGAGCAAGCCGTCAGCAATACAAGATTACGTTGATGCTGTCTCCAGGGGTGTACAGTCCCTTGATTTCGTGCTGTACGTGCCCAGTGGGTACGGCCCGCCGGGCGGCAGGTCTTTTCCCAACATAGTCGAGACGGAGGACCCGGCGAAGGTACTTACTGCCCATTTCGAGAGTAGTCGGGAAATCTGGTAAAGACTGCTGATAGAGTCAATTCTACGGTGTCGCCGACAGAGTACTAACAACCTGACTCTTACTACTCAACCCAGGTCTGTTATATAAGGTACTGCCTTCACCGGAAGGCACGTCGTGATATAAGATAATTCTGGACACTTGAAGGAGGATTCGTGAGCGAACTGTTACCGACAAAGACGATAGCCCTGGAGTATTTGGACTGTACTGACCAATCGCGGGAATATGAGTTCAACCACTGGTACAACAAAGTACATATCCCCGACCTGCTGGAGACCTCTGGAATCGAGAACGTCTACCGCTACCGAAATGTGGCAAAAGAACTTAGAGAAGGTCAGGCCAGATACCTCACTCTGTACCGTATCGACTCAGACGACCCCTGGGACCTGATGCAGAATGTTATGCTCGAAGACAACGGGAAGAGGGTTGAACAGGGACGAATGATAGATTGCATCAAGGTATATCAGGTGACAGTTTGGGACTTCCTGGTCATGCGCAGGACGGTTTCACCGCTGCAACGTCCGGAAACACACCTGCCTGACGGGATGCCTGAAGCGCTTTTCGTGGTACCGACCTTCTGTACGGACCCCGCCCGGAAGGATGAGTTTAAGGACTGGTACCTTCACACTCATTTTCATGACCTTCTGGAAACACCGGGACTGATTCAGGCACACCGTTATCTTACTCTGAATCCGGAGCCGAAAGATGATGATGCCCCGTACCTTGCTCTTTATGAGATAGACTCGGACGACCCGGCAGCCGTGGTTAAACAGATTCTGGATGATGACAGGAATGTACGGATACCTCAGGGAAGAATGATAAACTGTATCAGGGCTGGCTACGGTTTCGCTACGTATCAGCATATAGACCTGTAGAAAACTCGAGCCCTACCTTTAGCCAAGGGGATGCTCCGCCTCCTCGGAATCTCAGCGAGCGGTTCCCTCAGCTTGCTGGGGGGGCATTATCTTTCGGTAGTGAGGATTGTGATAATGTCGGTGTTCTACGATTTTGTCACCGCGCAACTGTCCAGGGAAATGTCATCATGAAGAGTCTCCTGCGAGAGCTACGGAAAAGGAAGACTCTTCAACAGTCGCTCAAGGCTCTAAGGCAAATCACTCAATAAGTGGGTTGAGATATAGAAGGGCTCTATTCATTGCCAAAACGCTGTAGAACAAGGGCAAACCCTGATGCGTTCGCTAGCTATTATCCCTCAATAGCAACCGGTTAGCCAGCAGAAGCACTAAGAGGTCAGCTAAGCTGTCATGCCGCCATCTACTGCAATAATGGCCCCCGTAACATAACTGGCAACCTCAGAGGCAAGAAATAACGCCACGTTGGCAATCTCACCCGGCTCAGATATCCGTCCCAGTGGAATACGCTCCAATAGCTGTGCCTGTCTTTGCTTAGCTTGTTCCGGGTCAACGTTGACGGGCTCCAGACCTCTGTCGAACATGTGATGCCGTCCCATATCCGTTTTGGCACCTCCGGCACAGATGGAATTGACCCTGATGTTGTGCTGGCCCAGTTGCCGGGCAAGCGTCCTGGTAAGAAACTGGACACCTGCTTTGGCAATTCCATATGGAGACCCTGCCGCAATCATGCAGTTGACAGCCTCAATCGAGTCGATGTTAATGATATTACCACTCTTTCGTTCTATCATTCCTTTGCCAATTGCCCTGGCGCAAAGGTAGTAGCCCTTGAGCCCAACTGCCATAACCTCATCCCACTCCTCTTCGGTGGCATCAAAAGCCTGCCCTCCCCAGCCACCGCCGAGTATGGCGGCATTGTTCACCAGAATGTCAACCGGGCCAAGCTCATCTGTCACTTTCCGGGTCATATCATCAATATCGCTCTTCTTCGAGACGTCAGCCTTGATAGCCAGAGAACGCCGACCGAGTTTATTTATCTCTTCCGCTACCGCTCCCAGATTCCGGTCATCAACATCAACCACGTTGTCACAAACGGCGACATCAGCGCCAGCTTCGGCAAGAACCAGTGCGATTGCTCGGCCAATCCCCCTGAGACCAGCGGCCCCGGTAACGATGGCTACCTTACCTTCCAGAGATAGACTTGGTACACTCATTGCTCATCCTCCTTCTAGTCAGAAATACTTGTTTCAACTCACAGTGACATGCCACTAAAGTCAAAGATATGCGAATACTGCGTGACCTGCTGCCGGGTATCAGGCCAACCAACCACCTTCGACATTAAGAGTGTGTCCGGTGATATAGCTGGCGGCATCGGATGCCAGGAAAAGGGCTGCGCTGGCAACCTCACTCGACTCAGCCATCCGACCTAGCGGTATCCGCGCTAAAAGCTGAGCCTCCATTCGCTTCATTTGTTCAGGGTCAATCTCCACGTGCTTATCGCCCGTTCCGGGCCTGTTATGTTGGCCCATGTCTGTTCGAATCGCACCCGGTGCAATAGCGTTAACCCGGATATTATAACTGCCTAACTCCCGGGCCAACGACCTGGTAAGCATAATAATACCTGCCTTGGAGGTATTATAGCTAGCTCTTGCTGGAACCGCGTCCAGTGCGTTCATTGAGGATATGCTAATGATGCAACCACTCTTTCTTTCCACCATTCCCTTGCTCACTGCCTTGGAGCAGAGAAAGCAGCTCTTGAGATTGACATCCATGACGCTGTCCCAGGAATCCTCGTCTGTCTCAAGTACAGTTGAAATCTTGATGATAGCAGCGTTATTTACCAGAATGTCAACCGGGCCAAGCTCGTCAGTCGCTTGCCGGACCATGTCATCGACATCACCTTTCTTTGAGACATCCGCCTGGATAGCCAGAGAACGCCGACCGAACTTATTTATCTCTTCAGCGACTGCACACAGATTGCGGTCCCCCGAGTCGACTACCAAGTCACTAACGGCGACATCAGCCCCGGCTTCGGCAAAAGTCAGAGCAATTGCCCGACCCATCCCCCTGCGGCTGGCAGCCCCGGTAACAATAGCCACCTTACCTTCTAGAGATAGACTTGGCACACTCATTCCGCATACTCCCTTTTATCAGATTGCCTGTTTCAACTCACAGTGAGGTATCACCGGAGTCAAAGATATTCGAATACTACGTAACCTGATGCCGCATATCAAGCCCGTCAATCACCTTCGACATTAAGAGTGTGTCCGGTGATATAGCGGAAGCCAGGAAAAAGCCACGTTAGCAACACCCCCAGGTTCTTGGATTGGGAAACTGTAAACTCTCATTGTGATTGAAAAGTCTGCTGTAGTGCAGAAGGTCGTGGCACACTTGCCGGTAATATACCACCGTCAACCATTATGGTTGCCCCTGTAGTGTAGCGTGAAGCATCAGATGCTAAGAATAGAGCCACGTGTGCAACATCCTCCGGTTCGCCTATTCTACCGAGAGGTGTATCGCTCACATAGGCCTCCAAAATCTGAGGGGTATCCCAGATAAGCCGCGTCATCTCCGTTCTGATTGCTCCTGGAGCTATTGCGTTTACTCTGATGTTGTACGGACCAAGAAGGTGTGCCAATCCCTGGGTGATTGAGACTATACCTTTCTTGGCAATCGCATAAGGAGACGCTCCCTTCAAGTAAGAGCCCACCGATGCCATGTTGATGATGTTGCCGCTTCTCTGCTTAATCATCACCTTGCTTGCCGCCTGGGAGCAGAGGTATGTGCCCTTGAGGGAGGTATCGATGACTCTATCCCAGTCATCCTCAGGCAGGTCAAGGAGCATTCCGCCACCTGAAACACCAGCGTTGTTTATCAGGACGTCAATCCGACCGAACTCGTCCAGAACCTTCTTGACCATTTCCTCCACCTGGGCTCGGTTGCGGACGTCCGCCATCATAGTGAGGGCACGTCTATCGAAGCTCCGAACCTCTCCGGCGACCGCATTCAGCCGGCCATCATCTGTAACCATGTCGCAGATAGCGATATCGGCACCAGCCTCGGCAAAAGCCAATGCCATTGCCCTGCCCAGGCCCTGCCGGCCACCCGTTATCAGTACCACTTTGCCATTATGAGTCAGGTCCGGTATCGTCATTCTTCTCTCCTCTTGATTAACGTTCTCATCATACGTTATCGACATGTCACGGATGATAAGTGGGCCCAACACCGGGCCCGAGCTGCGTCTTTACCATCTTCTGTGCCATCTCAACAAATTCACAGAGCAGAGGACGAGTATCCCGTGGGTCGATAATGTCGACGCCGCTAGCCTCAGCGGTTCGGAATGGTGAGGTTATTGCCTGGAGTTTCCGCTCTATCTCCTGGAGCCTGGCCTCAGGGTCGGGAGCATTCTCTACGTCACGACGGTACGCAGCCAATGCCCCTCCTTCAATATGCATCGAACCCCAGTGTGCCGAAGGCCAGGCGTAACGACGATACATCCCACCGGCCCGATACTGAAGACTGCCCGCCACTCCGTATGCCTGGCGGATGATGAATGATATCCAGGGCATCCTGGTCTCAGCGGTGGCGCATACGATTCTGGCTCCGGCCCGCTCAATCCCCAACTTTTCGGACTCGATACCCACCATGAACCCCGGTTCATCCGTCAAGCAGACCATCGGCAGGTGGAATGTGTCCAGCAACTGCAGGAAGCGAATAACCTTGTCACCCGCGGCAACGTCCATGGCACCACCGAGGTGCTTCGGGTTGTTGATCATGGTGCCCACAGGGTAGCCGTTTACACGTGCCAGACCGACTATACGTGACTTGCCGTAGTCCGGTGATATTTCGAAGAACGAGTCACGGTCCAGAACGCACTTCAGTATACGGTAAGCATCATAAACCCTGTTTCGCTGTCGAGGTATGATTGAAAGCAACTCTTCATCGCGCCGGTTGGGATCGTCGACTGGCTCTAACCGCGGCGGCATCTCCCAGACATTGTCCGGCATATAGCTGAGGAAGCGCCGTA
>Ga0307378_10009356_pt1 | contig 12889 bp, 12 predicted proteins | sample UN1MG_FD_202238 | JGI IMG/M metagenome (GOLD analysis project Ga0307378, IMG submission 202238) | Soil microbial communities from Risofladan, Vaasa, Finland - UN-1 | ecosystem: Environmental > Terrestrial > Soil > Coastal area > Acid sulfate soil | place: Finland: Risofladan, Vaasa | collected...
AGTACGCCGTGGCCAAGGCCGTGGCTGACTCCGTGGCCGAGGGTGTGATCCCCGCCAACGAGGCAGACGACCTTTATGTCTGCGTTGGCGTGTTCATCCATTGGGAAGCCAAGGACGACAAGAAGATCCAGGAGTTCAACTACACGGCCACCAAGGAAGCCATCGCCCGCGCCATTGCCGGCGAGCCCAAGGCCTCCGAAGTGACCGCCAAGAAAGATTCTGCCGCCCATCCTTTCGCCGCTGGCTGAAAAGGAGAACCCCCAGGTCGGGACGAACCCGGCAGTGGAAATGGGCCGGGCCCGATTCGGCGGTGGCTTCAGAAGCTCGGTTTCTAAGGAACAGGGCTCACCGACCGCAAAGGTCTAAAATCGCCGCTCTCGCATGAGAGCGGCGATTTCTTTTTGGGTCAGCGCGCCGGAGTGAAGCGCGGTCGCGGCGAGCACGCCACGCGCTCCGGCTTGCGCCACCCTCATGATGTCGTCGAGATCGCTGACACCGCCAGCCACATACACCGATGACGTGCCGGCGAGGTGCAAGGCCTGTTGCAGGCGCCCAAGATCCGGCCCTGTCTCCGTGCCCACGCGACCGAGGCTCATGAGGATGAGGCGGTCGGGCCACAGAGCCGGATCGCTCAGGACCTCGTTCGGCCCGCGCAGACCCTGCTCGTCGAAATCAAGAGAAAGGACGACATGCTGCCCGAGGCTGCCGTGCACATTTGTCCAGGCGTCGAGGCTGGCGATGGTCTCGCTGCCGATGACCAGCGTCGCGCCGAGCGGCAGCCAGAAGGCGCAGTCATCCACATCGGAGAAACCCGCGTCGATCCACACTTCCGTGCCCGGGAAGGCATCGGCGAGATCCCGGCAAATATCAAAATTGTTGCCGCGCCCCAGAATCGCATCAAGGTCCGCCACATAGAGCACGGGGGAGAAGGTGATACCGAGAAGCGCCCTGGCAATGGCTATCGCATCGTGGGGCGGCCCGAATGGCGTGGCGATGGGCCGGTACTCGGCGCGCTTTCCGGCATGGGCTTGCTTGCCCGCGCGGGCATGGACGACTAACCCATCCTTGAGATCGAGCACAGGGATGATGGCAAAATCGCGTGAGACGATAGGCGCGGTGACCTTGGATTGAAGCGTCATGGCAAGGTGCCTCTCGATGCTTCTTCTATCATGATTTGAATTGAGGGCTGAATGGCAGCGTCTTTTGGGTGGGATTTGGGCGGCGCGAACCTGAAGGTGGCGCAAATCGAGGACGGCCGGGTGATTTCCGTGGCGCAAATCCCCTGCCCCGCGATTGCCGATCCCGCCAAGTTCAACCAGGCCCTGGACGCGGCGCTCAAGGCCTGCCCGGCGGATCGAGGCCGGCACGCGGTAACCATGACCGGGGAGCTCTCCGACGTGTTCCCCTCGCGCGCGGCCGGCGTCGCCTATCTCGGCGGACTGATGCGCAAAGAGACCGGCGAGGACACCCTGTTCTACAGCCTGCGCGAGGGCCTGATCGGCGCCGACGCCGTGCGCGCGCAGTGGCACGACGTGGCCTCGGCCAATTGGCATGCGAGCGCCACGCTCACCGCCTCCTTATGCCCGGATGGTCTTTTCGTGGATGTCGGTACCACCACCACGGATCTTATTCCCCTGAAGGATGGCAAGGCCGTCGCGAAAGGGCTTAACGACGGGGAGCGGCTCACCGAGGGCGAACTGATCTATGGCGGGGTGGTGCGCACGCCGGTGATGGCGATCGCACAAGCCGCACCCTTCAAGGGGCGCATGCAGGGCATGGCGGCGGAACGCTTTGCCACCATGGCCGATGTCTATCGCCTGACCGGCGAACTGCCAGAGGACGCCGACCCCTACCCTGCCGCGGATCAACGGGGCAAAAGCATCGACGAAAGCGCCGAACGGCTGGCGCGCATGCTGGGGCGCGAGGCGGACGACGCCGACTTCATCGCCTGGAAGGCTCTCTCGCACTATTTGGCCCGGCGCCAGCTCGACCGAATCGAGGTCGATGCGCGTATCTTAATCGAGCGCGAAGGGCTCCCCTCCGATTGCCCGGTGATCGGTGCCGGCTGCGGCCGGTTTCTCGCCGAAACCTTGGCCAAGCAGCTCAGGCACCCCTATTTGGACGTCGCCACCATGATCGATTGCGCGGAAGAAGCCCGGGAAATGGCGGCGCGGTGCACCCCTGCGGTCGCCGTGGGGCTGCTTGCATCGGCGTCCGCAAATGCCTAGATGCGGGGTTAGGATCGGCGCCGACGGCGGCGCCGCTGGCCTTTTTTCCCTAAAATGCGCTAAGTAGGCCAACAAGCGATAAGAGGATTCTGCCCTTATGCCGACCGATGCCGGCCACCACGATAACCATGACGACATCGTCTACCCGTCCGCCATTCCCTTCGTCCTAGTTCATCTTGCCTGTTTCGGGGCGATCTGGTCGGGCGTTACCTGGCCGGCCGTGATCCTCTGCGTCGCGCTCTACTGGCTGCGCATCTTCGCCATCGGCGCCGGCTATCATCGGCTGTTCTCGCACCGCGCCTATTCCACCAGCCGGACGTTCCGATTCATCCTGGCCGTGCTCGCTCAGAGCACCGCGCAGAAGAGCGTGCTGTGGTGGGCGGCCAAGCACCGGCATCACCATCTGCACTCCGACACCGAGCTGGACGTGCATTCGCCCCGGCATACGGGCTTCCTCTACAGCCATGTGGGGTGGATCTTCGCCAAGCGGCACGATTTCTACGACGAGGCGGCGGTCACCGATCTGGCGCGCTATCCCGAAATGCGCTGGCTGCATAAATACCAGCTGGTGCCGGCGGCCGTGCTCGCCGGGCTCTGCTTCCTCATCGCCGGGTGGTCCGGCCTGTTCGTCGGCTTCTTCTGGAGCACAGTGCTCGTCTATCACGCCACGTTCTGCATCAACTCGCTTGCCCATGTGAGCGGGCGGAAGCGCTACGTGACGGGCGACGACTCCCGCAACAACTGGCTGTTGGCTGTCTTCACCATGGGCGAAGGCTGGCACAACAACCACCACGCCTTCCAATCAAGTGTCCGGCAAGGTTTTCGCTGGTGGGAAATCGATCCGACCTTCTATCTCCTCAAGGCGCTCTCTTGGGTTGGCGTCGTCTGGGACCTGAGACTGCCGCCCGCGCAGGTGGTGCGAAATGAGCATGGTCTCGGCGCCAGCGTGGTCAACCGCGCCGCCGAACAGCTCGCGGCACATTTCAATTCGGAGAAAATCGCCAACTCCATCGCCGCCGCCCTGCATGGGCCGGAGCTTACGGCCCTACGCGAGCGACTTGCCCGCGCCCACGATCGCACGGCGGAGGTCCTGGCCACGATGCATCTGCCCCAGGTGCCATCTATGCCGAGCCGCGATGATCTTGCGGCCAAGGCGCGGGCCATGTTTGCCAAGACCAAATCCCTGGAAGAGATTGCAGACCGGGCCTACGAAATGCTTCTCGCCTCGGTCGGCGCGAAGCTCGCCCACGGCGCCGAAGGCCGGCCGTAGTTTAACGATCGTCCGAAGATCATTGGCACAGCCGGAAACCAATTCTTGAGGCTGCGCGGGCCCGTCTGAACAATAATTAGGCTCGCACGTTATTCATGGGCCGAGGACACGCCAACCAAGGAGCATCATATGCGAATTCTTGTTACATCCGCCGCAGCCCTCATCGCCGGGAGCCTCGTTCTCGGTCTTGACGCAGGGACCGCAAATGCCGGCCCGCTTCCCGCGATGAGCGCTCTGTCCATTGATGCATCCGTTGTTGAGACCGTTGGCTGGCGCGAGCGCTATTACCGACGCAACGGCGTTTGGCCCAGGGGCCCGCGCCGCGCCGTCGATGACGACGTGCTGGTGGCCCCAATAGGCGGCGACGACGTGGTGATCATCGCGCCGCCGCGTCCGCGCAGTTGCGGCGAGTTTCGCTACTGGAACGGCGTGGCTTGCGTCGACGCGCGCTACAACGACCCCTATCTCGGACCCAAATAATCCGCGTATAAGCGGGCGATGACGACGTTCATCGCCCGCTTCAGGCTCAGTCCTTCGCGGGCGCGTGTTTGTAGTGGTCCTCGATCTTCTCGATCAGGAGCCGCCAGGCTTCGTGCTCTTTCGGCCCGGCCGTCTTCTCCACCGCGATCTGAAGATAAGCGAGCTCCTGCTCGATCTTCTCGCGCGGCAGCATCTTGAGGCGGCTTGCCAGGATCGCCGTTTCGATCACCGCGGCTTGCGCGCGGTTGAAGCCCTTGAACGGCGCGTGGGTCGCCTCATGCGCGATGTGGCAGTGGAAGCGCGGGCGCAGCTCATCCTCCTCGATGCGCTCCACGGCGAGCTCCGCATGGGCGAGCGCGCCTTCGAGCACGGCGCCGGGGACATGGGTAGCGGGCCGCGTCGGCCAATCCTTGTTGCCGGTGAGGCAGCCGGCAAACACCAGAACATCGTCAGTGAAGTTCGCCACGGCAAAAGGCACGCTGCTGAGATTTTCGAGCGTGGTTGAGGGCCGGAACGGGGCGATGACCCAGCCCTCGCCATCCTCGATGAGCCCGAGTGGGGCGATGTGCACCCTGCCCTCGGCGTCGAGGGTGGTGACGATGCATTCGCGGATCATCGGCATGATCGAACCTCAGCCAGTTTCATGAGTTCTTGCGCTTTTTCTTCTTGGCCAGAAGCGTATGGCCGGCGTCCTTCAATCGCGTTCTGTCGTCGGCCGGCGCGTCGGCGGCCACGCCCCAATCGAGCGGCTCGTCCTGGGCATAGCGCTTGCCCAGTCGCCAGGCGATTTCCGCCTTGGCCAGCTCGGCAGCGAGATAAAACGCATGCGCGCTGTCATCGCCGAGATCGAGTTTGGGATAGAGCTCGAACACATCCTGGGCGACGTGATGGCTGTCGCGGTTATAGATATGAACGCCGTCCTCGGCGACCTCGATCCGGAAATTCTTGTCGCGCACGGCAGCCGCGCTCTCGGCAACTTCCTCGGGCGTCTGGGGAAAGGGCCGCTTCGCATGGAGGCAAAGCAGCGCGTCGGTGTAGCCCTTCGGCAGTTCGGCATCGGCGCGCGAGGCGAACATCAGGCGCCGGGCGATGTCGTGCTCCTCATAGGTGCGGCGCGTATGCGGGCTGACCTGCACCACGAGCACGTGTCTAATATCGAGCTCCGAGGCGATGCCGATCAGCATGGCCGTGGCTCCGGTGGTGTCGGCGTCCGTCAATTCGGTGAGATTGCCCGTGCCCAGCAGGATTTCCACGTTTGGTCGCGCGCGACGGAGTTGCGCATAGCGTTCCAACGAGGCCATGAAGCCGAAATTGATCGGATCGAGCACGGGATCGGCCAGGTATGGCTTCCCCTTGGCATCGAGAGCATCCATGGCCCGATAGAGCGAATCCATGTCGCCATGGTCCTTGGGGATCAGCACGGGAACCGAGGCGACCTCATCGGCGATATGGAGGGTGGATTCGTTGAGGCTCAGCAAATAATCGGCGCCCGCTCTGCCGCCACGCAGCAGCTCGTCCGGGTCCGCGGAATCGATGCTCACCTTGTAACCGTGCTGCTTGAGCGCCCCCACCGTATCCTCGAGATGCGGGAACGGCGTGTCGGGCAAGCAGCCGAGATCAATCACATCGGCGCCCTTGAAGGAATAGTCCTCCGCGCGCGCGAGAATCTCTTCGATCGTCATGGCGGTGGCGTCGATGATCTCGCCGAAGATCTGAATGTCGTAATACGTCAGGTCGGAGGCTTTCCGCGCACGGCCGAAAAACGTCGGGATGTCGCGAACCTCGTCGGGCCCGCGCACGACCGGCACGCCGTAATGCTTGCTCAGCCGGTCGAGGTCGGCGCGGCAACGGCCCGGCAGCATCATCTTGTCGGCTGAACCCGCATCGGACAGGCGCCTCAAGATGATGTCCTCGGTCATCAGCGCGGCGACCTTCACGCCGATATCGAACACCCGCCAGTCGAACTCCGCGTCCATGCCTTCAAGCACGGCTTCGAGGCGGGGCTGCGCCAGGTGTCCGGTGAGGAACAGGATGCTTTCGGTCATCGCGCGGGCAGTCTACTCGATCCGGACGCCAGCGGATGCCGCGTCGCCCGCGAGACTTGCCGCAAAAGACTGCTGATCGCCGTGGCCGAAGATCATCGCCCAAACGCCCGTTTCGGCGAGCATGGCGGGAAACGCCTCGTCGACGACGCCGTCGCGCGCAAGCGCGTCGACGCCTCTGGGCCCGCGCGGCGCGGCGATGGACTTGATGAGATAGCAGCGCTCCGCCGCGAGCTTGCCTGCCAGCCACAGCGCCAGACTGTCGGAGGTGAGCCGCCAGGACTCTTCGATGTCGGTGCGCTCCCCGATCAGCGCATAGGGCGCCCAGACCGCCACATGGCCGCGCTCGAGGATCGCGCCAAGCGCCGCCTCGGTGGTGCCGACCTCCAGCCCCGGCCGCATCCCGGCCACGGCCCAGGCGAGTTGATCCATGGCGAGCAGCGCCATACGGTGCGCGGCGGGATCACCGAAGCCGAGCTGGCGCTGACAGCTACGCACCTCGTCGGCCAGAGCCCCTCCCCCCGGCACGACGACAATCGGCTGCTCCGCGGCGGTCATCGCGTCGAGCCAAGGGGCAAGCGCACTTGAGCGAACCACGCTGCCGCCGAGCTTGACGACGACAGGTCGCGCCCCGTGCACGCGCGGGCTCAGCGCGGCTTTCTGCAGCGCGGCGGCGTCCATGTCAGGCCTTTCGCTTGCTCCGCACGATTTCGACGCCCACGGCGCCCGGATCCTTGTCGAGCTTCTCGATGCTCACCGTGACACGCGCCGCCCGGGGATGGGCCAGGCAATGCTGCGCCACCTCCTCGGCCAACGTCTCCACCAAATTGATATGGCCGCCCGCGATGATCGATTTGATGCCGTTGGTGATGTGGTCGTAGTCGAGGGTCTTATCGATGTCGTCGTCGAGGACCTCCTCGGCGGGCGTCACGTCGATGTCGACCGAGAAGCGCACGCGTTGGGTGACGCCCTTCTCGTTATGATGAACCCCGATCTCCACATCGAGCACGTAGTCGTGCACGAAAATGCGGTCGAGAGGCTCGCCCGTATCGCGCGTGGAGGATACGCGTCCCAGTCGCTGTTCCATCATCGTCTCAAGGTCCTGTTTCCGCGCCGAAGCTCTAGCATAGAGCGGCGCTGTGGGACTCCCCGAAACATGGTTCCGGCTCCCGATGGGCCGGAATCAAGGCCCGGATCTTGCTGCAAGCCACGGGATCGAGACCTTTCCCGCGCAGCCCCTCATGGCACAGCGCCCCGCGAAACCCCATCACGTCGGGGCCGAGCGCGAGCAAGGGCGCGACATGGTCCGGCCGCAAGGAGCCGGCGACCCCGACCATGAGGCCCGCGCCGCGGCCGGCCTCGATAAAGCGGGCGACCGCCTCCAGGGCCATGTGATCCAGAAGCGCACCACCGCCCTTGCCGGCGGTGTCGAGCATCACACCGCGGGCGCCTGCCGCGCGTGCCGCCTCTACGGGGGCGATGTCCGCCAGGGCATCGACGAAGAACACGAGGATCAAGCCGGTTCGCATCCGGGCTTCGCGCAGCACGGCAAAGCAGCGTCGCGGATCGCCGCCCGGCATGATGCCGAGCTTGACATCGTCTACGCCGCACGCCGCCGTCTCTGCCACTGCGCCGGCGACAAGATCCGGCGTCATCGGAAGATCGCCCACGGTGGCGCTGACCGGCGCGCGTCCGGCAATCCGTGCCACACACGCCTTGATGGTCTCAGGCGAGACCGCGCCGAGCGCGCCCTTTTCCGGGTCCTTGAGGTCGACGATATCGGCGCCCGCGGCGAGGACCGCCTCGGCCTCGGCGGGATCGCGCACGCTGGCGAGAAAACGAGTCATGGGTACCTTGGGAAGGCGCCCGGCGAGCTCCGCACTCCGCATCAGCGGAACAGCCAATCGAGCATGCCGGGGCTACCGCCTCCGCCGCCGCGCCGCTCCCGCCGGCGATCCTGACGCGAGGCTTGGCTGCCATCGTCGCGGCTACGGGCGACCGGCCGCGCCTTGGCGAAGGCGACTTCGTTGGCGTGTCCGTCGGGGTCGGTCACCACCACCGAAACCGCCTGCCAGGTCCAGGTCGCCGGCTTCGATCCCCAGCGCTCAGGCTCAATAGAGACGACCCTGTCCGCACGTGTATTGACGATGGCGACATATTCGAGCTCGCCGTCCTCGCCGAGACTGCCGGCGTAGTATTTCAACAGCCCGATGCCGCGCCGCGCGCCGCTCAGAAGATTCCATTCCAGGATCTTCGGCTTGCCGGTGCCAAACATTTCAAGCTCCGCCCGCAGCGATCTGAAATCGGGATTGCTCGCGATGTAACGCCCCGGGGACGGCTCGGTGACGACCCAGCCGTCAACCGGAGGGCCGAGTGGCTGGTTGGTGTCGGGCGGCACCTCTTGATCGAGACGAACGAGGGCTTCGCGGCTTTCGACTTGGAACGGGTCCTTCGCAAGCGCCTTCTGATAGTCGTAGATGGCGTCGCCGACACGCTCTTGCGTCTCGTAGATGTTGCCGCGAATACGCAAAGCCAGCGGATCGCCGAGACTCAGCAGAAGCGCCTCGTTGGCGTCGGACAAGGCTTCGTCGGCGAGCTCCAGCTTCAACTTCGCTTCGGCCCGCAGAGCATAAGCCTGGGCATTTTTCGGGTCCATCTGGATGGCGCGATTGTAATCGCCGATGGCGTCGTCGTAGCGCTTGTTGTTGGCGAAGAGCAGGCCCCGCTCCACATAAGCCTCGATCAAATCCGCATTGAACTCGAGCGTCGCATCGAAATCGGCGATCGCCTCGCGGAACTTGTTCTCCCTCGCATAAGCCTTTGCCCGCAGCAGAAGGAGGTTGGGCTGCTGCTTGCCGGGCTCAAGATCCAGCGCCTGCGTGGCGTCCTCCGCGGCTTCGCCGTAGTTTTCAAGCGCAAAATTGGCCTCGGCGCGATTGCGGTGGGCCGCGGCATGTTTGGGGTCAAGGCCGATAGCCCGCGTCAGATCGCGGACCGCAGCATGATAGCGGGCGAGTTCGGTATGCGAGCGCCCGCGGCCGTTGAACGGCACGGAGCTCTGCGGCAAGAGCGTGGCGGCCTTGCGGAAGGACTGGAAGGCGGCGTCGTATTGATGAAGCGCCGCGTAGGCGTTGCCCCGGTTGTTGTAGGCCGCCCCATAAGCAGGCTGAAGGGCAACGGCGCGATCGAAGTCCTTGATGGCCTCCTCGGGGTGGCCGAGGTCCATCAGGGCATTGCCGCGATTGTTGTAGACGCTGGCACTCTCGGGGGAGAGCTGGATGGACTGGTTGAAGTCTTCGATCGCATCCTTGGTCTGCTTCATGCGCCATTTGGCGACGCCACGATCGCTGTAGATGCTCGCCTGAACGAATTTGGACACGTCCGGTGTGGCCAGCGCCTCGTCATACAAGGACACCGCGCGCTCGAACTGCCCGCGGATCATGGCGGCGGCGCCTTCGCGGGCGCGCAGCAACACCTGATCCTCGGCATGGGCGATCCGCACCAGGGCGAGCGTGGTCGTGGCGATTGCCAGGGCTATGGCGAGGCTCAGATAGGTTTTCGCGCGAAAAGGGGCCATTGGGGCGTCGGACCAGCTCTTCCTTGGGGGCTTTGTCCCTTCATGTCTCCCATAAGATCGGAGTGTGTCAACAACGGGTCACAGGCCCATTTTGCGACATCGCCTGGGTCTCACCGTCACCCGCGCAGCTGTTGCAGCTCCCGCAAGACATGGGGGATCATTTCCGGCAAATCCTCGGCGATCAGGCCGGGCCCGAAGAGCTCGGCGGCCTTGCCATGCATCCATACGGCCGCGCTCGCCCCAAGAAACCCGGTCATGCCCTGGGCCATCATGCCGAGCACCATGCCTCCGAGGACATCGCCGGAGCCGGCCGTGGCGAGCCAAGGCGTCCCAGCCGAATCGATGGCGGCCTCGCCGCTTGGCGCGGCGATCACCGTGTCGGCTCCCTTGAGCAGGACCGTGGCGCCCGCGCGTGCGGCGGCCTTCCGCGTGCGATCGACCTTCGAGGCGCCCGGAACATCGCCGAACAGACGCGCGAACTCGCCCTCGTGCGGGGTCATCACCACGGGCGCCGCGCGGGCCTTTATCGCCTTGAACAGGGTCTCGGGATCGTCGGCGAAGGAGGTCAGCGCATCCGCGTCGAGGACAACGCGCGAGCTTGCGGCCAGAGCGGCAAGCACCATGGATTTGGTCTGCTCGCCCACCCCATGGCCCGGCCCGATCAGAAACGCGTTCTTGCGTTCATCAGCCAGGAACTCGCTCAAGCCGCGGGCGTCGTCCACCTCCCGCACCATGACGGCCGTGAGCTGGGCCGCGTTGACCTCAAGCGCATCGCGCGGCGAGGCCACGGTCACGAGACCGGCGCCGATCCTCAAAGCCCCGCGCGCGGCAAGCCGGGCCGCCCCCGTGCTGAAGAGGGAACCCGAGGCCACGACCGCGTGGCCGCGCAAATATTTGTGACCCTCCACCGTCGGCCAGGGAAATTCTGGAAGCCATAGCCCCGGCTCATTGGCGAAGGTGTTCGGCTTGATCTCCGCAAGCACGCTCGCGGGGATCCCGATATCGATAACGCGCACCTCGCCGCAATGAAGGCGCCCCGGCATGAGGAGATGTCCCGGCTTCAGGCGGAAGAACGTCACGGTGGCCTGCGCGCAGACGGCGATGCCGCGAACCGCGCCCGTGGTGCCATCGATGCCGCTTGGGACATCCACGGCCACCACAGGAATGCCGCTTTCATTGTTCGCCGCGATCAAGCCTGCGAACTTTCCTTCGATGGGCCGGGTAAGCCCCGCGCCAAACAAGCCGTCGACGATCACATCGGCGCCTGCAAGCAGACCGGCGCCGAGCGGCTCGATCGTCCCGGCAAACCGCGCGGCCATGGCCGCGGCATCGGCGGGAAGCTTCGCGGGATCGCCATCGAACCCCAGACGCACGCGATAGCCGCGGTCCAGGAGATGCCGCGCGGCCACGAAGCCGTCGCCGCCGTTATTGCCCGGTCCGCAAAGAACCGCGACCGTCGGCGCGTCCGGAAACCGCGACGACACCAGGTCGGCGACGCCGCGCCCCGCATTCTCCATCAGGACCGCGCCAGGTACGCCGCCGGCGATGGTGAGGCGGTCGGCGCGCCCCATTTGTTCTGCCGTCAGAAGTTCGAGCATGGCAATTTCAGGCGCTCCACACCGAGACAAAAGGTTGTAGTCCAAAGCTGCGCCGCAAAGAGAACGCATCGGGCGCTTGGTCTGCTCTTTTTTTAAGCAGTCAGCCTAACTTTCGTGCATACACTCAAACGAGATTCGCCTGCAGAATTTGCGATAAGGTGATAGGTCGTTGTAATACCGTGCAAAAGTTTCGCCCATAAGATTGGCACAAGGCGTGCTTTTGCTGGCCCATATCGAATTTTATTGGCGGCGCGGTTTTGCGGCGAGGGTCGCTGTGCGTTGACCGGGAGGTACAACTAAGAATGAAAAAGATCGAAGCGATCATCAAGCCCTTCAAGCTGGATGAAGTGAAAGAAGCCCTGCAAGAAATCGGACTCCAGGGTATTACTGTGACCGAGGCCAAAGGGTTCGGCCGGCAAAAGGGGCATACCGAGCTTTATCGCGGTGCCGAGTATGTCGTCGATTTCCTGCCGAAGGTGAAACTCGAGCTGGTGCTAAACGACAACATGGTCGAGAAGGCCGTGGAAGCTATCATCGCCTCGGCTAAAACAGGCCGCATTGGAGACGGAAAGATCTTCGTGTCGAACGTGGAGGAAGCCGTGCGCATTCGCACGGGCGAGACCGGGAATGACGCCATCTGACAACTGACTGCCAAGCCAAACACCGAGTAGACTATCACTGGAGCAACCATCAGCCGCCGCGTTCGACGGGCGGCGTAATAATGCATGACAGGGGAGTAACATGGCCGACGCAAAGAGTGTTGCTAAGAAAGTCAAGGACGAGGAAATCAAGTTCGTCGACCTGCGCTTCACCGACCCGCGCGGAAAGATGCAGCATGTGACGATGGACTCTAGCCTCATGGACGAGGAGGCTTTTGCCGAAGGCGTGATGTTCGACGGTTCGTCAATCGCCGGCTGGAAAGCCATCAACGAGTCCGACATGAAGCTGATGCCCGATTGCGAATCAGCGGTGATCGACCCGTTCTTCGCCCAGAGCACGCTTTCGGTATTCTGCGACGTGCTGGAGCCGCTCACCAACGAGCCTTATGAGCGCGATCCGCGCGGCATCGCCCGTAAGGCGGAAGCTTATATGCAGCAGACGGGCGTCGGCGACACGGCCGTGTTCGGTCCCGAGGCCGAGTTCTTCGTGTTCGACGACGTGCGTTTCTCGGTCGATCCGTACAATTGCGGCTTCCGGCTCGACTCCACGGAGTTGCCGTCCAACATGGGCACCGAATACGAGATGGGCAATCTCGGTCACCGTCCGCGCACCAAGGGCGGATACTTTCCGGTACCGCCGATCGACTCCGCGCAGGATTTGCGCTCCGAGATGCTGTCGGTGATGGCCGATATGGGCGTGCCCACCGAGAAGCATCACCACGAGGTTGGCGCCGCTCAGCACGAGCTCGGCATCAAGTTCGGTCCGATCATCCAGACCGGCGATGCCATGCAGATTTACAAATACGTGATCCACAACGTGGCCCAGGTCTACGGCAAGACCGCGACGTTCATGCCGAAGCCGGTGTTCGGCGATAACGGCTCGGGCATGCACACCCACCAGTCGATCTGGAAAGACGGCAAGCCGACCTTCGCCGGCGACAAATACGCCGACCTTTCGGATAGCTGCCTGCACTACATCGCCGGCATCCTGAAGCACGCCAAGGCGCTCAACGCCTTCACCAATCCCAGCACCAA
>Ga0307378_10009359_pt1 | contig 12886 bp, 11 predicted proteins | sample UN1MG_FD_202238 | JGI IMG/M metagenome (GOLD analysis project Ga0307378, IMG submission 202238) | Soil microbial communities from Risofladan, Vaasa, Finland - UN-1 | ecosystem: Environmental > Terrestrial > Soil > Coastal area > Acid sulfate soil | place: Finland: Risofladan, Vaasa | collected...
ATCGATAACTCATTACACGGCCAAAGGTTGTTTGAAAAAACAAAAGATGAAAAAAGAGGAAACATATTACTTGACAGCAGGCAGCCTTTCATGAATAGGGTGAGATAAATCGCACCATTTCGCTATTCATTCTCCCACAGAATGAGAAATACCCTCAAAATCAGGAGGTTCGCTCTCCTCCCGGCATTGGCACAACCAATCACATCTGTAAATTCCCTCTTTGACCCAACGATGGAAGTTCGAATGTTCCCATTGAGATTTGGGTGACAGACTATTGTCCTCGCCGGAGGTTTCGTGGCAGGCATGGTTGTTCTCAGAAGTGAGAAAGTCTACAAAAACTGTAGTATTTATAGGTTTTGTTGACTTGAATATAGGGTATCTGTTATAGATAAGTAATAAAACTGGGACTGCCCTAACGGTGGTCCCAGTTTTATTTGGCCGAGGACAAGATCGAACCGCAGTAAATGGGTGTTTGTGTTTTTTGCCTTCTTATGCGGAAAAATCGGGGACATCTTCAATCCTGTTCGGCCCGGAATTAGGGACGTTGTTTATTCCTATGACAGTTGGGTAAGAGACGTTATAGCCCCGGATGTATTAGGCCTCGCTCCAATGAATGAATTTGCCAAAAGCATAGAGAACGAAGTTGCAACGTGTTTCCAAAATTGTTAACATTGACAGCAACTTATAACAAAACAACCGGACAACCGGCTTGGCTGAGACGCCGCTGACGTGTCGTTCTTCGGCCGGTGCGTTCGCTTTGAAGAAAGCTTTCGGAAATGAATATTGAGATTGAGCGCAACCTCGGAGAGCAACCCATCGCACGGATCATGGTGGACCATGGTCTCAAGGCACGGGACCTTGTCGCAATCTCGACTCAGCGACTCACCCACAAGATGGTATCTCGGGCGTGCAAGGGCAGAAGGTTAACACCTAACGTCCAATCCAAGATTCGCGATGCGTTGAATGAGTCCACTGGTAAAGAGTATTCCATGGAGGAACTGTTTACCTACTAACCCGTTTCCTCTGTACTTGTGGCGGAAAAGCGAACCATTGAATGCACTCGATTCAAAATGGCGCGCCATTTTAACGAGCAATTCATGACGTTGGGCATTAAGTAAAGGAGATGGATCAATGAGACTTATCCTGGTATGCGTAGTTCTCTCGCTTGCTGTTTCCTGGACCTCGGCCGCTATTGGCCGGCCGCAACCGGATCCTGGCGATCAGTCAAAAGGCGAAGACGCCATCGGGTTCGAGGTATTCGCGGGTTTCAAGAGGATCGAGAAGGGCAACCCGATTTTGGCCCTCGATCCCCCGCTGTGGGCGGCCGCGACCCATGCCATCGTCGTCGACAACACGGTGCATTACATCTGGTGCAAACTCGACCACGACAGGCGATGGCTGATGATGCACGCTACGGCTCCGGTGGGCGATCTAACCGACATCAAGCAGGACGCCCGCAACCCCATTGTCGTGCCCTCGGAGAAAGGTTTCGACGATGAGGCCGTCGAGTACCCCTTCCCTTTCCTGAATCCGGCCGATGACAAGTTCTACATGTACTATCGGGGCAAGGGAAAGGCGACGCCCGAGCAGACCGGCCTGCTTGTCAGCGACGGCGACATGGGCAAATGGACACGCGTTCGGCCGACCCCTGTGATTGCCGCCGATACCGACCACGAGCGAGATGGCTCGACTCATCCATCTGTCGCTGTGGTGGGCGAGACGATTCATATCGTCTACACGGGCAAGGCGACGCGGTCGTATCAGGACGGTCTGACCATGTGTCATGCGACCGCGCCGATCAGCGACCCGGCATCGGTCACAAAGAATCCGGCCAATCCCGTCTTCAAGGGCAGCGGCCAGGCATGGGACAGCCGGGCCGTTCGTGAGACGGAATTGTTCAAGGGGCCGCAGTACTTCCATATCCTGTACGGCGGCTACGACGGCAAGGTCTGGCGGATCGGGCACGTCCGCACCCGCGACTTCCGCACCTTTGAACCGAACCCCCACAATCCCATATTCACGCCATCGACCGACCGCGACGCGTGGGACTGCGACGGCGTGCTGACGCCCCAGGTCATCGAGATCGGCGACACCTACTACATGGTCTATGCAGGCAAGAAAGGCAAGGAATGGCAGACTGGCCTGGCCAAAATTCGGAAGCCTTAGAACCTTTGCCGGTTGCGGCTGAAGAAGTTGAAGTTACTCAAGAGCTGCCGAGGAGATTAAATGGGTACGCCTGCCCCATAGGGGGTACATTTTTCGATGAGTTGTGCTTGATAATGACAGTAGCTTATGGTGGGGCTCCATGGGGGATGCCCGCCGTAAGGTGTCCCCAAGGGATTACGATATTGCCCCACCTTCAAGAATGTCACGTGCTCTGGTTGGTGGGCTCAAGCCCGCCCTGCATTACTGAAAGACATTCGAGATCGTCTTGTATCTCAAAGGGAGATCCCTGAGAAATCGTAAATCTACAATCAGCCCATGCGTTAAGCGGAAGGAACTACAATGAAATGTATACCAAACAATTCTATGTTTGTGGCAGGTTTCTGTATTCTGTTGATTGCTATCAATACAGTCTTTGTGCAGTTTTTGCATTATGATTCACAGTACCGCCTTCTCGATCCACAACACTACAATGTTGAAGTGATTACACAAGCAGACTATAAACAGTTATCAAATCCCGAGAATCGCTCAGTCACTTTATCAAGCGGCGACACAAAAACAAAAGCGGACACATGGGATTCCCACGTTCTACCAAAGTATAAATCAGTCAATAATGGTTCACAGTATGTGTTAGTCACTGTGAGAGGAACAGCTCCTTTTATATACCAATGGTATGCAGGTGTGCTTCCAATCTTTGTCGTTTGCATCTTTGCACTATTCTGTGGCATCAAAAGACGTAAACAAGGGGAATCTTAGGGACGTTTACCTATTTGGGAAATTAAGGATTTACGGGCTCATCTATTATTGTCACAGGTCCCGGTATTTTGAAGTTTTTGGGGATTTATGCTGGAGGACGGAGCCTATGAGCGGTTGGCAATTCGGAGGTTTTTCTTGACGGGAGGGTAGCTGATTTGGTATAAATAAGTAAGGAAAGGGTCATGTTAGCGCTGAATTGGCATCTATGAATTCCGGCTTTCCGGCCGGCGCAATGATTGTAGTTTTTCGAATAGAGGAGGAATTATTACACAATGATACAGAGTCACAGGCAAAGAGATGTGCTTAACAGTTTTTTACATTTCAACCAACAACTTATGTTTAGTTGTTGAAGGAGGACTATTATGTCTAAGAAATTGATTTATTTGGTTTCCTTCGTTTTTGTGCTTGAGTTGATTCTGACAAGTGCAGGCAATGCCGCCGACACTGATCTGGTCGGCCGGTGGAAGTTTGATGAGACATCCGGAACCATCGCACATGATGCAAGCGGCAATGGGAACGACGGCACCATTAAAGGTGATCCGATATGGGTGGTTGGAAAGGTAGACGGAGCGCTGCAGCTTGACGGTGACGGTGACTATGTGGATGTCGGCAGCGTGGGGATAAGCGGGATTGATCCGAGAACTATCGCCGGCTGGGCCAGGGCAAGCACCACGGGCATACCAGGCTTTACGACTGTTTTCGGCTTCGCCCCGGATGGCAGCACTGATGGCACGTATTTCGATATAGAGGTGGACGATTTGGGCAACTATGTCGTCAATGTTCAAGGCTTGCAGTTAGTCTTGAGTGCCGTGGATACGCAGTGGCACCATTTTGCCGTTACGTATACTGGAAGCGGGGGCAGTTGGTATCTGGATGGCCAGTATATTGACAGCTTAGATGGAGCTGTTGGTACGATTGACCAGGTGAGAATAGGCGCGAAACTCGAAGATACAAATTTCTTCCCCGGCCTCATCGACGATGTCCGCATCTATAACAAAGCACTGACGTTAACAGAGATAAAAAAGCTTATGGCCGGTTCGAAGGCCTATGATCCCACCCCTGCTGACGGTACCCTCTATAAGGATACGTGGGTGAGCCTCGGCTGGTTGCCGGGAGATGCTGCGGTTTCGCACGATGTGTACTTAGGCAGCAGTTTTGACGAAGTGAACGAAGGCACCGAAGGTACGTATTGCGGCAATCAGTCCGTGTTGTATTTTGTTGCCGGTTTTCCCGAATCTTCCTATCCGGACGGTCTTGTTCCGGGCACAACTTACTACTGGCGAATCGACGAAGTCCAGGCAGACGGCACCACAGCACACAAAGGCGATATCTGGAGCTTTACAGTTCCAAGCAAGAGCGCCTACTTCCCCGATCCCGCTGATTGCGCCAAATTTATAGACCTCAATGCGGAGCTTAGCTGGACACCGGGCTTTGGGGCAAAATTACACACCGTATATTTCGGTGACAATTTTGACGACGTCAACAATGCCACCGATGGATTCCCGGAGCCAGTTATAGGCTATAGTCCCGGTCCGCTTGAACCAGGCAAGACTTACTATTGGCGGGTCGATGAGTTTGATTCCGTCAATACATATAAAGGCGCAGTCTGGAGCTTTGCGACAACAGGTCCCGGTGGGGGCGTGAGGGCGGACTATTACAGAGGTATGGATTTGAGGAATCACGCGCTGAGGCGAATAGACCCTCAAATCTGCTTCAACTGGGGTGACGGCGAACCAGACCCTTCGGTCGGCGCCAATAACTTCTCGGTCAGATGGACCGGCGAAGTGGAGGTGGCGTTTACTGAGAAATACACCTTCTACACGAATACCGACGATGGCGCCCGTCTTTGGGTGAATGGTAAACAGCTTATTAACGACTGGACCGACCATGGGGCCACCGAGAACCGCGGAACGATTGATCTTGTGGCCGGACAGTTTTACACTATTGTAATGGAGTATTATGACAACGGCGGTGGCGCAGTAGCAGAGCTTCGCTGGTCGAGTCCACGTACTCCAAAGCAGCTCATTCCACAGGCAGCACTCTCGCCGCCTATAAGGGCCGGCAACCCGAATCCGCCTAATGGCGCCACAGATGTAAAGCACGCCAAGATTCTTAAGTGGACTGCCGGAGACCAAGCCGTTTCGCATCAGGTCTATTTCGGCACCGACCAAGAGGCCGTACGTAATGCCGATACCGGTTCGCCAGAGTACAAAGGTCCCAAGGCGCTAAACGCTGAGAATTATGACCCCGGATTACTTGAGTGGGACACCAGTTACTATTGGCGGGTCGATGAGGTTAATAATCTCAATCACGACAGTCCGTGGGTAGGTGGCATCTGGAGCTTTACGACAGCCAATTTCCCTGTCGTGGACGATTTTGAGGACTACGATGCTGGCAACGACGAGATATGGTGGGCGTGGAAAGATGGCCTTGGCTATGCCGCGCATGATAATGAACCGGTCTACCACGGCAACGGGACCGGATCGGCTGTCGGCGACGAATCCACTGCTTCATATACAGAGGAAACCATTATCCATGGTGGCCGTCAATCGATGCCCTTGTCCTACGACAACAATAAGCAAGGATACTCGAATTATTCAGAAGTAGAGTTGGCCTTGAGTCACCCGCGTGACTGGACCGAGAAAGAAGTTAATGTATTGTCACTGTGGTTCTATGGCGATTCGTCAAACGCTCCTGAGCGGATGTATGTAGCCATAGCCAACAGCACAGGCACACCTGCGGTGGTGTACCATGATGATGATAATCCAGTATCGGTAAACACTTGGACGGAATGGAATATCCCCCTGACAGAATTCAGTAATCAGGGCGTGGCCCTAACCGATGTTGACAGAATCGCTATTGGATTTGGCACCAGAGGCAATACGACAATACCGGGCGCTTCGGGTATGATGTTTATCGATGATATTCGGCTGTATGGACAGGCTCCGGAGCCGGAATAACATTAGGCTTGTAAAAAGGAGAAAAATCCTGTAACATCTTCGACGAAGATACGTATCATTGAGATAGATTGTATAAAGCACCGTGTAAGCGCGGTTAATGAAGTCGTTATAAGTTGAGGTGCAAGAATGCGAAATAATAAGTGCATTGCGGTTGCTGTTGGAATCGGCATCTTTGGAGTGTTCGCGATATTGATTGCCTGGTCGACGGGGACAGCGGACAATCCGGATATCACGCTGGATGAAAGCGTAAAGCTCGCCGCCGCGGCGGATACGGCTTACGGGACCATTCTTCTGCCGGAAGCGATTAGCCGGTTCGAAGCTGATGGTGCAAACGGCCTTGTCGCGATAGAGCCCGGCAAGCAGGCGGAACGAATGCCGGCAGGGCAGTACCGTATCCGTTTCTGGAAGACCGAACGCAAAGATGACGGCGGCAATACATGGGCATTGGCCGGGCATTATTTCGGTCAGGATAATCCATTCGAAATAAAAGATGGTGACGAGACCAGGCTGGATGTAGGCGAGCCGATCATTGCCACGGTAGAGGCACGCAATGTCGGTTCGAGTTATTCCTTTAATCAGGTAATCAAAGGCCGGCATGATGAGATCATTGAGCTGACACGCAACGGTTCTCGGCCGCAGCCCCCGAAACTTCATATCAAAAATAAGGACGGTTCGTACGGGCAAACTTTCAACTTCGCGTATGGCTGAGGCGGCACCTGTTCGCTCTCGTGGCGAGAGCCCGAAAACGTAGCCGGACCGTTCACCGCGACAATCGAAGTGGCAGGGCCGTTCAAAGTCGAAAGCAAGCCGTACGCAATCGGACAGTAAGCTGTAATTCGAATTTGTAATTGATAGCTTCGTGACGCGGTCGAATAACCGCAAGCGGTCGTGTCATACAGACCGCCTGTTCCGCGGCCGTCTCGATTCAATGTTCCAGCAAATGCTTCTCGAACCAGGCCACCATGGCTTCGGAGGCACGCTTGCCGTCTTCGCCCCGGAATCCGTGCCCGGCACCTTTAATCACCAGCAGTTCACTTGTCACTTTGTGTTTTTCGAATTCGGCAAGGATTTTCTCGCTGTGATCGATCGTCACAAGCTCGTCTTTGTCACCATGAATAAGCAGCGCAGGCGGGTCGTCTTCGGTGACATGCAGCAGTGGCGAGCAGTCCGCCGCCTTCTCCTCTTCGAAATTCAGTGCCGGGTAGTCGGGCGTCTTGTTGACCCACGTACGGAGATCGGTAGGCGGGAAATAAGCCACCACGGCGGCAACCCGGTCGGTAACCCGAAGAACTTCGTCCTTCGCATTGGGATCGCCCTTGTCGGAGGCGGTGCCCAGCATCAAAGACAGGTGCCCGCCGGCACTGGCGCCGGCAACACCCAACCGCTCGGGAGCGACGCCGAAATCGTTCGCCCGCAGGCGGATGAAACGCACGCTGCGGCGTACGTCCTCGATGATCTCCGGGATAGCGTACTTGGGACTGCTGCCGTGACGTACGGCAAACACGGTAAAGCCTTTGTCGAGCATCGGCTTGAACCATCCAATACTCTGCTCCGGCGGACGCCAGCGGGAATACCAGCCGCCGCTGACGATGAACAGAATGCCCGTTCCATTAGCTTGTTTGGGCTTGTACACGTCGAATGTCAGGGCCATCCCGTGCTTGTGCCCGTACACGACATCCGGGACTATTTCGATGCCTTCGACGCCAAAGGCCGGAGCGACACAAAGGGCGACGGTAATAATCAGCAAACTTCGGATCATCCACTTCATAGCTAACCTCCTGATTTCTGTTTCGCATCCCGGCCGCACTGTGCAGCCGATTGAATTTATAAGAAATCATTTTAGCCTATCACCATCTTTGCTCACAAGAGTATTCTCTGTTTTCTAAGCCGTTACCGCATGGATCGAGCCGAAATTGGCTTTGTTTTCATGTGCTGCCAAACCATGCTTATTTGCCTTAATCGCTTGTTATAACGGGCCTTATGCTCATTTTGGCCTTTCGGAAATTGGCTTTGTTTTTTCAAACGTACCTTGTCAAACGTGTCTTCGGATCTGTCATTTGGCTCCTATACCTTTTGTTTAGGATTTAGAGCTTAGTGCTTAGTATTTCCGGTCAAAGGCTGGCATATTGGCTTTGAATTGGCTTTGTTTTTTCGCTGTCTCAAAGCATGAAATTCTTCATAATCACCTTTCATATAGATACTTACGCTCATTCTGCCCATTCGGAAATTGGGTTTGTTTTTTCAAATTCCTTTTCTTCATCTTGACGCAGTACGCTGGACGCGGCCGGGTGGCAGCCTCAAAGCCGAAGGCTTTGGGGATGGCTTGGGCAGGTTCCGCCTCCCCAGCAAATTGGCTTTGTTTGGGTTTGTTTTCACCAAGTGTCCAATTCAATATATTTCTCGTATCCCCTTGTTATAATTGACTTTGCATTCATTTGTAGCCATGGCAAATTGGCTTTGTTTTTTCAAACTGTGCTCTGTCATTCAGTTCCCTTTATAATTGTTTAGGATTTAGAACTTAGTATTTCGGATTTCCGGCCAAAGGCCGGCTTTGGTTTTGTTTTTCAAATTAACCACGAATTAAAACCAAGAAATAGTCAATAACCGCGGATTTCGCGGATTACGCGGAAGAAAAGAATAAATCGTAAATCGTAAATCGCAAGTCGTAAATGGCAAAGCCTCCTGTATTCTATTTTGTTTACTATTATACAAACATACGACCATAAAGCAAGGAAGTTTTGGAGAATTAAAAAAATCTCCGTGAGAAGCATTTCTTAAATCTGCCACAGACGCTGTCCTGAGCGCAGTCGAAGGAGGCCACCGAGAACGCAGAGAAGGAATCAAATAATCAATAATCAATCACAAGCCCCCTCAAATCAACATAATTCTAAATTCTCAATTCTAAATTCGAAATTCCTTCATTTTCTTCCTTGCTCAGCAGGCAGACTGTATCTATAATCGAACATAGAGGATATGATAGCTCTGAAGCGGCAACGTCGTAGTTGAATGATATAATGTGAAACGGCAACCTTGACCGAGCTTTTCAACTGATTATGGCAGAAGACAGCAGATATGAGATATTGATTATTTCGTCGAAGGAAGGCTTTCGAAGATGAGAATTTTAATTAGACAGTGTTACTTAAATTTTAATAGGTGAATGTCAATAGTTTTGCCTCAATAAAACCATCACAGGACAAGACAGCCAATTCGGTCCTCCGTCCTCCAACACCTGATACTCTGGTCTCTGGTTCCCTGCCGCCTGATGCTCTGATTACCTAATCCTCTAATCCACTGATTCACTAATTCGCTGAATTTTTTCCTTGCCTATCCCGCTTCAATAGTGTAGATTTCTCATTAGCGACGAAGGAGAATATTTTTTATTTATGCTTGTTAATAATGGCTTTGGGACCGGACTCAGAAAACAGTGGCTGTTTTGGATAACTAAAGATTTGGGAGGCTGCTGGCAAGAATCGAGAGGTGATAGAGTATGAGCGACAAACGTAATTCTAAGATCAAAGTCAAGTGTCCTGGATGTGGTCGCGCTCTGAGAGGTGTTACAAATGAGATGCTTGGCGATGTTGGAGTCTGTCCAAAATGCAAGACTGAGTTCATTATTAGTGAATCGAAATTGGAGGTCATAAAAAAGCCTCATGTCAGCGGTGAACGGGTTGATTGGAAACCTCAGGATGTGCGTGAAGATCGCACTACTTATTGGATTCTGTTATTTACTCAGATTGCAATAGTATTAGGATTGGCAGCAGCGAGGATTAGGGGTCTTGAGTGGTACGACAATCTGTTTAGGTATGCTTCTTTGCTACACTTTGTGTTGGGCATAATTTTAATTTTCTTTTTCCTAAGAGTCGTTAGGTTAACACTTGGCTACTCAATACCCCATCTGATCCTATTGGCTATCGTGGTTGGATTTGTTCCTTTTGTTTCATTTGTGACACTATTATTATTGGACCGTTCTATTATTGAGGAGATAAAACAGAAAGAAGAGAATTGTCAAAAAGCAGATAAATAGGGCGAAGCTACTTTCACAATAACATGATCCAGTATTTCTGAGACATTGAGGCCCCAGGTCGTACCTGTAGTTACAGCGGCAGTGAGCTAATCTATAGTGGAAAGGATAAGAGACATGAACACGAGCAGTGTCGAAACGGCAACCCGTTTTCCTGTGGAATTTCTACCTTCTCCATCGCTGGCCCAAGACGCGCGGACCCCAAAATTCAGCGGACGCCATCTTTACACCGGCGAGTTCGAACTTTGTCCATCTTCGGTGAAGATATGGCAGGAGCATGATGGCTGGACGCATTACTTAGCGTATGGCTTGGGGCCATTGGGTTACTTCCTTGCTCCCGTTCTCGGTAGCCTGACATCCTATGTAGACGAGTGTGAAATCCCAAACAAGGCCATCATCAACTTTCGGATTGATTTCTCCGCCAAGGAAATCGAAGTTCTTGGAAATAACGATAGAGGAATCCTCTGGCAATGGAAGTTCTATTGCCAATACATCGGTGAGATTGTGAAGCATATCGGGGATTCCATCAAAGTTGAGCACGTAGAACCAGTTCATGCTCACTCAGAAGAGTCAGCGGATCAACCAAGGTCGCACCTGGAGGCTCCAACGAAGACTCTTGCGACAACGATTGGAATCGAGACATCGAGAGGAGCTCTGACACCATTGATTCAAAGGGGCGTTTCCCTACCATTTACACACAAGGAAGCTTTCTCGACGGCACATGACAACCAAGAGATAATCGACATGAACATTTACCAAGGCGAGTGCCGTTACGTCGCACAAGCAAGGAAGATAGGCACTTTTAGAATCTGCGGTGTCCGTCCAGCCCGGAGAGGGGAGCCTAGCATCGAAGTGGACTTCACTGTTCACGCTAACGGTTCTTTTTCGGTCCACGCTCGGGATACCACTACATCATCTGAACTGAAAGTTATCTGAGCATCCCAGACAAGCCTTGATTCATTTTCTTTAATGGATATATATGAAATATCATCTTGCATATGAAATTGACTGGGGAATATTAGGGATGTTTACCTATTTGGGATAGCGATATCTGGGGACACCATACATATTTATTATTGCATTTTCAGCGTCGAGTTGTTATTATTACGTTATGGCTCGTTTGGCAAGAGTTATAGTTCCTGGTGTTCCGCAGCACGTGGCCCAGCGTGGTAATCGTCGTCTGGCGACGTTTTTCAACGAGGCGGACTACGCCGCGTATCTGGAGTTGATGACGGAATGGTGCGGGCGTATTGCCTGATGCCCAACCACGTCCACCTGATCAAGCAAAAAACCGCCCGGCGGAAAGACCAAGAAGAAATAAGTATGATATTCCCAGATTATCGCTTTGAACGACTGAGAAACAGAATAAAACAGGGATATAAATCAATTAAGAAAAAATGTTGGATTTTGTTGTTGAAATTCTATAGAATTCATGGCATATGAAAGGGTGAAGTCAAGAAAAACGGCTGGTTTTTAAGAGTTGAGAGACAATGACGAAGAGATACTACAAGTATAGGGAAATTCATCGCACGGTTTTTGGCCGGAAGCAGAAATACTGCTCCAAGTGCAAAAAGTGGAAAGGGGAGAGTGAATTTGGCACAGACCGGGCCAAAAGGGACGGATTGAAGATGGCGTGCAGAGAATGCGATAGGGCATATGCACGAGCGCTTCTCAGGAAATTAAGAAATGGAAAGAAGGCAAGAATTTATCTGAGATTTGAGGAGCGTCATAAGATAGTCAGAGGTGTCAGGCAGAAGCTGTGCTGTAGGTGCAAACAGTGGAAGGATGAGAGTCTTTATTATAAAAATTGTGTGTTGAAAGATGGATTATCGTTAAGCTGCACAGATTGTGATAAGAAGAACGCCCGCAAGCGTTTCGAACACAAGGGCAAAGGTGTGAGAAGGTACCTGCGATATGAGCAGCGCCATCGGGTAGTCAATGGGATCAAGCAGAAGCTTTGCACCAAGTGTAGAAGGTGGAAAAAGGAAAGCGCATATTACAAAAACAGTTCTGAGAAAGATGACCTGTCGGCTTGTTGCATGAACTGTACATACAAAGTTGCCAACAAGTCTTACGAGCCAAAGAGGAAGAGAGTGAGAAGGAATCTCCGATATGAAGACCGTCATCGGGTTGTCAAGGGGGTCAGGCAGAAGTTTTGCCGAATGTGCAAAAGATGGAAAAGCGAGGATGAGTTTTACAAAAACAGGTTACGGAAAGGCGGCTTGGATAACCGGTGCAAGACATGTTCATACAAACCAGTCGAAAGGTCTCCTAAGAGAATGCCGCTGTGAAGAATTGGAAAATTATTTTCTTCTATAGATTTATCAGGCACATTTGCCGATTTCGTGTATTCAGTTCTTCTTCCGTCTCTGAACGGTTTTGGCGTTTCTTTGTTCTGTCAACGTTACAAATAGGCAAACGTCCATAATGTCCTACAGTGTCCTTCGCCTGCGCAGGTAGTTAATACAGCCTATACCGATGCTGCCGAGGATAACAGCGCCGGGGGCGGGGATCTTTCCGTTGCAGTGCTCCCCGTTATTGATAAACGACTCGCTGCCGACGTTAGCGAATCCCTGGACGTGGATGCCGATGCGAAGCGCACCGGTCGCCATGTCGGTTACTACGTCATCAAAACCGCGCCCTGCCTGCAGGTTAAATGTTATGCCAAGCCATTCGGCGGGATTGACACCTGAAGGTTGAACGGGTGGGTCGGAGTCGGCGGAGAAATCCGCCGTCGTCTCAAAAGACGGCGTCACATTATTTTTACCCGGCAGGTCCGGCGGGATTGCATTTTGAGAGAACTCTACGCCCGGAAGCGAGTCGTCGATCGAAGCGATGCCCAGCAGTGCGCCGTCGTCGAAGTATACGTCCGCAATGGACGAAGCCTCAGGGCCCGTATTTGTGAACATGAATGTTACCTGGCTGCTGCCCGGATCGAGCAGCTCTACAAATAATTGTGCCTCGCCAATTGCCGCATTGCCGGCGT
>Ga0307378_10009361_pt1 | contig 12885 bp, 12 predicted proteins | sample UN1MG_FD_202238 | JGI IMG/M metagenome (GOLD analysis project Ga0307378, IMG submission 202238) | Soil microbial communities from Risofladan, Vaasa, Finland - UN-1 | ecosystem: Environmental > Terrestrial > Soil > Coastal area > Acid sulfate soil | place: Finland: Risofladan, Vaasa | collected...
GTGACCGCCGCACAGACCTCTACGCCAAGAGCATTTTATGACCGTTCCCAATGCCCTCGACGATCCAACGGCAACGCGGCTTGCCGCCGGCGACATGGAGGCCACCTTCCTCCCCGGTCACGGCATGCTGGGCATCTCGTTGCGCCATAAGGGCATCGAATTTTTGCGCCGCATCGACGACCTCAAAGCCTATGCCGCCGGCAAAAAGACCGCCGGCATCCCCTTCCTCTTCCCCTGGGCCAATCGGCTCGCCGGCTTCCAATACGAGGTCGCCGGACGCGGCGTCACCTTAAGCGCGCACTCGACCTTGTTGCGCTATGACGACAACGGCCTGCCCATGCACGGCATGATGTGGCCCCATCTTCCCTGGACCGTCGTCGAGGCAGAGCCCGACCGGCTCACCGCAAGCTTTGACTGGTCGCACCCGAAATGCCTCCTGGTCTTCCCCTATCCATGCCGGCTCACCATGACCGCAACCCTTGATGCCGCGGGCCTCACCATCGAGACAGCGCTTGCCGCGACGAGCGATATCGCCGTGCCCGTGAGCTTCGGATTCCATCCTTATCTCGGGCTGCCGGATGTGCCGCGCCAGGACTGGCGCGTGACGCTGCCGGAGATGCGGCACCCGGCATTGGATCCGAAGAATATTCCGACCGGCGCATCGGAGCCCTTCCCAGGCATGGACGCCGCCCTCGCCGAACGCGATTTCGACGACGGCTTTGCCTTACTTGGCGATCAGGCGACATTGTCCGTGGCAGGCGGTGGACACCGGATCTCGGTGGACTTGCTGGAGGGCTATCCCTTCACGCAAGTCTACGCGCCGCACACACAAACCTATCTGGCCTTCGAGCCGATGACCGCGCCCGCCAACGCACTTATCAGCGGCACCGGTTTGAGTCTGGTGGAGCCCGGTGGCACCTTCCGCGCCGCATTCCGCATCCACATCGACGGCGAGGCCGATTAAGCTCGGGTGACAAACCGGCGCGCCGCAATTTCCTGGCATAAGGCGGCACAATCGGCCTAATTCGTGCCGTGATAACGCGCGAGACCTCACGATCGGGGGCTCGGGCCATTGAGGACATTCATGACAGGAAGCGTTGCATGAGCCGGCAGGAGCCGCTGATTTTTGTCGTCTCGGGCGAGGCCTCCGGCGACAATCTTGCCGGACGGCTCATGGGCGCGCTGGAGGCGCAGACGGACGGCCGCGTCCGCTTCGCCGGCGTCGGCGGCCCCATGAGCGCGGCGCACGGCCTCGAAAGCCTGTTCCCCATGCACGATCTCTCGGTCATCGGGCTCGCCGAGGTCATCCCGCATTTGCCGCGTCTCGTCAAACGGCTCAACCAGACCGCCGCCGCCGCCCGCGAGCTCAAGCCCGATGCCATCGTCACGGTGGACTCGCCGGGCTTCTGCCTGCGGCTCGCCCATAAGCTGCGCAGCACCGGCATTCCCATCGTGCATTACGTGGCGCCGCAGCTTTGGGCGTGGCGTCCGGGCCGCGCCCGCAAGCTTGCCCAGCGCGTCGATCACCTCATGGCGCTGCTACCGTTCGAGGTGCCCTTCTTCGCCAATTACGGCATCCCGTGCACCTATGTCGGCCATTCGGCCATCGAGTCCGGCGCCACGCGCGGCGACGGCAACGCCTTTCGAAAACGTCACAGCCTGCCGGGTGACGCGCCCGTGCTGTGCGTGGTGCCTGGCAGCCGCACCAGCGAGGTCCGGCGCATCCTGCCGATTTTCGGCGAAGCGCTGCGCCGCCTGATGGAGACCAACCCCGACCTTCGCGTCGTCATTCCCGTGGCCGCTTCGGTCGCTGAGGAAGTGGCGGCCCTGACCAAGGACTGGCCGTTGCCGGTCCACCCGATCGCCGACGCGGACGAGCGCTTCGATGCTTTCGCCGCTTGCAACGCCGCCATGACCAAGTCGGGAACGGTGACGCTCGAGCTCGCGCTTGCCCAGGTGCCCATGGTGGTCGCCTACAGAGTCACCGCCACCACCGCGTTTCTCGTGCGCCGCATGGGCGTCAATGTCGAGCACGCCTCTCTGGTGAATCTGCTTGTCGGCCACGCCGTCGTGCCGGAGCTGATCCAAGAGGATTGCACCGCCGACAAGATCGCCGCGGCGATCGAGGACTTGTTTCGCTCGGAGGAAGCCCGCGAGGCCCAGCGCGAAGGCTTCCGCGAGGTCATCGCCATTCTCGGCGACGCCAACCCACCGCCGAGCGAGCGCGCCGCCAAGGTCGTGCTCGATGCCATTCGCGTGCGGAACGCCGTGGAACGGAACGGCGGCGCGAACTAATCCGCGGCGGGGCCGGCGCCTGCGAAGCGCCCATGCACCTTCTGGAGCTGTTCTTCGATGCTCTCGTTGATCAGGCTCGCCACGCGCAACGCCTCGCACCCTGCACGGCCATCCACCATCGGCTTGGTGCCGTTGACGATGCAGTCGAGAAAGGCGTCGATCTCGTTGCCGAGACTGTCCTCTTGCGGGATCTCGTACTTCTCCGAGGAGATCGCCGCCAGGCCGTCGACCATCGGATCGCCGCGCAGGCGATAGCCGGAGATGCGACGCTCACCGAGGTCGCAGCTCAGATAGTGGTTGCGGGCAAACACGCGCATGCGGCGCTCGGTCTTATAGCTCACGCGGCTCGCGGTCACGTTGGCGACGCAGCCTGACTCGAAGGTGATCCTGGCATTGGCAAGGTCGATGCGCTGTCCCAGCACCGGCGTACCGACGGCGTCCACCTTGCTCACCGGCGATCCGACCAGACCGATGATCATGTCGATGTCGTGGATCATCAGATCGAGGACCACGTCCACCTCGACGCCGCGCTCTTTCCACGGGGCGATGCGGTAGCTCTCGAAATAGAGCGGCTCGGTGATGATATTGGCCAGCGTGCGGTAAGCCGCCGAGAAGCGCTCGATATGCCCGACTTGAAGGACAGTGCCCTTCTGCTCGGCCAAATCCGTAATCGCGTTGGCGCTCTCTACGCTGTCGGTGATCGGCTTTTCGATCAGCACATGAAGCCCGGCTTCGATCAGATCGCGGGCAATTGCCGCGTGTCCGGGCGTCGGCACCGCGATGCTCACCGCGTCCACGCGGTCGAGAATGTCGCGATAATCGGTGGCAGGCTCGGCGCCGAATTCCTTAGCGATCTCAGCCGCCCGCGCCGCGTCCGTGTCGACCACGGCGACAAGCTGAGCGCGGGGATTCTTCGAATAATGGTTGGCATGGAAGCGGCCGAAATAGCCTGTACCCACCACGGCCGTGCGAATTTGCTCTGCCATTGCCCCCTACCGCCTCATGGTCCTCGCTGGTTTGTGTCCTAGAATCCGGCGTTCCGCCAGTCCTAAGCTGCAAACGCCGCTTGATCGTATCAGCAATCCGGCGCTCTGAGGACGCCGGCTCGCCCTCCCACTACTCGGCGGCGACGCTGCCCGTGTCTGAGCCCAGCGCGCCGAGCACGGTGTCGATCACCGTGTCCTGCGCCTTCTCGCTGAGATAGCCATGCATGGGCAGGCTGATCACCCGTTCGGACAGCCATTCCGCCTGGGGTAGACCGCCCGGTGCGGTCGGGCAATCGCGATAGGGCGTGAGCTTGTGGAGCGGGCTCGTATAGTGGATGGCCGTGGGCACGCCCGCTTCGCGGCAGGCCGTGGCCAGCGCGTCGCGGCGGTCGGTGACAATCGTGTATTGCGCCCAAACGGAACTCGCGCCCGCCATCATCTCGGGCACCTTGGCGACGGCGCCGAGCTTGGCGCTGTAGCGCTCCGCCGCCGCCTGCCGCGCGGCGATCTCCGCCGAGAACAGTTTGAGCTTCTCGATCAGGACGACCGCCTGGAAGGAATCGAGCCGGCTGTTGAGACCGATCTCCTCGGTCTCCTTCTGGCCCGGTCCCTTGCCGTGATTGCGCAAGGACAGCAGCAGTTCGGCCTTGGCGTCGTTGTCGGTGAAGATGGCGCCGCCATCGCCGTAGCCGCCAAGCGGCTTGGCCGGGTAGAAGCTGGTGGACGTATAGGCGGCAAGCGTGCCGACCTTCTTGCCGTTGAGCGACGCGCCGAAGCCCTGCGCCGCGTCGTCCATGACGAGTAGCCCGTGGGCGTCGGCAATCTCCTGGATGCGCGGATAGTCGGCCGGCTGCCCGAACAGGTCGACCGCGATCACGGCGCGCGGCTTGAGCCCGAGGGTTTTCGCCTCGCCGATGGCCGCTTCGAGGCTGGCCGTATCCATGTTGAACGTGTCGCGCCGCACGTCGACGAACACCGGCGTGGCGCCGGCGAGCACGGCGACCTCCGCCGTGGCGACAAAGGTGAAGGCCGGCACGAACACGGCATCGCCCGGGCCGATACGCTCGGCCATCAGCGCCAGCAGCAGCGCGTCGGTACCGTTGGCGCAGGAGATGCAGTGCTTGGCCCCGCAGAAGGCGGCGAGCTGCTGCTCGGCCTCTGTCACCTGCGGCCCGAGAATATACTGCCCGCTCTCCAGCACGGCGATCAGCGCCTTGGCGACGCTGTCGCCCATCTTCGCCCGCTGCGCGCCCAAATCGATAAAGGCCGGAATAGGCCGTGTGCCGTCTTTGCTCATGCGTTCTCCACCAAGCACCCTTGTTACCAAACGCCATGGCTCTCACGGCCAGCGGCGAAACGTCAATCGGCTGCGGCGGCCGGTCCGACCGCCTAGCCTGTCCTATAATTTTGGGGAATCCCCTCAGGCTTCCTGTCAGCCCCGTCGCCGACTACCATAGCACTGAAATTCGCAGGTGAAACCCGCCGCGATTACGGCTAAGCCCTTGCTATTCTTAGTCAAGGGAGGGACCTAATGCCGCAAGACCCAACGCCCGAGGGGGCATCCCGCCCCCTCGCCGTCCACGCGCGCTGACGCCATGCTGCTCGGTTCCGAACGGCTGGTCGCCTCTTCGCGCCTCGACGGGCTGCGCGTCGGCATCTTGGCCAACCCGGCTTCCGTCGATCACGCCTTCCGCCATGTGGTCGATCAATTCACCGAAGCACCGAATTTCAAACTTGCCGCCATCTTCGGCCCGCAACACGGCTTCCGTTCCGATCTCCAGGACAACATGATCGAGACGCCGCACGGCACCGACCCGCGCCGCAACGTGCCGATCTTCTCGCTCTACAGCGAGACCCGCGAGCCGACGCTGGACATGCTCGATCTCATCGACGTACTCGTCATCGATCTCCAAGACGTCGGCGCGCGCATCTACACCTACATCTACACCATGGCCAATTGCCTGCGCGCCGCGGCGAAGGCCGGTATTCCCGTCATCGTTTGCGACCGCCCCAACCCCATCGGCGGCATTCAAGTCGAAGGACCGATGCTGGAGCCGGGCTTCGAGTCTTTCGTCGGCCTTTACCCGATCCCCATGCGCCACGGCATGACGGTGGCGGAGCTGGCGCGCATGTTCAACGAGCAATACGGGCTTGGCGCGGCGCTGGAGATCGTGCCCATGGAGGGCTGGTCGCGCGAACTGTATTTCGACGACACCGAGATCCCCTGGATCATCCCCTCGCCCAATATGCCGACGCTGGACACGGCGATCGTCTATCCCGGCACGGTGCTGTTCGAAGGCACCATGGTGTCGGAGGGCCGCGGCACCACCCGGCCCTTCGAGCTGATCGGCGCGCCCTGGATCGACGGCGCAGGCCTCACGGCACGGTTGAACCAATCGGGGCTCGCCGGCGTTCACTTCCGTGAGGTGATGTTCGAACCCACATTCCAGAAGCACGCCAAGGTTCCGTGCGGCGGCTGCCAGATCCACGTGACGTCGCGCTGGGACTTCGAGCCCGTCAAGGTCGGCGTCGCGGTGATGCGCGAGTGTTACGGTCTCGGCCCCAATCAGTTCAAATGGCGCGACCCGCCTTACGAGTATGAGCACGACAAGATGCCGATCGACATTCTGGCCGGCTCCACGCAGTTGCGCGAGCAGATCGAACAACAGGTGCCTGTCGAAGAGATTGCCGCGAGCTGGCGCGAAGGCGTGAAGGCTTTCGAGGAAACGCGGAAGCCGTATCTGCTCTATTGAGCAAGAAGGCCGGGAAGGCCGCATGAGGGCGCATGTTTCCCATCGCAGACGACAATCCGCGCATCGCGACGCCCTATGTCACCTGGTCGCTCATCGGCGCGTGCGTGGCTGTCTATCTCTGGCAATTCTCCCTCGGCGACAATGCCGGTGAGATCGCCGTCTATCAATACGGCATGATCCCGGCGCGCCTATTCGGCGACGCCACGCTCGATCCCGAGCTCGCCACCGTGCCCGCCTGGGCGACGGTGTTCACCTCCATGTTCATGCATGGCGGCTGGATGCATCTCGGCTTCAACATGCTGTTCCTGTGGATCTTCGGCGACAACATCGAAGATTCCATGGGGCACGTCCGCTATCTGGTCTTCTACCTCACCTGCGGCGTGGCCGCGGCGCTGGCACAAGCGCTGGTCAATACGGACTCGACCATTCCCATGGTCGGCGCGAGCGGCGCGATTTCCGGAGTGCTCGGCGCCTATCTTCTGCTGCACCCCAAGGCCACCGTGCGCACGATGATCTTTCTCGGCGTCTTCGTCACCATGGTGCACCTGCCGGCGCTGGTCGTGCTGGGACTATGGTTCCTCATGCAGCTCGTCAGCGCCACCCTTTCCAGCTCGGGCGAGGCCGGCGTCGCCTTCTGGGCGCATATCGGTGGCTTCGTCGCCGGCATGGCGCTGGTGCCGCTGTTCAAGAAAGCGAACGTGCCGTTGCTGCAAGCCGCGCAATACCGCCCGTTCCAGGTCGAGCGCCGGCGCGGACCTTGGGGTTAGGGCTTTGGCACCAGGGCTTTTGGGGTTCGGCTAGTTCTTGAACAAGGCACGCGGGCTCGGCAATTCCGACATCATCGGGCAGCCAAGCGTCTTCTCGAACGCATCGACAAGCTCCTCCTGGCTCTGCGCGGCAATGTAGAGGCCGCCCGTCGCCTCGGCGAGGCATTGGACGTCGAGCGCGCTCTGCGCGCCCGTCCAGAAAGCGGTCATGCGAAAGCCTATGACGTGGACGGTCAGCTGCACACCCTCCGCGTCCAGCATCTTCCCCAGAGCACAGGGTGCCCCGTCGCAGGTCTCCTCCCCGTCTGTCAGCAGGACGACAACCCCGGGTTTCGCCTTGTAGTCCAGGACCTCCGCCGCCTGCTCCACGGCCGCCGCCAAAGGCGTCTTGCCCGACGGGTTCAAGCCGTTCACCTTTTCCATGATGGGTTGAGCCGCGTCAGTGATCGGCCGCAGGTCGAGCTCGACATTGCATTGCCGATAGGAGCCCGGCCCATAGGTGATGAGGCCGATACGGCGAAAATGCGTGACGCGCGGCAACGCTAGAGCAAGCGCCTTGCGCACCTCGTCGATGCGTCTAATTTTGGCGCCGATGCCTTCGGCCAGGCTGCCGGCCATGGAGCCGGACGCATCGAAGACGATCATGGCGTCCTCGGTGCATGGCTTTACCTCATCGGCCGCGAGAGCTGCGCCGGAGGCGGCCAACAGCACGGTCAACGTGATCGCGCTCCGCCGCGCGCGGTGGATGAGCCTGCTCATGGCGCGACCCTAGCCGAAAAAATCGGGCCGCGCGCAAGCTTTTAGTGCCGCTGACCGCTTGTCCGGGCCTTAAAAATTCCTGGCGCCAGCCAACACCATCGGCGAAGCTGGAACGCGAGATTGGACGGCCGCAAAAAGAACTTAACCCGTGGGGGCGACGCCGGTGGCGGACACGAGAGTTCTAACCGTACTGGTGTTGAGCACGATCGTGGTTCTCGCCGCGGCGCTTTATCTTGCGGCCTCCATCTTCGCGCCCCTGACCTTTGGCCTCTTCATTCTCGCGCTTGTCTGGCCGATGCATAAATGGCTCCACGACCACCTGCCCCGGGCCTTGGCGCTGTTCGTGACACTCGCCGTGACGATTACCGTCTTCTTAGTGTTTGCCTCGATGATCGCCTGGGCGCTGAGCGCCATCGCCGATTGGCTGGTGAGCAACATCCAGAGATTCCAAACTCTGTATGTGCAGCTCACCGATTGGCTCGAGAGCCATGGAATTTTCGTCGCCGGCACATTGGCCGACACGTTCGATGTGACCTGGCTCATTCGCATGTTCCAAGAGGCCGCGCGCCGCCTGAACCGGCTTACCGGCTTCGGCATCCTTGTCTTCGTGTTTCTGATGCTTGCCCTCCTCGAAACCGAGGAGTTTCGGCGACGGCTGGCGGCGCTCGGAAAAGGCGCCGGCGACAAGCTCATCACCGCGGCTGGGGAAATCGCCGCGAAGTTTCGCAAGTACATGATTGTGCGCACGCAACTCAGCGTTCTCACCGGATTGCTCGTCTGGGGCTTCGCCATGCTTGCCGGCGTGGAGCCCGCGGCCGCGTGGGGACTGCTGGCCTTCGCGCTCAACTACATTCCGTTCATCGGCTCCTTCATTGCCACCATCCTTCCCGGCCTGTTCGCCATGGTCCAGTTGGACACGTGGCAAGGCATCATTATCGTTTTCGCTGGACTAGGGATCATCCAGTTCCTGATCGGCAACTACCTGGAGCCACTCGTTGCCGGCGCCGCCTTGTCCATCTCGCCCTTCGCAGTGGTGTTCGCCGTGTTCTTCTGGGGGTTCTTATGGGGCATTCCCGGCGCCTTCATCGGCGTGCCGATCCTCATCACTGTAATCGTGATTTGCGCGCAATATCCGTCGAGCCGATGGATCGCCGATCTTCTGTCCGGCAACGCGCCGAATGCCACCGAAAAGAACTAGGCCCGTCCTATGACGCGCAAACGCCAGGTAGCCAAAACGAGCGTCCCGCCGATTGTCGATCCGCGCCAAGGCGACATTGAGGACGACGCCTCCAGCACCAAGCGGCGCTCGATGCTGTCGCTCCTCGGCAGCCTCCTCGTGGAAATCAGCCTGCCTAAGCTGATCTTTGCCTGGATTGTGCTGATGGTCGTCCCCGGGCTGCTGCTCGGCCTGGCGCCGCTCGTACTGACCTCGTGGCTCGGCATCGTCGCCGACAAGATCACCTCGGCCTTCATCGGCGTCTGGTCGGCGCTTCTCTTCATCGGCGTCATTGCGCTTGGCTGGTACGGCTGGCGCTCGCTGTTCCGCGTGGTGGAGAAGAATTTCTGGGCGCTGAACTCCATCGTGGTCGAGCCCGGCTACGCCGCGGCCCGGGAGATCCTACGCCATCTCGTCGAGCGGGCCTTTGCCAAGCACGCGGGCGAGGCCGCCCGCGCCAGACTGCGCGCCATATCGGCCGCGGTGGCCGGCGTCATCGTCTCCGGCCTCGCCCTCCTGGTGCTGTGGTGGGTTTGGCCAAGCGCCCATCTTTATGGACAGGTCTCGGAGTTGACGGGCTGGCGCGATCTCGTGTCGGTGGCGCTCGCCAACAGCATCACGCTGATCGCCGGCTATTTCGCCGTCGCCGCACTGATCTGGGGCCTGGCCGACGCCACCATGGCGGAGCCGCGCAGCCTGAAAACCTTTCACACTGGCAAGACCAACGGGCGCAAATGGCGCATCGTCCATCTGTCGGACATCCATCTCGTGGCGGAGCGTTACGGCTTTCGCGTCGAGAGCGGCCGGTCGGGTGCCCGCGGCAATGACCGGGTCCGGCGGCTGTTCGATCAGCTCGAGGAAATCGACGCCAAGGCGCCGCTCGACACCATCCTGATCACCGGCGACATGACCGACGCCGGTCTCTCCACCGAATGGGTCGAGTTTTTCGACATCCTCGATCACCATCCGGGCCTCGCCGCGCGCGTGCTGATCATCCCCGGCAACCATGACCTCAACATCATCGACCGCAGCAATCCGGCGCGCATGGATCTGCCGACCTCGCCCGACCGGCGCTTGCGTCAGATCCGGACGCTGTCCGCGATGAATGCCGTGCAAGGCCCACGCGTTCGCATTGTCGACCTCGATGGCGGCTGTTTGGGGGCAACCCTGGAACAGTCGCTTGAGCCGCATGTCGAGGAGATCAAACGCTTCGCCGATGTGGCCCGGCCGCTATTGTCCAACACGCTTCAGGACTTGTGGGCCAAGTCCTTTCCCATGGTGGTGCCACCCGAAAAGGAAAACGGCCTCGGCATCATTCTTCTGAATTCGAATGCCGACACGCATTTCTCATTCACCAACGCGCTCGGCATGGTTTCCGCCGCCCAGGTGCGCGGCATCGAGATCGCCCGTGAGACTTATCCCAAAGCCTGCTGGATCATCGCGCTGCATCATCACGTGATCGAGTATCCCTGGGCCGCCAAGAAGCTGTCGGAGCGCATCGGCACCGCGCTCATCAACGGCAATTGGTTCATCCGCAGCTTGAAGCCGTTGGTCGGCCGTAGCGTATTGATGCACGGCCACCGGCATATCGACTGGATCGGGGAATGCGCCGGGCTGCCGATCATCTCGGCGCCCTCGCCTGTCATGGAAGCGACCAATGACATGGAGACCGCCTTCTACATCCACACGCTGGCGATCGGCGCCGGGGTACAGCTCGAATTGCTGCCCCCCGAGCGCATTGTCGTCGACGGCGAACCCACGGACGCCGCCTAGGGTGCCGTCAGCCGCGCGCGTCAGACTTTGACGCGGAACGCCCAGATGAGGAGGATCACGCCCTCGACGAGGAGCAGGATCCCGAACACCAGGGGAACAGCCAGCGCCGCCATCATGGGCGAGCCGAGCAGCAGCAGGCCGATGAGGAAGTTGACGAGGCCGAAGATGAAGGACCCGACTCCGCCGCCGGTGAAGCCGCCGATCATACCGAACACGCCAATGACCAGGCCGAGCACGCCGAGCCAGACCACGATCGCGGTGGGCAGCACGACGGCCGCGAAGATCGGATGTCTCAGTACGATGATGCCGGCGACGATGCCGACAATGCCGATGAGCAGCGACCAATACCACGGCACGGACCGGTCGACGAAGACGCGGACAAGTTCCAACACACCGACGAACAGCCAGTAGAAGCCGAGGAACACGACGAGCGCGACCAGGGTCGCACCGGGGTTGGTGATCAGCAGACCGCCGAAGATGATCGCGGCGATCCCTTCGAGCAGGAAGACCCACCAGATGCTCGACTGGTCCTTATGCGCAATAGTTGCAGCCATAGTCATACCCTCCCTGCACCGCCTCCATTGTTGAGCCGGCGAGCGGGCAGCCACCTCAGCCGACGACGCGCTTTACGAATAAGTCTGGAGTATACTCTTCTTATGACAGTGTTGCCCCCCGACTTCCCCCACCCGTTGCTCTAGGCGGCTTTGCGGGAGGAAAATCCGGGTGGCAGACACCCGGCCATTGACCTATTTAGGGGTGATTCTCGGTCCCCGGCGCCGAAACGCCTCAAGACGGAGCAAGTCCAATGCCGCCACCCGTCATCCGTGTTCCCTGTTCCATCTGGCGCGCCACCGGCACGTTGGAGGGCGAACGCGCGATTCCGCAAGAGACGGCGATCGCCTTCACCTTCAACACCGCCTCTTACGCGGTGATGATGGCGACGCCACAGGATCTCGAGGACTTCGCCATCGGCTTTGCCCTGACCGAGGGCGTCGTCGCCTCGCTCGACGCCATCGAGGAGATCGAGGTGGTTGAGGAAGAGATCGGCATCGAGCTTCGCGTTTGGCTGAAAGCGAAGGACGCCACCGAGTTCTTAGGACGCCGGCGCAAGCTGGCCGGCCCCACGGGCTGCGGCCTGTGCGGCGTTGAGAGCCTCACCGAGGCCATGCGCCCGCCGCCGAAGGTCGGACAAGGCCGGGTGCTAACCCCGAACCAGATCATGACGGCGGTCGAGTCCCTATCGCCCCGCCAAGAACTCAACCGCGAGACCCGCGCCGTGCATGCCGCCGGCTTCTGGGACCCCGAGCGCGGCCTCTTGGCGGTGCGCGAGGATGTCGGCCGCCACAATGCGCTCGACAAGCTCGCCGGCGCGCTGGCCATAGACGACGCCACCGCCGAGCAAGGCATCGTCGTGCTGACGAGCCGCGTGTCCATCGAGATGGTGCAGAAGTCGGCCGCCATCGGCGCCACCATCATTGCCGCCGTGTCGGCGCCGACGGCGCTCGCCGTGCGCATGGCCGACGAATGCGGCATGACCCTCGTCGCCATCGCCCGCAAAGATGGGTTCGAGCTCTTCACCCACCCCCACCGCGTCAAGGGCAAGCTCGAAAGCGACGTGGCCTAGCCGGCTTAGGACGGTTTGGACCGCTCCCGCGCCAACAGCGCTTCCGCCGCGGCGAGATCCTCCGGCCGGTTGATGTTGAAGAACGGGTCGACCGGCCGCCCATCGATCTCGACCGGCGCGAAGAACGCTTCCGGCGCGCTTTGCAACTCCGCCCAGCGGCTCACTCTCCGGAAGCCATCGGCCAGGGCAACTTTGAGATCGTCCGCTATACCGACAGGCCACAGCGCGGCCACCGGATGCACACCTGTTGCCGACCGAGCCACCGCCATGGTGCCGGCGCGGCCCGCGCCCACGAGACGCGCCACGAGATCGCCGGGAATGAACGGGCTGTCGCCGGGAACAGTGACGATCCAAGAAACGCCGGGACAGTTCGCCGCCACCCAGGCGAGCGCCGCCTCGACGCCCGCAATTGGGCCAGCGAGCTCAGGCGGACTGTCGGCGACGACCGGCAGCCCGAACGGAGCAAAGCGAGCGGGGTCGCCATTGGCGCTGATAACCATATCGGCGACTTGCCGTCTCAGCCGGGCGATGACATGGCCGAGCAGCGGCCTGCCGCCGAGCAGCTCAAGGCATTTGTCGCCGCCCCCCATGCGACTCGATCGGCCGCCGGCCCGGACGACGCCGATGATGGTGCGGGGCGCTGTCATGGCCGCACTCAAGAGGGAGCCGGCCACAGCCGTCACGAGCTACGCGAGCGCACGCAAAACACGGA
>Ga0307378_10009364_pt1 | contig 12883 bp, 14 predicted proteins | sample UN1MG_FD_202238 | JGI IMG/M metagenome (GOLD analysis project Ga0307378, IMG submission 202238) | Soil microbial communities from Risofladan, Vaasa, Finland - UN-1 | ecosystem: Environmental > Terrestrial > Soil > Coastal area > Acid sulfate soil | place: Finland: Risofladan, Vaasa | collected...
GTCTGCAAGCAAGATATTGGAGAATACTGGACCTCGTTCAAACCTGAATTCTTTCCTGCCGCCTCTTTCTTCCACTAAATAAGTACCAGTGATATCAGAGGGCATCAGATCGGGTGTACATTGTATCCTGCTAAATTTAAGATCAAGTATCTGGGACAGAGTACTTACAATCAATGTCTTACCCAGGCCGGGATTACTCTCTATCAGTGCATGCCCATCACATAAAATGGTAATCAGGATCTGGGTTATTGCCTCCCTCTGACCCACCACCACTTTTCCAATTTCGTCATAGATCGATTTGAATATCTCACCTGATTGTTGGTAGGTATCTGAAAGGTCGGGTATGTCTTTGCTCATAATATTCCTCTTAGACGTTGTATTAATTAATTATTGAGATGTCAATTTTTTGGAAGTTTACTGCGTAGTACAGCATATTCCATAATAAGGTCCTTATCCTGTGCCGGTAACTGCTGGATAGCCTGGTAGCTCTCATCTGCCGCTGCTGAGGAGATGATATCCACAGGATATGTCTGGGAAGGCACAAACTGTACATTATCTTCCGGGCCGGTATTACGTATGGTCACAGATGTACCTAATCCTGAAATAATGGTCAGTTCCACATTTTCCCCTTCGATACTGGCCACTGATATATCACCATAAATGTCCTCATCCAGTTTTCCATCCAGGTTTTTTTCATCTTCAGAAGAAATGATGTTCTCTAATGGATTTCCGCCCAGGTCCTCTATGGCCCGGTTAACATTTTCAGGGGTGATCTCAAGGGGTGGTACTGTATCAGAGAACCCGATAAAGGAAGACAGCAATATTACAGATACCAGTAATCTTACAGCCAGATGTTTTTTGTTTAGGAACGAACCTACATCTACATTTTTGAGGTATGACGTGACCTGTGATCTCAAGTGGTTTATTATTACGTTGTCTTCGTTCCTCTTATCCCAGGCGGTCTGAAGTCTTTCCTGTGTCCAGGTGTATCTGGATTCCAGCATCTCAATAGGAGGAAGGGCCGGTTTTCTTAAATATTTAATAATAACCAGCAGTAATGCAGCCAGTCCAGACAAACCAAAAACAATAATCTCATCCATGGAAACTGCATCAAATACATAATATTCCATATATTGTGAAAAAAACGAGATAAGATTCAGATAATAAGCCAGTACATACAATATCAGGAAATAAAGGATGAAATCTGTTAGTTTATAGTAAAACCTATATCGTTTAAATGCCCTGGAAATGTTTTCCATCTCGTTATACATGTTTTCCTCTCAATACTGCTTGTGAGTATTGTTATAGTTATATTTGAATAAACCCATAAAGGTTTATCTTTATGTGCGAATTTATTCGCAGTTTTTACCCAAGAACATAAAGGGTTTTATTAAATCAATATATTTATATTTAAATTGACTGTAATTTGAAAAAAAAGTTGTATTTGTTAAAACATATAATTATGAAAAACTATTTATATATTAACAGCAAATATAAATATTGTGATAAATAATAAAGAAATCTCCAAATCAATAATATAAACTAAAGAAAGAAAAGGTGATAAAATTGAAAATCCGAGTAGTAAGTTCAAAAGATGAAATTAGCACATTAGAGAATGATGAAGAAATGATCCATCTTGCATTTAGACCATCAAACAAGGATATTTTCACACTGGTTCAGCGATGTAGCGATCTAAAAGCCATTCATATTCCAACCTCATATAAGAAGACAATATCCACTTCCACATTAATGTTTTTGGAAATGCAGGGTATTGCCCTTTTGGAAGGAGATGTTTGGGGCCATCGAAAAGATATCAATGAGTACTATGAGATCAAACCACAGATATTTGATCGCATTGAATCCTTAAAAAGTGAAGGCGAATCAAATGATTCTATCCTGAACCGTATGGGTATGGAAACACGTCTAAGTAAAGATCTACTTCAATTCTTAATTTAAAACAAAAGGTAAACATTCCGGGTCAAACCGGAATTATTTTTTCCTTTTTGATTGTGCTATTTAATTAGATAGGAACCGAAGGTATTATCCTCAAGTTCGATCACTTTTTTCCATAAAGGATAACAATCACAATCCACTTCAGATAATACACCCATATCCTGTGAAATGGAAAAATCACGCAGTATCTGGGCCACATCCCCATCACATTTTTTACAATTATGGGGGCCTCTATTTAATCCCGCAGCTACCGGATCCGACATCAAGGTTATCTCCGGGAACAATTCCTTGCCCTTTTTAAGCACATATACTGCACTCCAAAGCCAGGGCGGCCTGTAACTTTTACGTTCAGATAATTCCTCGACCAGCGTACCTTTTTGGATATTGCACAGATTAATTGAGATCGTTGTTGCGTAAGGTGCTGCGTCAGTTATTGAGGCAATAATGTCTTCTATTGCAGTTTTTTCTGAAAGAAAAGGCGGTTTTAAGAGTAAATATGCTTTTGTTGTGACCCCAAGGGATTTGGCAGTCTTGGAAGCTTCAATAAAATCATTAAAAGTAAATCCTTTATTAATGCAATCCTTTCGGATGGTATCATTGCTTGTTTCAAGTCCAATTGCGATTTCTAACTGGACACCATATTTATCAAGTATCTCAAGCGAATCATTAAGCTTTTTTTCAGTCACAAACTCAGGACGTGTTTCAGCAACAATTTTTTTTATGGTCCCAATATCCCCTATCTGTTCCAATATTTTTGTCCTTACAGCTGATGGGATCTCCCGATCATCGAAAAAACTGCCTGATGTAAATATCTTAATAAGGGCTGTATTAGTTCCCATTTTTTTTAGTACATGATCAAATTGGGAGAGGAGATTTTCATCACTAGGCGGGATGGTAGCACTGTCATTGAAATACCCGCACATTGTACAGCCCCCCCTATGGCTCCAGTGACATCCGATCGTATGAAAAATGACAGTCAATGAATCAACAGGTTGACCTTCAAATAGGTCCTTACCATGCCAGACAGCTGTGGGAAAATCAGGAGAATGTTCTTTCTTTTTGTGACTTTTATTCATCTGATTTAGTTGATGGGATTAATAGTATTTATTTCTACTATGATATCTCAATACCGCAATAAGGGCAAAGTTTCCAATTAGGATTAATCGCTTTTTTACAATCCGGGCAGGTATGCTTTGGATCCCAGTGAATTTTTGATCCACATATAGCGCATACATTCCAGTCAGGATATATCCCTTCACCGCATTTATCACATTTTAATTCAATTACAATTTGTGGTTTGTGATTATTAAAATAAGGCACAAAAATTTCAATTACAGCTTTTGCTTCATCAACAATTGCAATATCATTCTCCTTCAATGATTTAATAGTGAGCTTCTCTACGATTTCTTCGACAACATTAAAATGGTTTTCACACATCCAGGATAAAAAGTAAGGATTATCTTTTGATAATCCAGAAATCAATCTGATGGCCCGAAATTGCAGCATCAGATTATTATTATCAAAATTTTTAGATGCTCTGTTGAACATCTCAAGTTTGGATAAGTAATCATTTTCTTTTGTCATTCGTTTTGGTTTCCAATAATACTATAATTCTTTATACTATTCAAATTCTATGGTTGCCGGGGGTTTGGGTGTAATATCGTATACCACCCTGGCTACATCAGGTATTTCACTGGTTATACGGGCCTCGATCTTATTGAGTACGTTCCATGGAAGTTCCATAGGTCCTGCTGTCATCCCGTCCCTGGATTCGACTGCGCGAACCGCAATGATCCACCCGTGGATCCGCTGGTCACCTTTAACACCAGTTCCCTTTCCTAAGATAGCTGCAAATGTCTGCCAGGGTTTGAATGGTTCGAGTAGTTCCTCTTCTACAATAGCATTTGCTTCTCTTACAACATCCACTTTATCCTGAGTAACCTCTCCTATGATCCTGACAGATAAGCCTGGACCAGGAAAAGGCATCCTGCTGGATATTTCTTTTGGCAATCCAAGCGCCAGTGCGACTTCCCTCACCTCGTCTTTATAAAGTTCCGAGATTGGTTCAACAATACTGTCAAAATCGACAACTGACGGGAGTCCGCCAACATTATGGTGTGATTTAATGCCGCCCTCTGATTCGATCCTATCTGGATAGATGGTTCCCTGGATTAGGTATCTGGCATGTAATTCTTTAGCTTCCTCTTCAAAAACTCTGATAAATGCTTCACCCACTGCCTTGCGTTTTTCTTCTGGATCAGTTAATCCTTTTAATGCATTTAAGAATCGTTCTTTTGAATTGATTGTAAGAAGATTCATGTATCCGAAAATTTCATTTATTCGCTGGGTCTCACCTTTACGCATCAGGCCAGTGTCAATATAAATAGGAGTTAAGAGTTCTCCTAAAGCCTTGTGGGCGAGGACAGCACATACGGAACTATCAACACCACCTGAGAGCGCAATTATTGCAGGTCCATTAGTCTCGTCTTTGATTTGCTGAATTGCTTTTTCTATAAATTTATCAACATTGACCATTGATTATTACTCCGGGAATATACTTCACTGTTTTTTCTGATATTGTTTCAAAATAATAGTCCAATTTTCTATTGATTTAATTTGTTATATTATTTATCCTACTAAAAAATGATTGTGAATTGTTTGGTGAAATAATGTGTTATTTTCATACATATATGAATTTATTGATATTTTATCAATAAATATGGCATAAAATTTGCCAGATGGATTAGATAATTATAGGCAGTAGTAAGCAATTATATTTTTACAATTCTTAAAAATAAAAATTCGTGAGGGGATGAATGAAATGAAATTAGATTCTAAAGGAAACAAAATATCGATAGGTGACCGTGTAAGAATACTGTGGGGATTTGATAATAGGATCCATACATGAGAGGTTATCGATATTAATGAGAGAGAAATAAGAATAGATACAATAAATCGGAGGATAATTACTGTAGATTCACGAAAGATAAATAAAATTGGCTAATTATTTTAACATAAAATAATTATCTTTTTCAAGGCATAAGATATGCCTTTATTTATTTGTATTCGATTTATTAATCTTATTTTTATTTTTATTTTTTTTGAATTTGCTATTTTTAATTAGAACTCAACTTTTTCAAAATAAATAAATACTATCATTATTTTCATATGATATATTGTATTAAATATTGAGTAAATTCATGATAACAGATAGAGTAGTAACTGAACTGGAACTATTGGAACGCCATATAATAATACTGAACAATGTCATTCTAAAAGGTCCAATTGGAATAATGAAATTGTCAGAAGAAACTGGTATTCCTAATCATAGAGTTCGTTATTCTTTAAGGGTCCTGGAACAGGAAAGAATGATAATTCCGTCTACTCTGGGTGCCATTGCTACAGATGAGGCAAAAGAATTTATGAACAATTATAAATCAAATATAACTTCCTTAAGAAAAAAAATCGATCGGATGATACAAATAAAATAAACAATCACTTTAAACAGTCCATACGAACATATTTATTCAAATTGTATTGGATATGTAAAATAATTATCACTTTGTAACTTCCCTGGACATTTGAAAAACACATAATGTTATTATTGATGCTATAATTTTATTAATATTAATACATGTTTTTGAAGGAACAAAATCCCATAAAAAATACAAAATTTGATAAAAATGTGTTCTGATTTCCATCTGATCATACTATATCACATAATAATCGGAATACCTCATTATAATAATGATTACCTATATATAATTACAAATCAAATTGTAAATTAAGAGTTTATACCAAACTAAAATGGGGTGAAAAAGGTGATTAACGAACAACACTATCAAAGTGAATCTCCTTTTAAAGATTATATGCATATGAGAGTACTTGCTAATCGACTTAAAGATATTTTTCCAGAATATGAATTCTCGACAAAACCAAATGGATATGAGATCGATATTAAAAGCAAGAATCTTAGATACAAGAGAGTTAAGATGCAGCGTTTTAAAAAAGTGGATGTTCAAGAAGTCAATTATCGACTGGCTATCCCAGAAAAAGGCCGGTCATATAATTGTGGGCTTCTTCCTGAACTTAAAGACGCGAAGCTATTGAAAAAGGCCCTTGATATTGAGATAAAAGCTATTGATGGAAGCTGGTAAATTAAGGAAAATCACACGCATTTTAAGGATTTCTGGATCTCTTCAGTTACCGGAAACATAATTGATAATACCAGAATATTCAATATAAGCATGTCTTGAATATAACAAACTTTTTTGCATGTCATAAACATTAGATTATTATGCATGTGTTGGTGGTAACGGCCAGGAAAGCTGCAGAAACAGTAAAAAGCGCTGTTGGTGATATGGCAGAAGTCCTTGTACTGGATATTGATATTGCTGCATTTACATCTCCTACACGCCTGAAAAATGCTATGCCAAGCGAAAAATACGACCTCATAATCATCCCAGGGCTTGTTTCAGCTGACTTTTCCAGTCTTGAAAAGGAACTGAATACTCCTGTTCGTCTGGGTCCCAAACATGCCGTAGACCTTAAATTGGTAATATCAATTCTCAGCGAGTTAGAATTATCAACTACTATCCCTGCCTGTGAACTGTTGACTACAAAGCGGCGAGAGAATGCCCTGATATCGCTTGAAGAAATTGAAAAATCGGTAAGTCCGGTATTGATGCTTGATAATGTAAAGATCGGGGGTGGTTCAATTATAAAGGTCATGGCCGAGGTGGTTAATGCTACTTCACTTTCAAAAAATGAGCTGGCCAACAGGATATACCAATTCCAGTCAAAAGGGGCCGACATCATAGATCTGGGCGTGGGAATGGCAGCTACACCTGCTGAAGTCCGCGCTGCAGTCGAAACTGCCAGGGAAATCTCTGAAGTGCCCCTGAGTATAGATACTTTGGATGCTGAACTTATTTCTGCTGCAGTTGAATCTGGAGTAGACCTTGTACTCAGCCTGAACTCTGATAATATTGCTGCTGTGGGCCAGATAATATCTGAGAAAAACATTGCTGCTGTGGTCATACCTGACAGCGAAGGTGGATTAGAGAGCCTGTTTGCCAACATCAGATCAGCTAAAAACATGGGGATCTCAAAGATTATTGCAGATCCTGTGCTGGCCCCTCCTGGAGAGGATATGGTGGAGTCAATGTTCCGCTACAGGCATTTTAAACAGGAATGTCCCGACATCCCCACTTTCTTTGGGGTGGGTAATATAACAGAACTTATGGATGTAGATTCTGTGGGCGTAAATGCAATGCTTACTGCTTTGGGTTGGGAATTGGGTGTTGATATATTATTTACTCCGGAATATAGCGATAAAGCCCAGGGCAGTATTAATGAACTCAAGACTGCTGCAAATATGATGACTCTGGCTGGTCAGCGCAAAAGCCCGCCAAAAGACCTGGGATTGGATCTTCTGATATTGAAGGAAAAACGATTCAGGCCATTTGATGTGGTTCCTGTGGAGTATATAGGGGCTGAAGCCTCATTTCAATGGACTCGGGACCCGGCAGGCAGTTTCAAGATAAGTATCAGTGAAAGTAGGGTTATGGAGGGTTCTATTAGACCAGGCCGGATCATTGCCCAGCATACAAAATATACAATTGTTGGAGATAATGCCAGAGAGGTCTTTGATACCATACTTGACATGGGTTTGGTTTCAAGGCTGGATCATGCATCATACCTTGGCAGAGAATTAATGAGGGCTGAGCTTGCATTAATGATGTGGCGCAGTTATGCCCAGGATGATAAATTTTAGATATTACTTAAAAAAGCGACTTTTTTTCAGGAACATCCATTTCAGCAGTTTTTCCATACTCTTCATCGAGCCTGAATAACATGTGTGTTTTTCTCCCCTTCTTTTTTCGGGCATAAAGGACCTGACCGCCTACTTCCAAATACCTGGAATAAACCTCGTCAAATTGTACACATTCCCTGGCATCGAGTTCAAGGAACATGGTGCGGTCTTCCAGCTGATCATATACTGTCAATACATCTGCTTCCCTGAGCCTTTTGAGTTCCTGTATCGTCTCGATGTTTGTGGATTCATCGATAAAAACACTTCTTTTGAGCTTCGGGGACCATCCGATCCTTTGTTTTTCAAGTTTCAGCACAGTAATTGCTTTTAATTTGCCGTCAAGACCTCTACTCAAAATGTCACCAATGCTATGATTAACCGATGATTACAAAACAGTTTTTACTTTTAGTCATTGATCCTGATATATTATGCATAATCTTTTAAATATAAAATGATATTTCACAACTAACACCGGTGCATTATAATGAAATTGAGAGACCCTTACACAGTTACTTATGATGGAATATATGCAATCTGCAACCGCACTAATGAACTTGTAGATGTGATAGAGAGATCAACTTGTTTTGGCGGTTCTGCCTGGACCATGCACCATTATGCAAGCAGCCCACAAGTTCTGGATGTACGGTCAATTGGAAATATGATCCGTTACCGCGCAAAAGCTGGCACTTCTGAACTCAAACTGCAGGCTTCGGTTGCTGCTGCCGGTATAGAATCAGTAATTGTGAATGGTAACGATGTGGAGATCACGTATGCCGGGCTGGGAGGCGGTGGTGTGGGTGCTACGGTATGCCGCGCTAATAGTAAAGGTGTACTGCGCTCAGAGATCACTGAATCAGGCGGCGGCAAGGCAGCCAAAGGGACAATCGTGGTACCAAGACTTGAACGGGTGCTGGTGGGCATTGATGATACTGATAATAAGGAAGAGGGAGCCACCTGGACACTGGCCCACAATATCGCATCATTCCTTGACACTGCTGATGCCAGGTACCTTTCCCATGCATTGGTTCAACTATTTCCTGCTCCCTCCAGGACCCAGAATTGTGTTTCTGCTGTGCTTGAATTCGGATGTGCGAATGATAAGGCGAAGCATGATTTACTTGAGGGAATCAGGTCAGGATTAGAACAATATAGTGTATCTGATGAAACTGGAATGGTGGTGTTGGATGATTTTGATGCAGGACCCCTGGAAGATTATAGCAAAAAATGCAGGACACAATTACTGACAAAACAGTATGCCTTAGAGATCGCCCAATCAAAGAATGTCCAGATATGGTTAGAAGGCAATGGTATCATTGGAGCCCTGGCGGCCCTGCCGTGGTACACCAGGCCCAATGAATCAGTTAAACTTGATCAGTCTCATCCATGACGTCGTGCAATTAATACGGCATATGCAGTCATTAATAGTGTTGTGATCATGGATAGACCAGGAAGGTCGGGAATATTACTTTCATTTCCAGAGTTGTTTTTTGAATTGGTGGAATTCTCCTCTTCAGTATCCGAATAACTGACGCCTGCCTCCATAGCTGCAGATTTCATGGCAGATCCTGCAAATCCTTTCAGGTTGTTTACAAGGATCGTTCCTGATTCAGCGTCGTAAGTGGAATCGCGGGATACATCAGCATATTCCTCAGCCACACTTTCGGTTTCATAATATTCCACTGCAATTACCCTCTGGTATTTCAAGGGGTAATATTGTCCACCGGTTTTTCTGGCGATCTCTTTAAACACGTCCACACCATGCTCATAATCCTCAATGCCACTGCATACGATAGTGTATATAGTTATACCCATATCTACCACTCGTTCAACTTCTTCCAGGTAATCATAACCAACCGGACAACCCTGTTGGAATGAACTATCACCACTGTTTCCAATTCCGTGTGGGGGTGCATCTCCTATCAGGAAAATGATCTTTTCAGCATTATCTGACCAGTCCATCTTATTTACTGCTACGTGAAGACCGTCTGCTACAGCTTCCGGACCGTCACCGCCTCCTCGGGCATCAATATCATGCAGTTCATCCATTAGACCATCAATATCCCTGGTGAGATCAAATTGTTTATAGACATAACTATTGTCCTCAGGAGGATGATCCCGGTATGTAACAATACCTATCCTGACTACTGGTTGTGGTGAACCACTCGTAGTGTCTTTAACAATATTTTGGATATGGCTCTTGATTGCAAGTATTTCGTCTGCCATGCTGCCAGTGGAATCCAGCAGAATTACAACATCTATTGTAGGGGGGTCATTTGGTGAGATTGGTACCCCGTTTGGATTGTCTGAAACCTCTGCTGAGATCAGTGAAATAAAAAATAAGATCATTATTGAAACTATTATTGTTAAACCAGACAATAAATTGATATTATGACTTTTATTTGGAATTAATCCCATAATTTTGGATAACATAATATTTATACCTCCATTAACCATTATTTTAACATAAAAAGAATTAAGAGTTGCTTAAACTGCGAATGGATTCGTAGTTATTATCTATTCATTTTAGAAAGAGTGGCCTGGTTAGGTAATAATGTCAGTATAAGAAAAAATAAAAAATATTATAATTCGCGTACTAGATGAATGTTGGAAAATGGGATATAATGCTTCTTTCCTGCATAATCTCCTTCTAATGGGAAAAATATTAAATAATGGTCTTCATGTTTTATCTCGATCACTTTGGCTGAAGTAATCCAGCTGTCAAATGTAGGTTTGCCATCCTTATCTAGATACTGTTTACTTTCTATCAAATATTTTCTTTCTGTCATTGAAAACTCACCCGTTAAAAGATTAACGTGAACATTAATTAACCTTACTCTTTGAAAAAAATGCTTGCGGAAATCTTTGCATAGTAGACAATAAATCAAATCATACACAATCGTACAATTTAAATATTGTATCATCCCATAACACATTAACCCGAATTATAATTTTTTGGTGGTTTCTACGTGGTTGAAAAGATTGATATCTCAAGAATAGGATGCATACTGGAACTTGACCCGACAAGGATCGAAGAAGTTATTGAAAAAGGACATTGTACCCTTGTTTCACCCAAATTATTCAATAAAGGTGTATACAAAGTAAAAAATTCCAGGAATAATCAATTGGAAGATGTTGCGGTAAACATCACTAAGATCGAGGCAGCTACATACAAAGGTCTTGTGGAAGAGTTTGGAGCGAAATGTGTTGACGCACACCTCTGGGAAGAGGTCCCGGAAGGGTCGGTAATATTCTTTTACTCCTTTAATCTGGAAACCGACCTTGTGGAATATGAACTCAAACCAAGAACCGAATACATCGAAGCTTGATTAAATATGACTGTGCCCTGAAACTGTCTCCAGCAGCATTCCTTCAACTAAAATAGGCGTGTCCTTTTTTGCACTGTTAATGGCATTAGTGAGTTTCCATTCTTTCTCGGCATAAAGTGTTAAGATCGTTTCTCCCTTTTTCACAGTCTGTCCTTTCTTCTTATGGATCTGAACACCAGCGCCTTTATCATTTGGTGCACCAAGGAGTCTCGCAATCTCAACTATCCGCTTGTTATGGAATTCTACAACATAACCTTGAGATGGGGCCAGGATATCTGTGGTATATTCACCCAGAGGAATGTCCTTTGAGGTCACATTAGGATTGCCGCCCTGTATCTCGATTATTTCACGGAATTTCTCAAGTGCTTTTCCAGACTTTAATATCCCAAGAGCCATGGCCCTGCCTTCACCTTTATGAGCTACACCGCCCATTTCAAGTAACAAACCGGCAAGTCCCACACTTTTATGAATAAGACTGTTGGGGCCTTCCATAGACTCTAAAACTTTTAACGCTTCAATCACTTCAAGCCCGCACCCCACGGTCCTGCCTACCGGGGAAGCTCCGTATGTCATGGCACATTCCACCTGCATTCCAAGCCGGGCCCCCAGATCTATAAGACCCCTGGCCAGGGCTCGGCCTTCTTCTAAGTTCTTCATTTTTGTCCCTGATCCGACAGGAATGTCAATTACCACGCAATCGGCACCAACCGCACCTTTTTTTGCCATGATACTGGCAAGCAGCTGACAGCTTGGGTCAAGAGACAGCGGATATTCTATCCTGATTAGCTTGTCATCTGCAGGTGCGATATTTGTAGCACCTCCCCAAACGATCACGCCGCCTACTTTTTCAGTCATAGATTTTATCTCATCAGCAGAAAATTCCACTGGAGCAAGGATCTCCATCAGATCTGCGGTCCCGCCCGCACCAGTTATGGCTCTGCTGCTGGTCTTGGGAATCAGAAGTCCTGCTGCTGCTACTATTGGGACAATCAAGAAAGATATTTTATTTCCGGGCACACCACCGATGCTGTGCTTATCCATAATAGGATGCACATCAAACCTGATCTTTTCACCAGTATCGATCATGGCGCGGGTCAGCCATTCAGTTTCCTGGGGGGGCAGGCAGTTCATATGTGTAGCCGTAATAAAAGCAGCCATCTCAACATCGCTTAGACTTTCCTTGACAATATCCCCAACCAGTTCATAGATCTCTTCCCGGTTTATTTTCTCAGCATTCATTATCTTTTTAATAGTCCCCACTGAAGCAGGTTTTGTGGCAGGAGAAATATCAACTGTGCTTGTAGTGTCAATATGCTGCATAATCTCATGATAAACTCCGATAGTACCCTGGTTTATCATATCATCTGTAGTGTCTACAATAGCAGTAATAAATCCATGGTCTTTTATCAGGACCCTGTCTCCGGCATTTACGCCCAATTCTTTAGCATCCAGATTGTTTAATACAACTTTGTTCTTTCCGACTTTGATATTGATAGGTTGGATAGATAATTCCATGAGTTCACCCATTTTTTTAATTAAAAACTAAATATGATTGCAATTTTGTATATATTAGTCTATTGCTGCCATTATCTCGCTACTTAATGAAGATAATAATCGCTCGCGGACAATATTTGCTTCCAGGCTGGTACGGTCCCTGGGTCTGGGCAGATCAATATCGATTATTTCCTTGATCTTTCCCGGACGGGCCGTAAATACCACTACCCGGTCCGCCAGAAATACAGCTTCATCCACACTGTGGGTTATGAACATAATGGTTTTTTGTTCCTTC
>Ga0307378_10009367_pt1 | contig 12875 bp, 10 predicted proteins | sample UN1MG_FD_202238 | JGI IMG/M metagenome (GOLD analysis project Ga0307378, IMG submission 202238) | Soil microbial communities from Risofladan, Vaasa, Finland - UN-1 | ecosystem: Environmental > Terrestrial > Soil > Coastal area > Acid sulfate soil | place: Finland: Risofladan, Vaasa | collected...
CGGATATCCGCGAACTCTACTTGAGAGAGCTGGGGCAAGGCCGCGTGGCTTATATCCCCTGGGACATAGACAGGACGTTCTGGAGAATAATGACCGCCGACCACGGCGTGCTTTTGCGCAACATCGTCAATTGGGCGGCAAACGAAAAACATCCCGTCGAGGTTACAGGGCCGGGAGTTCTCGATGTCACCGTATGGCGTCAGGCCAAATCCATGACGGTTCATCTCGTGAATCTGACGAACCCAATGATGATGAAGGGCCCGTTCCGGGAGTTCATCCCCGTTGGCGAGCAACACGTCCGAATCCGAATCCCGCAGAATACGAAAATAGAAAGGGTTCACCTGTTGGCCAGTGACAAAACTTTCACTTACCGGATCGAACGCGATACGGTTGAGCTGACGGTGCCTTCGATTTTGGATTGTGAAGTCATCGCCCTTGATTTCCGCGCATGATCACGAAAGGAAAGGTAAATAGCATGAAACGACGCAGTTTTCTGACGAGTCTCGCCGCCCTAAGTGCGGCCCCGTATTTCGGCGCTGGTGCTGGAGTGGCGGCGGCAAGCGCCGGCGCGCGGGCGAGCTTGAAAATCACCAACGTCGAAGTCCTTCAAGTAACAGGCAAGAACAAGAGAAAAGCTCTCTATCTGAAGATTCATACCGACGAAGGAGTGACGGGTCTCTATGGACCGATCGACAACGAGGCCGGTATGTTTGTCGATCGATTCTTCAAGCGACGGTTGATCGGGCAGGACCCATTGGCGTACGAAGCCTTTTGGGACGGCATGTTCCGCGCGGACCGGCACTCGCGAGGGAGCCACTATCTCATCGGCCTGTCCGCCGTGGACAATGCGCTCTGGGACCTGCGCGGGCGGCTGTTTGGCTTGCCTGTCTATCGGCTGTTAGGGGGCTCGCGCAGCAAGGTCAGGGCTTATGCCAGTTGTCTGGGATTTTCACAAGAGCCGTCGGCATTGCAGGCGAAGGTGCGTGAGTTGAAGCAGCAGGGCTACCGGCATCAGAAGTGGTTTGTGCGCGACCGCGGTCCCGGCTTTGGCCCCGAGGGCGTTGAGCAGGACGTGAAGGTCGTGCAGCTTGCTCGCGAAGCGGCCGGAGACGACGTGGACCTGATGTTCGATGCCTTCTGGAAGTGGGACCTTCAATACGCCTTAGCCTGGGCCAGAAGGGCCGAACAATATCAGCCGCGATGGATAGAAGAGCCTTTTCAGACGGCCAACCTGGATGCCTTCATCGAGTTCAGCCGCGAAACGTCGATCCCCGTGGCCACGGGAGAGCATTTCTACGGTCGATGGGACGTCCATGAGTTCCTCAAAGCCGACGCCATTATGGTGGTGCAGGCCGACCCGGAATGGTGTGGCGGAGTCAGTGAGCTGGTCAAGATATGCACCCTGGCCTCGGTCCACGGCGTCAATGTGATTCCGCATGGCCACTGTCTGCACGCCGCCATGCACGTGGTGGCGAGCCAGCCGGTAGAGACTTGTCCTCTCGTAGAGTACCTGATTCAGAAGATGAGCAGTCACTACGCCCTGGAGAAACACCAACCCAAGCCCGTGGATGGGATGCTGGAATTGCCTGATCGACCCGGCTTCGGCATCGAGTTGGACGAGTCCAAAATCGAAGACATCCGACCTGTTTCCTGGCAACAGAGTTGAGACGCCCAGCCGTGCCAAGCTACTGCGGTCTCCAGGGTTCCGGGCCGCCGTCTTTAGGCTCCAGAAACTTCGCACCGACCTGCTTGTACCAGGCGTGCAGCTTTGCCCTCATCTGCTCGACCCGTTGCGGATATTCGGCCGCAAGGTCCTCGCGTTCGCCGATGTCCATCTGGACGTCGTACAGGTGGACCCGGCCATCCTCGAAGCGCTCGATAAGCTTCCAGTCGCCCATGCGAATCGCGCCGCCGGGGAAGCCGCCCTGGTTGGAATAATGGGGGTAATGCCAATAGATGGCGTCCCGGTCGATGCTCGTGCCGCCCTTGAGCAGCGGGACCAGTGAGACGCCATCCAGGTGCTGGTCTTTTTTCAAGGGCAGCCCCGCCATGTCGAGAATAGTCGGGTAGAAATCCGTACTGATCACGGGAACGTCGCACGAGGAACCCGGCTTAGCCACACCGGGCCAGCGGATCAGGAACGGTTCGCGGATACCGCCTTCGTACACCCAGCCCTTGCCTCCGCGAAGAGGCAGATTGGACGTTGGCGATCCCTCACTGGTGGATAATCCGCCGTTGTCGGACATGAGAATGACGGCCGTATGGTCGGCGATGCCCAGTTCCTCCAGCGTGTCCAGCACCCGACCGATCTGCTCGTCCATGGCCTCGACCATGGCGGCGTAAACGGCGTGACACTGGCGGAGGCGTACCTCGCGCTGCCTCTCCGCCGGCCAAACCTGCTCTTCGGGGCCGAACTCCCGCTCCTCCGCGTCCAACACCGTCTGACGTTTGGCGTTATACTTGGCGATCAGGTCCTCGCGGCCCTGGAGCGGCGTGTGGACTGAATAGAACGCCAGATAGAGAAGAAACGGCGTGTTTTTGTGTTGATCCAGAAGTTTCAACGACTCGTCGGTCAGGACCTTCGGCAGGTGCGAACCCTTGGGGTAGTCGCCGAGCCGTGGATTGTCGAAGGGGGCGAAGTAACCGCCTCTGGGCGAACCGACGGACCAGCCGCCGACGTTGACGTCAAAGCCTTGATTTTCGGGCCAATATTTCTCCTCGGTGCCGAGATGCCATTTCCCGAGGAACGCCGTCTTGTAGCCGTGCTCCTTCAATGCCTCGGCCAAAGTGACTTCCTCCAGGGGCATCCAGTCGTTGAGCGGGGCGCCCTTGAACCGCCCCGCCCGTCCGCCGCTGAACCAGTTGGTCGCACCGACTCGCGAGGGGTATTTGCCCGTCATGATACTGTAACGCGTGGGACTGCACACCGGGTTGGCGGCATAGCCGTTGGTGAAGTTCATGCCGGAACGGGCCAGGCGGTCGATGTTCGGCGTCTCATAGAAGCAATTCGGGTTATTCGCGCCGATGTCCATCCATCCGAAATCATCGACCAGGAAGAACACAAAATTGAGGGGTCTGCCCTTCGCCGCCGCCGCTCGCACTGCTAAGTGCGGCTGTAAGACCGCGGCTGTAAGGCCGCCAAGCAGGGTTTTCATGAATTCACGTCGGGTAGTATTTGGCCGCATTTTTTGATCTCCATATTTCATAGAGCGTCCCGTATGACGCATGATTGCACAGACACTTGCATCAGAATACCACAAGCCGCTTGAAATTTGAAACCCAAACTTATTTTCGATTTACGATTGCTGATTGCCGATTTAGAATCGAAAATCGCAAATCGACAATGCGTCTTTGGAGTCCGAACATGAAGAAACTTGGTGTCGGGATCATCGGTTGTGGCTCGGTGGCGGCCGAATACATCAAGGCCTTTGAGAAAGATGAGCGTTCCCAGGTCCGTGCGTTGGCCGACTATACCCGTGCAAAGGCGGAACGCTATCGCGACCTCTATAACCTCCAGTGCAGCATCGAAACCGATGCGGCCAAAATGCTCGAACAAAAGGACGTGGATATCGTCGTGGTCTGCACGCCGCACGACCAGCACCCGAAGTATGCTGTGGCCGCAGCGCAGGCCGGGAAGCACATCATTATTGAAAAACCCGTTGCCCTGACTTTACGCGATCTGCGCAGAGAGCAGGAGGCCGTCAAGAAGGCCGGCGTCAAGACGTTGGTGGGCTTCGTGCTGCATTGGAATCCGCTGCTGATGACCATCGACCGGCTCATCACACAAGGCGCCTTCGGGCATATCTTCATGGTCGAGGTCGATTACATGCACCGGATATGGCTGACCACCGAGCAAAAATGGTATGCGAGCCGCAAGCAGAGCGGCACGGCGATCCTGACCGGGGGCTGCCACGCGATAGATGCGCTGCGCTGGTTTGCCTGCAGCGAAGCCGAACAGGTCTGTGCCTATCAGGTGAAAACGGAAAACCCGATTGAGTATCCCGGCACCATCTCGGTCAACGTTAAGTTCGAGAACGGCACAATTGGGCGCAGCACCACAACGTTCGACGCAAAGATGCCGTACCGGTTCAATATCGGGATATACGGCACTGAGGGTACGCTGCGCAACAACGAGCTTTTTGCCCCGAAGCTGTTCCCCGGCCAGACCGACTTCATGAGAATTCCCTGCATTCTGCCCGACAGCGCCGACGTGGCGCATCATCCCTTCGAAGGTGAGGTATCCCATTTTCTTGATTGTATTATCGAGGACAGGCGGCCTTACCCGGACCTTGAAGACGCGGCGAAAACGCACGCTGTGTGCTTTGCTGCTGACCTCAGCGCCGAATCGGGCCGACCTGTGGTCATTCGTGAGCTGGACGACATGCGGGATTGAGAGTGATGCTGATGATTACGATCTGCGGGACGCTTTCAAAAGGCTGGTTTGCGAAGACTTTGGGTGTGAAGTTTGATCGGGACTACTACTTTGATCCCGACAAACGCCACGCTATTGATACCCAGTGCAATCAGTGTGCAGCCGAACGATTCCCCGGCATGCGTCTGTTCTACTGCGAATCCAACCTTGGGCAAATCGACCATTGGGACCCGAGCCAGGTTCAGATCGGGGGCATTCAGCCGAACATGATTCTCGGGATGCTGCTGGGCGCCGACTTTGTGCCTTGGGATGACTTCGACGCGGATATCACGCCAAATTGCCTGGCGGGCAGGAACCCTGGGGACTTACCAAAGCCTGAGAGCCTGCTCGACCACGAACTGGTCAAGCTCTTCGACGAACAGATTCGAGAGATACAGTGGGATTCAACGAGGCGCCCCATCCCGCCGTTTTTCTGGGATGTCTCCGGCCGGGCCGCCATACATGGAGTCTTGACCACCGCCCAGAAATTTCTTGGCGAGGCTGTTTTCCTGGACATGATGACAGAGCCGCAGCGGTGTATGGAACTGATGGGCTGGATTGGCGATGCTTTCACTGTTCTGGTCCGGCATTTCTCACACGTTGCCGGCTTGCCCATCACCGGCGTCCACGTGGGCGAATGTTCATCTTGCATGGTCAGCCCGCAGCTCATCGAGAAGTTCGTCGTACCGCAAACCTCCAGGATCGGCCAACAGCTCGGCCCCGTTCGTTTCCATTCCTGCGGACCCAGCACGAACCATCTGGAAGCTTTTTCAAAAATCGACAATTTGTATTCTCTCGACCTCGGCGGGGGCACATCAATCAAGAGAGCGAGAAGATTGTTCGGAAAGCAAATACGAATAAGCGTTTCTCCTTTGGCCCAGGATTTGTCCGCCCGAACAACGGATCCTATTCTGACTTGGGCCCGGGGCACCGTCGCAGAGAATGACGGCGGTGATTTGGAATTCGCATATCACGTCGAAGCGGATTACAATATCGACACGATTTATGCCCTGACGGATTTCGTCAAAGCTTTGCCGGGCTATGCAGAGAGACGTTGAACCGTTTGAGAAGATCATTTGGACAATCGAAACATGAGCATGACGATAGCCAGTTCCAGAGTTAAGACGATCATAGCGGTGATAGGTTTCGCTGTTTGCACCTGGCCCCGTGCAGGCTTTTGCGCCGATTCGAATACGGCTTTCTTCCCGCTCATATGGCACGTCTTCTCCCCTCGACGTCCGTCGAGTCAGCTTCCTTTGCCAGACACTGATCAAGGTATTTGCGCGCGTCGTTGATCTGGGCGGTGACTTCTGCTGCTGTGGGCAGAATCGGAATTCCTCGCGGCACGGGGTGCATGAACACTTCGGTCCAGCGGCTGTAGTTGATTCTTTTCAGGGCTGCGACGATTGGAGTAAAGTCCATCGGGCCGCGCCCGGGCAATTGCATCAGCTCTTGCTGCTTGGGCAGTTTCTTCTGACAGCCCATGCCATATTGCCATGCGTAGAAGTGGACGAGGCGATCCCCAATGTCTGCGATCAATCCGCCAATCGAGATCGGATCCTGGGGCAGATGATATGGAGCCAGCGCAATGCCGAGATATCGGGAGGGGGTGAATTCAGCTAACCATCGTATCGAATCCGGCGAGGCAATCAGGCTGTTGGCGTGGTTTTCGATGCCGATGGTGATGCCTTCTCGCTCAGCGGCGGCCACGTGAGGTTTCATCTTCTCGATGAAATCCCTGACTGCCGCCTTCAAGGCCGACCCTTCGACGTTGCCCGGTCCGCGGCTGCCCGTTATGATCATCGAGCCGCCCAGTTTGCGGGCCACCTGCATTTCGCTCTCCAGATCAAACGGCCCCAGGTCGAAGTGGGTCAATATGCCCAGCTTGACCTGGTACTGCCTGAGCATCGCGGCGAATTGTTCGTGTTCCATAGCCTCGATTTGTTCCCGATGGTTTGCGTGATTCTCGGGCCAAATATCGATATGCTCTGCTCCTGCCCTGCGGACTTCCGGCAGAACGTCGCTCAGGCTCATCCTGCCATACATGCTTGAGCCGACAATATATCGCAGTTGAAAGCCGCGCGTATCACGCGGCGTCGCGCCATTGGGCAGCCCTGACACTGCCAGCATCGCAGTCAGGCGTGCACAAAATTCCCGTCGGTCTAACTTCAAATGCTTCATGCGTGTTCGGTTCCCGGATACATGCGACTGCAAAATGCATTCTGGCCCAACGCCGGCAATGTAACATTGTTGCACAAGACCGGTCAAGCGAACAAATAGCTTGAATATTCAGGCCGACGGTGGTATTTTGTTTACAGTTAAGCTCAGAGACGGCGAATCGAGCCAAGAGCGTTATGCACTGTGACCGTGTGCATTTCAGAAGGATAGGAGTATGGCTGGAATGATCAGGAAATCCATTCGAAAGGTAATCCAGATGACTACGCTTATATCGGTGCCGATGGTTCTGTTGTTCGCGGTTGTGACGGGTGCAGCCCCTGCGCCGCCGGAAGTCAAAACCATGACGTACAAAACCGTCGGCGATAGAGAGTTGAAGATTTATATCCATTATCCGCCCGGCTGGAAAGCGTCCGAGGCGCGCCCCGCGATTATCTTCTTTTTCGGCGGAGGCTGGACCGGCGGCACTGTGGGGCAATTCGAGCCTCAGGCCGAATACTTGGCCGGTCGCGGCCTGGTCGCCGCCCGGGCGGACTATCGCGTTAAGAGCCGCGATGGGGTGACGCCCGACAAGTGCGTCGAGGACGCGCGCAGCGCCGTGCGGTGGATGCGGCGGAATGCGAAAGAGCTGGGTATCGATCCGCAGAAGCTGATTGCATCGGGCGGCTCGGCCGGGGGCCATCTGGCGGCGTGCATGATGATCCGAAACAGTGTCGAGACCCCCGACGATGACTTATCGATTTCGACGATTCCACAGGCTATGGTGTTGTTCAATCCGGTTCTCAACTTCGACCACGAGCAGATGATCGAGCGCCTGAACGGCGACAAACAGCTTGCCCGCAGGATTTCTCCGACGCTGCATCTGGATAAGAATACTCCGCCGGCGTTGATTCTATTCGGCACCGAGGACCGGCTTAAAGTTTTTGGCGATGAATACTGGGAGAAGGCCGAAGCCCTCGGCGTCCGCGCGGAGAAATACCTGGCGGAAGGTCAGGGGCATGGCTTTTTCAACCGCTCACCGTGGACCGAAAGAACCCTCATCGCGGCCGATAAGTTCCTTGCGTCCCTCGGTTTCCTGAAGGGCGAGCCCACCATCAAGGCGCCCGAAGGAGCAACCGGCCCGCAGCGCGGCAAAACCAATGCTGCTCGGGCCAGGACTCATCCGAACTCGCGGAATTGGCCCGACCTGTTTACGCCGGATTTGTCAAATGCGATATTTCCTCAAGGTGTTTGGACTTCTGAGAGTGGGGTCCTGACCGCCAGCGAAGACCAGGCCCTCTGGACCGACAGGGATTACGATGATTTCGTGCTGGATTTGGAATTCAAGAACGCCGCCGGCACAAACAGCGGGGTCGTTGTTTACTGCACGGATATGAAGAATTGGATTCCCAATTCCGTGGAGATTCAGATCGCCGATGACTACGCCGAGCAATGGGCCAAGTCCCCCAGGACATGGCAGTGCGGTGCCATCTTCGGCCATCTGGCCCCCTCGAAGAGCGTGGTCAAGAAGCCTGGCGAGTGGAATCGATTCACGATCGGATGCCGAGGCAAGCAGATTGACGTTGTGCTCAATGGGGAGCACATCACGTCGATGGATATGAGTCTGTGGACGTCTGCGAAGACCAATCCTGACGGCTCGGAGATTCCGGCGTGGTTGAGTAAGCCGCTCAGCGAGCAGCCGACAAAAGGCAGAATCGGCCTGCAGGGCAAACATGCAGGAGCCCCCATCTGGTTCCGCAACATCAAGATCAGAGAGCAGAAATAAGACCGTGTCGCATTTCGCCGGCGAGCGTAGAACGTGATGCACAACTGAAAGGAGAAATGCCGTGAAGATACAACAGACCCGCAGAGATTTTTTGAAAGCTGCCGCTTTGTCGGCAGTGACGATGGGATTGCCCCGAATTTGCAGGGGCCAACAGAACGGCAAATTGCCGAACTTCGTCATCATCTTTCTCGATGATTCCGGATGGGCTGATTTTCACCCGTTCGGCAATCCCGCGTATCAGACGCCCAACGTCGAGCGGCTCGCCAGTGAGGGCTGCCGCTTCAACCAGTTTTACGTGCCGCAGGCGGTTTGCTCGGCCTCGCGGTCGGCGCTGCTGTCCGGCTGTTATCCGGGCCGAACAAAGGTTTTCGGAGCACATGGTCCAAACGCCAGAGGGCTCGATCCGAAGTACGCTACAATTGGGCAGGTCCTGAAGGCACGCGGATACACGACGGCGGTGTTCGGCAAGTGGCACATCGGCGATCAGCCCGACACCCGGCCGCCGGCGCGCGGGTTCGACGAATCGTGCGGCCTGATGTATTCCAATGACATGTGGGAGTACCACCCGGAAAACCCCAAGGCGTGGGGCAAATATCCCCTCCAGTTCTGGGACAACGGCAAGGTCACTATCGAGCGCGTCACCAAGGAACACCAGCCGATGCTCACGACCTGGTACACCGAGCACGCCGTCGATTTCATCAACCGAAACAAAGACAAGCCGTTTTTCCTCTACGTTCCACACGCAATGCCGCACGTGCCGCTGTTTTGCAGCGAGAAATTCAAGGGCAAATCCGGCACGGGCCTTTACGGCGACGTCATGATGGAGATCGACTGGTCGGTCGGCGAGATTACCAAGGCACTGAGGGCGAACGGCGTCGAGGACAATACGCTGGTGCTGTTCACCTCGGACAACGGCCCGTGGGTTTCCTACGGCAACCACGCGGGAAAGACGCCTTACCGCGAGGCCAAGGGGACCGGTTTCGACGGCGGCACCCGCAGCGCGTGCATTGTCAAATTCCCCGGCTGGGTCAAGCCGGGCACAAGCTCGCAGCGGGCCTTCTGCACGCTCGACGTTCTGCCGACACTGGCTCATTTGGCGGGAGCTAAGCTGCCGGAGAACCCGATTGACGGCAGGAACGTCTGGAACCTGATCGTCGGCAAATCCGGCGCAAAGAACCCACACGACTATTATCCCTTTTCGACGGGAAAGAATTTCGAGGGTGTCACCAGCGGGGACGGCCGATGGAAGCTTCACCTGCCGCATGGCTACCGAACGCTCGTCGAGGCGGGCAAGGACGGCATGGCGGGAAAGTACGCACAGAGGGAAATCGGCCTGTCACTGTTTGATATGCAAAGCGACCCTTACGAAACCACCAACGTGCTGGATAAATACCCGGACGTCGCCGACCGCCTAAAACAATACGCCGAGCAGCACAGACAGAAATTCTACGCAGAATAACTGCGCCCGGACTTGAGGGCTACTTGCTTACAATCACAGTGATGGGAATGTCTTGTCGCAGAAATTGGCACGTTCCGCCGACGTCTTCGCAAACGTAGTACAAGCCATAAGCTGCCAAGTGCTGCGTGCCGCTCGCGTCAGCGGGCGCCATGATCTCAAATTCAGGATGCCTGGGTTCGGACGTTTCCGGCTCCCGGCCCTGGGGCGCGGCGAGCAGTTGGGGCTGCACCTTCCAGCCGGCAGGTGCGTCGATCCAGAGTTTCAGCGGCTCAGCCTCGTTATTCCAATGGGCCTTTCGAGCTTCATTCGGCCGAAGCGTCACGTGGACGCGCGCGGCCTCACCTGGTTTAATCTGCGGCGGAACAACCGTCACGTCGGCCCTGATCAGGTTCTTCGCGTCGCGCGTAATCCGGCCATTTGGATCGGGCGATTCAACGCTACCCTGTCCGGCATCGAAGTTGCGGTCAGGAGCGGCCATCTCTGAACCTGTAGGCAGAACCCTCAGCTCAACGGGTCGCTCGCCTCGTGCCTTGATTTCTTTTGCGGCTGTTTCCACCCAGTCGTAGAACGGGTAGGGCTTGGTCAATCGCGGGCCGTACTGCTCGATGCGCCGCCGCCAGATGTATTGGTTAGGCTCGATCAGCCGGGCCTTGGTCCAGCAATCTACGGCGGTCTGGAAGTCGGCGGGCTTGCCCTGTGGAGAATCGTACCTCATGCGATAGCAGACACCGAGACGAAAATGCGCATCGCCATCATCGGGCTTGATCCTAATTGCCCGCGTGTACGCCTCGATAGCATCGTCGATCTTCCCCGGTCCTGCCCAGAGCACCAGGGCATCGCCCAGCTCGCGCCACGCGTCGGATGAGGCAGCTTGCTCCGCGCGGCGACGCAAGGCCTCAATGTCCGGACGGGTTACCTTCCCTGGTTTCACCGATGTTTCAGCACCCTTGCCTCCAAAGGATTTATTGAGGAATTCATCCTCGAAGGTTTCGGCCTTGGGTCGAACGGTACGCACTATGCCCTGCTCGTCAATGGCGACTTCAATCGGTACGCCTCTGACCTGCATCACGTTGATTGAATCCCATAGAATGGGCCAATCGAACCGGTGCCACTGGGCAAACAGCCGCAAGTCAGAGTTAGCAACTTCAGATTTCGCATGGTTCAGCTCACTTTCACGACACAACATTACGGCTTGAGCAGGAATTTCTGCGCCCTTGCGCCCTGGATGTCACCCAGATAGAAATTGCCCCGTGAGTCTATGGCGATGCCGTGTACCCAGTCGAGCTCACCCGGTTTTCCGGGAGGGACCGCGGTCTTGGGCAGCGGGACACGCAGAAGGACTTCGCCCTTGAGATTCAGCTTCATGAGGAGCTGGTCCGGCGGCGGAAGTACGTTCCACTCATCTGTTCCTTCTTTCTTCACGCACGATGAGCCGCAGACCCACAATTCCTGATTCTTCGTCAACCACAGTCCCCAGGGTGTTATCCGATCCGCCCACACCGCGAGCAGCTCGCCTTTGGTATCGAAGACTTGGATGCGGGCGTTTTCGCGATCGGCGACGTAAAGCCTTCCTCGAGAGTCGGCTACGATTGAGTGCGGCAGGGCGAATTGGCCCGGCTCAGTGCCGGCCTCGCCCCATTCCTTAATGTACTTTCCATTCGCGTCGAAATGGACGATTCGCCTGTTCCCGTACCCATCGCTGACGAAGATATCGCCACTCGGCAGAACGGCCATATCGGTGGGCTTATCGAAATGCCCCCGGTCGGCGCCGGCGCGGCCCGGCTCGCCAAGCGTCAGTAAAACCTTGCCCTCGGGGCTGTACTTGCGCACGACGTGGCTACTTATATTTGCGGTCCAGATATTCCCCGCCGGGTCGATTCTGATGAAGTGGGCGCCCGCGAAATCCTCCATGTCCCAGGCACGGACGAACGTTCCGCCGCTCCTGTAAACCTGAACCGCCGGCTGGCTGCGGGTAAAGATATAAACCTGGTCCTGGGCATCGACTGTGATGCCGGGCATCTGCGCCCATTTGAACCGGTCAGGCTTCTGAGGCCAGGTGCTGTCAACGACACACTGCGCGGTGGGGCTGCTTTGCCCGGAAGATGCATACGCACACGCCTGACAGAGCAAAACCGAGATTGCCAGGACCACCCCGGCACGACAAAAAGTTGAACGCATACGGCACACTCCTTTCACAAAACAGAATACGGAATTACAACGACCAGGGCGATCTCATGGCCCTGGCGAGCATCCTGTTGGCCATCTCATCGTTGAGGAATCGTTCACTTTCGGGGTCCCATCGTAGTTTGTGCCCCAGCCGCAAACAGATATTTCCTGCATGGCACGTCGTGACCGAGCGATGTGACACTTCAGCGTTGGATATCGGCAGGCTTCGAGTTTTGACGCAGTCCAGGAAATTGCGATGATGGCCTGTCATGTAGTTATAGTCGCTCTGGCTGGCCTTGAGCTTATCCATAATCGCCTTGCTCGACGCGGTGACCTTGCCTGTATCGTCAACGCTGACCCAGCCCTCGTCGCCGACAAACTTGTTTCCCCTGGGGCCTCGGCCGGGCTCGGTCTCGTCGTGATAGATCATCTTGACGCCGTCGGAATATGTGGCAACGACCTCGAAACGCACGGGCGTGTTGAACAAGCCGTCGGCTGGAAACTCAGCCCAGCCTTCGTACTGCGTGGGGCCTGAGTAGTCGCTGTCGTGCGCCCACTGGGCCAGGTCGTTGAAGTGCGCGCCGAGGTCGGTCAGTTGTCCGCCGGAGTAGTCGTAGAGCCAGCGGAACGAACCGTGACATCTCCGGGGCGTGTAGGCCTCGAACGGAGCGGGCCCCAGCCACCTGTTGTAGTCAAACCCTTCGGGTACGGCTTCGGTCTTCTGCGGGGGGCAGGTCGGGCCGTTGTGGTAGTAGCAGTGCAGCGTGTGGAGCCGGCCAAGCATCCCGCTGCGAGCGATATCGACCGCAAAACGAAAACAGGCGTTGCTTCGGCGCTGCGTGCCCGACTGATAGACGGTTCCGAGCCGCTTGATCGTATCGGCGACGGCGCGGCCCTCG
>Ga0307378_10009368_pt1 | contig 12873 bp, 9 predicted proteins | sample UN1MG_FD_202238 | JGI IMG/M metagenome (GOLD analysis project Ga0307378, IMG submission 202238) | Soil microbial communities from Risofladan, Vaasa, Finland - UN-1 | ecosystem: Environmental > Terrestrial > Soil > Coastal area > Acid sulfate soil | place: Finland: Risofladan, Vaasa | collected...
GGCCGGCCAGTGGCCAGCGGCCGGCCGGCGGGTGCGGTGCGGTCGGCGGGTGCGGTGCGGTGCGGTCGGCCAGTTGCCAGCGGCCGGCCAGTTGCCAGCGGCCGGCGGGTGCGGTGCGGCCGGCCGGCGGGTGCGGTGCGGTCGGCGGGTGCGATGTACGATCGAGCGTGTGAGGAGCCACGATGCCCATAAGTGAGCGCGCCGGGCGGCGGCCCGACCCTGCCAGCCTTGTCGACGTCGATCGCCTCCTCGCGGCCTACCACGACATCACGCCGGACCCCTCGGATCCGGCGCAACGCGTCGCGTTCGGGACGTCCGGACATCGCGGCTCGGCGCTGAACGGCGCGTTCAATGAGGCGCACATCGCGGCCACGACCGAGGCCATCTGCCGCTACCGCAAGGGCCAGGGCACGGATGGCCCCCTGTTCATCGGTCGAGACACGCACGCTCTCTCGGAGCCGGCGTTCGAGACCGCCCTGCAGGTCCTCGCGGCGCACGAGGTGGAGATCCGGGTCGACGCCGCCGACCGCTACACGCCGACACCTGTGATCTCGCACGCCATCCTCGTCCACAATCGCGGTCGCCACGATCGATCGGCCGACGGGATCGTGGTCACGCCGTCGCATAACCCACCCGAGGACGGCGGTTTCAAGTACAACCCACCGAACGGCGGCCCGGCCGACACGGACGTGACGCGCTGGATCCAGGACGAAGCCAATCGACTGCTCGAGTCCGGACTCGACGGGGTCCGGCGTGTGCCGATCAGGCGGGCGCGGGCCGCGGCCACCGGTCATGACTACCTCGGCAGCTACGTCGACGAGCTTGGCTCGGTTATCGATATGGATGCGATCCGGGCGTCCGGACTCCGTCTCGGCGTCGACCCAATGGGCGGTGCGAGCGTCGACTACTGGCCGGCGATCGGTGAGCGCTACGGGCTGGATCTGACCGTGACCAACACGACCGTCGATCCGCAGTTCGGGTTCATGACCTGCGATTGGGACGGACGTATCCGAATGGACCCGTCGTCGCGACACGCGATGGCCGGGCTGGTCGGATTGCGCGATCGATTCGACGTCGCGTTCGGCAATGACACCGATGCCGACCGACACGGCATCGTCACGCCGACGGATGGCCTGCTCAACCCGAACCATTTCCTGTCCGCCTCGGTGGCGCACCTGTTCGGTGGCGGGCGGGACTGGGGAGCCGACGTCGCGGTCGGCAAGACCCTGGTGTCGAGTGCCATGCTCGATCGTGTCGCCGCCGACCTGGGTCGCCGCCTGCTGGAGGTCCCGGTCGGGTTCAAGTGGTTCGTATCGGGGCTGATCGACGGCAGCCTCGGCTTCGGTGGCGAGGAGAGCGCTGGTGCGTCATTCCTGCGCCGCGACGGAACCGTCTGGACGACCGACAAGGACGGGATCATCGCCTGTCTGCTGGCTGCGGAGATGACCGCGCGAAATGGTCGCGACCCTGGGGAGACCTACCGGGAACTGACGAGCCGCTTCGGGGCGCCGGTCTATCGGCGGATCGATGCGCCCGCGACGCCCGCCCAGAAAGCGATCCTGGCCAGACTCTCCCCGAACCAGGTCTCGGCCTCGGAGGTCGCGGGCGAACATGTGACCGCCATACTGACGACCGCACCAGGGAACGGAGCGCCGATCGGCGGCCTCAAGGTCATGACCGATCACGGCTGGTTCGCCGCCCGACCGTCGGGCACGGAGGATGTCTACAAGATCTACGCTGAGAGCTTCATCGACGAAGCGCATCTGGAGCGGATCATCGAGGAAGCTCAGGCAGTCGTCGGGAGGGCGCTGGTATGACCGATCACGAACACCATGACGACCATGATCATGACCACGAGCAGGTGGACTACGCGACGCAGGTCGAGGCATTCCGCCAGAGCAAGGACGCCTTCTTTCGAGACTCCCCGAGCAGCCCCATCCCGCACGAGGCGCGTCACGATTTCAGCGGGTTGCCGTACTTCGCAGTGGACGAGGCCCTCCGGTTCGAGTCGCTGACCCTCCAACCGTATGAGGGCAACGAGCCTTCGACGTTCCAGATCCCGACCTCGGACGGTCAGCTTCGGCCCGCCAGTCGAGCCGGCACCTTCACGTTCGACTTCGATGGTGCGCCCCGCAGGCTGACCGCCTACGTCTTCGATGGCGGTCATTCGCACTCGCTCTTCCTGCCGTACCTCGATGCCACGAGCGGAACCGAGACCTACGGTGCAGGCCGGTACATGGACCTCGAAGCCGAAGAGGACGGCACGTACGTCATCGACTTCAACCTTGCCTACCATCCGTCGTGCGTCTACGACGCGAAGTTCTCCTGCCCGTTGACCCCCGCCGAGAACCGGCTACCGATCCGGATCGTGGCTGGGGAACGCCTCGGCGAGAACGCGGACGAGCATTGACCGCCTGATCGTGAGGGAGATGTCGCGGCGGTTCGGCACGCGCCTGATCGATCTCGTCGCGGCGATCGGCTCAGATCCAGGGGATCCTGCCGAATTGCGGGTCCGCAAGGCGTTGATCATCCTGTTCTCGATCCTCGTCTTGCCGGTCGGGGTCATCTGGGCGGCGCTCTACTGGGCCAACGGGGAGGCGGGTGCTGCGGCGCTGCCGCTCAGCTATTCGATCTTCTCGGTCATCGCGCTGGTCGCCTTCGATCGGACGCGCAGCTTTACCCTTCTGCGTCGGGCAGAACTCGGAGCCATCCTGGTCACCCCGTTCCTCCTCGGGGTCACCCTCGGAGGGCTGGTCGCATCGAGTGGCGTCGTCCTATGGGCGTTCCTGGCGCCGCTCGGCGCGATCGCGTTCGAGAGCCCGCGTCGGGCGTGGCGCTGGTTCGGGGTCTTTCTCCTGTTCGTCATCATCACCACGCCGGTCGCGAACTTCGTCCGGTCCGAGCCCTCCGCGTTACCGGAGTCGATGGTCCTCACGTTCATGGCCCTCAACATCATCGGCGTATCGTTCGCCGCGTTCTTCCTTCTCGCGACCTTCGCCCGGCAACGCCAGGACGCGCAAGAGCGCGCGGACGGCCTGTTGCTCAACATCCTTCCGGCTTCCGTCGCCGAACGGCTGAAGCTCGACCAGAGCCAGATGGCCGAGCATCACGACCAAGTCACCGTGCTGTTCGCCGACGTCGTCGATTTCACGCCGATGTCGACCGGACTGTCACCGGCGGACGTCGTTGGGGTCCTTGATCGCCTCTTCTCCGACTTCGACGACCTCGTCGACCGGTACGGCGTGGAGAAGATCAAGACCATCGGCGACGCCTACATGGTCGCTGCTGGCGTCCCGGAGCCACGGATCGATCACGCCACCGTCATGGCCGACTTGGCGCTCGAGATGTGCGAGCTGGCCGGCCGGCATCGACGAGGGGACGGCGGGTTCATCCGGCTGCGCATCGGGGTCAACTCAGGGTCAGTCGTGGCCGGCGTCATCGGCCGCCGCAAGTTCATCTACGACCTGTGGGGCGATGCCGTCAACGTCGCCAGTCGGATGGAGTCGCACGGCATGCCCGGCCGGATCCAGATCGCCGAGCCTACCTACAAGTTGATCAACACCGCATTCGAATGCGAGCCGCGCGGCGAAATCGAGGTCAAGGGCAAGGGCATGGTCCAGACCTGGTTCCTTGTCGGCCGACGACCGGAACCTTCCACGGAACCCACCTCGAACCCGACCGGCAGCGCCGTCTGATCGGACCTAGCGTCGTTCCCACGGGTTGCGGGCGATGAGCTCGCTGGCGAGGGCGACCTCGACGAGGCCCACGATCCCACCTACGACTGCCGCGACTGCCCACTCCACAGCGATCTGGACGCCGAGCCCTGAATCGTGGAGGGCCTCGTGGACGATCTCGTCGAAGACGCTCTCGACGGCGATGAGGCCGACTACCAGCACGAGGATCATCCGCCAGGCCTTGCGGCTGAGCTCATAGGTGCGCCTGAATCCGTCCACGAGTCCGTGCTTCTCCTGGACGATGACCGGGCCGACGAGCGCGAAAAGCGTCATGAAGATGATGCCCGGGATGACGAACAGGGCCAGCCCGATCAGGGTGCCGACGACCAGGACGATATCCGCGGAGATCAGCCGGATCCAGGGCAGCGAACGCAGAACCTCGCGCAAACGGATGCGTTCGCCGTGAAAGTACTGGCGGCCGACGGCCTCATCGAGATAGCCCGCGTACACGACCGGGCCCAGGAGCCTGATAGCAGTCGCGATCAGGAGCCCGATGACGAAGCCGAGCCCGAGGATGAGCCTCGAATCGACCTCGAGTACGTCGCGCAACCCGTCCAGCCAAGCGATGAGGAGGGGCGGGGGCACGAACAGAACGACAGCGACCAAGGCCACTCGCGCATAGCCCAGCCGGAACATCCCCCGCGCCTCGCGCAGGACACGCCGGTACGTCAGGGATCCCTCTCCGGCGACGAGGTACTCACTGTCAGTCATGAGCCGATCCTGACGGTATCGGTGGGCCTGGGGGCGGCGCCGGCGATCAGCCTTGACTCACGATCTCGTCGGGCAGAGGAAACCACCGGAGCGCCTCAAAGTCGCCGTCGAGGACGAGATGCTCCGGAGCCGAGCCGGGCGACGGCTCGGACGTGACGATCGCTCGAGCCTCCTCGAGGTAGTCGGCCAGGCGGCTTTCCGGTTCGGTTCGCCGATGGGCCGGCCAGCGCATCGCCCCACCGTCGAACGACACGTCGTGCAGGCTGAGTGGTGGGTCGGCTGTGCCCGAGCTGTGGCGCCACAGACCAGACGTGGGTTCGAATCCATATTGGGGCAGGAGTCGCCAGCCATCGGTCGCCACGAATTCCACAGCGGCGAGGATGAAGTCGAAGACCGCCTCGCTGATGAAGTAGTTGAAACTGACTCGAATCCAGCCCGGCTTGATCCCCTCGCTGCCGCGTCCGATCTCGCGCTCGAATTCGTGTGAACGGTCGAGGTCGATCCCGAGCAGCCGATGGCCATACGGCCCGGCACAGGAGCAGCCCCCGCGCGCCTGGATCCCGAACAGGTCGTTGAGTAGCGCGACGACGAAGTTGTGATGGAGATATCGGCGGGTGCCGTCGGTCGAGGAAAGCCGGACGACGAAGGATACGATCGACAGCCGGTCGAGAGCCGGGTTGCCGAGGATCTCGATCTCGGGGTGGCGCGACCAGCGATCGATCGCTCGGTGGATGAACGATTCCTCGCGCTCCCGGATGGCCTCGGTCCCGACCGACGCCTTCAGCGAGAAGACCAACCCAGCCCGGATCGACTCGACGATGGCCGGGGTCCCGCCCTCCTCGCGGTGCTCGATCTCGCTGAGGTAGCGGTGCTCCGTCGGGTTGACATAGGCCACCGTTCCCCCACCCGGGATGCTCGGCACGCTGTTCTTGAAGAGCTCCCTGCGCGCGACGAGGACCCCCGGGGTCCCCGGTCCGCCGATGAACTTGTGGGGCGAAATGAAGATCGCGTCGTGATAGGCGAGCGGATCCGTCTCACCCGTTGCGAACGGTCCCATCGCGATCGACACGTAGGGGGCGGCGGCGGCATAGTCCCAAAACGAGAGCGCGCCGTGGCGGTGGAGGAGGATCGAGATCGACCGGGTATCGGTCAGCAGTCCGGTCACGTTGGATGCGGCCGAGAACGACCCGATCTTGAGCGGGCGATCGACGTGCGCCGCCAGCGCGCGCTCCAGCGCCGAGACGTCGATCCGCCCATCGTGATCCTCCGGGATGACGATCAGGTCGGCCAGCGATTCGCGCCACGGCAGCTCGTTGCTGTGATGCTCGTACGGACCGATGAACACGACCGGCCGTTCTGCCGCTGGGATCCGCGCCCGGAGGTCGTAGCGAGCGTCGAGATCGGCGGGCAGCCGGATCTCGAGACAATCGATCAGCTTGTCGATGGCGCCGGTGGATCCGGAGCCGGCGAACAGGACCACGTGGTCGGCGGCTGTCGCGCCGACCGCGTCGCGGATGATCCGTCGGGCATCCTCGCGGAACCGGGTCGTCTGCAATCCGGTTCCCGACGATTCCGTGTGCGTGTTGCCGTACAAGGGCAGGACGGCCTCGCGGATGAAGTCCTCGATGAACGCGACCGAGCGGCCGGACGCCGTGTAGTCGGCGTACGTCACGCGCCTGAGGCCGAACGGCCCGACGACGGCTTCGTCTTCACCGATGACGTTGGCCCGGATCGCGGCGATGATGTCGGTCGCGGCGGCTGGTTCGTGCATGGACCCTATCGTACGCCGCGTATCCGGCGCGTCGACCTACGCTCGATCCCGATCAGCCATCCGATCCCCGGGAGGCCGGATCGGCGAGCTGTCTCGCAACGAGCAGGATCACGGAGCGTCCCGCGGCGAGATAGGTCCCGGCACCCACGATGGGCGCCTCACCGAGGTGGGGCACGATGTCCTCCGGGGACTCGAGGCTGGTATCGACGATCCGCTGCCACCCGTTCGAGACTTCCTCGAGAACCGGGAGTTCAAAATCGAGCGGCTCCCAGTACGCGTTGAAGATGAGGTACATCGCCCAACGATCGGCCTGGACGGTCAGCGCGACGCTGTGCGACTCGTCGCCGGCGTGGGGCTGGCCCACAGCGACACCGTTCCATTGGTACGAGGCGTCGCGCAGCAGGTCGAGAAAATCATGGTCGTCGGAGAGGCCGAGCACCGTCGCAAGCGTGCGGCGGACTTGGATGAGCCCCTTTGTGAATCGGTGGATGTCGGCGTGGCGGTCAAGACCCGACCAGTCGAACCATGTCGAGGGGTCCGAGTGGGCGTAGGCGTTGTTGTTGCCGCCCTGGGTGCGACGCACCTCGTCGCCCATCAGCAACATCGGCGTGCCGACCGCGAGCAGGTCGAGAGCCAGGAAGTTCCGGATCTGGCGCCGACGCAGGCGTTCGATCTCAGGGTCGTCGGTCGGTCCTTCCACGCCGCCGTTCCAGCTCAGGTTGTGATCGCTTCCGTCGCGGTTGTGCTCGCGGTTGGCCTCGTTGTGCTTCTGTTCGTAGCTGACCAGGTCATTGAGCGTGAAGCCGTCATGGGCCGTGACGAAATTGATACTCGCGCCAGCCGCTGAGTCCTTGTCTCCGTAGATGTCCGGGCTACCAAGAAACCGATCCATGATCGCCGGGACCATCCCCGGGTCACCCCTGAGAAAGGACCGGAGGTCGTCGCGGAATCTGCCGTTCCACTCCGACCAGCGCCCACCCGCGAACGTGCCGACCTGGTAGAGGCCGGCAGCGTCCCACGCCTCTGCGATGAGCTTGGTGCCAGCCAATGCCGGTTCCGTCTCGATCGCCCTCAGGGTCGGCGAGTCGGCCATGGGTTGGCCCGTCTCGTCACGCGAGAAGACAGCCGCGAGGTCGAACCGGAACCCATCGACGTGCATCTCCTCGACCCAGTAGCGCAGGCTGTCGACGATGAGCCGACGAACGATCGGCCCGTTGGTGTTGAGCGTGTTGCCACAGCCGGTGTAATCCAGATAGTCGGCGTCCTCCCCGAGCAGGTAGTAGTCGTCGTTGGCCAGGCCTCGGAACGAGATCGTCTGACCATCCGCCCCAGCCTCCGCGGTGTGGTTGAAGACAACGTCGAGGATGACTTCGAGACCCGCCCGATGAAGCGCCTTGACCAGGTCCCGGAACTCGCCCACCGCGGACGCGACGCCTGGCCGGCTGGCATACGGTTGATGCGGCGCAAAGAAGCCGACCGGCTGGTAGCCCCAGTAATTGACCAGCCCCTCAGGAGCGCTGCGGGGATCGAACGCAAATACCGGCATGAGCTCGACGGCCGTGATCCCGAGATCGACGAGGTACGGGATCTTCTCGATGAAGCCGGCATAGGTCCCACGCTTGTCGGCAGCGACGCCGGAGTTCGGGTCGGCGGTGAAGCCGGCAAGGTGCGCCTCGTAGATGATCGTCTGTCGCAGAGAGCGCCCCAGGGGTTGGTCCCCTTCCCAGTCGTAGTCCGATGGATCGACCACGACACTCTTCATCGCGCTCGTTGTCGGTGCCAGCGCGACGCCTCGGCCATAGGGATCCAGGAGGATCTCGTGTGGGTCGAATCGCAGACCCGCATCCGGATCCCACGGACCACTCGCGGCATACCCGTAGAGCTGGCCCGGAACGATCCCCGGGACTCGCACATGCCAGTAGTCAGCGGTCCGGTTCGCCAGGGGATCGAGGGTGATCACACGCGACGGGGTGGTATCGGCCTCCGTATCAAAGAGCAGCAGATCCAGGCCGGTGGCCCGCTTCGCATAGACCGCGAAGTCCACGCCTTCTGGGCTGACCGTCGCCCCGAGTTGGTCGTACGGTCCGGGCGAGACGGTGCCGGCTGACGGGCGGGACGGCGGCACGGTCACGCGCTAGCCGCGATCTCGCGCTTGCGCCGCGCGACGAAGGCATCCAGGGCTTCGATGACCACGGGGTCCAACGTCGACGGTCCGGCCTCGGCGAGGAGCTGTTTCCAGATCAGGTTGGCGCGCTCCGTCGCCGTCCGTGCGCCATCGGCTTCCCAGGTCTCGAAGTTCCGCCAGTCGGAAACGAGCGGTCGGTAGAAGGCGGTCTCGAAACGCTCGAGCGTGTGGGCTGTCCCGAAGAAGTGACCGCCGGGCCCTGCCTCGGCGATCGACTCGAACCCAAGACTCGCGTCATCGACGGTCAGCGGCTGGAGGACCTCGGACATCATCTGCAGGATCTCGGCGTCGACGATCAGCTTCTCATACGACGCAGTGAGCCCGCCTTCGAGCCAGCCGGCTCCCTGGTAGAGGAGGTTGACGCCACCCATCACGGCACCCCAGACCGCCATCTCCGACTCATAGGCGGCCTGGGCATCGACGACGTTCGAGGCGTTGGCATTGGACGACCGCCACGGAACGCCATAGCGCCGCGCAAGCTGGCCGCTGGCGAAGGCCCCCTTGACGAACTCTGGTGTCCCGAACGCCGGCGCGCCGGTCCGCATATCGACATTGGAGGTGAAGGCCCCGTAGACCATGGGCGCCCCAGGTCGCACGATCTGCGCGAGCGCAATGAGAAACAGGGCCTCGGCGTTTTGCTGGGCGAGCGCCCCGGCCAGCGAAACCGGGCTCATCGCCCCGGCCAGGGTGAACGGCGTGGCCACGACGGGCTGGCCGTGCAGGGCCATCTCCATCAACCCATCACCCATCGGGCCGTCCAGTCGCAGCGGCGAATTCGTGTTGATGACGGTCATGAGCGACGGCTCGCGAAGCAGCCGGTCACGGTCGATCCCCCGGATCAGGCAGGTGATCTCGAGCGCGTCGTCGACCGGTCGCGCACCGAACCCCAGGCATTGCCAGGTCTTTTCGAGTTCGACCGCAAGCGTCCGGTACATATCGAGGTGGCGCGTCTCGACCGGCAGGTCGTTCGGTTCGAGTGGGCCACCTCCCTCCTGGTGAATGACGTCCAGCATGCCGATGATCCGCACGTAGTCGACAAAGTCCGCGTAGTTGCCGGCGCGGCGGCCGCGATCCAGATCGCTCACGAAGGCCGGTCCGCCGACGGCCCCGAAGACCAGGTTCGAACCGCCGAACACGATGTCCCGCTCCGGGTTCCGGGCATGGAGCGTAAAGGTCGAAGGCACGGTCGAGATCAGGGCTTCGAGCTGGTCGGGATCGAGGCGGACATTGCGGGTCAGGCGGTCGACCGTCGCTCCTGCACGGGCGAAGGCGTCGAGCGCCCGATCTCCAAGGACCTCGAGTCCGATCTCGGCCAGGATCCGAAGAGACCCGTGGTGGATCGATTCAATCTCGTCAGCCGACAGGATCTCCACCGGGTGGAAGGGATTGGTGAGCCGTCGCCAGGGCAACAGTGCCAGGCCGGGCGCGCCGCGCCGAGCGCGCCTAGGAGCGGGGCTGCCCGGTTCCTGTATCTGGGATGCCTCGGGTAACTGGTCCACCCGCAGATGCTACGGGCGGAGCGGTTCTCATGCTCGTCTCATACGTCAGGTGCTGAATGAGCCGCGGGATCGCGCCGTCGTCCCACCAGGTCGCGAGAGGTAGGCTGGCCGTCATGCATCTGCTTGTCATCGAGGACGACCCGCGGTTGGTTCGCCTGCTGCGGCGTCTTCTTGAGGAAGACCGCCATCTCGTCGAGACCGCCACGACCGGGCTGGACGGCCTCGATATCGCCGAGGCGACGACCGGGATCGAGCTGGTCATCCTCGATGTCGGTCTACCCGATATCTCAGGTCTGGAGGTCGCCCGACGGCTCCGGGCCAAGGGCTCGGAGGTCCCGATCCTGATCCTGACAGCGCGCGACACGGTCGGTGACCGGGTCACAGGGCTCGATGCCGGGGCCGACGACTACCTCCTCAAGCCGTTCGCGTATGAAGAGCTGGCGGCTCGGATGCGCGCGCTCGGACGGCGCGGTGCGACCACGCGGCGGCCGGAGCCGAAGCTGGAAGTCGGACCGATCGTGCTCGACGAAACGACTCGACGGGTGACCCTCCGAGGAAAGACGATCGACCTCAGCCCTCGCGAATTCTCCCTGCTCGAGTGTCTGCTGCGGCACCCCGGTCAGACCCTCTCGCGCGATCAGCTCCTCGACCAGGCTTGGCCGTTCAGCGTCGCGGTCACCCCGAACGCGGTGGACGCCTACATCCACTACCTCCGCGAGAAACTGGGTGCAGCGGGCAAGCTCATCGAGACGGTTCGAGGCGTGGGCTATCGTCTGGCCGATGGCTGACGGGACCCCGCCCCCGAACGAACCGACCACGCCGGAACTTGCCGCGGAGGCCGCCGACGGCGAGATGATCCGGCACGTCCGGCGCAACCTTGTGCTCTGGAGCGCCGGGACGACGCTGCTCATCCTGATCACGCTGGCGGTTGCGCTCTATCTCGCCGCTGCGAGCTCCCTCGCCAGCGCCGGGGTCGAGCAACTTGACGCGCGAATGGGGATCATCCGCGGTGATCGACCGGACCCGGACGACACCGGCCGGTATGGGTTCATCTTCGGAGGAGGCGGAACGGGGACCTACGCGATGATCCTCAATCCGGCGGGCAACCCGCTCTTGGGTCAACGCGATCGTCCACCGCGTGGGCTGCCGTATGAGCCGGGCGTCGCGGCGGCCGCGCGATCGGGCCGCGACATCCGAACGACGATCGTCGGCACGACACCGGTCCGAATCCTGAGCGAGACCGTCGACGTCGGTCTGCGCGGCACATTCACCGTCCAGATCGTCCAGGACCGCACGACCGAGCAACAGACACTCCGGGTGATCCAGTTCGTGTTGGTGGTCGGCGGCGTTCTCGTGCTCATCGTGTCATTCGGGTTCGGGACGGTCTACGCTCGGAGGGCGCTCGTGCCGATCCGCGAGTCGCTCACGAGTCAACGCGCGGCCCTGCGTCGGCAACGTGAGTTCGCCGCCGACGCCAGCCACGAACTGCGGACACCGCTGACGGTCATCCGAAGCAGCGTCGAATACCTCGATCGACACCGGGACGAGCCGGTGGCCACGGTCGGCTCAGCCCTCGAGGACATCGACGATGAGGTCCGGCACATGACCTCGATCGTCGAGGACCTGCTCCTGCTGGCTCGGTCCGATTCGGGAGTCGTCGCCTTGGAGCACGTGCCGGTCGATCTCGGCGATATCGCGGCCGATGGCGCCTCGGCGCTGGCCAAGCCCGCCACGGACCGCGGCGTTCTGGTGATGGTCGATCCGCAGCCGGCCGTCGTCACCGGCGACCCAGCCCGACTCCGTCAACTGGTCATGATCCTCGTCGATAACGCGATCCGCCACAGCCCGACCGACGGTCGGGTCGGCGTGGCGGTCCGTGCGGTAGCCGGCGGCGCCTCACTCGTGGTCGATGACGAGGGGCCCGGGATCCGACCCGAGGACCTGGCGCACGTGTTCGAGCGCTTCTACCGCGCGCCCGGTGCACCCGGCGGAGGCACGGGTCTGGGGTTGGCGATCGCGCACTGGATCGTCGAGCGTCATGGCGGTCGCATCGAGGTCGCCAATCGGGTCGAGGGTGGGGCACGGTTCACGGTCAACCTACCCGCCAACGGTGGCGCGATCGGGTAGCCGGGGACGGGTGGGCGGCCGGTTAGCGCCGGCGGGTGGGCGGCCGGTTAGCGCCGAATTTGAGCTGCGTGTCCCGAACCGAGCCCCCGGCCGCCGCCGAACCTGGCGAGATTCTCATAGGCGGAACGCTATGCCTCTATCTGGGTCGGAGAACGACCAGATCTGCGTTACCGGCGACCTCGGGCTCGGCTTGTCACGCTCGAAAGAGGTCGGAATGGTCCGGCAAAGTGCCGGTGGGACCACGCGCGCGCCGAGAAGTTGGCCCTTACGTTCCCTGGATGAGAATCTCGCCGGGTCGGGCCGCACCCGCACCGGCCCGGAATCACTCGCCGCGATCGCTCGCACTCATATACCGTCGGGGCATGACCGACAGTACCGATCCTTGGGAAACCCGGGCACGCACGCTCTTACGGGACGCGCCGATGATCGATGGCCACAACGACCTGGCGTGGGCCCTCCGCGAACGGGCCGGCCCACGGACGTCGGCCGTGGATCTGCGCGAACCGCAAACGGCCTTCAACACGGACATCCCGAGGCTCCGGCAGGGAGGGGTCGGTGGCCAATTCTGGTCGGTCTGGGTCCCGGCCGCGCTCGCTGAGACAGAGGCGGTCCGGCAGTCCCTGGAGCAAATGGACGTGATCCACGGATTCATCGAGCGCTATCCGGAAACCTTTGCTCTTGCGACGACCGCCGACGAGGTGGAGGCAGCGTTCGCGAGCGGTCGGATCGCGTCGCTTCTGGGGCTCGAGGGTGGCAGCATGATCGGGTCTTCGCTGCCGCTGCTGCGTAACGCCTATGCACGCGGCGTGCGATACATGACCTTGACCCACTGGCTGACCACCCGCT
>Ga0307378_10009369_pt1 | contig 12873 bp, 7 predicted proteins | sample UN1MG_FD_202238 | JGI IMG/M metagenome (GOLD analysis project Ga0307378, IMG submission 202238) | Soil microbial communities from Risofladan, Vaasa, Finland - UN-1 | ecosystem: Environmental > Terrestrial > Soil > Coastal area > Acid sulfate soil | place: Finland: Risofladan, Vaasa | collected...
TACGAGCCGAAGGAATTCCTGGCTGACGGCACGCCCGTCTTCACCGAGCGGCAGATGCCGTTCCGGTCGCTGTACCGGCTCGACAACGGCACGTTCTTCCGGTTCGGCCCCCGGGGAAACGAAGTACTCGCGGCCGACGGCACGCTGCCGTGGAGCTACCCGGCCTCCTGCGGAGTCTCGGCCCTGTACATCCCGCCGTGGGAGCCGGGGAGCGTGACCAACCAGTTCGGCATCTCGGGGCACGCCACCGACGCCGGCGCGCTCGGGGAGTTTTTCGTGATCCACGCCAACACCGGGCAGATGAACATCTGGACGGCGGACGGCCTGCTCGCGGGGCACATCACGTATCACCTGCGCGATCCGCGATCGCACGGCTGGCCGGCCGAGTACAAGCGCGGCGCCCCCCTCGACGGCCTGACGCTCGGCCAGGAGCACTTCCACCACTACTTCTGCAAGACCAGCGACGGCAAGTACTACATCGTCGCCGGGCACAACCACATCAGCATCGTGGAGGTGAGGGGATTCGAGCGGTTCAAGCGGATCGGCGGCGAGCTGCGGATCACGCCGGAGCTTCGCGACCGCACGCTGCAGTGGGAATCGGCCCGCGTGCGGCGGCAGGTATTCGCACGGGCACCGGTCATCGAATGCACCCGCGTCGACGGCCGCATGACCTTCGACTCGATGATGAACGACCGCGACGGCCTGGCGGTCGGCGCGTCGATCGACCGGCTCGCGGAGTTCCGCATGGCATACAACGACAGGTACCTGTACCTGTGCTGGAACGTGAAGAACGCGGGGCCGCTGAAGAACGGCGGCGACGATTTCCACCGATACTTCAAGACCGGCGCGGCCGTCGATTTCCAGATCGGCAGCGATCCCGGTGCCGACCCGAGCCGCACGAAGCCGGCGGCCGGCGACGTCCGCCTGCTCATCACGGTTGCCCGGGGCGAACCGGCCGCCGTGCTGTACCGCCCGGTCGCTCCGGGCGCGCCGAAGGCGCAAGCTTGGCAGACCACTACACCCGCCGGCGGCACCACCGCATTCGACGAAGTGGTGAAGCTCGACAACGTGCGGGTGGATACGCGTAGCGGGGAAGACGGCTATGCCGTTCTCGCTGCGGTGCCGCTCGAAACGCTCGGCCTCAAGGCGATTCCGGACGACCTCGTGCTGAAAATGGATTGGGGCGTGCTATCCACCGAGGACGGCAACACCACTACCGCCCGCGCCTACTGGGCAAACCCGATGGCGGTGGGCACGACGGACGAGCCGACCGAGGCCAGGATGGCGCCCGACCTGTGGGGGCACGTGCGGTTCAGGCCAGCCGCCGCCCGGCTCGCACCCGGCGCCGTCGAGCCTGGCAAACGCAAGGAGGACCTGGAAGACCTGCTGAATGGCGCACCGGGCATGGACGAAGAATAGAAGGCAGAAGTCAGGAGGCAGAAGTCAGGAGGCAGAAGTCAGAAGTCAGGAGAACGGGATGATCTGATCCCATTCATCCCTGTTCATTTTCCGGGCTTCTGAATCCCGAATTCTGATTTCCTCCGGTGCGCGATTTCGCTATAATTGCGCGTGGTGCGACGAACAACACGTTACCCGAAACATGGAGAACCGGTTATGAGCAGTGTGCTGGCGATCAACGGCGGTACGAAGACGCGGACGAAGCCGTTCCCGCAATGGCCGGTGTGGACCAATGATGACGAGGCGGCACTGCTGGGCGTGCTGCGCAGCGGCAAGTGGGGACGCTTTGGCGAGGAGGCGTCGCGAGTGCAGGAGTTCGAGCGGGCATTCGCGGCCTACCAGGGAGCGAAATTCGGCACTGCCGTGGTGAACGGGACGGCCGCCCTGCGCGTGGCACTGCTTGCGGCTGGGCTGCGCGAGGGCGACGAAGTGATCGTGCCCCCGTACACCTTCCAGGCCACCGCAACCGCCGTCATCGAGACCAACGGCGTGCCGGTTTTCACCGATATTCATCCCGATTCGTACAATCTCGATCCCGACAAGATCGAGGCGGCAATCACGCTGCAGACGCGCGCGATCATCCCCGTGCACTTCGCGGGTCAGGCGGCAAACATGGACCGCATCATGACAATCGCCCGCCGGCGGAACCTGATCGTGATCGAGGACGCCGCCCACGCCCACGGCGCGGAATACAAGGGCCGCCGCCTCGGCTCCATCGGCCACATGGGCTGCTTCTCGTTCCAGTCGTCGAAGAACCTCACCAGCGGCGAGGGCGGCATTGTGATCACCAACGACGAGCGCTACGCCGCAGTGTGCTATTCGGTCCACAACTGCGGCCGCACGCCCGACTCCGAATGGTACGACCACCGCGTGCTGGGCATGAATCTGCGGCTCACCGAGTTCCAGGCGGCCGTGCTGCTGTCCGGGCTGAAACGGCTTGACGAGCAGACCGCCATCCGCGACGCCAACGGCCGCTACCTCAACGAGAGATTGGAGCAGATACCCGGGATCAGGCCGTTCCCGCGCGACCAGGGGGAGACGCGGCACTCATATCACCTGTACATGTTCCGGTACGACTCGGCCGAGTTCGGCGGCGTGCCGCGGGCGCGGTTTCTCGAAGCGCTGGCGGCGGAAGGCATTCCGTGCAGTTGCGGCTACGGCGTGCCGCTGTACAGGCAGACGTTCTTCCAGAAGAAGGCGTTCGGCCCGTACATGGCGAGCCGCCATCCGATCGACTACTCGAGCGTGCATTGCCCCGTTTGCGAGAAGGCGTGCGCCGAGGAGGCATGCTGGCTCACACATCCGATGCTGCTCGGCACGCGCGACGACATGGACGACATCGTGCTCGCCATAAGCAAGATTCACGATCACCGGAAGGAACTGCAATGAAGGCTGGCGCGAGCCAGGTGTGCATCACGCCGACCATGGACGTGGATCTGACCGGCTTCTGGGCGCGCGAGCAGCCGTCGCTGGGCGTGCACGACGACCTGTACGCCCGCGGCTTGTATCTTGATGAGGCAGGTAGGGGCGAACCGGCGGACGCCGCGTCCGCACGTGTTCCGCCCTCGTCGGGCGAGAAGCTGCTGTGGCTGCATTGCGACGTCCTGGGGTTCGAGCGCGAATGGGTGTGGCCGCTTCGCGCCCGGATCGCGCGCGAGCTGGGGCTTGCTGAGCGGCAGATCGTCATCAGCGCCACCCACACGCATTCCGGGCCGGCCACGCAGGACCTCCTCGGGTGCGGTGAGGTGAACGCGGCTTACATGATCGAGCTTGACCGCCGCCTGATGGAAGCCGCGCGCCAGGCCGCCGCTGCACCGGAAGACGTGACGCCCTGGTTCGGCGAAGACCGGTGCATGATCGGGATCGACCGCCGGCAGCGGCACGGCTTCACCGCCAACGCCCACACCGATCCCGTTCTCCCGGCAATCGCGCTGCGGCGCGGCGACGGCACGTACCTCGCGATCATCGCCAACTACGGCATGCACAACGTTGCCGCAACGGGAGGCAACCGGCTGATCTCCGCCGATGCCGCCGGCGCGGCCGCCGAGGCGGTACGCGCCCATTTCCCCGGCAGGCCGGTCACGCTGTTCACCAACGGCGGCGCCGGCAACGTGAACCCGCCGGAGGTCTCGGTCGATTTCGGCGCGGTCGAACGCATCGGCGCCACGCTCGCGGCGTCGGTGATCCTGGCAGTTGAACAAGCCGTGCAATGCGAATCGCGCCTTGCCAGCAGCATGTGCTCGATGCGTTTGCCGCTGGCGGCGCTGTCACGCGAGCAGATCGAGCGCCGGTGCGAGCAGTTCGTCTCCGAGTACGGTCATCAGCGGGAAATCGCGGAATGGCGCGACACGACGCTGGACCAGCTTGCACGCGGCGCGGCCCCCGATCACCTGGAGATCGATGTGCAGGCGTTCCGCATCGGGCCGGCGAGATTTGCGGCGATACCCGCCGAAGTGTTTTCCCGGATGGCGGACGACCTGCGGGCCGCCTGCGGGCCACGCACCTACGTCCTCGGCTACGCCAACGGCAATATCGGCTACCTGCCGTTCCGCGAGATATACCAGGAAGGCAAGTACGAGGTCGAGCTCGCCTTCATCGTCTACCGGCGAAGTTTCATGACCGCCCCCGGCGGATTCGAACTGGTCCGCGACAAGGCGATCGACCTGCTGAAAGCACTGCAGTTGCAGGCAACCGCCCGGGAACCGCCCGTCGATATCATCGAATGAACCACCTGAACCGCAACCTTCTGCACGGCGAATTCAACCCGGGCGCCGGCGTGCGCGTCGGCCCCGCCACCCGATTCCCCGAGCGCGTGCTGCAGTTCGGCGAGGGCCGATTCCTGCGGGCGTTCTGCGACTGGATGATCAATGCGATGAACGCTCGCGGCCTGTTCAACGGGAGCGTGGTCGTGGTGCAGCCGCTGCCGCACGGGCAGGTCGAGACGCTCGCCGCTCAGGACGGCCTCTACACCGTGATCTTGCGGGGAATGGACGGCGGGCGGCTGGTCGAATCGCGCGAGATCATCACCGCGGTCAGCCGCGCGATTGACCCCTATACGCACTGGCAGGCGTACCTCGAATGCGCGGACAACCCGGACCTCCGGTTCGTCATCTCGAACACCACGGAGGCGGGGATCGCATACGTCGAGCAGCCTCCGCCCGATGCCGCCTGCCCGGCTTCATTCCCCGCGAAGCTAGTGGCACTCCTCCACCGGCGGTTCCTGCGGTTCAACGCTGCCGCCGAGCGCGGAATGATCATCCTCCCGTGCGAGCTGTCCGACCGCAACGGCGACGCCCTCCGGCAGTGCGTGCTGCGGCACGCCCGCGACTGGCGGCTCGGCGATGCATTCATCCGATGGATCGAGCAGCACAACGCCTTCCTCAATACGCTCGTCGACCGCATCGTGACGGGGTATCCGCACGCCGAGGCCGAGTCGTTCGCCCGAGAGCTGGGCTACGACGACCGCCTGCTTGATGCCGCCGAGATCTTCCATCTGTGGGTGATCGAGGGCGAACACGATGGTTCGCCCCTACGGGTGATCGAGGGCGAATTCGAACGTAGAGACGCCCCGGTGGGGCGTCTGAGACGTGCCACCGGCACGTCTCTACCTCCGCATTTGACCCAGCAGATCGAGGGCGACCGGCGATTCAGCGCGGAGCTGCCATTCGCTGAGGCCGGGCTCAACGTGGTGTGGACCGACGACCTCGAGCCGTATCGCACGCGCAAGGTGCGCGTCCTCAACGGCGCACACACCGCCCTCGCGGCTGCCGGATTCCTCGCCGGCAAGGCCACTACCCGCGAATGTGTGGATGATCCGATCCTCGGCGAGTACGTTCGCCGGGCGGTCTTCGACGAGATCCTGTCCGGCATCGACCTGCCCCGGACCGAAACCGCCGATTACGCCCGGGCCGTCATCGAGCGATTCCGCAATCCCTGCATCAACCACCTGTTGCTCGATATCGCGGAGAACTCGACGTCGAAGTTCCGCGTACGCGTGCTGCCGTCGCTGCGTGCGTATGCCGAGCGGACGGGCACGCCGCCGCCGGTGCTCACGTTCTCGCTGGCGGCGCTGATCGCGTTCTACCGGGGCACGATGCCTGACGGCAACGAGTTGCACTGCAGGCAGGACGGCCTCACATACCGCGTGCGCGACGACCGCGGCACCCTCGCGTTCTTCGCCGAATGCTGGGAATCGTTCGCCGCCGATCCGCAGCCCGATGCGCTGGCACGCCGCGTCCTGGCGCGAACCGAGCTGTGGGGCGGCGACCTCATCGCGATCCCGCGCCTGGCGCCGGCGGTCGCGGGCCACCTCCGCACCATCCTGTCCGGCGGCGTGCGTGCGGCCGTCACGCGCCTGATCGAGGGCCGGCCATGACGAACGCCACGCTCATCATTCACCCGGCCGACACGGTAGCCGTGGCGCTCGCGGACCTGCATCCCGGCGAGGAAGTTCGCGTCGGGGACGGTTCCATCGCCGTGCGCGACACCATCCCTGCCGGGCACAAGATCGCCCGTGTCGCCCACGCCTGCGGCAGCCGGGTGATCAAATATGGCTGCCCCATCGGACACGCCGCGATTCCCATCGCTGCCGGGCAGTGGGTTCATTCGCACAACCTTGCCACCGACCTCGCAAGCGTGATCGACTACGAATACGCCCCCCGGCAATCGGCGCCCGCCGCTCGATCTGCCTGCACCGCCACGTTCAGCGGATACCTGCGGGACGACGGCAACGCGGGCGTGCGAAACGAGCTCTGGGTGATTCCAACGGTCGGCTGCGTAAACGGCGTAGCCCGATCGCTGGCGCAGGCTGCGACTCGGATCGACGGCATCGACGGCGTGCATGCGTTCACGCATCCGCACGGCTGCTCGCAGCTCGGGGATGATCAGCGCGCCACGCAGCGAATCCTGGCAGGCCTCGTGCGGCATCCCAACGCCGGTGGCGTGCTCGTGGTGGGGCTGGGCTGCGAGAACAACAACATCGCCGAATTCCGCTCTACTATGGATGCCGAGGCAAGGGCGAACACGATGGTTCGCCCCTACGGAAGACATGATGACGACCGCGTGCGGTTCCTCTCGTGCCAGGACGTGCCCGACGAAGTTTCAGCCGGTGCCGCGCTGCTGCGCGACCTCGCCCGGCACGCCGGGCGGTTCACGCGCACGCAGGTCCCGCTGTCGCTGCTGAAGGTGGGGGTGAAATGCGGCGGGTCCGATGCCTTCTCCGGCATCACGGCCAACCCGGTGGTCGGGGCGGTGGCGGACCGGATCATCGCCGGCGGCGGCACCGTGATCCTCACCGAGGTACCCGAGATGTTCGGAGCGGAGCACCTGCTGCTGAACCGCTGCGCCACGCCGGGCGTGTTTTCGGAGGCAGTGGAGATGATCAACGGCTTCAAGCGGTTCTTCGCGCGCCACGGCCAGCCCATCTACGAGAATCCGTCGCCGGGCAACAGGGCGGGCGGCATCACCACGCTGGAGGAGAAATCGCTCGGTTGCACGCAGAAGGCTGGATTCGGCACCGTTGAGGCCGTGCTTGAGTACGGCGGCCGGGCGGAAGCTCCGGGGCTGAACCTGCTATCGGGCCCCGGCAACGACATCATCGCCACCACCGCCCTCGCCGCGGCGGGCGCACAGGTTGTCCTGTTCACCACCGGCCGGGGCACACCGCTGGGCGGGCCGGTACCCGCCATCAAGATCGCCAGCACCAGCGCACTCGCGACGAGAAAACCCGGCTGGGTCGACTTCAACGCGGGAGCCTTGCTCGAGGGCTCGACGCAGAAGGCGCTCGTGGACAATCTGTTCGCACACCTCATCGCGGTGGCGTCGGGCGCCGCCACGACCCGCAACGAACGCAACGACTGCCGGGAGATTGCGATCCTCAAGGACGGCGTGACGTTATGAAATGAAAAATGAAAAAAGAAGAGGGAAGCGGGGCAATGAAGAATGAAAAATGAAAAAAAAGATGTAAGAAGCTGGATTCATATTAGACGCAATAGGAGAAGGGGTTGTGAGAAGGAGAAAAGATGAAAGCCGCCGCCTGTCTTCGTTTTTGATTCTTGATTTTTCATTTTTAATTTTTCATTTTTAATCTTTCATTTGGCTGCATATCAGGCGGCGCGACTTCTCGCAGATCACCACCGGCGGGTTCGGCCCGAGCTTCTCCTGCGCCATTCGCCACGCTTCTTCCAGCGACGATGCGGTGTTCACGTAGCTGCCGGCGATCCGGCGGCGCATCGACTCGCACGTGACGAGGATGACGGTCGCGTTGCGCTCGAGGATCGGCCGCGCCATCACGTTCGCTCCGTGGGCGCCGAGGCTGAACAGCTCCCGCTTGTGGACGTCGCGGTACACCTCTTCCGCCGTCTTGGTGGTCAGCCAGTCGATGAAGACCTTCTCGGCGCCCGGCCCTTCGGGGCACTCGGCGAGCAGGATCACCACGCCGCCCTGCTCGACCAGCTCGATGCCGGGCAGGATGGCCTTCTTGCCCTGGACCAGATCGACGTCGTAGGGTGAGCCGCCGGCCGACGAGATGATGACGGGTGCGGTTGCCGGCTTCACGCGATAGATGGCGCCCGCCCGCCGGCACGCCTCCTCGTGTGCCTTGAACGGATCGCCGCTGATCACTTCGGCAGGCTCGTCGTTGGGGCCGCTGATCGTGCAGGTGATGAAGTGGAAGGGGCAGTTGCGGGCGAACTCCTCGGCGTCGTCGCTGAGGGGATTCCCGTGCAGCATGCCGATGCGGGCGTTGTTGCGCACCAGCGAAAAATGGTTGCTGTCGATCGAATCGGCGTACGCCAGCCCGGGCATCAGCAGTTTGCGCCCGCCCGACCACCCCAGCAGATACGACGGCTCGATGATCCCGACGCCGATGATTACGTCGTGCTCGAAGATGATCTTGTTCACCAGGATTTCGGTGCCTCGGCTGGTGGTGCCGAGATGGCGGTGGATGCCGCGGTCGAACGAATCGTGCTGGAGCACGGGGATCGCGTCGGCGATGTCCTTCCCAAGGTGTGCGTCGATCTCGGATTGGGTCATGTGGCGATGGCGGCCGGTGGCGAGGATGATCGCGGGCTGCACGCCGGCCGCCGAGCAGGCGTCGAGGATCGGCAGGATCATCTGCCGGGGCGACGGGCGCGTGTGGTCCACGGTAACGATCAGCGCCGTGTGTTTGCCGGCGAGCAATTCGCTCAGCGGCGGGGAATACAGTGGTTGCCGCTGGCTCGCCAGGCTGGCGGCGGTCACGTCGTCCACCGGGCGCACCGGCTTGGGTTTGAGCACCGCGCGAACAAGCGACGGATCAAGGTCGATGTCCATCGTGCCGGTGCCGTACTGCAGACTGTAGATCATCTCACATTCCCTCATCAACAATGGCCAACGAGAAGCAACTGGCTCCGCTGGCGCGGCTCCTCCGCACGATTCCACCCGAATGACGGGCAAGACGCAACAGTTGCCCTCATTTGCCTGTATCGGCGGAATCCGGATCGTGTGAACAATTCAGGCATGGGGGAGATTTCCACCTGAAGCGGCGGGATCCGGATGAGGGCGAACACAAGGCTCGCTCCTGCGAGATTCCGGTTCCGCCGGTTTTCGGTTTCGCCGACTTTGGGGCTTGATTTCACCCGGTGAACCTGCTATTATTCTGGTATTCCGGGAGATGGTTGAAGGGAGTCACAATCCAATGTGGGACAAGAAACATCTGCTGGGCCTTGAGGAGCTGTCTGCACAGGACATTACGGAGCTTCTCGACAAGGCCGGCGATTATCGCGCCACAGCCCTGGACGACGACAAGGCGTGCGACGCCCTGCGCGGCAAGCGCGTGGTGCTCATGTTTTTCGAGAACAGCACGCGCACGCGCGTGTCGTTTGAAGTCGCGGCCGAACGCCTCGGCGGCTCCGTCACGGCACTGTCGATGGATACGTCGAGCGTGAAGAAAGGCGAAAGCCTGCTCGACACGGTCCGCACCATCGACTCGATGGGCGTGGATTTCATGGTGGTGCGGCACTCGTCGTCGGGTGCGGCCCGCCAGGTCGCACAGGCCGTGTCGGCGTCCGTCATCAACGCGGGCGACGGCACGCACGAGCACCCGACCCAGGGCCTGCTCGACATGCTCACCATCCGCCAGCACAAGGGCCGGATCGACGGCCTGCGCGTGGGGATCGTGGGCGACGTGCTGCACAGCCGCGTGGCACGCTCCAACCTCTTCGGCCTGAAGAAGCTGGGGGCGTCGGTGGTGCTGATCGGCCCGCCCACGCTCGTGCCCGATTCGTTCAGGTCGCTGGGCGCCGAAATCTCGAACAACTTCGACGACGTGATCCACCAGTGCGACGTGCTGAACATGCTGCGAATCCAGCGCGAGCGGCTTGACGGGCAGTACTTCCCGTCCGTCCGCGAGTACTGCGAGCTGTTCCGGTTGGACAGCTCGCGCATGCGGCGTGCGAAGCCCGACGTGCTGGTGATGCACCCGGGCCCGATGAACCGCGGCATCGAGATCACGCCCGACGTAGCCGACGGCGCCAATTCCGTGATCCTCGAGCAGGTCTCCAACGGCGTGGCCGTGCGAATGGCCGTGCTCGATACGCTCAACAAGGCAATGATGAACGATGAAGGATGAACAGGAGGAAACGGAGTCGCGTGCGAGCGGCTGGCTTCCGGCTGCCTGTTTGTTGTTCATCGCTCATCACCTATCGTTCATCGTTCATCGTTAGAATGAAATGGCTGATATCCTGATCAAAAACGGCCGCGTGATTTGCCCGGACCAGGGGCTGGACCAGATCGCCGATCTTCTCATCAAGAACGGCAAGATCGAGCGGATCGGCCAGATCCGGGAATCCGGCGGCGAGGTGATCGATGCATCGGGGAAGATCGTGTGCCCCGGGCTGATCGACATGCACGTGCACCTGCGGGAGCCGGGCGACGATCAGGAGGAAACGATCGCCAGCGGCAGCGCCGCCGCACTGGCCGGCGGGTTCACCACGATCGTCGCCATGCCGAACACCGATCCGCCCGTCGATACGCCGGTGACGCTCGAGTACGTGATGAGCAAGGCCCGCCAGGCCGGCAACGCCAACGTCTACTTCGCCGGTGCCATCACCAAGGGGCGCAAGGGCGAGGATCTCGCCGAGCTCTCGCTGCTCACGCGGTCGGGGGCGGCGGCATTCAGCGACGACGGATCGTGGGTCGCGTCCGGCTCCGTGATGTCGAAGGCGCTGAAATACGCCCGGATCACCGGCCGCCCGATCATATCGCACTGCGAGGACCCCGTGCTGGCGGGCAAGGGCGTGATGAACGCCGGCTCGCTCGCCACGGCGCTGGGCCTGCCCGGGATCCCCAGGTCGGCCGAGGAGACCGCCGTGGCACGCGACCTTCTGCTCGCCCGCGAAACCGGCGGCCGCATCCACATCACGCACGTCAGCATCGCCGGGAGCGTCGAGCTGATCCGCACCGCCAAGGCACAGGGCGTCAACGTTAGCGCCGACGTCACCCCCCATCATCTCGTGCTGACCGAAGACTGCGTGTGCGGCTACGACTCAAACTTCAAGATGAATCCGCCGCTTCGGTCGGAGAAGGACGTTCAGGCGCTGCGCGCGGCGCTGAAGGACGGCACAATCGACGCCGTCGCCTCCGACCACGCCCCCCATTCGCTCGAGGAGAAGGAATGCGAGTTTGACAAGGCGGCCTTCGGCGTGATCGGCCTGGAATCGACCCTCGCCGTACTCATCACCGAGCTGGTCGAGCCGGGGATCCTCACGTGGCCCGAGCTGATCGCCGCCCTCAGCATCAAGCCAGCCCGCGTGCTCGGGATCGCCAAGGGCACGCTCCGCCCTGGCGCCGATGCCGACGTACTCATCATCGATCCCACCATGCAGTGGACAATCGACAGCTCGCGGTTCGTGTCGCTCGGCCGCAACTGCCCGTTCAACGGCCGCACGGTGACCGGCCAGGCGGAGATCACGATCGTCGGCGGAGTAGTGCGGGAGGTGTAGGGGCGAACCATCGTGTTCGCCCTCGCCCGAACGTTCGAAGACCCTGCGAACGCTGAACATCGAAGAAAGAGGAAACGGTCAGCGGTCAGCGGCCAACAATCAGCGGTCAACGATCAACGCCGGAACCTGAGGGCGAACACGACGGTTCGCCCCTACGATTCATCCGACGTCCGTCATTCATCATTCCTCATTCATCATTCTCTTCGATCTCCACCTTCACCACAGCGTCCCATTCGAGCGGCAGGCGCAGCGTCACGTACTCGCCGTGGAAATCATAGGCGGCCGGCCGGCCGTCCGCGAGTACCTGGAATGACGTCAGTGCCTCGCACGGCACGCGGAGGACGATCTCCATCTCGATGGGATCGCCGGTGTGGTGCAGGCTGACGGCAAGGCGGCGCGGCGCCGATTCGCCGGAGACGATGAGGCCGTCGCGGGCTCGCAGGTTGCTGAATACGACGCGGTTGGCTCGCATCTTGGCAGGCATGCCCTTGCCAACATACACCCGGTGCTGCCAGAAATCGGACATCACGATCTGCTCGCACGCCGCCGTCAGATGCGCTCCGTGCGCGGTGCCGAGCGGGGGCAGGCCGTAGCTGCCGACGGGGCTGACCTCCTCGTAGTAGCCGGGGCCGTGGGTGCCATGCTCGAACGCCTCCACGAAATGCTGCTCGGCACGGTCGGCCCGGCCCAGCCGCATCTCGCTGGATGCCGCGGCGAACCCGATCCAGGGCATGTTGCAGCCCACCACCTTCTGGCCCCAGTCGATCGTGGCGGCATACGCGGCGTCGTCCATGAAGTCCTGGGCTTCCGCGAGGTAGTAGGTGTTGCACAGCCAGCAGCCGGCCTTGGCGTCGGGCCGGGCGTTCAGGTGCGGAGCGTAGCGGCCATTCACGATATCGAGGCGGGCGGAGTCGAGCACGCGCTGCCAGTCCTGCCGGCGCGGATCGTCGATGCCGAGCGCGGCGCTGTACGCGAGGGCCTTGCGGATGATCGTGAGAAACATCATCACGGTGGCGGCGTCATTGATGATTGCTTCGGCGCCCATCACGTCGGTTTCCACTCCTCGGAACAGCAGCCGGCCGTCCTGCTCGTAGAACCAGTGATCGACGGCCATGTCGGCCACGCGCTTGACGATGGGGAACGCGGCTTCGCGCAGGAGCTGCTCGCGGTGTCGGCCGGCAAGCTCATAGATGCGAATCGCGATCATGGCACGGTTGGCGTCGGACATCGGGGCGCGGTCGCGCTCGGGCGTGACGGTCGGCTCGCCGCTGTAGGTCATCATCCAGGGGAAGGCTCGGCCGGCGTCCGTACGCATCACGCGTCGCAGCCACCAGAGGTTGCTCTCGGCCTGTGTCCACATGTTCGCCCGGGCGATGCCGTCGACGATGTAGTGCGAGTCGTGGAAGTTGCTGGCGCCCCAGCCGTTCTGGTGAAA